>JGI24033J26618_1000007_pt1 | contig 37060 bp, 43 predicted proteins | sample KBSMisM7withPhiX_FD_26618 | JGI IMG/M metagenome (IMG submission 26618)
GTCGTCCCATCCTCATCACCCTCATCGACCTCCCGCTCTGGATTTCCCCCGTCGTCGGCGGCCTCATCTACGTCCTCGTCTTCGGCGCGCAGGGCTGGTTCGGCCCCTGGTTCATCGACCACGGCATCCGCATCATCTTCGCCGTGCCCGGCATCGCGCTCGCCACGATTTTCGTCACCTTCCCCTTCGTCGCGCGCGGCCTCATCCCGCTCATGCAGGCCCAGGGCACCAAGGAAGAGGAAGCCGCCCTCAGCCTCGGCGCGAACGGCTGGCAGATCTTCTGGCGCGTCACCCTGCCCAAGATCAAATGGGGCCTCCTCTACGGCATCATCCTCTGCAACGCCCGCGCCATGGGCGAATTCGGCGCCGTCACCGTCGTCTCCGGCGGCGTGCGCGGCCGCACGAACACCATCCCGCTCCACATCCAGACGCTCTACGAGGAATACCAGTTCGCCGCCGCCTTCGCCGTCGCCTCGCTGCTTTGCGTCCTTGCGCTGCTCACCCTCGTGATTAAAACCTACGCCGAATGGCGCGCCGAACAGCAGCTCGCCGAGGCCGCTCGCGCGCCGGAATCTCTCTCAACCATCAACTCTCAACTCTCAACTTCTCGATGAGCATCGAAGTCCGCGAGATCACCAAAAAATTCTCGAGATACCCGGCCCTCGATAACGTCAGCCTCAAGATCGAGACCGGCGAACTCATCGCCCTGCTCGGCCCCAGCGGCTCCGGCAAGACCACGCTCCTGCGCATCATCGCCGGCCTCGAATTCCCCGAGGATAACAAAAGCCGCGTGCTCTTCGAGGGCACCGACGTCACCCAGCTCACCGCCTACAAACGCCACGCCGGCTTCGTCTTCCAGCACTACGCGCTCTTCAGCCACATGAGCGTCTTCGAGAACGTCGCCTTCGGCCTTCGCGTGCAAAAACGCCACCTCCGCCCGTCGAAGGACGCCATCCGCACCCGCGTCCTCGAGCTCCTCGACGCCGTCCAGCTCTCCGGCTTCGAGAAGCGCCTGCCCAGCCAGCTCTCCGGCGGCCAGCGCCAGCGCGTCGCCTTCGCCCGCGCCCTCGCCATCGAGCCCCAGGTCCTCCTCCTCGACGAACCCTTCGGCGCCCTCGACACCAAAGTCCGCAAGGAACTCCGCCGCTGGCTGCGCGAATTCCAGGACCGCATCAAGCTCACGACCCTCTTCGTCACCCACGACCAGGACGAAGCCTTCGAGGTCTCCGACCGCGTCGTGTTGATCGACAAAGGCAAGGTGCAGCAGATCGGCACCCCCGACGAAGTCCGCAAAAACCCCGCGAACCGCTTCGTCGCCGAGTTCCTCGACCTCCCGTGGAGCGACCCGGCCGTGCCCGCCATCGCTTAAGGTCCCGCGGGCCAAAGCGCCGAACCCAACCATCCCGCGCATCCGGTCTTTGCAGGACCGGCCAAAAGGTCGATCCTCCGCCATGGCCACGATCACACCCGCCGAATTGCAGAAGCTCCTCGCGAGTCAGCCTAACCTCCCGCTCATCGACGTGCGCACGCCGGCCGAGTTCTCGCAGGTCCACGTTCCGCACGCCCGCAACCTCCCGCTCGGGCAATTCCACGCGCCGGCGGTCGGCGTCGCGAAGGACGAACCGGTTTACATCCTTTGCCAAGCGGGCGGGCGGGCCCGGAAGGCCGCCGATCAACTCACCAACGAAGGCCTCGCCCGCGCCATCGTCGTCGAAGGCGGCACCCAAGCCTGGATCGACGCCGGCCTGCCCGTCGAACGCGGCGCGGGCAAAGTCATCAGCCTTGAGCGCCAGGTACGCATCGCCGCCGGTTCGCTCGTGCTGCTCGGTGTGCTGCTCGGGCATTTCGTGAGCGCTGGATTCTACGGGCTGAGCGCTTTCGTCGGCGCCGGCCTCGTCTTTGCCGGCATCACGGATTTCTGCGGAATGGGCCTGCTGCTCGCGAAGCTGCCCTGGAACACCCGGACCCGTTAAAGCGTTCCAAGAAATGGCCTGGCCGCAAGATTTGTAGCCGCCTCGTGATCGATAAAGGAGAAATCTCCATCGATCTCCCTTCTGTTAAGAAACTGTCAAAAAGGGAATGGAGCCTAGCGGGATCGAACCGCTGACCTCCTCAATGCCATTGAGGCGCTCTACCAACTGAGCTAAGACCCCGTAAACGTGGGAGGCAAGACGCTATCCAGCGTTCCGTATCCGAGCAAGGGAAAATAATTCCCGCCACCGGGAAACCCTCTGCTCAAATCGCTTGAACTTCCGTCTCCCGCAGAGGAGAACCCTTCTCGCGATGGCAGAAGCGATTACCGATCCCGCGGAGGAAGCGATCCGTGATTACATCCTCACCAAGGCTCGTCTTGGCATTTACGATCCACTGCAACCACGCCGCCCCCAAGTGCCGGTGCGATCCTTCCAGATCGAGTTCCTGGACTTCGACGAGGTGAATTCCGTCATTCACGCCGCCGGGCCCGTGGTTCTTGGCGCGCCGAGCGGGGACATCGAGCAATTCCTGCGCGTCAGCTTGACGATGGGCGAGGACGGACAAATTCCCGACTCCGCGGATCTGCGGGCCGCTTACATCGTCGAGACCGATCCCGCGACGGGCGCGTGCAAGGAAACCGCCGCGCTGGCCAACGCCTGATCGCCGCGCCGCGCTGATTCAATGGGCCTCCGCGCCGGGCGGGCCCTTTTGGTGCGGATCGTTTTTCGGCAGCAGAAACGTCAGCGGAATGATCAGGAGCACGCCCGCCGCCATCACGTAGAAAATTTCGAGGTAAGAGAGCATCCCTGCCTGCCGCTGCACCAATGAGTAGATGAAACCGAGCGCCTGATTCTGCGCGTCGCCGCCGTGGCCGGTGAACGTCGCGCCGAGCTGCTGGAGGGTGGTTTGCGTCTGGGGATCGTAGGCGGAAATGTGCTCGACCAGCCGGGATTGATGAAGCTGGGAGCGTTGCGCGACGAAGGTGCTCGTAAGCGCAATGCCGACACTGCCGCCGAGATTGCGCGCAAGATTGATGAGCGCTGCGGCGTTGCCATTTTTTCCGGCGGGGAGATTCAAATACGCGCTCTGCGTGATCGGGATGAAGAGGAACGCGAGACCGAGGGTTTGATACACGCGATTCCACAGCGTTTGATCGAACGTCGTCTCGAGATTGAAGGTCATGCCCATGTGCAGGAGCGAAGCCGCCTGCATGAGGAGGCCGACGATGATGAGGTGCCGCGACTGGAATTTGCGCACGAAGAAGCCGCCGACGAGCGGCATCATCACAATCATCGCAATGCCGCCGGCCGTGAGCGCCATGCCGGATTGCTGCGCGGTGTAGCCGAGGAGTTGCTGGAGAAATTGCGGCAGCAGCGTCGTGGTGCCGAAGAGTACGAACCCAAGCGCGAACATCGCCACGAACGACGCAAAGAAGCTCGGAATCTTGAGCAACCGGATATCGACCATCGGATTTTTCTGTCGCGATTCCCACCACACGAGCGTGACCAGGCAGACGCCGGAAACGACCGCCATCGTCGTGATAAAATGCGACGCGAACCAATCCTCACGCTGCCCGCGATCGAAGAACATTTCCAGGCAACCGACGCCCAGCACCGTCAGCAAAAAGCCCTGCCAGTCCACGCGGAAGCCTTCCTTCATCATCCGGTCGCGTTCGATCCGCGATGCGGCGGGCTCGTGAACGAGCGCGGCGGTGAGGAACAGCGAAATAATGCCGACTGGAATATTGATGAGAAAAATCCAGTGCCAGCTGTAGTGATCGGTGATCCAGCCGCCGAGCGTCGGCCCGATCGCGGGGGCGAAGACGACCGTCAGGCCGTAGACGGAGAAGGCGAGGCCGCGTTTCTCGGGCGGAAAAATGTCGGCGAGCATCGCCTGCACGACGGGCGCCATGCCGGCGCCGCCGACGCCCTGCACGATGCGAAAGAAGATCAGCCAGTCGAGACTGGGCGCGAGTCCACAGAGCAGCGAACTCAGCGTGAACAACGCCACGCAGATCATGTAGTAGCGCTTCAGGCCGAAGATCGTGCCGAGCCAGCCGCTGATGGGCATCATGATGGCGTTCGCGACGAGGTAGGTCGTGAGCACCCACGTCGCCTCGTCGAGGCTGGAGGCAAGGCCGCCCGCGATGTGACTGAGCGAGACGTTCGCCACGCTGGTGTCGAGCACCTCCATGAAGGTCGCCATCGAGATGACGATGGCGACGATCCAGGGATTGACGTCGGGGCGGTCCGCTGAGGAATCCATCGGTCCGATCCAGACCTACTTCCGAATATCCACGGTCGGCACGACGGACATGCCCGGCGTGAGCGGCGGACCGTCCTTCGGCAAATCGTCAAACACGATCTTGAGCGGCACGCGTTGAACGACCTTCACGTAATTGCCGGTCGCGTTCTCCGCCGGCAGCAGGCTGAAACGCGAGCCGGTGCCGGATTGGATGCTGTCCACGTGCCCGTGAAATTTCTGCGAGGGATAGGCATCGACCTTGATGTCCACGGGCTGCCCGACGCGAATGTCGTCGAGCTGCGTTTCCTTGAAATTGGCGATCACCCAGACCTCGGGCGGCACGATGGCGAGCAGGGCATTACCGGTCTGCACGTAGCTGCCGGGCTCGACGTTCTTGCGAGTGACCCGGCCCGCCTCGGGCGCATAGATTTTCGTGTAGGAGAGGCGGAGTTCCGCTGCGGCGACCAAGGCCTTCGCCTGCGTTACTTGAGCCTCGGCGGCCCTCACCTGCGCGGCGGCAACCTTGATGCCGGACTCGGTGGAGAGCGCATTCTGCTGCTTGCTCTCGAGCGCGGCCTTCGACGAGAGAGCCTGCATCTGGGCGGTGTCGTAATCGCGCTGGGCGATGGCGCCGGTCTTGCGCAGTTCGGTGTTGCGCGCGAGCTCCTTTGCCGCATTGTCGGCATTCGCGCGAGCCTCGGCGGCGTCGGCGCGGGATTGGGCGAAGTCCGCCTGGTTGGCGGTGAATTGGGCCTGCGACTGCGCGAGCTTGGCTTCCGAGGAGGCGAGATTGGCGCGCGCCGTTTCGAGGAGAACCTCCTCGTTGAGCGGATCGAGCTCCACGAGCAACGCGCCCTTTTGCACAACCTGGTTGTCGCTCACGAGCACCCGATTCACGCGCTCGGAAATCTGCGGACTGATCGCGATGACGTGCGATTCGATGAACGCATCGTCGGTCGTCTGCTTGCCCCGCGTCACGAGATAAACGACGAGCGCCGCCAGCGCGGCCACCATGAGAATCGCGATGATGAGGGCTTTGCGCCGCGCGCCGGGGGATTTTTCCTTCAACGGCGATGTTGCAGCGGCGGACAGCGGGGGATTTTCAGCGAGGTTCGGCGAGGCGCTCATGGTTTTGCTTTTTGGGTTTCGCGAGGGGCAGGTTGCGAATGGCGGCGAGGGAAAAATCGGTGATGTGGCGCGCGAGACGATCGACGAGGCCGTCGCGGCCAAGCAATTCGGGCGAGATGGACTGAATGATCGGTCGATTCTGGCGGTAGAAGACGCATTGGCCGAGCACGCTTGTCGTGAGGTATTCGAGCTGCTCGGCATCGAAACGTCCGCCGCCCAGTTCCTGCAGCAGCGCGGAGAGCCAACGGCAATTTGGCCGAAAGACCTCGTCGATCAAATGCCGCAGCATCGGCGTCGGCGAGGCCATTTCGCGCGCCATCAACTGGCCGTGCCATTTCGGACGGAGCGGATCGAGAAACCGGCTGAGCAGCGCGCGAACGAAGTAATGGAGCCGCTCCTCGGGCGACAGCACCTCCGCATCCCCGGGCACAAGGGTGCAGGCGGACCGATGCGCGTGCTTCAGCGTGGCCGAGTAAAGTTCCTCCTTGTCGCGAAAATAATAATTCACCGCCGCGACGTTCACGCCGGCCTGCCGCGTAATTTCGCGAATCGTCGCCGCATGAAAACCATGCTCGGCAAACACCTCGCCGGCCGCGTCGATCAAACGCTCCCGAGGGCCTTGTTCCTCTGTGCTCATGAGGCAACCTAGAGGGCAATACATTCGTTTCAAACAAATGTTTAACCAATGACGGCAAATTTTCGATGGCATCCCGGCGGAACCCGCCTAATTTCGCAAAAGCTTATGAAAACCAAGCGTCCCTGGACCGCCCCCAAGCTGAAGGACATTCCGATTTTCTTCGAGGTCTCGCTCTACGCCGGCACTCGTTAAGGCCGCTTTGCTCGAGGTCCTCGTGCTCGGAACCGCCGCCGGCGGTGGCTTTCCGCAGTGGAATTGCGCGTGCCGGAATTGCCGCCTCGCGCGTGCAGGTGCGCTGCCGGGCCGCTGGCAGAGTTCGCTCGCCGTCTCCGGCAACGGGCGCGACTGGCATCTCGTCAACGCCTCGCCGGATGTCGGGCATCAACTCGAGCGCTTCGTGCGGCCGCGCCTCGCAATTGCCGCCGGCGAGCGCGACTCGCCGATTCGCAGCGTCTTTCTGACCAACGCCGATCTGGATCACACGCTGGGGCTTTTCCAATTGCGGGAGAGCGGTCCGTGCATCGTGACCGCTCCGCCCGCAGTGCGCACGAGCCTGGAGCACGGGCTCGGACTCGGTCGCGTGCTCGGCGCGTATGGCGGCATCGAATGGCGGGACATCCCGGCGGAATGGGCGCCCGTGGACGATTCCGGTCTGGAGATGCGCGCCATAAATCTCTCCGGCGGCGGGCCGCCGCGCTACGATGCCCGCGCGGAGAGCGGCGCCCACGCCGTCGGCTATTTGTTTCGGGCCGGTGGCGGAACGGCGGGATTTTTCCCGGACGTCGCGCGGATTGACGAGCTGTTGCTGGCAGCAATCAAGGAATGCGCGCACGTCTGGTTCGACGGCACGTTTTGGTCCGAGGACGAAATGCGGCCCTTCTCCGGACGCACCGCTGCCGCGATGGGGCATGTGCCGATGGGTGGCGACATGGGCAGTCTGCAAGCGCTGCGCGGGCTCGGGGCCGGACGCGTCCACTACCTTCACATCAACAACACAAATCCGGTGCTCCGGCCCGATTCCGCGGAGCGGCTCGCAGTGGAGGCCGCCGGAGCGCGGATTGCCGGGGACGGCGAGCATTTCGTAGTCTGAGCCATGACGAATGACGAGTTCCTGGCGGCACTGCGCGCGGTGGGCGAGAGCGGCTACCATCATCTCCATCCGTTCCATGTGCGGATGAACGCCGGTCGGCTTTCGCCGGAGGAAATTCGCGTCTGGGTCGCGAATCGTTTTTATTACCAGCGCTGCATTCCACTCAAGGACGCCGCGATCCTGAGCAATTGTCCCGAGCGCGATGTGCGCCGCGCATGGCTGCATCGCATCGTCGATCATGACGGCCGCGACGGCGCCGAGGGCGGCATCGAAGCCTGGTTGCGGCTCGCGGAGGGCTGCGGGCTTGATCGCGCAAACGTGCTCGATGGTGACGGCCTGCGGCCGGGCGTGCGTTTCGCGGTGAACGCGTATGTCCACTTCGCCCGCACGGAGCCGTGGCCCGTGGCCGTCGCCTCGTCGCTCACGGAACTCTTCGCGCCGGACCTGATGGCCGAGCGACTCGCGGCCTTTCGCGAACATTACCGATGGGTGCCGGATTGGGCGTTCGACTATTTTCAAAGCCGCGTCACGCAGGCGCGGGTCGATTCCGAAGAAGCTCTTGCACTCACGTTGCGCTGGTGCGACACGCCCGAGTTGCAGCAACGCGCGGTGGACGCCTTGCGCTTCAAGTGCGATGTCCTCTGGTCTCTGCTCGATGCCATCGACGCCCATGCCCGCTGACCCCTCCCACCCCCGCCTCGCCGCCCATGCGCGCCGCCAGCTCGACCGCCTCACCGGCGCGCCACTGCTGCTGCATCCCGAGGGCGCGGTGGAACTCAGCGAGACGGCCGACGCCATTGTGCAACTCTGCGACGGCACGCGGACGCCGGAAGAAATCGCCGTGGCACTCGCCGCGGAATACGACGCCGCGCCGGATGCGCTGCACGCCGACGTGCGAGCCTGCATCGCCGAATTGACCGGACGAGGGCTGCTCACATGACTTCCCCACGGCCCTACGGCTTGCTGGCGGAACTCACGCACCGCTGCCCGTTGAGCTGTCCGTATTGTTCGAATCCCCTCGAACTCACCGCCCGCGAAGAAGAATTGCCCGCCGAAGTCTGGGTGCGCGTGCTGGCGCAGGCCGCGCAGCTGGGCGTCGTGCAGGTCGGCTTCTCCGGCGGCGAGCCCCTGCTCTACCGCGATCTGCCGCGATTGATCGCCACCGCCCGCTCGGAGGGAATGTATTCGAACCTCATCACAAGCGGCCTCGGGCTCGATGCCGCCCGCGTGCGCGAGCTGCGGAGCGAGGGCCTCGATGCCGTCCAGATCAGCCTGCAAGCCGACGAGGCGACGCTCGGCGACGAAGTGGCCGGCGCGAGCGCGCATGAACGCAAGCTCGAGGCCGCGCGCACCGTGGTCGCAGCGGGATTTCCGCTCGGATTGAACGTCGTGTTGCATCGCCGCAACATCGACCGCCTCGACGCCATCATCGCGCTGGCGGAATCCCTCGGCGCCATGCGCCTGGAGCTCGCGAACACGCAATTCTACGGCTGGGCCTTCCGCAATCGCACCGCCCTTCTGCCCACTCTCGAGCAGGTCCGCCACGCCGAGCAAACCGCCTCACGCCACGCCGCCCGCCTTGCCGGGCGCATGCAGGTCATCTACGTGCTGCCCGACTATTACGAGCAACGACCGAAGCCCTGCCTCCACGGCTGGGCCTCGCGTTCCCTCACGGTCAATCCCCGCGGGGACGTCCTCCCCTGCCAGGCGGCGAACGCCATTCCCGACCTCGCCTTCGACAACGTTCGCACGCACAGCCTCGGCTGGATCTGGCGGGAAAGCGACGCCTTCAATCGCTTCCGCGGCTTCGAATGGATGCCCGAGCCGTGCCAGAGCTGTCCCGAACGCGAGCGCGACTTCGGCGGCTGCCGCTGCCAGGCCGCCCTGCTCACCGGCGACGCGGCAAACACCGATCCCGTCTGCGAATTTTCGCCCGACCGCGCCGTCGTGGACGCCATCCTCGCCGAGCCGGCCGCGGACGCCTGGACGTATCGCGGCTAGCGCGCGCGCCTACTTGGCCTTGCCCGAGAACGAAAAGGTCAGCGTATTCGTCACGAACGGAAATGCGCGCACGACGGTTCCCTTCGCCTTCAAGCCGGACGAACTGCGCTGCAACGTCGCCGCCAATGTCGCGGTGCCGATCCCATAGAGCGGCCCGCTGCCGCTGAGTTTGCCTTTGGTCCCACTGGCCGTCGCTTTGCCGGTGCCGGTGACCGTTCCCAGAATGGGATTGGTCACGGTGAATGCCGCATTGCCGCTCGCCTTCGCGTTGACGGAACCCGTGATCGGATTTCCAAACAACGCCGTTTTGAGGCTCACCTTCACCTTATTGCCGGGTCCGCTCACGATCTTTATGGTCGCCGTCCCGGAATAACTTTTGCCATCGGTATCCGTGCTTTTCCACGCGCCCGTATAAGTGCCCGCGAGGGGTTTCCAATCCGCCCGAGCGGGAATGGGGCTGGCGAGAGCGGCCAAAACCGCGGTGAAGAATGCGACTCTGAAAGGAATGCGCAACGTTTTCATGAACGACCAATACGGCAGCAAACCCACCGAAGCAAGCTGGCGTCTGGGAAGGTTCTGATTGAATTGTGACGATTCCGTCACATAGTTGCCGGTTAGTATTGCCATGCTCAAGCCGCCTCCATTTTCCGAATCCCTCCTCCCCGCGCTGAGCGCCCTCGTCCCCGAGCTCCGCATCCAAATTGCCACCTCCACTCTCATCCGCGGAGAAACCGCCAAGGGCCGCTACGACATTCGCCTCTCCGACGACGGCCGCGAACTGCGCACCTCGTTTCTCGCCCGCGGCCGCAATCCGCTCAAGCAAAGCCGACTGCTCCTGCGTTCCACGATCGGCGATCCCACTCCGGTGCAGGCGCACGCCATCGTCATTCGAGAAAACGAGCGCAGCCTGCCGTGGATCCAGCGCGAACGCGATTCCCAACTCGGCGACGAAATCGTCCACGTGAAGCCCTTCGGCGCCGACGAAAAAGCCCCCTTCGTGTCGGTGCGCATCAGCGCGCTCACCGGCTTCATCGCGCTCGAGGTGCAAAACGCCCGGGAAATGAGCCCCGCAGAGGCTCGCCTCGTCGCCAAGGCCCTCTCGAAGGCCGCGAAGCTCGCCGCCGTCCGCAAGACCGAGCCCGCCGCCTTCGCGAAGGTCGCCGCCTAGCGGCCGGCCTCGACGTTCTCGAGATACCACGCGTAGGCGCCCGCGATGCCCTCGCGCAATGGAATCCGCGGCCGCCAGCCGAGCGCGAAGAGCTTCGTCATGTCGAGCAGCTTGCGCGGCGTGCCGTCCGGCTTCGAGACGTCGAATTCCAACGCGCCTTCATAGCCGATCACGTCGCACACCGTCTCCGCCAGCTCGCGGATCGTCACGTCCTCGCCGCAGCCGATGTTCAGGATTTGCTGCGGCTCGTCGTAGCTCTCGAGCAGGAAATAACAGGCGTCCGCGAGATCATCAACGTGGAGGAATTCCCGCCGCGGCGTGCCCGTGCCCCAGATTGGCACCGTCGGCGCACCGGTCTGCTTCGCGACATGCACCTTGCGAATCAACGCGGGCAGCACATGCGAGGTGTGCAGGTCGAAATTGTCGTTCGGGCCGTAGAGGTTCGTCGGCATGCCGCTGATGAAATTCCGCCCGTATTCGCGGTGGTAGGCCTGGCAGAGCTTGATACCGGCAATTTTTGCCAGCGCGTAGGCGTCATTCGTCGGCTCCAGCGGACCCGTCAGCAGCGAATCCTCGGAAATCGGCTGCGGCGCGAACTTCGGATAAATGCATGAGCTGCCGAGAAAGAGCAGCTTCCGCACGTCGTTCTCATGCGCCGCGGCGATGAGGTTGTTCTGGATGGCGAGATTCTCGAGCAGGAACTCCACCGGCTTTTCGTTGTTCGCCACGATGCCGCCCACCTTCGCCGCCGCGACCACCACGACCGCCGGCCGCTCCGCCGCGTAAAACGCCCGCACGGCCGCCCCATCCTGCAAATCGAGCTCCGCCCGCGACCGCGTGAGAATGTTCGTGAAGCCCTCCGCCTGGAGCTTGCGCACCACGGCGCTGCCGACCATTCCGCGGTGTCCCGCGACGTAAATTGCCTCGTTTTTGTCCATGCGGCTCGTATCCTGCTTTTTCGCTTCCGCCTGTGAAAGCAAAACGACTCTCCGTCCTCAAGACCTACAAACTTTTTATCGGCGGAGCCTTCCCCCGGAGCGAAAGCGGCCGCGTGCGCCCCGTGCTCGCCGCCGATGGCAAAACCCTCCTCGGTAATTCCGCCCACGCGTCGCGCAAGGATTTCCGAGACGCCGTGGTGAAAGCCCGCGCTGCCCAGCCGAAATGGGCCGCCGCCAGCGCCTACCTGCGCGGCCAGATTCTCTACCGCGCCGCCGAGGTCCTCGAATGCCGCCGCGCGGAACTCGAGGCCGAACTCCGCCGCGCCACGGGCGCCAACGCCACGGACGAAGTCACCGCCGCCATCGACCTGCTCGTGCACTACGCCGGCTGGACCGACAAATACGGCCCGCTTTTCTCGGCGGTAAATCCCGTCGCCTCACCGCATTTCAATTTCACGTTTCCCGAGCCCACCGGCGTCGTCGGCGTGATCTGCCCCGACACGCCGCCGCTCCTCGCGCTCGTCGGCCTCGTCGCCCCCGCAATTCTTTCCGGAAACACCGTCGTCGTCCTTGCGTCGGAGCGCCATCCGCTGCCCGCGGTGACATTTGCCGAGATCCTGGCCACGAGCGACCTGCCCGGCGGCGTGGTGAACATTCTCACCAGCCTGCGCGCGGAGCTCGCCCCGCAATTTGCCGAGCACATGGACGTCAACGCCGCCATCGACGGCTCCGGCGACGCCGCCACCGTCAAAACGTTGCAGGCCGGCAGCGCGTTGAATCTGAAACGCTTCGCCGACCATTCGCTCACCGCGAAGGCCTGGAAAACCGCGCCGGGAAATCCCTACTGGATCCTCGACACGGTCGAAATGAAGACCGCCTGGCACCCCATGGGGGTGTGAGAGGCCGTTGAGAGTTGAGAGGAAATTACCGCTCAACCCATGCCCATTGCCCAATACCCAATGCCCAAGCGCGCCCTCCTCCTCGTGCTCGACAGCGTCGGCTGCGGCCACGCGCCGGATGCCGCCAGCTACGGCGACGAAGGCGCCAATACGCTCGGCCACCTTCTCGAAAAACGCCCGCAAACGAAGCTGCCGACCCTCAAATCGCTCGGGCTCTACCAGGCCCTTGCTCTCGCCCGCGGCGAGACTCCCTGCTCGCTCCCGCTTCGAGGAGCGGTCGGCGTGCTCACGGAGCGCTCCGCGGGCAAGGACACGACCACCGGCCACTGGGAACTCGCCGGCGCGGTGACTGCGGAAGCCTTCGCGACCTTCGAGAGTTTCCCTCCCGCGCTCGTCCAAGCCATCGAGACCGAGGCCGGCGTGGAATTCCTCGGCAACTGCGCCGCCAGCGGCACCGCGATCCTCGAAACTCTCGGCGCGGAGCACGTCGCCACCGGCCGCCCGATTCTCTACACCTCCGCCGACTCCGTGCTCCAGATCGCCGCCCACGAGGACGTCATCCCGCTCGAGCGCCTCTATGAACTCTGCCAGATCGCCCGCCGGCATGCCGACGCGTGGCGCATCGGTCGCGTGATCGCCCGGCCCTTCAACGGCGTGGCGGGAAATTTCCAACGCACCGCAAACCGCCACGATTTCTCGCTCGTGCCACCGCGCACCGTATTGGACGCGCTTTCCGACGCGGGCATCCCGGTGATCGGAGTCGGCAAGATCTCCGACATTTTTGCGGGCCGCGGGATCACGGAGTCCCATCCGACAAAATCGAACGCCGACGGGATGGCCGCGCTCGATCGCCTCTGGAACGAAAAACGCGAAGGCCTCGTCTTCGCGAACCTCGTCGATTTCGACATGCTCTTCGGGCACCGGCGCGACGTGGAAGGTTACGCGCAGGCGCTGGAAATCTTCGACGCGTGGCTGGCGGATTTCCTGCCCCGCATCGAGCCGGGCGACCTCATGCTCATTACCGCCGACCATGGCAACGATCCCACCTGGCGCGGCACGGATCACACCCGCGAGCGCGTGCCGATCTTCAAATTGACCGCCGCACCGGAGCTTCTCGGCCAACGCGAAACTTACGCCGACGTGGCCGCCACCATCGCGGCCCATTTCGATCTTCCGGCTTGGCCGGCGGGAAGGATTCTATGAAGGCCGCCGCCCGTTGCCCTTGGTGCGGGACCGATCCCGACTACGTCCGCTACCACGACGAGGAATGGGGCGTGCCCTCGCACGACGACCGGCATCTCTTCGAAATGCTCACCCTCGAGGGCGCGCAGGCCGGCTTGAGCTGGCTCACCATCCTGCGCAAGCGCGCGCACTACCGCCGCGTCTTTCACGACTTCGACATCGCCCGCGTTGCGCGTTTCACGGAAGAAGAAGTCGCCGCCGCGCTGCTCGATCCCGGCATCGTCCGCAATCGCCTCAAGGTCCGCTCCACCATTCAGAACGCCCGCGGCGTCCTCGCCCTCCGCGACGAATTCGGCAGTTTCGACGCCTACCTGTGGCGTTTCGTCGATGGCACGCCGATCCAGGGCCACCTGCGCTCGATGGACGATGCCCGAGCCCACTCGCCCGAATCCGACGCGCTGTCGAAGGACCTCCTGCGTCGCGGCTTCAAATTCGTGGGCACGACGATCTGCTACGCCTTCATGCAGGCCACGGGTATGATAAACGACCACCTCGTCACCTGCCCGAGGTGGTCATTGGTCAATCGTGATTAGTCATTGGTCGGCGGATGCCCTCCCGATGACCAATCTACAATTCCCTTGGCAAGATCGCCTCGAAGACCGTCTCGCCGCCCCGTCCGCTGCCGGGCCGGGGCTCGAGGTCCAGCTCCCGATAGGCCTTCTCGAGCGCTTCGGGATCATTGCGCAGCTCGGGAAAAATGTGCGCGAGGCGCTGCTTCACGTAATGCTTGGCCGCGCGACGGTCGATGGGATGCAGCGGCGGTTCCGCTCCCAGCGCGCGCTTGAAAAACTCGACAAGTCCCGAGCCCATGAGCCGCACCGTCGCCGCAATTCGCGGCGCTGAAAAGCTCGAAGTTACGCTACTGCGCCGGCTTCATCGGCGGAATTCCCGCCTCGTCGCCAGCGGCTGGTGAGGGCGCCGGCGGCACGGTGGGCGCGGGCGCCGGAGTCGGCTTCGCGTTCGGATCGAAGTGGAAGGTCCAATTCGTCACGACCTTGCGACCGCCTGCACGTCCCCCCACGATCACCGTGACGTCGCTCTCACGCAGCTGCGTGTGCATTTTGTAGCTCAGGAGCTGCGAGGCTTCGTCGTAGGTCGCCGGCACGAGGCCAAATCCGCTGATGCGCATTTCCACGCTCTTGGGATCGAGTTTTCCAAAGCTCGCGAGGTTGATTTTGATCTCGGGCCGCGGATCGGAAATCGTCTCCCCCTGCATCGGAACGGTGAGCACACCGGGCGCCGGGGCCACGCTGGCTTCCGCTCCCGTGGCGGCACTGCCGGCGAAGTTCACAGCGCTGGCAAAGATTTTCGGATTCGTCGAGGTGATCGCATAACGGCCGATCGTAGCCGGATCGCCGGTGCGGTGAAGGTGCTGGCCATACACGGTGAAGGCGGCTTCATAGCCGTTCTCGAGGGCGACCTTCTTCACCTCGTCGTTGTAGTTGCCGTAGGGATACGCCAGCGTGCTGACCTTGATCCCAAGTTTTCCCTCGAGGATTTTCTTGGATTCGCCGAGCTCGGTCTCCAGCCATTGGTGGTATTGCTCTTCGCTCTTGCCCTGCTTCGAGCGGAGATTGCTGTGCGAGACGGTGTGACAGGCAATATCCACGCCGGCGTCGCGCATCTCGGCGATCTGCTCCCACGTCATGGACTTGCCGCCGGATTTCGGACCGCCCTTCACGTAGTCGGTGTAGATATACATCGTGAAGGGGTAGCCGAACTTCTTGAGGATCGGCCAGGCGACCTCGTAACCGGAGAGATAACCGTCGTCGATCGAGATGACGGCGGAGGGATTCGGGATGCTCTTTTCGCCCCGCCGCCAGGCGAGGAAGTCATTCATCGAGACCACCGTGATGCCCTTGTCCTTGAGCGTCTGCATTTGCTGCTCGAACTCCGCGGGGCGAATGCCCAGCCCGTCGCGGCCGGGATTTTCCTCGAAGCGGTGGTAGCAGAGCACGATCGCCTGGATCGAAGGATCGATGACAACCGGCGTGGGCGTGGGAACGGGCGTCGGTTTCGGCGTCGGCGTCGGGGTTGCCACCGGAGTCGGGGCGGGAGTTGGCGTGGCCGCGTGAAGCCGCTTTGGCAGTTTGTCGCAGGCGGCGACACCCAAAAGCACCAGGCAGGAGAGCAGGATCCGAAAATTCATCGATGACCTATCTCCTACAAGGCACCCCGGGATTTGCAACTACGGCTCAAGGCCAACGGCGCGAAATTTCGCATCGATGTGCTTGAAATGGTGATCGAGGGCGCAGGCGTCGGCCACGTCCTCGGCGCTGAGCTGGGCGGCGACTTCCGGCTCCTCGGCGAGCGTTTGAGCGAGCGGAATTTTTTCGGCCCAGGTGCGCATCGCGGCGCGCTGGACGGCCTCGTAGGCGGTTTTGCGCTCGAGGCCTTTTTCGGTGAGCTGGAGCAGCGCGCCCTGGCTGGCGTAGAGACCGCCGGTGAGTTCCATGTTGCGGCGCATGTTCTCGGGATAGACGAGCAGCCGGTCCACGAGCTTCGTGAGGAGCACGAGCATGTAGTCGAGCAGGGTGCAGGAATCCGGCAGAATGATGCGCTCGACGGAGCTGTGGCTGATGTCGCGCTCGTGCCAGAGGGCGACGTTCTCGAGCGCGGCGCCGGCGTTGTTGCGGATCACGCGGGCCAGGCCGGTGAGCTTTTCGCCGGTGATGGGGTTGCGCTTGTGCGGCATGGCGGAGCTGCCTTTCTGCCCGGCGCTGAAATACTCCTCGACCTCGAGCACCTCGGTGCGTTGGAGGTGGCGGAACTCGGTCGCCCAGCGGTCGATGGACGAGGCGATGAGCGCGAGCGTCGTCATGAACTCGGCGTGGCGGTCGCGCTGGACGACCTGCGTGGAGATCGGCGCCGGCTTCAAATGCAGGCGCTCCATCACGTAGGCCTCGACGCGGGGATCGAGGTGGGCGTTCGTGCCGACGGCGCCACTCAGCTTGCCGACGCGCACGCGCTCGCGGGTCTGCTCGAGCCGCTCGATGGCGCGGCCGAATTCGTCATACATGAGCGCGAGCTTGAGCCCGAAGGTAATCGGCTCCGCATGAATGCCGTGGCTCCGGCCGATCATCGGCGTGAGCTTGTGCTCCTCGGCGCGGCGGGCGATGGCGGCGCGCAGGGCGTGCAGGTCGGCGAGCAGGCGCACGCAGGATTCGTTCATCTGCACGGCGAGCGTGGTGTCGAGCAAGTCGGAGGACGTGAGACCCTGGTGGACCCAGCGGGCCTCGGGGCCGATCTTCGACGCGACGTTTTCGAGGAACGCGATCACGTCGTGGTTCGTGCGTTTCTCGATTTCGAGGACTTCCTCGAGATTGAAGGCGCCCCGCGCGCGGATGACTTCGGCGTCGGCCTTGGGGATTCGGCCCAGCTCGGCCATGCCCTCGCAGGCGAGGGTTTCGATTTCGAGCCAGATTTCGAGTTTGCGCTGGTCACTCCACAGCGCGCTCATTTCAGGGAGACTGTAACGTGCGATCACCCGGCTGTTTTAGCGCATGCGGCGGGGGATGAAACGCAAAAGGCGAACTCCGTAAAACGGGTTCGCCTCCTGTAGGGGAAAATCTTTGACTCGCCGTTAGAAACCCGGCGCGAGCTTGAGTTGCTTGCGGGTGCCGTGATCGCAGACGGCGATCCGGCCACTGGCGATGAGATCCGCAACGGCAGCGACGGTCTCCTTGCTGTCCTTCGCGCACGAGCTGACGATGGCAACGAGCTGGCCCAGCGACAGATGGCGATTGTTGATCTTGCGATAGGGATTTTTCATGTTGTGAACCTCCATTGATGGTTACGCAAATGAGACGCCGCCCGGATCACTCTCGTTCAAAAATAACGCGCGCATTTTACCCCTAACCGGCCATCGGCGGTTCCCCCGACGCGGCGGATGGCGGCACGACGAGGCCGCCGGAAACGATGAGTTTCGTGGCCTCCTCGAACGTGAGCGAGCACTCGATGATGCGCTCCGCCGGCACGGCGACGACGAAGCCCGCGAGCGGATTCGGCGCCATCGGCAGAAAGACGAGCGTGTATTGCTGCCGCAGGCGCGGCTCGAGATACTGGCCGGTCACGAAGCCGATGAGCAGCGAGCCCGGGCTGGGATATTCGAGGTAAACGACGCGCTTCGTCTGCGCATTCGATCCCATCATGCGAAACGAATCGAGCACCTGCTTCACCGCGCCGTAGAGCGGGGCGATGAGCGGCACGCGCATCAGCGCCGATTCCGTGCGGTCGATGATGCGCCGGCCAAGCACGTGCTGGGCCATGAAACCAAGCGCGATGAGCAGGATCAGCGTCGTGAAGAAATTCAGCGCCGGGACGTTTTTGACATCGAGCGTGTTCCAAAGTGGCTCGCTGATTTTCGCAATGAACGAATACGCGAGCGACAGCACCCAAAACGTGACGATGAGCGGCACCGCAATGAGGATGCCCGTAAGCAGGCGGCTCCAGAGATGCCGGAGCACCGTCTGCGCGCGCGCGGTATATTCGGGCAAACCGGGAGGAGGTGTCATGCGATCAGTGCGGCAGAAATTTGAGGCAGAACAGGCCGAGGATCAAGGCCACGAAGCACGCCAGCAACACCCACGTCAGATATTTTTCGATGAACGGGCGGGCGCGATCCCCAAAGATGCGCACCAGCAGGGCCAGCCCGAAAAATCGGGCGCCGCGGCTGATGATCGCCGCGATGATGAGCGTCGGCAGCGAGACCTGGCAGGCTCCCGCGCTGATCGTGATGAGCTTGAACGGAATGGGCGTGAGGCCTTTCGCCATGATGATCCAGAAGCCGTATTTCTGATACAGCGCAGCCATGCTCTCGAATTTCGCGGGGGTGAATCCGGGAATCCAATGGAAGAAGAAGCCGGAGACGAGATGCCACAGGTAAAATCCGATCGACCAACCCGCGACCGCGCCCAGCACGGAGGCCAGCGTGCACCAGAAGGCATACGTCAGCCATTTTTTCGGCTTCGCGAAACACATCGGCAGCAGCAGCGCATCAGGCGGAATCGGAAAGAACGAGGCCTCGGCGAAGGAGATGACGCACAGCGCCGGGATGGCGAAACGCGTGCCGGCCCAGTGCAGCGTCCAGTAGTAGAGCTTGTGCAGCGGATTGCGCGTCTGGCGGGCCAGGTCCATCGCGGCGGCGGGCGGGACGTCGAGTTCGGTGTGCATGCGAACCGCGAAGGGAGCAGAATCGCGCCGGTGCCGCAATGGGGAAGTCGGCACCACGCGGTCGCGCTTGGTTTTTGGAGGACGTTCCCATAATCACTGAGCGCATGTCCGTTTATTCGCGCACGCTGCGCTATTTCCGGCCCTTCGTCGGGCCGACGGTTTGGGCCACGCTGGCGATGCTGGCCGCGGTCGGGCTCAACCTGCTCGCCGCCTGGCCGGTGACCTATCTCATCGACGGCGTCCTGCTTCCCGGCGAGAGCAACCCCTCCGCGGCCGCCACCCGCGCCCGGATTCACGAGTGGTTCGGCGATCAATCGCCAGCCCTTATCGTGCTCTGGCTCTGCCTCTCGATCGTGCTCATCAAGCTCCTTTGGGGACTGCTCAACCTCGCGTCGAACTTCCTGTTCATCCGCGTCGGCCTCCAGGCGATGCTCAAGCTGCGCACGGATCTCTACGCCTGCCTGCAGGCGTTGCCGCTGAAGTTTCACGACGCCCGGCGCAGCGCGGATTCGTCGTATCGCGTCGCCTACGATTCGCAGTCCATCCAGACGATCTACAACAAGGGCTTCGCCACGATCCTGCAGGCCCTCGTCACGCTGGTCGGCGCGCTCGCGGTGATGTTCACGATCAATGTGCGGCTGACCCTTTCCTCGATGGTCGTCCTGCCGTTCGTGTATTTCGCGATCCGTTATTACGCGGACCGAATTCGTCGCCAGTCCACCGCCATCCACGAGAGCGAGAGCGACGTGCTGGCCGTCGCGCAGGAAGGCCTCAGCTCGATCAAGGTCGTGCATGCGTTCAGCCGCGAACGCTTCGAGGTGCGGCAGTTTTTGAACCGCGCCAGCCGCAGCCTCGAGGCGAATCTCGCGTTCAACATCACGTCCGTCGTCAGCGCGCTCGTGATCGGCACGTTAATGGCCCTCGGCACCGCGTTCATGTATTACGTCGGCGCGCAGCAGGTGCTCAACGGCACGCTCCCGCTCGGCCGCCTCGTGCTCTTCTCGACGTATCTGCTGATGCTCTACCAACCGATCGAGCAACTTTGCTACACGGCCTGGTCCCTCGAGGGCGCGGCGGCGGGAATGATCCGCTGCTTCGAAATCCTCGACCGCGAGCCCGAGACGCGCGACGAGCCGGGCGCGAAGGACCTCAGCCCCTCGAAGGGCGAAATCGAGTATCGCGGCATCGCCTTCGGCTACACGGCGGAGCGACCCATCCTCAAGGACATCAACCTGCGCATCGAGCCGGGCGAAACGGTCGCCTTCGTGGGCGGCACGGGCGCGGGCAAGAGCACGCTGCTGAGCCTGTTGCTGCGGTTCTACGATCCCAGCGCGGGGCAGGTATTCGTCGATGGGCAGGACGTCCACCACGTCACCAAAAAATCGCTGCGCGCGCAGATCGGCATGGTGCTGCAGGATACGCTCCTCTTCTCGACGACGGTGCGCGAGAACATCGCCTACGGCCGGCCCGGCGCGACCGAGGCCGAGATCATCGAGGCGGCGAAGAAAGCCCAGGCCTACGACTTCATCATGCAGATGCCGGAAGGGTTCGACTCGCTCGTCGGCGAACGCGGCGGGCATCTCAGCGTCGGCCAGCGGCAGCGCATCGGCATCGCGCGGGCGTTCCTCAAGGACGCGCCCATCCTCGTGCTCGACGAACCGACCTCCGCGCTCGATCCCACGACGGAGGCGGCGATCATGGGCATCATCGAGGAACTCATGCGCGGCCGCACGACGCTCATCGTGACGCACCGCATCGCGACGGTGCATCAAATCGGCAAGGTTGCCGTGCTTAAGAACGGCGCCATCGCCGAATTCGGCCCCGGCCCGGAGCTGCTGCGCGCCGGCGGCGTGTATGCCGACCTCTATCGAGCCGGGCAATACGACAATGCGTGATCAACCACAGAGAACACAAAGGACACAGAGAGTTTAAACTCTGTGCTCTCGGTGTCCTCCGTGGTGAAAATCCTTACAGCTGGATGGCGCGGGCCGAGAAGATGTCGGGCTCCGCGAGCAGGCGGTCGAGCGTGGCCTGGTCGGGCGCGCTATCGACGTTCAGGAGCGTGAGCGCCTTGCCGCCGACCGCGTCGCGGCTGAGCGACATGCTGGCGATGTTCACGTTCTGCTCGCCGAGGAGCGTGCCGAGGTGGCCGACGATGCCGGGGCGGTCCTTGTTTTCGAGCACGAGGACGACGCCGCTCGGCGTGACTTCCACGGGCTGGCTGTTCACGCGGACAATGCGGGGATCGTTCTTCGCGCCGAAGAAGGTGCCGCCGAGCGAGACCTTCGTGTCGCCGCTCCAGACGGCAACGTGCAGCCATTCGTTGAAGTCAGTCTGCTCGCTGGATTTCACTTCCTCGACCTGCAGGCCGAGGGTGGCGGCCATCGAGTGGACGTTCACGCTGTTCACCTCGTCGCCGCCGGCCTGCTTGAGGAAGCCGGTGAGCACGGCACGGGTAACGGCGTCGGTGGGCAGCTCGACGGCCTTGCCGCCGTAGGTGATGACGATGCGGTCGTTGCGCTTGGGCGCGAGCTGCGCGGCGAAGCGGCCGAGCTTGTCTCCGAGCGTGAGATAGGGCTTCACGATCGCGAAGGTCTTCGCGTCGATGCTCGGCATGTTCACGGCGTTGCGGATTTCGCCGTCGATGAGGGCGGCGCGGATGGCCTGCGCGATCTCGATGCCGACGTTTTCCTGGGCCTCGGCCGTGCTGGCGCCGAGGTGCGGGGTGAAGACGATGTTCTTGAGCTCGCGGAGCGGGAAGTCGGCGGGCGGGGGCTCGATCTCGTAAACGTCGAGCGCGGCGCCGGCGACCTGGCCGGACTCCAGGGCGACCTTGAGCGCCGCTTCGTCAATGAGACCGCCGCGGGCGCAGTTCACGATGCGGGCGCCCTTTTTGATGAGGCCGAGACGGCGCGCGTCGATCATGTGCTTCGTCTCCGCGGTGAGCGGCATGTGCATCGTGAGGAAATCGACACGGGGCAGGAGGTCGTCGATGTTCTCGACGACTTCGACCTGAAGCGAGCGGGCCTTGGCCTCGGAGAGATACGGATCGTAGGCGATCACGCGCATGCCGAAGGCCATCGCGCGGCGGGCGAGTTCGGTGCCGATGCGGCCCATGCCGAGGATGCCGAGCGTCTTGTTGTAGAGCTCGACGCCCTCGTATTTTTTGCGGTCCCAGCGGCCGGCCTTCACGCTGGCGTCGGCCTGCGGGATGGAACGAGCGACGCTGACGATGAGCGAGAACGCGAGCTCGGCGGTGGAGATGGTATTGCCGCCGGGCGTGTTCATCACGATCACGCCGGCCTTCGTGGCGGCGTCGATATCGACGTTGTCCACGCCGACGCCGGCTCGACCGACGACCTTGAGATTCTTCGCGGCCTCGAGCACGGCGGCGGTCACCTTCGTCTGGGAGCGGACGACGAGGGCGGAATATTCGGGAATGATTTTGATGAGCTCGGCCTCGGGCAGACCGGTCTGCACGGTGACTTCGAGCGTGCCGCCAGCGGCGAGTTCATCGACGCCGCTTTGGGAGACTGGATCGGCGACCAGGACCTTCGGGATTTGCATAGGAAGGCGAGAGAGTAGGGGCCGATTCCCCCGCTGTCAAAGCCATCGCTCGCGTTGACGCGGGTCCTGGCGTTTGCGAGATTGGCGACATGGTTGAAGGTCAAGGTTCCGCAGGCAACGTCATCTCCGCGCTGGCGAGCTTCTTCATTCCCGGCCTCGGGCAACTCATTCAAGGGCGCATGCTGCCGGCGGTCATCTTCTTCCTGGTGGTGGTCGTGGGTTACGCGCTGTGGTGGCTGCTGTTCATCCCCGCGGTGATCGGCTTCATCGCCCACGTGTGGTCGATCATCGACGCCGCAGTCTGGAAGCCGAAGGGCTGAGCCTCCACCGCCCTCGCGGCGGATTTTTCACGCCAATCGGCTTGCCTTTCGCGGCGGAACGCGCGACGCCTCCCGCATGAGCGAACTTCCCGCGCCCGGCGTCGATCCCGCCATCGAACGAGCCCTCTTCGACCGCATCCACCGCGAGATGGTGGACAGCTTTGACGAGGAGCTCGAAATGGAGCTGGAGGATGGCGCGCTGTCAGAGGAGCAGCAGCCGAAGAACGCCGACGAGGAGGCCGCGCACAAGCACTTCCGCAGCTTCTACTTTCGCGAGCTCTTCCGTCTGCAGGGCGAGCTCGTGAAAATGCAGGAATGGGTGGTCGCCACCGGGCACAAGCTCGTGATTCTTTTCGAGGGCCGCGACGCCGCGGGCAAGGGCGGCTCGATCAAACGCATCACGCAGCGGCTGAATCCCCGCGTCTGCCGCGTCGCCGCGCTGCCCGCGCCGAACAACCGCGAGCGCACGCAGTGGTATTTCCAGCGCTACGCCGCGCACCTGCCGGCGGCCGGCGAGATCGTGTGCTTCGACCGCAGTTGGTATAACCGCGCCGGCGTGGAACGCGTGATGGGCTTCTGCACCGAGGAGGAATACCAGGAGTTTTTCCGCAGCGTGCCCGAGTTTGAGAAGATGCTCATTCGGTCGGGCATCCAGCTCGTCAAATACTGGTTCTCGATCACCGACGACGAGCAGGAGTTCCGCTTCGAGTGCCGCGTGAACGACCCGCTCAAGCAGTGGAAGCTTTCGCCGATGGACCTTGAGAGCCGCCGCCGCTGGGAGGAATACACCGTCGCCAAGGAGATCATGCTCGCCCGCACGCACATTCCCGAGGCGCCGTGGTGGATCGTCCATGGCGTCGATAAAAAGCGCGCCCGGCTGAACTGCATCCACCACCTGCTCAGCCAGGTGCCCTATCAGCCCGTGCCGCACCAGCCGATCGTGATTCCGCCGCGCGAGCATCATCCCGATTATCGACGGAAGCCGAACCCGCCCGAGATGCTCGTGCCGGAAATTTACTGAACGCCGGGCGGCGCGCATGGAACTCGCGCTCATCGACGCCATCGGCCCGTTCTTCCGCGGCCTGCGCTCGCGGCGCATCAACTGGTCGAAGATTCCGTTTCCGCATCTCGCGACCGAAGGACCGGAGCGGTCGACGCAATGGGCCGGCATCCGCGCGGACCTCGACGCCTTCGCGCAACGCGTCGCCGCGCTCGGTTACAACGCCGTCTCGCTCGACGACATCGCCCACCTCTCGCTTCATCCTTGGCTCGAACCGGACATCCGGGCGCGCAACGCCATCTTCCGCGAGGAATTCCGCGCGCTCTTCGCGCTCCTGCGCGGGCACGGGCTGCGGATTTTCCTCACCGCCGACTTCCTCACCTCCACGGCCGAGATCGACGCCCGCCTGCGCGACCGCGTGCCCGCCGCGACGGCGTGGTTCGGCGAGGTCCTTACCGCCTGCCTCGACGACTTTCCCGAGATCGACGGCGTGATCCTGCGCATCGGCGAGAGCGACGGCATGGATGTGGAGGATCCCCTCCGCTCCCGTCTGCTCCTGCGCACCGCGCGCGAGGTCAACGGCCTGTTGCGCGCCATTCTGCCTCTCTTTGAGGCGCGCGGCCGGCGCCTGATCTTCCGCACCTGGACCGTGGGCGCCTACCTCATCGGCGATCTCATCTGGCACCGCGGGCGCCTGGCTACAGCGCTGCGCGGGATTGACTCGCGGGCGTTCGTCCTCTCGATGAAATATGGCGAGAGCGATTTCTTCCGCTACCTGCCGATCAACCGGCATTTCTTCCGCCACGCCCACGCGAAGATCATCGAGCTCCAGGCCCGCCGCGAATACGAAGGCGCGGGCGAATACCCGAGCTTCATCGGCTGGGACTGCGAAGGCTACGCACGCGAGCTGGCCGACGCTCGCAACGTCATCGGCTTCTCCGTCTGGTGCCAGACCGGCGGCTGGCACGCCTTTCGCCGGCTCGCGTTTCTCGATCCGTCCGCCGTCTGGATCGACCTGAACGCCACCGCCGCGCTGCGCATTTTCCGCGATGGCGCGACCGTCGAAGCCGTCGCCGCCGAGTTCTTCGGACCCGGCCGCGCCCCAGCCGCGCTCGAGCTGCTTCGCCTCTCGGAAACGGTCATCCGCCAGCTCCTCTACATCGAGGAATTCGCCCGTCGGAACCTCTTCTTCCGCCGCGTGCGCATCCCGCCGCTGCTCCATGTCTATTGGGACTCGCTGTTCATCAATGACGCCGTGCGCCGCGTGCTGCTCCATTTCGTGCGTGAGCCCGAGGAGGCAATCCGCGCGGGCGAGGCCGCCTTCAGCCACTTCCCGCGCATGGCCGAGCTTGCCCGCGCGCTCGACCTGCCGGAGGCCGACATTACCTTCATGCGCGACATCTTCGCGCTCATTCTCCTCGCGCGTCGCTACTATCTTCTGCCGCCGGACTCGCAACGCATCGACGAAATCCGCGCCGCCAAAAAAGTCTACAAGGCCCGCTGGCCGCGCTCCCTCCGTCCGCGCTACCGCATCCGCCTCGATCCCGAGCCGACGCGCTTCACCCGCCGCACCATCACCTGGCTGCTGCGCCTCTTCGTCCGCCGCCAGCGCGGCTACCGGCGCGTGATGGACCGCCTCTTCACGCTCACCGCGCTGTCGTGGATTTACCGCCTCTTCCACGCCCGCCACCGCCGCGCGCTCCCGAAATTCCTGCGCAAAACCGCGATGGGGATGGACAGTTTGTTTCGCTGAGCTGGCGGGAAACGCGATCCGCGCTAAATTGGGAAAGCCATGAAGCCCCTCCTGAACTACATTGGCGGCCGGTTCGTTTCCGCGCGCGAGGGCCACACCCGCGAATTTCTCAACCCAGCCGACAATTCCCCACTCGGCCTCGCGACCGAGTCCGACGCCGCCGACGCCGAGGCGGCCATCGATGCCGCCCGCACCGCGTTCGACGAGGGCCCGTGGCCCTGGACGCCTGCCCCGGAGCGCGCCGCGAAGCTCTTCAAGCTCGCCGACCTCATCGACGCGAACGCCGCCGAACTCGCCCGACGCGAGACGCTCAACAACGGCAAGCCGCTGCGCGAGGCGGGATTCGATGCCGCCGATGCCGCCGCCTGCTTCCGCTATTATGCCGGCTACACCACGAAGCCGCACGGCGAGACCTACGAGGTCGGCGATCCCAACATGGTCTCGCAATCCATCCGCGAGCCCATCGGCGTCTGCGGCCAAATCATTCCGTGGAACTACCCGCTGCTCATGGCCGCGTGGAAGCTCGCGCCCGGCCTCGCCGCCGGCAACTGCTGCATCCTGAAGCCCGCCGAACTCACGCCGTGGAGCGTGCAGCGGCTTTTCGAACTCATCGACGAAGTCGGCTTCCCGCCCGGCGCGGCGCAGCTTCTCTACGGCGCGGGTGATCCCGCCGCCGCCGCCCTCGCCGCCAGCGACCGCGTGGATAAGATCGCCTTCACCGGCGGCACGGTCACCGGCCGGAAAATCATGCAGGCCGCCACCGGCAACCTGAAACGCATCTCCCTCGAGCTCGGCGGCAAATCCCCCATCGTCATGTTCGCCGACACCGATCCCGCAGTGGCGCTGGAATACGCGCTCTTCGGCATTTTCGCCGGCCAGGGCGAGGTCTGCAACGCGGGCTCCCGCCTGCTCATCGAACGCGGCATGGCCGACGAATTCCTGCCCCGCCTCGCCGCCGCGGCCGAAAAAATCGTCGTCGGCAACGGCCTCGACGAAGCCACCGAGATGGGCCCGCTCATCTCGCGCGCCCACCAGGAAAAAGTCCTCGCCGCCATCGCCGGCGGATGCGAATCGGGGGCGACGCTCTTCACCGGCGGCACCACCTACGCCGACGCCCGCGCCGCGGGAAATTTCGTCACCCCGACGATCTTCACGAACGTCCCGCCGGACGCAAAAATCGTCCGCGAGGAAATTTTTGGCCCCGTGCTTTGCGTGGACACCTTCGAGACCGAGGAGGAGGCCATTCGCAAGGCCAACGACACGCCCTACGGCCTCGCCGCCGGAGTCTTCACGAAGGATGGGGCCCGCGCCCAGCGCGTGATCCGCCGCCTCCGCGCCGGCGTGACGTGGATCAACACCTTCCATTTCACCTTCAACGAAGCCCCGTGGGGCGGCTACAAGCAAAGCGGCTTCGGCCGCGAACTCGGGCCGCACGGCTACGCCGCCTACACCGAGACCAAACAAATCACGACGAACCTCGCACCCGCGCCACTCGGCTGGTTCAAAGGCGTCTCCTGAGTTTTCCGCCGCGCGCCGGCGATCTTCGTGTCGCGAAGACTTTCATCTCGGCCGGGATGCCCTAGCTTCAATCGTGGACCGAAGCGCGCCCGGAAGGGCCAGCCCTCGAGGCCGCCGTATGAAGCCTCTTCACCTTTGTCTCAGTCCCCGCCCTCCGAGAAAGTCTCCGGGTCATTATGCCTTCTGGATCACCTTGTTGCTGGCGGTCGCGGCCTTGATGGCGGCTCCCACGAACCCAACCGGAAAGACGCGCCTCGCGGACGGCTTCGACTTCCCCGTCGGAAAACCCAACGGCGACAACTATTACAAATCGCGCGGGTTTCGCGCCGGCTATCATCTCGGGGAGGATTGGAACGGAATCGCCGGCGGCAACTCGGACCTCGGCGCGCCGGTTTACGTGATCGCCCACGGCCTCGTGGTCTTCGCACGGGACATGGGCCGCAGCTGGGGCAATCTCGTCATTGTTCGGCACGAATTTCTCGAAGGATCCGAGACCAAAACCGTGGATTCCGTTTACGCCCACCTCGACAAAATCCTCGTGAAGACGGACCAGCAGCTCATGCGCGGCGATCAGGTCGGCACCATTGGCACCGCCCACGGCACGTATCCGGCCCACCTCCATTTCGAAATCCGAAAGAACCTCGGCATCGGCTACAACCAACGCGGCTTCGCGAAGGACCTTTCCAACTATTTTCTTCCCACGCCCTTCATCCTCGCCCACCGGACATTGACCGGCGGCGGACGCACGGTTCCCGTCGCCATCGGCACCTTCGGAACGGAGGCGATCACCCCACACCCGACCAATCCACAAGCAAGCCCATCGCCCACCCCGAAACTGGAAAAACCGTCGCCCGAGCCGAAATTCCGGGTGAATCGCTACGACGATACCCCGTGAGTCCGGCCGGAAAGAAATCGTCCGGGCCTCAAGAAACTGCACCCCCCCGGGCTCGAACCGGGAACCAATTGATTAAGAGTCAACTGCTCTACCATTGAGCTAGGGATGCTCGCTGAATCCCGCGGAAGCGGGAGGGAGGAAACTACATTGCGTCACGAATTTGCCAAGCGCGAAGTTTCGCCCCTTCCAACCACGCGTCGGCGAGATTTCCGATTTGCCAACGCGGCGTGCAGCGCGTGGGATGTCGCTTCCCGATGATGACCACCATCCAGCTCGACAACGACCACACGCTGGAACTGGAAATTCCCGAGCCTGCGGCCCGGGAGAGCTTCTTCCTCTTTGGCCTTCACAAAGCAGGCAGCGTGCTGCTCAACCGCGCGTTTTCGCTCTGCGCGGCGGAGCTGGGCGTTCCCATCATTCAAATTTCCAAGGCCGCGTTTCGCTCCGGCATTCCCGACGATCAGTTCAACGCCTCGCCGGGCCTCGCGCAGGTCCTTTTTCCGACCGGCTACTGCTACACGGGCTTCCGCTACTTCCCGCCCTACCTGCGGGCATTTTTCGAGGCGCAGCCGCGACCCGCCATCCTGCTGATCCGCGATCCGCGCGACATTCTCACGAGCCTCTTCTTTTCCGTGGCCTACAGCCATTCGATCAGCACTGGCGAGGCGGGCGCCGAGCAACTGGCCGCGCGCGACCGCGCCGTGGCCCTCGGGATCGACGCCTACGCCCTGGAAAACATCGCCTTCGTGCGGAACGAATTCGCGTCATACGACGCCATCCTCTCGAGCCCCCGGACGAAACTCTACCGCTACGAGGACGTCGTTTTTTCCAAGGTCCCGTGGATTCAGGACGCCCTGCACTTCCTCGGCGAATCCCTCCCGAATGCCACCGTCGCGAACATCGTCGAGCAGGTGGACCGCCGTCCCGCCCAGGAACGGCCGGACAAACACGTCCGCCGCGTGACGCCCGGCGACCACCGCGAAAAGCTCCAACCGACGACGATTGCCCGGCTCAATGAGGCGTTCGGCGATGTGCTCGAGCGCTTCGGTTATTCGGCCTGAGGCCGCCACGCCGCCCGGAAAAAGGGCTTGACGCTCCCTCGCCGCGGCTTAACTTCACCGCATCTTATCGAGAGTGGCAGAGGGACAGGCCCGATGAAGCCACGGCAACCGGTTCGAGAACGCGCGAGCGTTTTTGGGCGCCAGGTGCCAAATCCTGCTCCGCGGCGCAAGCCAAGGGGGAAGATGGGATGCGACAGTCGATTCCGGTCTGCCGTCTCTTCGCTCACTCTCGATCCGACGAGTTATTTCCATGAGCGATCGACCCTTCTTCAGCAATTTGAAATGCCGCGAATGCGGACGCCTCTATCCCAAGCAGGCGATCCACATCTGCGAGTTCGACTTCGGCCCGCTCGAGGCCGCCTACGACTACGACGCCATCCGCGAATCCATCTCGCGCGAGGCCATTCAGGCGCGCCCGCATAGCATGTGGCGCTACCGCGAGTTGCTGCCGATTGACGGCGCGCCGACCGTCGGCGCCCAGGTTGGGTTCACCCCGCTCGTGAAGGCCGACCGCCTCGCCGCACGCCTTGGCGTGAGCGAGCTCTACGTCAAGAACGACACGGTCAATTACCCGACGCTCTCGTTCAAGGACCGCGTCGTCTCCGTCGCGCTCAGCCGCGCCCGCGAGCTTGGATTCAAGGTTGTCGCCTGCGCTTCCACCGGCAATCTCGCAAACTCCGTTGCCGCGAACGCCGCCTCCGCCGGTCTGAAAAGTTACGTCCTCATCCCGTCGGATCTCGAGCGCAGCAAGGTCGTGAATTCGCTCGTCTATGGCACGAACGTCATCGGCATCGAGGGCGCCTACGATCAAGTGAACCGCCTGTGTTCCGAGATCGCCGGCAAATACGGCTGGGGCTTCGTGAACGTGAACCTGCGCCCGTATTACGCGGAAGGCAGCAAGTCGATGGGCTTCGAAATCGTCGAGCAACTCGGCTGGCAGACGCCGAAGCACACCGTCATCCCGATGGCCAGCGGCTCGCTGCTCACGAAGATTCACAAGGCCTACACCGAATTCGCGAAGGTCGGCATTATCGACGCCCAGCCCTTCTCCGTGCATGGCGCACAGGCCTCCGGTTGTTCGCCAATCAGCACCGCGCTCAAGAAGGGCACCGACATCGTGAAGCCCGTGCCGAAACCCGAGACCATCGTAAAGTCGCTCGCCATCGGCACACCCGCGGACGGCTACTACGCCATCCGCACGATGAAGGAAACCGGCGGCAGCGCCGAGGATTGCACCGACGAGGAAGTCATCGAGGGCATCAAGCTCCTCGCCGAGACGGAAGGCATTTTCGCGGAAACCGCCGGCGGCACCACGGTCGCCTGCGCGAGAAAGCTCATCGAGTCCGGGAAAATCCCGCGCGACGAATCCATCGTGCTCTGCATCACCGGCCACGGCCTGAAAACGCAGGAGGCGATCCACGACAAATGCGGCGCCCCGCGCCTCATCAAGCCCAGCCTCCGCGAATTCGAAGCCCTCATCGCCGACGAACTCGCCGGCCTCGAAACCGCCACCGCGTAAACCCTCTCAACTCTCAATTGCCCGCAAAATAAAACTGAATGAGCGAAGCGGGCGATCTCGCTACGCTCGATTCTCAACTCTCAACTAATCCCATGGCTCAAGTCCGCATTCCCACTCCGCTCCGCAAACTCACCGGCGACCAGGAAGTCGTCGCCGCCGAAGGCACGACCGTCGGCGACATCCTCACGAACCTCGACGCGACCTTTCCCGGTCTCGGCGAACGCCTCTGCGACGAGCAGGGCAACGTCCGCCGCTTCGTGAACATCTTCGTCAACGACGAAGACATCCGCTTCCTCGAGGAAAAAGCCACCGTCGTCAAAGACAGCGACGAAATCAGCATCGTCCCCGCCATCGCCGGAGGTTAGCCTGCATTATGGCCGAACAATCCACCCGTCTCTGGCTCATGTATCCGGCGCGTCTCATTACGCGCCCGGTCATCTACGAGCTCGGCAAGAACTTCGCGATCGTCACGAACGTCCGCCAGTGCAGCGTCACCGACGAGATCGGCCTCGTTTCGCTCGAACTCGACGGCGAGCGCGAGGAGATCAAGCGCGCCATCGCCTGGCTCGAGGAAATCGGCGTCAAGGTCGAGCCCGTCGAGATCCAGACCATCGAAGGCTGATCGAATGGCCGCGCCGCGCCCGCGCGTGCTGTTCGTGGACGGCCACAGCATGATCTTTCAGTGGCCGGCGCTGCGGGCGCTCCACGCGAAGAACGGCGCCGCCGCCCGCGAGCAGCTCACCCGCGCCCTCACCCGCTACCAGGACGCCACCGGCACCCACGTCGCGGTTGTTTTCGATGGCAAGGGCCAGCGCAACAATGAAGCCAGCGAGCCCGCCGGCATCCAGATTTTCTATTCGCGCGACGGCATGACGGCCGATTCCGTCATCGAGCGACTCGTCGCCACCTACGCCGCGAAATACGACATCGTCGTGGCGACGGACGACAACCTCGAGCGCACCACCGTCGAGTCTTTTGGCGCGACATGGATGTCCTCCGAAATCCTCGCCCTGGAACTTCGTAGCGCGGACGCCGATCTGGCCGACCAGATCGAACGCCTACGCCGGAAATAGCCGCGTTACTTCGCGGCCGGGAACTGACTCATCAGCAGCGTGACGCCGGATTCGATCCGCGCTTTCTGCGTTTCGTAGGGCTTGTCCCGGTTCACGCGCGCGCTGACGGCGCCACGCCAGAGCGACTCGTGGTCGTTGGCGTCCTCCGCATCGACGATCAACGTGCCGACCTCGTATTTCGGATCGGGCAGCTTCTTCGCCATGTGCAAGATCTTCCGCTCCGGCCCGCGATTCGTTCCGAAATACTGATCTGCCACCGTGGTCGTCGCGCCCTCCTTGTAAAGCATGAGGAAGCTGACCTCGAGATCGCCACCCGTGGTCACGAGCTGGTATCCCTTCTTCGCAAGCTGCGCGTCGATATCGGTCTTCACGAGCGCGAGATAGATGTCCTGATTGTTGTAGGGATTGATCTCCGAGGCGGCAGGCAACGACCAATGGTAAGTCTTCGCTTTTTCGACGCGCTGAAGGTCGCCCGGATCGTAGGCGATGGCGACCACCTTGGGAGAATGCGTGATCGCGGCGCAACCGGTGATCAGAAGGGCAATGGCGAGGGAAAGGAACGCGCGGTTCATGCGGCGAGCAATAGCGGATCGCCCCGGCGGCGGGAAGCCGATTCAGCCGAGGGCCGCCGCGCGGTCGCGGTTTCGCCACACGGTCGCCGCACTCTTCATCCGCGTGAGAATGTAATAGACGGTCTGGCTGCGCTGCCGCACGAGGTCCGCGCCCACGATTTTCGGCACGAAATCCGCCGGCACCTCGAGCACCTCTTCGATCGTGCGGCCTTCGAGGCCCTTGCAGAGGATGGCCGTCATCGCCTTCGTGAGCGTCTGCACCTGCGGGCCGAGCGTGACGCGGTAATGCGTGGTGCGGTCGGGATTCACCTTGAGGAAAACGCCGACCGTGTCAGTGCATTCCTCGTCCTTGCGCACGTCCTCGAGGTCGAACGTTTCGCCCTCGCGCGGACCCTGATTTTTCGCCTGATCGGCGTAGGTGATCAGCGTCTCGCGCTTCTCCATGTCGGGCAGCGCCTCGAAGAGATCGACGATCTGCTGAAGCTTCGGAGGATACATTTCCCTACGCGCCTTTTTCGATGGGGGCGCGCACCTTGTTGCCCCACTCGGTCCACGAACCGTCGTAGTTGCGCACGTTCTTGTAGCCGAGCAGATAGGTGAGCACAAACCACGTGTGGCTCGATCGCTCGCCGATGCGGCAATAGGCGACCACGTCGTCGCCGGGCTTCAATCCGGCCTCGCCCTCGTAAATCGCCCGCAGCTCATCGGCGCTCTTGAACGTGGCGTCGTCGTTCACGGCCCGCTTCCACGGCACGCTCTTCGCACCGGGCACATGGCCGCCGCGCAGCACGCCTTCCTGCGGATACTCCGGCATGTGCGTGATCTCGCCGACGAATTCGCCCGGCGAACGCACGTCGATCAACGGTTTGCGCGCCCGGCTTTGCGCCAGCGCGTCGTCGAAAAATGCGCGAATCTCATCGTCATAACGTTTCGGCGGCACCGGGTATTCCGTGGGCGCGGGTTTCGGAATCTCGCGCGTCGTTTCGCGGCCTTCGGCGATCCATTTGTCGCGGCCTCCGTCGAGGATTTTGACCTTCTCGTGGCCGAACAACCGGAACGCCCAGAGCGCGTAGGTCGCCCACCAGTTCGACTTGTCGCCGTAAAAAATCACGGTCGTGTCGGGCGTAATCCCGTTTTTTGCGGCGAGTTCGGCGAAGGCTTCCGGCGAGATGTAATCCCGCACGGTCTGGTCCTGCAAGTCGCTGCGCCAGTCGATATGCACCGCGCCGGGGATGTGCCCCGTGCTGTAGAGCAGGATATCTTCGTTGCTCTCGACGATGCGAATGTCGGGGTCGTTGAGATGCTCGGCCAGCCAATCGGTCGAGACGAGGGCTTCGGGGTGGGCGTAGGAACTCATGATCGGAATGGGTGCTTGGAAAATAATTTCAACCGCGCCAATCGCGGCTCAAGGGATTTCTGGGACTATGACGAACGCCGGCCGGCTCCAAAACGTCGTCGCTGCGGCTGCCGACCGCCACCCGGGCTGCCGTCCATCCGCACCATGGGACGACGCGGACCCCGCTCGCGCTGGCCGCCGTCTTCCTTCGGCGCGGAGGCGTTGTAATCGAACCCTTCCGCCCGTTTGCGGGGAACGCCGCGGTTGATGAACTTCTCCAGCGACTTGAGCGGGCCGTAATCCTCGCTCGAAATGAAGCTGATCGCATCGCCGATCGCCTGCGCGCGGCCGGTGCGGCCGATGCGATGCACGTAGTCCTCGGCGTGCATCGGAAAGTCGAAGTTGATGACGTGCGAGATGCCATCGACGTCGATGCCGCGGGCAGCGATGTCCGTCGCCACGAGCACGCGCACTTCGCCGTCCTTGAATGCCTTGAGCGCGCGCAGCCGCTGGTTCTGCGAGCGGTTCGAGTGCAGCGTGGCGGAGGAAATGCCGGACTGCTCGAGCTTCTTCGCGATGCGGTCGGCGCCGTGTTTCGTGCGCGAGAAAACGAGCACCATGTTCATGGCGGGATCCTTCAGCAGATGCACGAGCAGCGCGGGCTTGAGGTGCTTGGGCACTTCGTAGGCGAGCTGCGTGACGCTCTCCGCGGGATTTGACCGGCGGCCGATCTGCACGGTGCGGGGATTGTGCTGGAAGTCGTGCGTGAGGGCCTCGATTTCCTTCGAGAGCGTCGCCGAGAAGAGCAACGTCTGCCGCTTCGTCGGCACCGACTTCACGATGCGGCGGATCGAGGGCAGGAAACCCATGTCGAGCATGCGGTCGGCCTCGTCGAGCACGAGAAATTCCAGCGAATTGAAGTTCGCGGCGCCCTGGCCCATGAGGTCCATCAGGCGGCCGGGCGTGGCGATCACGAGATCCACGCCGGAGCGCAGCGCCTGGATTTGCGGGCGTTCGCCAACGCCGCCGAAGACGGTCGCGATGCGGAGCGGCAGATGTTTGGCGTAGGCGCGCACGTTTTCCTCGATCTGCGCGACGAGCTCGCGGGTGGGCGCAAGGACGAGCGCCCGGGTGCGGCCGCCGCCGGTGCCGCGGTTGGCAAGCAGGGTGAGCATCGGCAGCGTGAAGGCGGCGGTTTTGCCGGTGCCGGTCTGCGCGATGCCGATCAAATCATGGCCCGCAACGATCTCGGGAATGGCCGCCGCCTGGATGGGCGTGGGCTCGGTGTAACCCGCCTCCTGGACGGCTTTGAGAATGCGGTCGTCGAGACCGAGAGTGCGAAAAGGCATAGTCCCGCCCAATATGAGGCGGCCCGACCGGCCTGCACACTTAATTCGTCGCCCGGCACGCGTTCACGCCAGCTCTTCGAGAGCATCCGCCACCGCCGCGGGCAAGGCGCGCGGCCCCTCGCCGCCGAGTTGCGCATCCACCGCTTCCAGCCGCCGGATGAGGTCGAGCACCTCGCGCCGCGCGTAAGGACCGCCCGCCGCCGCGCAGAAATGCGTGCGGCAGCCGAACGGGCGGTCCGCGTAAATCAGACAGCGCTGCGTCACCGGATGGAGGAGTGGACACGCACCATCCGTCCGCTCGGGCAGGCGTTTGCGGCCCACCGCGCGCACCGCCTGCGCGGCGAGCAGCGCCTCGCCCTTGGTGAGATATGGCGTGAGCCCGGTGAGCTTGAAGTGGCAGCACTCGGTGCGCAGCGTGCAATTCCGCTCGATCGGCCGCGCCGCCACCTCGGCATAAACCGCGCGCACTTCGCTCAAATCCGGCCGGCGATTTCTCATTCCGCCATCGCGTGGCCGGCGATCCAGCCCGTCGTCCACGCCGCTTGAAAATTGAATCCGCCCGTCACGCCGTCGATGTCGAGCACCTCTCCGGCGAAATACAACCCCGGTTGCACGCGGCTCTCCATCGTCTTGAAATCGACCTCAGGCAGCCGCACGCCACCACAGGTCACAAATTCATCCTTGTTGAGGCTCTTGCCGTTCACCGGCAGCTCCGTGCGCGTGAGCAGCGTCGCCAACGCCAGCGCGCCCGGTCGCGAAAGCGTCGTCCAGCGCACGTCGGGCCCGATCCCCGCCTCGGCCACCAGACTCTCCCACAACCGCGCCGGCAGCGCACCGAGCGGACTATTCACCACCGCCTTTCCCGGCTGCGAATCCCGCCGCGCCCGCAGCTCGTCCAGCACGTCGTCGGCCGTGCGGCCTGGCTGCCAGTTCACGCGCAGCGTGAATTGGTAATCGCGGTCGTGTAATTCGCGCGCGCCCCACGCGCTCAAACGCAAAATCGCCGGCCCGCTCACGCCCCAATGCGTCACCAGCAGGGGCCCGCGCTCGCGCAGCTTCGTGCCCGGCACGCTGGCCTCGACCTCCGCCGCCACGCCAGGCAGCGCCCGCAACCACGGCGTCTCGACGTGAAACGTGAACAGCGACGGCACCGGTGGCTCCAGCGTGTGCCCAAGCGCCTCGATCCACCGCGCCGCCGCTGGCGCCCGGCATCCCCCCGTCGCGACGCAGAGTTTCTCGCAGGCCAGCTCGCTGCCATCGCTCAACTCGAGCGCAAATCCCCCCGGCCCGGGCCGCGCGGCATTCACGCCCGCGCTGATGCGCACCTGCACGCCCGCCGCCTCCGCCTCGTGCAACAGGCAATCCACGATCGACGCCGAAAAATTGCTCACGGGAAACATGCGCCCGTCCGCCTCGGTCTTGAGCCGCACGCCGCGCGATTCGAACCACTCCACCGTGTCGCGGGACTGAAAACGGTGAAACGCGCCGATGAGCGCTCGTCCGCCGCGCGGATAGCGTAGCGAAAGCTCACGCGGATCGAAACACGCGTGCGTGACGTTGCAGCGGCCGCCGCCGGAGACGCGCACCTTCGTGAGCAGATACCGTCCGCTCTCGAGCAGGACGACTTCGCTCTCCGGCGCCGCCTGCGCGCATGTGATCGCCGCGAAAAATCCCGCCGCGCCACCGCCCACGATCACGACGCGCGAAGAGGACGAAACCATGGCGAATAAAAATTGCTGGGGCCGGGAACTCCGGCGCTAAGCGGACTTCGAGGTGTCGCCGGGTCCGATGAGAGGCGCGGACTCGACGGGCGCACCGGGCGACGCGGTGCCGGGAATGATTTTCCGCACCAACCGAGCAAAGCCGCCCTCCGCCGCCTCGTTTTCCGTCGTGGCCTGCCGCAGCGCCTGCTCCCAGGCCGAAGCGAACCCCGGGGCCTGCTCGCGCATGCGCACGACGGCCGCCTCGTAAATCTGGAGCTGACGGGCTTCCGCCCGGCCGGGACGCTGCTGCGAGGCGGCCAGATTCACGCGCAGGTTTTCATTCTGCGTCCTGAGTTCGGCGAGTTCCTTTTCGAGGCGGTCGTTGCCGGTCGCGGTGATCTTGAGATGCGTGTGAATGTGCCGCTGAAGATCGTCGATCTCGGCCTTCTGCCGGGCAATCTCGCGTTTGAAGACGCCGCGCGCGGTCCAGGCGTTTTTCGCCAAAAATCCCGCGACGAGCAATCCCAGCAAAAGCCCCCAGGTGAACGGGTGCTGAATGATCGGCCAAACCGTATCCATGCCCCAAGGCTAGGCGGACTCCGCCGCCGGGCAAACGGAAATCACGCGGCGCGCCTCCGAAGGCGTGCTAAATCACGCCGAGCAGGAGCAGCACGAGCAGGATCACCAGCACGAGGCCGATGCCGCCGCTTGGGTAGTAGCCCCAACCGGAGCTGTGCGGCCAGGTCGGGAGTGCGCCGATGAGAAGCAGGACGAGGATGATGAGCAGGATGGTGGACATAGGAAACTCTCCACCAAGGGTTCGCGGCTCGGGGCCGCGGCGGTCTTATGAAACGAGCACCGGACCCGCCGTCGGCGAGAGCGCGCGGAGGTTTTGCACCAC
>JGI24033J26618_1000008_pt1 | contig 36098 bp, 28 predicted proteins | sample KBSMisM7withPhiX_FD_26618 | JGI IMG/M metagenome (IMG submission 26618)
GGGGCCACTCCATCGCTTTCCGCCGATGGCGGTTTTGCCCCGCCGGATCGCCTTGCCGGCTGCGAACCTTCCGTCGTCGTGGGACGCAGAGACAATCACGCCGTCGCCTCGAGCCCGCTGGCGTTGCTGCTTGCGGTGAATCATCTGTCGCCGGCATCCGTGCGCGGCGCCGTCCCGGGAACGATCCGCGCCGTCCCCGTCATCGTTCCCGTGAATGCCGCCGGCCAGACCACGCTCGATCCGCTCGTCGCGAAATGGACTGAACGCGTCACGCTCGACCGGCTCATGGTCCGCTCGGAGCGCAGCGAACACGGCGAAATCACGGTCGATCTCGACAATCTCTTCCGTGGTCGGCTCGTCGCCGTGCAAACCGTCGGCGGTCGCGGCGCGACCTTGCTGGCTGCGCTCCAGAATGGACTCGCCGGATCGTCGGCGCCGCCGTGGGTGGCCTGTCTCGGCGTTTTCCTCGTCGCGTCGTTGCCGTGGTGGCGGGTCAGCCGCTTTCATCGCTGCCTTCTGGCTCTGCTGGCGACCGGCTGGTGGTTGCTGGTGGCGCTGGAGGCCTGGCAGGAATTCCGCGTCATCATGCCGGTCATCCCCGCGCTGCTCCTGCCGCTCCTTGCGTTGATTCCGCGCGGCTCACACGAACCCTAGCACGGGAAATTTCCGGCCCAGTACTCCGGCGCTCGGCACGTGCAGCCATCGCTCGAGCAGCGTCGCGTAAACGCTGCGGAAATCGACCGTGTATTTGAGATCGCCCGCGTCGAGGTCCGACAAACTGGGGGCGACGCCACCGAGGCCGGGGCGAATCCCGCCGCCGAGCAGGAACATCGGCGCGGCCGTGCCGTGGTCCGTTCCCCCGCTGCCATTCTCGGCCACGCGCCGACCAAATTCGCTGAACGTCAGCAGCAGCACGCGGTCGAAGTTTCCCTGAGCGCGCATGTCGGCCGCAAAAGCCGCGAGCGCGTCGTCGAGCTGGCCGAGGAGTTGATCGTGCGTGCCGGTCTGGTTCGCATGCGTGTCGAATCCGCCAAAGCTCACGTAGTAAATTCGCGTCGGCATGCCGCCGGCAATGAGCTGCGAGACGAGCTGAAAATCCTGCCCGAGAGGCGTGCGGGGATAACTTCCGGTGATCGGGTGCCGCCGCACGATGTCGGCGATGCGGTCCGAGGAAACCTGCGCGTCGAGCGCCACCCGCTCGATGTAATGAAACGCGTCGAGGTCCGAAGTCGTGTTGCCCGCGAGTGCGCCGACGGAGCCGCCCGCGTCCGTGGAATCCGCCGCGGCGTCCTCCATCACCTCGGAGCCCTCGGCAAACCGAAAACGGCCCGGATTCTTGAGCGCGATGCCCATCGGCTGCGACGCGGAAAATGCCTCCGGCATCTGCTCGCCGAGACTGACCCCGATCGCCGGGTCCTCGCCGCGGCAGCAGTTGTCGAAATAGCGGCCCAGCCAGCCGTGGCGCTCCACGCGATTAGAGTCGCTCGCCGTCTGCCAGATTTCCATCGAGCGAAAGTGCGAACGGTTGGGATTGGGATAGCCGACGCCCTGCAGCACGGTCGCTTTTCCCTCGCCGTAAAGGGCGGCGAGCTTAGGCATGCGAGGGTTCAGCCCCACCTGATCCGACAATCGCAGCACGGACTTCGCCGGCACGCCAATGCGCGGCCGTGCGCGATGGTAGGCATCGTCCGCGTAGGGAATCACCGTGTTCAGGCCATCATTGCCGCCGGAGAGCTGGAGAATGACGAGGATAGGGCCGTCCTTGCCCGTCGCCGTCTGCACGAGCGAGCCCTCGGCGCCGGCATTCAGCGCCGCAAACGTGCGATCGATGAAGCCGGGCAGCGTCCACGCAACCGCGCCACCCAGGATGGAGGTGCGAAGAAAATGGCGTCGGGTGTGAAGCGTGGAATCGCTCATGGCGGTCAGGAGAGTTGGTATTCGGGCGTGCTCATCAGGCGTTGAAAAATGGCCCGGGCCCGCGGGTCGTTGATCGGCCGGCCGGCCTCGGCAATCGCCGCCGCAGTGCGCGGCCGCGAACGTTCCGAGCCATAGAGCCGGAACGCGAGCGCTTCGGCGAAGGCGTCGGGCTGCGCCCGCAGTGGCGGTGGCGCGAGTTTTCCGATGTCCACCGGCGCCGCGAAGCGTCGGGCGAACAACTTTCGCGCGGCCGGGTCCGCCGAGCCGACGAGAAAGCCCGCGAAGTTATAGCGCAAAATCAGCGTGGAGCTGCTGATCCAGGCGCGCCCGCCTTCCCAGCCCCGCACGTTCGGAGGTTGAAAGAGCGATTGCCCGAGCTGCCCGAGCACCCCGTCGAGTAGCGGCTGGCCGGGCAGATCCGTCTCGAGGTCGATGCACATGCCGACCAGCCATTCGACGGGGCTCTTGATGTGCGTGCCCATCGCGCGAGGGGAATAGAACGCCCGCGACCGGAACAACTCGCCAAGAAACGGCGCCAGCTCGTATCCCCCGCGAAACAGCGAATACGCCGCCGCATCGAGCTGGCCCGGCTCGGGATTTTCATACGCAAAAAATTCCCAGAGGCGGCCGGCGATGAACCGCGCGCACTGCGGTTGTTCGAGGATAATGTCGATCACCGCGTCGCCATCGAAATTCCCCGTCTTCCCGAGGAAGGTCTTCGGCCCGTAGTCGTGGGCGCGGCGGGCGAAGACGAACTCCTGTCCGAGCGGCGTCACGCGATGCCCGGTGAACGCCCGGGCGCCGGCCTTCACGTCCGCCTCGGTGTAATGACCCACGCCGAGCGTGAAGAGTTCCATCACCTCGCGCGCAAAATTTTCGTTCGGCGCGCCCACCTTGCTTTGCTGGAGGTCGAGCCAGCGGATCATCGCCGGATCGCGCGCCATCGCCCGCACCATCGCGCCGAAATTGCCGAGCGCGTTTTCGCGCAGCGTCTCGTTCTGCCGCCACATGGCCCAGGCGCTCTTCACCTTCGTCACGCTCGTCGCAAAATGGCCGTGCCAGAAAAGCGTCATCTTCTCCCGCAGCGGCTGACCGCTCACGCGCATGCGCTGCAGCCACCAGGTGCGCAACTCGACCAGGCGCTGACGCTCCTCGCGCATCGCGTCACGGATGGCGGCCTTCTTCGCGTCAGGATCGGCCGCTGGCCGCATCTCCATCATCGTCTGCCGCTTGAGCGCGCCGGGCTCCTTCGTCCAATCGGGGGCGGGCGGGCGATTGTCGCGCGCGCCGAGCAATTGATTCACCGCCGCGTCCAATCCCAGCGCATGAAACGCACGGATCTGCTCCGGCGTGCCGCCAAATCCTGCCCGTCCCAGCAAATGCGCCGCATGGTCGAGCGACCACTCGTCGGAGGCCAACGGCGCAAGCATAACTCTTTGAACCCACGCGGCCGGCGGAAGTTTCGCCGACGTTTTGCATTGGACCCTCCGGCCGCGACGTCTATGTAACCCCGATGGAATTCGTCAACCTGGCCCGTCGCACCGAGATTGGCGCGAATTCCTACCTGCTCCAGGTCGGCGGCCACCCCATCGTGCTCGATTGCGGGATGCATCCGAAGGAACGCGGCCTCGCGGCGCTGCCCGACTATTCGCTCATCCCGCCCGGCGCGCTCGAGGCCATCGTCATCACCCACGCGCATCACGACCACATTGGTTCGCTGCCCGTGCTCACGCGCTCCGAGCAGAACGCCCGCGTGTTTCTCAGCGAGGCGACCCGCCGCATCGGAGAAACGATGCTGCACAACTCGGTGAACGTGATGACGCGCCAGCGCGAGGACGAGGGGCTGATGGAATATCCGCTCTTCACCCATCGCGGCATTGAATTCTCCCGCAGCATGTGGCGTCCCGTGCCGCCGCGGGTGACCTTCACGCTCGATGGCGAACGCGGCCCGGGCGACGGCGTCGAGCCGACCATGGAGTTCTACCACGCCGGTCACATTCTCGGCTCCTCCGGCGTGCTCATCCGCGGCGAGGGCCGCACCGTATTCTACACGGGAGATGTCAATTTCGACGCGCAAACGCTCATGCAAGGCGCGGACTTTCTCACGGAAGGCGTCGATGTGCTCATCATGGAGACGACCCGCGGCGACGCACCCACTCCGGAGGGTTTCACCCGCGCGGCGGAGGAACGCCGCTTCGCCGATGCGATCCTTGCGGCCTTCGAGCGGGGTGGCAGCGTCACCATTCCCGTCTTCGCCCTCGGAAAAACCCAGGAAATTCTCGCGATGCTGTGGGACATGCGCCGGCGCGGCGAACTCGTCCAAACCCCGCTCTACATCGGCGGCCTCAGCACAAAAATCACCTCCGCCTACGACGCTCTCGCGCACAGCCCCGACCGCTCGCGGCCCGACCTCGCGCTGCTCCAGGAAATGGCGCCCTACGTCCTTNCCGGCAACGAAGTCCACACGATGTCGGCCCGCCAGCACTGCATCTTCGCCCTTTCCAGCGGCATGCTGACCGAGAACACCCTCTCGAACATCTGGGTGCGCAAAATCCTGCCCGACCCCAAACAGACGCTGCTTTTCGTCGGCTATTCGGACCCCGATTCGCCCGCCGGAAAACTCCGCAAGGCAAAGCCCGGCGACCTCGTGCAGCTCGATCCCGACGTTCCGCCCGTGCCGTTGCGCTGCCACCTCGACAGCTTCAACTTCAGCGCGCACTCGTCCCGCGACACGCTGCTTAACTACGCCCTCACGCTGAAGCCGAAGAAAATTCTCCTCGTGCATGGCGATCCGCCGGCCATCGCGTGGTTCCGCGAGGAACTCCGCGCGAAACTCCCGGATACGGAAGTCATCGTGCCGCCGCCCGGCGAGACGATCACGCTGTAGCGCATCCGGTCAAAACGGCGAAAGAGCCGGACGTCCCCCCCGAAACGTCCGGCCCTTTCAAGGGTCCAATCCAAACTTTCAGCCGAATTCCTAGACCAGCTCGGGCTTCGGCTTTTCCTTCTTGCTGAGCGCGCGGCGCATCTTGTGCAGCGCGATGTTTTGCAACTGGCGGATGCGCTCGCGCGTGACGCCGAACTTCTGGCCGACTTCCTCGAGCGTCTTCGCCTTGCTGCCGTCGAGACCGAAACGCGCATTGATGATCTTGCGTTCGCGCTCGTCGAGCACGTCGAGCAGATCGCCCACTTCGTCGCGCAGATCCTTGTCGCGCAGCAACTCGAACGGATCCTGCGCCTCCGCGTCGCCGACGATTTCGCCGAACTCCGTGGAATCGTCGTCGCCAATCGGCGCGTCGAGCGAGGCCGGGCGGATCGCCGCCGTCTTCAACTGCGAGACCTTCGACGCGACCATGCCGATTTCCTCGGCCAGCTCGTCATCGGTCGGCTCGCGGCCGAGTTCCTCGCTCATTTGCACCGCCACGCGGCGGATCTTGGAAATTTTGTCCACGAGATGGACGGGCAGGCGGATCGTCTTGCTCTGGTTCGCCAGCGCCCGCTTGATCGACTGCTTGATCCACCAGGCTGCGTAGGTGCTGAGCTTGCCACCCTTTTTCGGATCGAAACGCTCGACGGCTTTCATCAGGCCGATGTTGCCCTCGGAAATGAGGTCGAGCAGCGGCAGGCCGAGGCCTTGATAGTCGCGGGCAATTTTCACAACGAGGCGGAGATTCGCGCGCACCATGTGCGCCCGGGCCTTCGCGTCGCCTCGCTTGATCTTGCGCGCCAGCTTGACCTCTTCCTCGACGGTGAGGAGCGGAAACCGCGCGATCTCGCGCAGGTAGAGTTGAAATCCCGTGTCGGTATCTTCGATGGCCATGTTTTTTGAGCCAGTTACGGCTCCCTCATTGGTTAAGACGCAGCAGGTGGGTCGGTTATTCGATCTCCCGCGATTTAGTTAATGTGGTTAAGCTTTCGACAGAGGAACCCCGCCGTTGTTCAAAGGTTTGCAAAAATATTTTTGGTTCGATGGCCCCTTCACAGAGACCAAAGGAAGAAAAATAAATTTTGCGCGCGGCGATGACGATGAGCGACCTCCTTGTCAAGGGGTTCGCAATCGACCGCTCCGGTGGCTGTCAGGAATGCCGCTGCGCCGCGCTATTTTCCGGCGGCCGGCAGCAGACCTGCCCGTTCCAGCACCGGACGGGCTTCCGCGCGCAGGCGCGGCAGCCAGGCCGCGAAGACGAGCGTGATGACGAGGCACGACGCGGCGTTCAGGCCAGTTGCGAGCGGCAGACCCCATGCATCCGCCAGCGTGCCGGTCAGCAGGCTCCCGAGCGGAATGCCGCCCAGAAACGCGACCGTGTAGATGCTCATCACGCGGCCGCGGATGCCCTCCTCGACCAGGTTTTGCACGAGCGTGTTGTTCGATGCGAAAACGAGGATGCCCCCCATGCCGGTGAGGAGCAGGCAGCCCATCGAGAGTTCCAAATTTTTGGAGCCCGCGAGCACCGCCAGCCCGGTGGAGGCCGCCAGCCCGCCGAAAAGAATCGTGCGGCCCAAGCCCCGAATGCTGCGCCGCCCCGCGAGATGCAACGCGCCGAGGACGGAGCCCGCCGCCGAGGCGGACATCAGCCATCCGAGCGTGCGGGCATCACCGCCGAAGACGACCTTCGCATAAACCGGAATGAGCACCGCGAACGACATGCCGAAAATTCCCATCGCGGCCGTGAAGAGCAGCACGACGCGGATCGGCAGAAAACCCCACGCGTAGCGGGCTCCCTCGCGCATCTCGTGCCACACGGAGCGCCCGCTGCGCACCGGCCGGGGCTGCTCGAGCCGCATGCAGAAGATCGCCGCGAGCACCGCCAGATAGCTCAATCCGTCGATGAGAAAACACCAGCCCGCGCCGTAGCCCGCGATCACAAAACCCGCCACCGCCGGTCCCGCGAGCCGGGCGAGATTGAACATCGAAGAGTTCATCCCGATGATCGACGGCAGATGCTCGCGCTTTTCGGCGAGCAGGACGTTGAGCGATTGCCGCGTGGGCAGATCGAAGGCGTTGATGAGGCCCTGGAACATCGCCAGCCCGGTAAGCCAGCCGATGTCGAGCCGCCCGCTGAAGGTGAACCACGCCAGCAGCAGCGACTGGATCATGGCAAGCGTCTGCGTGCCGATCAGCATTTTGAGCCGGTCCACGCGGTCCACCCACACGCCGCCGAGCGGACTGAGAAAAATCGCCGGCGCCTGGCCCAGCAGCGTGACCACGCCGAGCCAGAACGGCGAGCCCGTGAGGTGATAGACCAGCCAGACGGTGGCCGTCTGCGTCATCCACGTGCCCAGCAGCGAGAGAAGTTGCCCGAAAAAATAGAGCCGGTAATTCCGCGAGGAAAACGGCGTCAGAATCCGGGACAGGCTCACCCCCGAGACGCTACCGCGACCGCAGCGACGTGCAACCTCCACCGCGCGGCCCTAGCAAGGCCCGCGATGAATTCCACCGAAGCCCTCTCCCGCCTGCGCGACGAATTGCGCCGCCGCCACCACGCCCTCTCGACCGAACGCACCTACTGTTGGTGGCTGGGGCGCTACATCGCCTTCGTGCGCGCCGCCTCCACCGACGCGACCCGCGAGCAAAAGGTCGAAGATTTCCTCACCGCACTCGCGCACGAGCGCCGCTCGGCCTCGTCGCAAAACCAGGCCCTCAACGCGCTCGTTTTCTTCCATGCGCACGTCCTCGAGCGGCCACTCGTCGGCGTGAACGCCCTGCGCGCCCGGCGGCCGGACCGCGTGCGCATCGCGCCGGGCCGCATGGAGACGCGCACGCTGCTCCGCGAACTTCGTGGGACGCCGCCGATCGACCTGATCGCCCACCTGCTCTACGGTTGCGGACTGCGCCTTTGCGAGGCGCTCGACCTGCGTCTCAAGGACATCGATCCCGCCAATTCTCGCATTTGGATTCGCGACGCGAAGCATTGCAAGGATCGCGTCGTCGCGCTGCCCTGCGCGCTGGCGGAGGCCGTCGCCGCCCAGGTCTCGACGGCGGAGGCCGGCTGGCGGGAGGATTTTTGGAATCGCGTGCCCGTGCCGCTCCCCGGGTTGATGGCGGGCAAACACCCGCACGCCGAATACCACCGCGACTGGCGCTGGCTCTTCCCCGCCGCCGGCACGTGCCGCGATCCCCGGCGCGGCCGCATTGTCCGCTGGCGCGTCCATCAAATGAACGTTCAACGCGCCTTCGCCCGGGTCTCCGCGCGGCTGGGACTGCGGCCTGCCCTCACGCCGCACCACCTGCGCCACGCCTACGCGACGCATTGCCTCGAGGACGGCGTGAACGTGCGCGCGCTTCAGGCCGCGATGGGCCACAAATCGCTCGAGACGACCATGGGCTACCTGCACGCGGACGCCCTCTCGGTGGTCAGCCCGCTCGACCGAGACCGCGCTGCTCCCCGACGATAATGCCAAACGCAGTGGCGAGTTATGGGAAGGCGGGAACCAGGAATAAAATGGAGGGCGCGCCCTCCAAAATTTTGCGCCGCCGATTTTTCCTCGACACCGATATCCCCCGGGATAACTAACGGAATGCCGTCGCCCGCACCGCTGCATTTCTCCGTCCCGGTCGCCATCGTCGCCCTATGTAGCGCCATTCTGGGCGGCTGTAGCCGCTCTCCGGCACCGCAACCAGCTGCTCCCAGTCCGACACCCGCCAGAGCAGTCTCGCCGACCGTCTTGCGCCCGGGACGATCCACCGACGCGCAGCAGCATCGCGCGATCACCTGGGAACAACTTGCACGCCTGTTCAGCGGGAAATTCGACGAGTTGGAAGCTGAGGCCGCGCGCTTGCAGACAAGTCCCGAACGTTTGCGGGACGGGACCTGGCAACGACAGGCTTTTTACGATGCCCTGAGCTGCAGCGGCAGCTCTCGCGATCCCGACTGGACGCGCTTCGAGCAGGCGCTGCTGGACTGGCAGGCTCGCTATCCGAATTCCGACGCCGTTCGGCTCGCTCTAGCGAATTTCTATATTGAATATGCGTGGAAGGCTCGCGGCAGCGGCTACGCAAACACCGTGACGGAAGAGGGCTGGCGGCTCTTCGCCTCACGACTGCAAACGGCCCATCGCGAACTGGTTTCCATCCATTCGCCGGACTACCGCAACGAATCCTACTGGCAGTCGATGCTCACGCTGGCTCGCGGCCTGCAAGTTCCCAAGGAAGAAGTGCTCGCGGAAGTAGAGAAGGCGCTGGCCACCAGCCCCCACCGCACGACCATCCTGCGAAACACCGTGATTTATCTGTTGCCACGTTGGTTCGGAGAGCGAGGCGAATGGCAGGCCTGGCTCGCCCGGCAAACGCAGGGCGCGGAAAAAAGTCCAGAGCGCGACGCGGAATACGCTCTCGCGGTCTCAACGGCTCTTTACTATGTCGGCCAGGATGACGGAGCCCCGTTCGGATCGGGCGATGCGGATTGGCCTCGCGTGCGGAAGGGACTGCTTCTCCGCGAAAAGCAATTTCCGGAGAGTCTCCGCTTCAAATCCAATCTCCTTCTCATGGCTTATTATGCCAACGACCGAGCCACGGCCCGTGAGGTCGAATCCCGCAGCGAAGGCTTCTACGAGCCGGGCGCGCTGACGGGAAGAGAGATCGAGGACATTAACGAATGGCTGAACGAACCAGCCGCCTCCCAGTGATTCCCTGGAGTCGCGTCCTCCATTGGCCGTCCTCAGTGGAAAATTCGACCCACAATCGGGATTGACCTCTCGACGCCCGTTGGCTCGAAGTCCTATCAATCCCGAACCATGAGCGAACATCGCGCCAAAACCGTCCAGGAATACATCGACGAGACGCCGGTGTGGGCCGACGGCACGCAGGTCTCGGAAACGCCGATGACCTCGATGCAGTGGCGTATCTGGAGTCTCGCGACGGCGGGAAAATTTTTCGAGGGGCTGGTGGTTTTCATGACGGGCGTAGCCCTGCCGCTCATTGCGATCGAGTTTCATGCCGGCGCGACCGAGAAGGGGCTCGTCGGCGCGGCGTCGCTCTTCGGTATCCTGATCGGCGCCACGCTGCTCGGCGGCCTGGCGGACCGTTTTGGCCGCAAGCAGATGTTCATCTTCGAGATGGCGCTTTTCACGGCCTTCCTCGTCGCGGTGACGACTTGCAACAGCTTTCCGTGGCTGATCTTTTATCTTTTCGGCATGGGAATGGCGCTCGGCTGCGATTACCCGACGGCGCACATGGTGATCTCGGAGAGCATCCCGAGCGGCATTCGCGGGCGGCTCGTGCTCAGCGCCTTTGGCTTTCAGGCCGTGGGCGCGCTGGTCGGCACGGCGGTGGGTTTTTTGATCCTGCGGTCGAGTGGCGCCGTGGGCGACTGGCGGATCATGTATGGCACGGCGATCGTCCCGGCGGTGCTGGTGACGGCCGGTCGTTTCTTCGTGACGCAGAGCAGCCACTGGCTGGTCGCGCAGGGCCGCATCGCCGAGGCGGAGCGAGAGGTCGAGCGGCTGCTGCGACGGCAGCCGTCGTATCCCAAGCGGGTGGTGCTGCTGCGCGCGATCGAGGCGGAGGCCGTCGTCGCGGGCAAGCCCCCGGCAAAGAAGGCGGACGCCGGCGGCTACGCGAAACTGTTCACGAAAAAGAAAAATCGCCGCGCGACCATTTTGGCCTCGGTGCCCTGGTTTTTGCAGGATCTGGGCACGTATGGCATCGGCATTTTCACGCCGGTGATCCTCACGACCGCGCTTGGAAAGACGAACGAGCACGCGCGCAACCTCGCCGAGGTCGTTCACTCCACGATGCAGGCGGCCAAAGGCGCGGCGCTCATCGACGTGCTGCTCATCGTGGGCATCGTCGCGGCGGTGCTGCTGGTGGATCGCGTGGGGCGCATCCGGCTGCAAGTGGGCGGTTTCCTTGGTTGCGCGGCGGGTCTTTTCATCGCCGCGCTCTCGACCTACCAGCCGGAGGGCGTGCTGAAGACGCTGCTGATTTTTGCGGGCTTCATGCTCTTCAACTTCATGACGAATCTTGGCCCGAACGCGATGACATATCTGCTCGCGGGCGAGGTCTTCCCGACGAAGGTGCGCGGGATCGGCGCGGGCTTTGCGGCGTCGTTCGCGAAAATCGGCGCCGTGGCGACCGCGTTTCTGTTCCCGATTTTGCTGAAAGATATCGGCACGGCGACGCTCCTCTACGCGCTGGTCGGCACGTCGTTGATCGGCGCCGGGGTGACGTGGCGCTTTGGCATCGAGACGAAGGGCCTCAATCTGGAAAAGCTCGACGTCGAGGAGCCGGCTTAACCGAGCGCTTCGCGGACGAGCGCCGCAATCACCGGCGGTAGGTCGAGCGCGAGCGCGGCCTCGTGCGCGGCGGGGCTCATCTTGCGCCAGGTTTTCTGGAGAATGCGGACGAATTTTTCGCGCGGATAGTCCGCGTGCGCGGCGGCGAAGTTGGCGATTTCGTTTTCCAAAAATACGAGACAGGCGGCGTCCTCGAGGGCCTGGGTGCCGGGGTTTTCCATCAGCCCGGTCTTGGAAACCCATGTCGCCACGTCGTCGGCCTCCGCGGCTGAAATTCCCGCCTGCAGCAGGAGCTCGCGCGCGCGTTCGGCCTGCGTGCGGTAAAGCCCCTGGCGCCAGGCGTAATAGCCGGCCTTGCCCTCGGGGTAGGTGGCGCGGGGAACGGTCCAGCGTTCGAGGTGCTGACAGCGGGCGGCGAGCAGAAGCAACGGCGACGCGGCGGACTGCAGGCGGGCGACCCATCGCTCCATGTGGTCCGCGTAGGCGAGTTCGGCGGGGTGGCCGTCGGCGGTGCGGTGGGGGTCCGCGCCGTGGGCGGCGTCGATCAATTCCCGGGCGCGTTCGTAGGACATGACTGCTTTGTAGCGCGCAAGGGCGGAGGGCTACAAAACTTTGACGGTATATTTTTTTGTCGCGAGATTGCCCTTCCGGTCCTCGACGGTGGTCTTGATTCGGAGTTCTTTCGAGGCGAGGCGGCGCACCGCGGCGGTCCAGGTCTTGCCGTGAAGTCGGGCGGTGTAGAATTTCTTCACGCCGCCTTTGGTGATGACTGCGAGGGTGACTCGGGCAATGCCGTCGGGATCGCGAACGACGCCCTCGAGTTTCACCTGCCGATGGTGGTCGAAAGTTTCGGCGGAAATTTTCGAGGCGAAGACGGTGGGCTGGTCCGGCGTGGGCTCGGCCGAGCCGACCGGAGCGACCGTGCGCTGGATGCTCGGCTGGATGCTGAGGAAGAGGTTGAAGGCCACGCCGCCCGCGTAGGTGGGAGTGTTTTGATTCGCCGCCATGAAGGTGGCGGCGGCGGCCTGGTTAATCGTGCCCATGCCCGTGGAGGGGCTGGCGTCGAAGGTGACGTAGAGGATGGTGCTATAGACGAGACTGCCGCTCGCGTCCTTCCAAGTGAAGACGTAGGCGTTTTGCTGACCGGGGACGGCGGGGACGTTGTTGAACTGGAGCGCGGGATTGGCGGTGCCCGGGAGCGTCTGGGTGACGCCGTTGAAGGTGATCGTGTGGCCGCTGAAAGTGCCGGTGAAATTTGGAATGAAGTTCCACGTGATGTTGCCGGTGACGGGAGTCGGCGTGCCGGTGGTCGAAATGACGACGGGCATGGCGGCGGAGGTGGCGCTGCCATTCGTCGCGGAGACGGAGACGGTGTAAGGCGTGCCGGGATTGAGGCCGGTGATCGCGTAGGTGGTCTGCGAGGTCGTCGCGGACTGCGCCGGCAGGGGCGGCGAGACGTTCACCGTGTAGCTGGTGGCGCCGGTAACCGCGCCCCAATTCACGGTAATCGAGTTGGTGGTGACGGACGACGAGGAGATGACCGGCGCGTCGAGCATGTTGTCGGGCTGGATCGTGATGACGAGCGTCTGCACGGGATAGGGCCCGGCGCCGCCGGGATTCAGCGCGACCTGCACGGGCTGGAGCAGATCGGAAAACGGGAAGCCGTAGGCGTCGGAATTCGCCGCGATGAGGGAGGCGTATTGGTTGTAATAGCTGTCGGCGGACCGGGCGGCGGCATAGGGCGGATAATAGGGCGTGGTGCCATACCAGCCGCTGCTGCTGGAGCCGTAGTTGCCGCCGATGTAGCCGAAGTTGAAGCCGCCGATGAAGGCCGCGTAGATGGCGGCATAGACGTCGTTGTTCGAGACTTGCTGGGGATTGTTGCTCGCGGTGGCGACGTTGTAGGCACCGTTGCAGGTGTAGATCGCAGTCGCGAGCGTGGAGCCGTCCACGGTGAGCGCCTGGGCATTGGGAACGGCGGCGGCGCTCATCGTGCCGCTGAGGGTGATCGAGCCGTCGGAGCCAAACGTGCCGGTATAGTTGTAGGTGTTCGGACTCGGCGCGACGAAGCCGACGTAGGTGCCGTCGATGGTGATCGTTTTTCCCGCAAGCGAGTTCACGTAATTCTGCATGCTCGGGTAGGACGCCGGGGATTTCACGGGCGAGAGCACGCGCACGAAGGCGCCGTTCGGTTGGCCATTGGCGGTGACGAGGGCGTTCGGTGCGAGGGTGGTGAGTTCGTTCGAGAGCGTGTTCGCCGAGGCGTAGAACGTGAGGTTCTGGAGCGTGTTGCTCGAGCCGTCGAGCGTCGTAAGCTGGAGCGGAATGCCGAAGAAATCAACGGCGGTGAGGTTCGCCGCGCCGGGATAGGTGAACTCGACCTTGTCGTAGCGCGTGGTGGAACTCGAGGGCTCGCTGGCGGTCACCGAGTTGTTGTAGGAAATATACAGCCGCCCCGCGGAAGCGCTGGTGAGGGTGAATTCGTTATTCGTGAGCGTGTTCAGCGGTGTCGGCGTGTTCGCGGTGATCCCGCTGGCGCTCACCGGATTTCCCGTGAGCAAAAGATAGACGCTGCCAGGAGCGACCCCGCTGTTGTTGACGATCTTCACGGTAATCGGCGGGGCCGCGGCGCGCGTGGCGGCCATGATCGCGAATACCCCCAGAAAAACGAGCGGGAGCCTGACTTTCATGCCGGCAATATGGCTTCACCCGGATCGAATGGCAACTCGCGCCCCAAACCGGAGACGGGAATCACCGACGCGCGGCCACCCCGCCTCGCGCGGGTTCCGCGACGCGCTCCCAGCGAAGCATCCACGTTGCCATCTCCGCAAAAACCGCCTGCGGCGTGCCAAGGACATTGCCGTGCAGCGCGCCCTCGACCGGGAGCCAGCGCTTCCGTGGGTCCGGAATGGCGCGGTAGAGGAACTCCCCGTCCGCGACCGGAATGAAATCGTCCGCGGTGCCGTGGACGACGAGCGTCGGCACATGCAGTTCCTTCGCGCGCTCGCCAGGCCGGGCCGCGGGGAGCCAGAATCCGCCTCGGCAGAGAACGGCCAGCGCGAGTCCGGGCTCAATCAGCTGACCGAAGCCGGCCACTCGCTGGTCGAGCGTCGCCGCGACGAGAGAATCAAGCGCGTCGAAGCTGCTCACCACGACAAGCGCATTCCAGGAAGCTGGCGTCGCGCTCGCAGCCTCGATCGCGCAAGCACCGCCCATCGAGAGGCCCCAGAGCGCCGCCGGACGGGGATCGAAGCGGCCGCGCCGCGCGGCGGATTCCAGCACGTTGCGCGGCAGCATGCGTTCGTCCGTCCGCTGCCCGAAACTCGCGGCGGCCCGGGGATTTTCTCCGTGGCCGGGCAGGTCGGGAATCAGGCAACGAAATCCCGCCGCGCAGAATCGCTCCGCCGTCACGAGTAAATTCTCCTTCCGCATGCCCCAGCCGTGCAGCAGCACGAGCGTGCCCCGGATTTCGCCGAATTTTCCGGGCGGCACGCCCGCCGCGGAAAGCTGCGCACGAAGGATTTGCCCACGCCGCGAAGGACCGGTGACGACATCCGGCATGCAAAGCAAATACGGAACGCCGCTTTCGGTGACATTCCGCACGACGCGTAATCCTCCCACGCCGCTCCGGGCAAACATCTCGCTCATCGACAACGGAACCGGCTTCCGCGATGGCATAAGCAACCAGCCGGCGCCGATCCAACTGAGCCCGAAATATCCGCCGAGAAGGAGCACGGCGAAAAGGACGATGACGTTGCGCTTCCAGATCTTCATGCCCTCGCAGGCTGCCGCATTTGCGTGAAGCTCCCGTCAAGCCGCGGTGAAAAGGCGGTGAATTTCGCCGCCCGAAAGCGGTGAAACATTTAATTTGCAAACGGATACTTTGAAAATTTCGACAATTCGCGGCGCGCGGTTTACTCTCCGCAAAATGAAGTCTCGCTCGCTGCAAGTCCTCGTCGTCGCCCTCGCCCTGGCCTCAACCGTTCTGATTCCCAGCCGCGCGCTGGCGGACAATTACACGATCAGCATCACGAACTCCACCGGCCTCGCTCCCGCCAATTACTCGATCTACGTGATGGGCTTCAGCACGGGGAGCAACCTCGTGCTCGGCCCCGCTGGCACGCTCGTTTCGCAATCCAGCGGCACCATTTCAAGCTACCCGGTCGGCACGGGCGCGGGACAAATCAGCGCGATCACGCTCGACACGCTCACGGAATTCATCGGCGGCCGCTTTTATTTCTTCATCGTCGCAAACGGCCAACCCGCGCCGTCCGTGACCTTCGGTCAGCAGCCGCCGAATCCCGGCACCAATCCCTCCTACCCGCCCTATTCCATCGTGGAAATCACGGTGCCCGCGCCCGTCGGCGGAGTCGCCCAAAACGCCACCATCGACATCCAGACGGTGGACGGCTTCGTGTTCCCGCTCACGATCGGTCTGAACGGCCTTTCCACCGCCGGCAATATCTACGGTCAGCCGCTCAACAACTCGGCCGTCACCCGCGCCTCCATTCTCAGTGCCTACACTGCGTTCATGCAAGCGCAGGGCTCGGCGGGCACGCCCTACGCGGACATGGTCTATCTCCCGAACAGCATCAACGGCCAGGCCGGCGGCATTCTGAACCCCGGCGCCTACCTCACCGCGCAGGATTCCTCGGGCAATTACCTGAACCTCGGCAGCACGCTGCACACGATTTTTAACGCGGACCTGAACACGCTCTTCGCCTCCTCGACGCTGCAAATTCAAGGCGTTCCGTCGAATCCCGCCGGCATTCCCGGGCAATCCTACACCGTCGCCCCCGTCACGCAGACCTACCCCGGCACCAGCGTCTCCCTTCCCGCGCTCAAATTTACCGGCGCGACCGACGCTTCGGTCTTCTACGTCTTCAATCCCGTCGGCGTCTCCGTCCTGACGAACAGCAGCGGCGCGCAAATCACCGGCAGCATCACCACGACCGGTGGCGTGACCACGCTCACTCTCGACTCCGCCGTCACGGGCCTGCAATCCGGCATGTTCGTCTCCGGCGCCGGCCTTAGCCCCAACCTCTCCGGCCAATCCACCACCACCATCTCCGGAATCAACGGCAACGCCCTCACGCTTTCGCCCACCCTCGGCACCGGCGATCCCGCCCCGCACTCGCAGTATGTCTTCTCGAAGCAGCCCTACGTGAGCCTGATGCTCACCCCCGGCCAGATGGTCTTTGGCAACGCCGGCTTCTTCGCCGACAGCTCCATCCAGCTCACGCCCGGCAGCGCCGCCGCCTCCGTGCTCGCCAGCATTGAGAATTACATCGTCACCGCGCTGAACCGCGGCGTGGGTGTGGCGTCCGGCGCGCTGAATCCCGCCGTCACGCCCGGGAACAACGGCACGTCCGCCTTCTGGGGCACGCAGGCGAACTGGTATCCCGCCGGCGCCACGCAAAATCTCTTCTCGCTCTTCATGCACACGGCGCTCGCCGGCGGCACCCCCATTTTCCTGCGCCCGGCCGGCGCCACGACCAACGCGCAGGGCCAGACAATGGGCTCCGCCTACGGCTTCGCGTATGACGAAAATGGCGGTCCCGTGCCGCCCGCGCCGAACGGCCCCGAGGTCCCTTCGAAGTTCGACGGCACCGTCACGCCCGGCTCCACGATTCAGCTCACCCTTGGTGCCTGGGCCGCCTCCACGCCCGCACCTGTTCCCGAAATCGCGGTGAAGGGGAAGAAGACGATCAAGACCAAGGCCACCACCGTGAAGATCAAGGGCACCGCCGTCGGCCAGAAAGTCGTCATCAAATACAAGGCCAAGCCCGGCAAGAACGTCACGAAACACGTCTCGATCAAGCCGAACGGCCAGTGGCTGTTTAAGTTCAAACCGCTGGTGAAGGACACGATCCTCAAGTTCTACGCGCAGAGTTCCGACGGCGAGCGATCGAGGACCGAGAAGGTGAAGGTCGTCAAGACGAACGATTGATCGCGTCGCCGGGAGCAGGATGCCGGCAGGCGGCGGTCAACATGGCATGCACGCCCGGCGCAACGGCCCGCAGATAACCCTCGCGGTCGTGCGCCCAACGAGCGCGCACCGTTTCCAAATGATCGGCCGGCAGTTCATCCGGCGGCCGGTCCACCGCCGGATCGTAGGGCAGCTCGAGCGTCACCATCGCGGGCGCGGAGCCATCAGGATATCGCAGACCAAATCCACACCACTGGCCGAGCGAGCCCGGGCACACCACGTAGCTCCGCTGCAAATAGCGCTGGCCGCGTCCGATTTCGGTGACGCGCAACCGATACACGGCCTGCTGCGCGGGGCTCAACGCCGCCCATATCGCCTCGGCCAGCGGCGTGGACTGCGCGCCATCCGCATCGACCTCCGCGAGCGCCCAATGCAGGGTCACGATTTTCGCCGGCCGAAAGGCGAGGATGTAATCGCGGATCGCGACGGACTCCGGTTCCGACCACGGATGCGGCCCCGGCGGTTCCTCGCTCGCCGCTGACCAGTTGAAACCGCAGTTGCGATTTGGGTCCACGCCCCGGGCATTCGTGCGCGTGCCGGCGATCAGACCGTCGGGGTTCGCGCACGCAAGGATTGCCGTCGGCTCCGTCGGACATTCAAAGCTCTCCAGCAGATCGACCGTGGCGGGTTCGTCGCCGTGTTGCCCGCCGATCAGCAGCGTGAGATTCGCGGGCGGCGGGAGCGCGGGATCGAAGTTCGATTGGACGATGATTTCCCGGCCCTGCACCGAGCGGCCGGCGATCCACGGGAAGAATTGGCTGTCGGGCATGCGCGAGTGAACGCTACGGTTTCAGAAATTCCTCCGCCGTGAAAAGACATTCCGCACGCCGCCCATGAAGTTGCGCTGGACCAGTCGGGAGCTGCATCCGCGGCACGTGTTTCGGATCAGCCGCGCGCGGCGTCGCGAGGTGCGGAATGTCTTCGTGCACATCGAGCACGAGGGCGTGACTGGTTACGGAGAGGCGTCGCCGAATGCATTCTACGACGAGACATGGGAACGCGTCGGCGAAAAGCTCGAGGCGTCGCGCGATTGGCTGGAGACCCTGGAATTATCGACCTCCGCGGATATCGAGCGCGCCTGGCAGGAGGCGTGGCGCTGGCTCGCGCCCTCACGGGCAGCCCAATGCGCGGTCGATGTCGCGTTGTGGGACTGGTTGGCGCGTCGCGAGGAAAAAACGGTCGCCGAACTCGTCTGGGGGAAAGCCCCCGTCGCGGTCGAGACCTTTTGCACGATTGGACTTTCGACTCCGGAAGAGCTCGAGGAAAAGCTGGACGAACTCGAGGGCTTCCCGCGCATCAAGATCAAGTCGGATGCGGCCGCCAGCATGGAAACCGTGCGACGCGTGCGGGCACGAAGCGAGGCGCTGATCGCAGTGGACGCGAACTGCGCATGGTCGGGCGGCGATCTACCGGCGCTGGCGAAAGGGTTCGCGCGATTTGGAGTCGATTTCATCGAGCAGCCGCTGCCGGTGGAGGAGGACGACGCTCTGCCCGCGGAATGCGCGCTGCCCATTTTCGCGGACGAGAGTTGCGTGACGGAAGCCGACGTGGAGCGGGTCGCGGAGCGCTTCGATGGCTTCAACATCAAGCTGGTGAAGTGCGGCGGCATCACGCCCGCACGCCGCATGGTGCGACGGGGCCGCGCGCTCGGCCGCAAGTTGATGGTCGGCTGCATGCTGGAAAGCAGCGTGTTGATCGCGGCCGGCGCCGCCATTGCGCAAGGAACGGATTACGCGGATCTCGACGGCGCGTGGCTGCTCGCTGACGATCCCTTTACGGGCTGGATCTTCGAGCGCGGCGTGCTGCGACCGCCGAGCGCAACCGGCTTGGGAGTCGCGCCACGTTTTTATCTTCGCGACCACGCGCCCGGAGGGTAATTCCTTCCCATGCTCACGAGGGTTTTCTCCGCCGCGCTGCGCGGCGTGGACGCGTTGCAGGTCGAGGTGGAGGTCAATTCCGGCAACGGCGAGCCCGTGCTGGTGATCGTCGGCCTGCCCGACGCCTCGGTGCGCGAGAGTCGCGACCGCGTCACGACAGCCATCTCGAATAGCGGCCTGCGCTGGCCGCGCATGCGCACGACCGTCAATCTCGCCCCCGCCGACCTCAAAAAGGAAGGCCCCAGCTTCGACCTGCCCATCGCCCTCGGGATGTGCGTGGTGGCCGACGGCGCGGACGTTCCGCGGCTGGATCGGTGCCTCATCGCCGGCGAGCTCGGCCTCAACGGCGAAGTGCGCCCGATCAAAGGGGCGCTCTCCATCGCCCTCGAGGCCCGCCGGCAAAAGAAAAAAGCCGTCATCCTCCCGCTCGCGAACGCCGCCGAAGCCGCCGTCGTCACGGGTATCGACGTCTTCGGCGTGCGCAGCCTCCGCGAGGCCTACGAATTCCTCACGCGGCAAAAGGAACTCGATCCCGTTGCCGCCGACTTTGCCGCGCGGGATGCCATTTCCGACGAACTCGACTTCGCCGATGTGAAGGGCCAGGAGCAGGTGAAACGCGCCATCGAGGTTGCCGTCGCGGGCAACCACGCCCTCATTTTGATCGGCCCGCCCGGCAGCGGGAAATCGATGCTCTCGAAGCGCATTCCATCCATCATGCCGCCGCTCACCCTCGAGGAGGCCATCGAGACCACAAAAATCCACAGCGTCGCCGGCCTCTCGAATGGCGCCGGTGTCCACGCCGTCCGCCCGTTCCGCGCCCCGCACCATACGATTTCCGATGTGGGCCTCGTCGGCGGCTCGACGAATCCCTCGCCCGGCGAAGTCAGCCTCGCCCACAACGGCGTCCTCTTCCTCGACGAACTCCCCGAGTTCAAGCGCTCCACGCTCGAGGTGCTCCGCCAGCCGCTCGAGGACCGCAAAATCCTCATCAGCCGCGCCGCCGGCACGATCACCTTCCCCGCCAACGCCATGCTCGTCGCCGCCCTCAATCCCTGCAAATGCGGCTATTTTGGGGATCCCAAGCGCGAATGTCGCTGCTCCCCGCGCGAGGTGGAAAACTACCGCAACCGCATTTCCGGCCCGCTGCTCGACCGCATCGACATCCACGTCGAGGCCCCCGCCGTCGAATACCGCGAACTCGCCAGCACTGAGCGGGCCGAGCCCAGCGCCGCGATCCGCGAACGGGTGATGACCGCCCGCGCCGTGCAGGCCGCGCGTTTCGCCACCAGCCGCAAGGGCCGCACGAACGCCGAAATGTCCGCCGCCCAGCTCAAGCAGCACTGCAAGCTCGACCCCGCCGGCCAGGAACTCCTCCGCCTCGCGATGACCGAGCTCCAACTCTCCGCCCGCGCCTACGACCGCATCCTCAAGGTTGCCCGCACCATCGCCGACCTCGCCGAGTCGCCCCCGATCCGCACCGAGCACCTCGCCGAGGCGATCCAATACCGCACGCTCGATCGGAATCTCTGGCGGTGAATTCTGTCAAGATTTGTTGACAGACCCCTTTTACGAACCTCGCCGCGAACGGCAAGGGAAGTCATGAGGCACGGCAGCATTGGGAGAATAGTAGCCTACAGTTCCCTCCGCGAGAACCGCGGGCAACTTTTGATATATTATTTAGGGGCTTATTTACTTGTTTAGTAATTAATTAACATTAGGTTTATCTTATGAAAAACCGCGTTTTGCCTGTTGCACTGGTATTGCTGGTTTGCATATGCGGGGCTCTCCCTAAATTTTGCGCCGCGTCCGTGCAGCCATTTTGCAAAATGACCTTTGTCGATCATCGCGGGCATAGTCTAAAGCTGTCCACCAATGTGATGCATGCTTCACATACCACCCTGACATTTATTTTTGAAACCGGCGAAAAGCTGATCATTAAATTTATTACCATACGGGCAGGGCATTTCGTGGCCGAGTCGGCCCGGTCCAAAGACCCGCAAATTATCTTTTATCCGCCGCACAGTAGTCAGCTCTATCCTATGGTCGGGGCGGTTATGATAACTTCCACTAAACCGAAGATAACGGGTCATTTTTCTCACCTTGTCAGCGATGAAGATGCTGTGCATCTTGCCTTAGTGTCGGGATCATTTAGCTTTTAAGCTGCCTTATCGTCGCCGCGATATCACGCTTGCTTCAAGCTGAGTTGATGGAGATGCAAGGGATCAGTCCTATAAAGTAACCCTTGAGCGTCTTGCGCGGGAGGCTTTGATGCACCGAGTAGAAAAATCGGCGGCGGGCGCGAGAGCCGAGCCGAAATCTGCGCGGTGGAAGGTGGAAATCGTCCGCGAGTTGCGCGCCGGCACCACGGCCACAAATCGTTGGATCGCAGAGCTCCTCGCGATGGGCCATCCCAGAGTCCCAATTTAATCAATCGAAAGGCGTAGATTATAGGACCGACCCTTTCTACAACCCTATTGTGTCGAAAAATGATCGCAGCTATTACCTTATGCCATCGATCCCGCATTACTCCCCATGGCATGAGGGCGGAGAACTACATTATGCTATCAAACGAAAGGGGAAACACTATTGTTGACGGTTTTCGTAAGGGTTGGAAAAATCATCATCGGCAACGCTCATCTCCTTAATGATTGTAGCGACCGAATCTGGCTGCAAAGCCCAGCGATACGCTGGATGAATCTCCCAATCGTATCCAAAATCTGAAAAGTTATTAGCAAGGTAGCGATTCTCCTCGAAATATTTCCGTTGGATTTCTCCGTTTGGGAGGCGCTTTAATGCTGTTAAAAAATTTATCTTATACATGAATTGAGCTAAGTCTCTTTCGTATGCAATGTTTCCACTCGCAAATTTGAACTCCCCCGTTTGCATTACAGATTTAATTTTTTGCATTAGTGCGCCTGTATCGAAGGTATATCCTTCCTTAGCTGTTTTGGCGCGCTTTGTGGGTTTCATATTTATTAGCAAGCGTTCGATGGCGGGAAGCTCTGAACGATACTCGTTGTAGGTATCTTGAAGTCGGCCCTGAGAATAGTCTTCAAAACTATCAGTAAAATGGCGAGTGCTCAAAAGTTTATCCCCCTTCCGCTGAGCGCGTCGAGCCGCCAGTGTGCAGAGTTTCACGAGATCACGCGGCCTTTTGCGTATCAACGACATTAACATGCGGTATGTCGGGATGTTTTCCCAATGTCCCTGACCATAAAAGCGTGGCTCCATAATAGGGTTTAACAAGCGAGCTATTTGCGATTGGTCCCATTGCAAAATAGATTCGTCGTTAACAGTCCGACCGAAATAGGTCTCCACTCGTTTTGCTAGCAAGATGAGAATTTCGTGATTGTCCCATCCATACCAAATTACCGATCCCTCAATCTTGTCCGTTGACTCGTCGGAGGTGCGATAGAGAAAATATACATCTGATCTAAGAGCTAACCTAAAATAAACTCCTTCGTTTTCTGAGCTTAAATCTCGAACGGCATTCACCAGAGCGGAGATTCTCTTTACGTCATGTGGTTTCCCTGTCCATCCACGATCTAGATCGTCAATGTAAATTGCTATCTTACGATTTCTTAAAAAATTCTCTATAATGAGCTTTTGGGTAGCATCAAGATCGACATGTTTTTCAACCTCCTTTACACTACTGACCAGATAGTTAATAACTTGTCCGGTATACCAAGTGACTTTTGACGCCAGTTCATTTCTATTTTCCAAGCCCAGCGAATCCAGAATTTTTGCGCTCATAATTTTTATGAGACCATTCTTCCATTCTGATATTAGGGTCAAAAAGTCGTTACTTTCATTCCCGATGCCTTCTACGTCATCGGGGCGGATCGAGATTGGCAGAATCGATCGATCTGGGTCTTCGGACATTGCGACCTTAAATAAAGCGGATTTCCCAATTCCTTTGTGGCCGACTAATATACGAAGGGGAAGTGTGCCAACGATTTGATCGTAAGTCGGCGTTTTAAAATAGTATTGCTTTAATCGCGAAAGTGTTTCCGAATCTGCTGCCTCGTTTCCAAAAAGGGCGTAAATGTTATCTTCGGTGAAGGAAATGCCGTTAGAAACATGGCTCATTCGCCGAGTCATCCATAAGTGAAGCTGATAATCAAGCGTATTGACATGCACAAGGGGGCAGTCCTATAAAATAAACCTTGAGCACAGCGGTTGACCTCGATGGGGGTGACGGCGAGGAAACCGCGATTGGAGTTTAGGGTGCGAAGACAAGACCCGCGCAAACGCTGGCATGTCACACGCCCAGCTCATGACCCACTGCAAACTTGACCCCGCCAGCCAGGAAATGCTGCGCATGGCGATGAGCGAACTGCAATTGTCCGCCCGCGCCTACGACCGCATCCTGAAAGTCTCGCGCACCATCGCCGATCTCGCGGAGTCACCCGCGATCCGCCTCGAACCGATTGAGCCGTGAAATCAGCACGTGGCCGATTTCGTCCAACGCTTCACTGTAACGATTGGCCGGCAGGCAGGTGAGCTGCGACTGCGCCGAGGCCACCAGGGAGCGGCCCGTTTCCAACGCCTGATGCAGCGCGCCTTCCGAGCGGACCAACTGCGCTATTTCGTCGAATTCCGGTTCGCCGCCGTTCAGGATCATGTCGCTGATCCTATCCCGTTCTTTGGAGTCCGAGGCCTCGAGCAAGTTCAACAACGGGAGGGTGAGTCTCCCTTTCTTAAGATCCGTGCGCAGGCTTTTTCCCGCCTCTTTTTCGTTGCCGACGAGGTCCAAACAATCGTCGTAAACCTGGCAGGCGATTCCCAGTTTGGTGCCGTAAACCCGCATCGCTTCTGTCGCTTGGGGGCTCGCGCCAGCTAAAAGAGCACCGAGTTCCGTCGCGCTGGCGAACAGCGCGGCCGGCTTCATTTCGATGACTTTGAAGTAGTCGTCGACTTTCAGTTTCAAATCAAAACGGCGCTGGGTTTGAATGATTTCGCCCGAACACACCTCTTTCACGCTCAAGACCACGCGGCGGCAAATGTAAGAGCTCTCAAATCGAGTGCTCATTTCGATCGCGCGGGTAAAGAAGCGATCGCCGAGTAAAACCCTCGTGGCGTCGACCCAATGCGCTTCCGGCCTGGCCTGATCTCGCCGCAAATCCGCGCCGTCCACGTTGTCGTCATGCACCAGAGTCGCCAAATGGATCATCTCAAGGATCACGCCGATCCGGATATTCTCTGGCGCAATGGGGCCGAAAGCGCCCGCCGTCAGGAGCGCCAAGGCTGGGCGAATCCGTTTCCCATGCGTCTCAGACGCGTTGGAGACGTAAGGCTCGATGGCAGGATCGAACTCCGCAGCCTGTTGGGAGATTTGCGCTGCCACTTGGGCGAGCGGTTCTTTGATAAGCGAGAAGACCTCCCATATATTATTACGGACCAGGCCGGCTTCGATCTCGTGTTTCGAGTTTGTGAAATAATTCACGAGCGCACCATATGGAGAAACGGTTTAATTGTTTTTAAAGTCAATGCGTCCGGCTGAGTCGGTCATCCGTCCATCTTAACACCCTTCAGCCAACTAAAATTAGAGAGCGGAGTCAGTGAAAATCTCCGCCCAAATCAGCCAGCGTGCCCCGACGCGCATTGAAAATGGTGGCGGTTTTCAGCCCGCAATTTCTGCCTACAGATATTCCTCGCAAAGCTCTTCCCCATGGTATTCAAAGGGCCGAGGGGCTTGGAGAAATTGTTATGAGGTGTTTTTACGCATTGGTTGCAGCTATTCTGATTTCGCCCGTTCCTGTGCTTTCGGCCGACGCCGTCTCGGAGCGGCCAATCTCGGCGCTTGGACGCCTGCTCCCCGGGGACGATATCATTTATCTCCAGGCGCCATTTTTCACCTACGAAACTCCGGTGATTCGCACTTTGGAGGTGAAAGAAGGAGACCGGGTGACCAAAGGCCAGCTCCTCGCAACCACGTTTCATACGGACATTGCGAAGGGGATGCTCCAGGTGGCGGAAGCTTCGCTCCAGGAGGCAAAGGATCGACTCGCTTTAACGAAAGCCGGCGTGGAGCCCGCGGAGTTGGAGGCTCAGAACTCGTTGGTTTCGAGCTTGGAGGCTGAATGTGAACTCCAAAACAATCTCTACCAACGGCGGATCAAGCTCGGGAATGAGAACGCGGTTTCGTCCGAGGAAGTCGATACCAACAGGCTCAGACGGGATGTCGCCCTACGGCAATTGGATCAAGCCAGGAAACACCTGGAAGCAATGAAGCACGTCCGCCCGGAAGATGTGCAAATCGCCGAGTCGGACGTGGCCAAAGCAGAGGCGGAAGTCTCTCGCACCAAAGCCCTGGCGGCAATCACCCAACTCCGTTCGCCGATCAATGGCGAGGTGCTATCCATCGAAACATGGCCAGGCGAAATGCAAAAAAGCGACGGCGTAATGGCCATCGGCGACGTGGATCACATGCGGGCCGAGGCCGAGGTCTATTCGGGCGATGTTCGTCGTCTGAAGGTTGGGCAACCGGCGGAAGTGACAGGCGATATGTTCGCCAAACCATTAAAGGGAAAGATCCGCGCGATCGAACCGATGGCCAGGGGAAGCATCCTACGTTCCCTCAATCCGCAAGAACCCTCGGATAATTGGGTGCTCCGCGTCACGGTGGACTTGGATCAGCCCGAATTGGCCAGCGCGTATTCTGGCGCGCAGGTGGTGGTTCGTTTCCTGGCATCCAAATGAATACTTCCATTCGCTGTCGGCCTCTTAACCGCTGCCAAGCCGGAGCTTGTTGATGAGTTGGGCATTGATCCGTCGCCTCGTCTGGCCCGGCGATGTGTTCCTGGCGTGGCTGCAACTCATCTTTGAAGGCAAACGTTTGCTCGCCGCGATTTGCGGAATTATTTTTGTCGTTCTAAGCACGTTGTTTCAGCTCGCCGTATACCGAGCTCTGTTTGAAGGAGTCGTGGCACCCTATCGATTCCTCAAAGCCGATATCGTTTTATACAGCCCCGATCACCTGAACATTGCGCAAACCACGAGCTTTCGCGAAGAACGGCTGGCGATGGTCTACGCCAATCCGGCCGTGGAAAGCACCGCCCGCGTGACGCTGGATTTTGGGTTTTGGACCCATCCCACCCTCAAGAAACGAGTCGATGGGATCATCCTTGCCGTGGACCCTTCGGAGGATCCGTTTCTTCCGAGCATGATGGCTGATCATCTTGACGACCTTCGGGTTCAAGACGCGGTCCTTTACGACTCAGCCGCGGAGGCACGCTTCGGCCCAATTACCGAACTGAAGAAGTCACACGATCCTTTTTATGGCTATTTGAACGGCGCTCGCGTGAGGGTCGGAAGGGACTTTAAGATCGGCTCCTCTTTTCTTTGCAGCGGCACCTTCGTTACCAGCCTTCTCAATCTTAGGCGATTTGCCACCTACAAAACGGACGGCAAAATCACCCTCGGCCTGGTGCGGCTCAAGCCCGGGTCGGACGCGAAAGCGGTCGCGGCGCAAATCGCGGCCACCCTGCCTTCGGATGTCAAATGCACCACTTTCGACCAATTCATTGAGAACGAAATAACCTACTGCAGGACTTTCACCCCGGTCGGTTATGTTGTTCCTGTCTCGCTCATTGTCTCGCTGATCGTCGGAATGGTCGTCATCTACCAGATTCTGTTCACCAACGTGGCGGACCATCTTCGCGAATACGCCACCTTGAAAGCCATGGGCTTTTCCCATCGTGACCTGGCAGCGGTCGTAATGCAGCAGGGCTTCATTCTTTCATTACTTGGATTCCCACCCGGGCTGGTGGTTTCGCTCCTGCTCATGAAATTTTCGAGATTCATCACCGGGATGCCCTTCAACGTCTCCATTCCACAGATTCTCCTGGCCATGATTTTGACCATGGCGATTTGTTTCGCTGCCGGTTATTTGGCACTTCAAAAGCTCAAACAGGCCGATCCCGCCGACGTTTTCGCGTAATGGAACCGCAAGACTCGGACGAAGGGGTCCTCATCGACGCAAGAGATTTGCGGTATTCCTACGGCATCGGCGAAATCCGCAACGAGGTGCTGCACGGAGTCGGGGCGCAGGTGCGAGCAGGAGAAATCGTGATGGTGACCGGGCCATCGGGTTCGGGAAAGACCACTTTTTTAACCCTCATCGGCGGCCTCCGACAGATCCAGGAAGGCTATCTGAGAGTGCTCGGGACCGATCTCAGCACGGCCAGTGAGGAGGAGCGATGCCGCGTGCGTCAGCAGTTTGGTTTTATTTTTCAGTCCCATAATTTGGTGGAGTCCCTCACCTCGCTGCAGAACGTGCAGCTTTCGCTCACGCACCTTCCGATCACCAAAGCCGAACGCTTGCAGCGAGCGGAAGCGATTCTGACGGCGGTCGGGTTGGAGCAGCATCTGGCCAAGCGGTCGGCGCACCTTTCGGGAGGACAGCGCCAGCGTGTGGCCATCGCTCGTGCGCTTGCCCGCCGTCCCAAGGTCGTCCTGGCGGATGAACCCACCGCTTCCCTGGATGCGATTTCCGGTCGGGAAGTGATGGAAATCCTGCGAACCCTGGCTCGGGAACAAGGATGCGGAGTGATTATTGTCACGCACGACCATCGCATCCTCCATATGGCGGACCGAATCCTGGCGCTGCTCGACGGCAACCTTGAGGAATCGCATGTCGGGCTGGTTCGGATCACCACCGCGCTTCTTGGGGCGGCCAGGCTTCTGCCCTCGTTCATGGTTGCGCCGGAAGCTGGGCCTTCCACCAATTTTGAGGCCACACTTAAAGAACCGGAAGTCGATTTGGATGCCTGGCAACAACGGCAGCAGAGTCCGTTCGAGCAGACTTATTCGACCTTGCTGCGCGAAAGGCTGCAGACTTTGCGTTCGCTCAAAGCCGCATTGGAATATTTTGCCGAAGGACGCCTGGCTTGCGTAAGCCTTCCGGTGGCCGACTCCGGATATCAAGCGGTCGAGGCGCTGCTTGTTTCCGCAATCGAACAGCTCGAAGAGCCAGATGAATATTTCCTTGAATTGTTGTTGCAAGCAACGTCCAGAGGTGGACGTTTCGCTGCGGATTATCTAAAGGAGGAAAGCCGAATTCCTTCCGAAAAAACCCTTCTGGAAAGTCTGATGAACTTCATGATCTCGATTTCCCAAGTGATGACTATAATGCATCAGCTTCTCGAGGGAATTCAGCACGAATCGTCCATCCAGCGCAGGCCTTCTCGATCGACCCAGTCGTAGTTCGTCCGACCGCTCTACTTGCCGGGCAGGAAGCGGCGGAGCTCCCTGGCCACGAGCGATTCATCCACGATGAACACATAGTGGTTCGCATCGCGCAGCTCGACGATGCGCGCGTTTTTCACGCCGGAGCGAAATCTCGCGATGGCTTCGGTATTCCATTTGGAGAGCGCCCGGATGCTGCTGTCGAACTCGCGACGCTGCGCGGCGGGCAGATCGTCGTAATAGGGCAGGCGATATTGCGGTGTGATGTGATTAAGAATCGCGAGAGTCGGCGCCTGGATGCGGGCGTAGTCTGCCGGTCGCAACCCCTCGATAATTTTCCGGGAAATCTCCGCGGGTGTGATTGCGTCCACCACCCGCCCGGAGGGGGATATCTTCACGGAATTGCAGAGCGCGGCGAGGGGCTTGCGGTAGCCGTCGTCGCGGGCGTCGGCGGCGGCGAGACGTTGCACGGATCGCAGGTCCGAGGGCTGCAGCTCGGGGGCGGAGGGCGGTTGAGGGAGCGCGGCCCATCCTCCGGACCCGAGATCCAGGGCGTCGAGGTAGACGAGTTTTCGCACGCGATCCGGGTAGTCGGCGCCCAGCACGTTCATTTCCGTGCCAGCAATGGAATGCCCGACAAAGATGGCCCGTCCAATCCGCAGCGCGTCGAGCACGGCGATGTCGTCGCGAGCGCGGGTGGCGACATCATAGCCATCCGCAGGCTGGCTGGATCGTCCAAAACCCCGGCGCGTAATGCCGATGACATGGAAACGATCATTGAGCTGGTAGGCGAACTCATCGAAGACATGTGCGTTGTCGCCGAGCCCGGCGAGCAGGACCAGAGGTTCTCCGCGACCGCCCCAGTCCAACACCTCGAGTTGCACGCCCGGCTCGACTGTGATGAAACGGACCTTGTGAGCGGAGACGTCGCAGAGACAAGCCTTGCGAGTCTCGCGGGATCGCGCGGCCGGACCTGAGGCAACGGAATCGCCGGCCGCCGCGGCGATTGTGCCGGCCAGGAGGCCGAGCGTGACGAGGGGAAAAACCTTCACGTCGCTAGGGCGGGTTAAACAATTTTGGAGCCACAAAAAGGCACGAAAGGTCACGAAAACAACCCATCGCCACGGGTCTTTTTGTGCTTCTTTGTGCCTCTTTGCGGCCATGACTTTTCTGAATATGCCTAGGCGTAGGCGTTTTTTTACGGGCTGACCAGAACGGTGGGCGTGTTTTCTCCCGCGGCAAGCACGGAACCGTCCTCTCATTCCGGCATCCGCCGACAGCGACTGGCTTGCCATCGCAGCCAAAATGAACAAGCTCCCGGGCAATGCAACGGAACACCGCTTTGCTCGTCGCGGCTCTCTTCACTGCCTGCCTGACGACACTGCCCGCGGAAACGGTGGCCGAGCAGGATGCGAGGGTGGAGGCGTTGCTTCCACAACTCCGCAAACAGGCGATCGCCTTTCGTCGCGGCTTCGATACGCCCGGCATGGCGCTCGCCGTCGTCACGCGCGACCGCATTTACCCGCTGACGTCCGGAGTATGTGAAGCGGGCCGGGCGCGCCCCATCCGCACGACGACGCTTTTCCAATTCGCCTCGGTGTCAAAGCCGATCACCGCCACCTTCGCCGCGATGCTCGTCTCGCAAGGCCGCCTGAGCTGGGACGACCGGATTAGTGATCTGCTGCCGGAGTTCACATTCGCCGATCCGCGTCCCACGCGCCTGGCTACGATCCGCGACATGCTCGACCAGCGCAGCGGCCTGCCGGGATCGGCGGGGGAAGTCCTGGAAGGCCTCGGCCTGCCGCAGCGGACCATTCTCGACCGGATGCGATTCGTCGCCACCGCGAAGGATTTCCGCAAAAAGTGGAACTATTCGAATTTCGGCGTCACCATCGGCGGTGTCGCGGCGGCGGCGGTCACGGGTCAGGCCTATCCCGCGGCGCTCCGGGACCTGTTCCTGCGCCCCATCGGCATGAACAGCGCGACCGCCGTCTATCGCCAGTTTGCACGGACTTCCGACCGCGCCTCACTGCACGTCATTATCAACGGGAAGCCCGTGCCGGCGTTCGTGCGGCCCGCGGATGCCCAGGCGCCGAGCGGCGGCGTGAGCGGCAATATTCTCGATCTCGCAGCCTTCCTTCAACTCCACCTCAACCGCGGCGTGGTGAATGGACGCCAGATCGTGCTCCCCACCGCACTCGATGAGTGCTACCGCCGCTACACCGATCTTGGCAAGGGAGTGCGGGTGGGCATGGACCCGCGCGACATCGACTACTACGGCATGTGCTGGGACATCACGGTCACGCCCAAAGGCACCGAATACATCAACCACAACGGGGCGTTCTCCGCCGGCGCGCGCACGATCGTCAGCTTCCGACGCTCCGACGAAATCGGCATCGTCGTGCTCACCAACAGCTTTCTCACCCTGCTTCCCGAGGCCACGGTGGATTTGTTTTTCCAGCTCTACGATACCGGCCGGGTGCGCGCCGGCACGCTCGCGACTTTCCGCAAGCGCGCCAGGCAGGATGGCTCGAAAACCGGGGTCGATACGCTCTTCAAATCGCTCTTCGGCCTCGTCGACACGCCCGCGATCATCAACGGCCACCCGCTCAGCGCCTACGCGGGCAGATATCGCAACGACTACGTCGGAGACTTCGACATCGCCGAGAAATTCGATCCGGAGAGCGGGCGCAATGCCCTTTTCTTCAAGGCCACCGCCCGGCGCACCAACGTGAAAGTGCAGTTGAATCCGGAGAATGGACAACTTCAGGCCCGCACTGACGAAGGGGCGTTGTTCGGACTGGAATTCCAAAACTTCAACGGCGACCGGTTCGACGAACTCGTGATCCCGAACCTCGCCGAAGTCGGCTGGCAGAACCTCTCGAGAGTGCGCTGATCCCGGGCAGAGCGCGATTGCGAGCCAGCGAAATTATCCGGATGGTCTCCTGGGTCGCTTAAGGCTTGATCGAAATCTTTTCCGAAACTATCCCGATCCGATGGGCTCCGTCTTGCAGATCGAAAGCTCGGCCGGAGGCTCTCCTTTTGCCACGAAGGAGATCGGCACCCCATGAATGCCGCCCCGAACGAGCGGAGTGATGTCGAAGGAGGAGGCGGCCTCACCAAGAAGGGGCTGGGTGAAGGCAGCATTAGCACATTTGGCGCCGTCATCGTGGGGCTCTCCTGCTGCGCGCCGGCCTACACCATGACTGCGGCGCTGGGACCGGCGGCGTCCCAGGTGGATGATCAACTTCCGGCCATCTTCATCGTCGGGTTCCTGCCCATGTTTCTCGTCGCGATGGGATACATGGCTCTCAACCGGGCGATGCCGGACTCCGGAACGACCTTCACCTGGGCGACGCGAGCATTCGGCCCCTGGGTCGGCTGGATCGCCGCGTGGGGGCTCCTGGCGGCGACGATCCTCGTGCTTTCGAATACGGCCGGCATCGCCGAGACCTTCCTGTTCCTGGCGCTCTCTCAGATTTTTCATAGCGAGGCGATCGTCACGTTGGGGAACAATCCTTTGGTCAACATTGCCGTGTGTGTCGTCTTTCTGGCTGTGACCACGGGGATCTCCTATCGGGGAATGCAGACCACCAAGGGCTTCCAGTATGTCATGGCGGCCATTCAGGTTCTGGGTCTGGTGTGGTTCATCGTTGCCGCGCTGATTGCAGCCAACAACGGAAGCAACCCGGATTCGATCCCCATCCGCTTGAGCTGGTTCAATCCGTTTGCCGTCTCCTCTTTTTCGGCCTTCTCTGCCGGAATCGCGGTCTCCATCTTTGCGTATTGGGGATGGGACACGGTCCTGACCATGAGCGAAGAGACCAAGGAGGACGCGAAAGGCAGTTCGTCCGGCAAGGCCGCCACCATTCTGATCCTGACGCTCGTCGCACTCTACGTGCTCATCGGCGTGGCCACGGTTTCGTACGCGGGGGTTGGACACGGCCCCACCGGATTGAACAATCCAGCAATGTCGGCAAATGTTTTCTCCGCGTTATCTCATCCTGTGATGGGCTGGGCCGCGATCATCCTTTCCCTTGCGGTCTTGTGCAGTGCCGCGGCGTCCCTGCAGTCCACCCAATTTTCCCCGGCGAGGACTCTCCTTGCCATGGGGCATTACAAGGCGATCCCCGCGAAATTTGCCGAAGTGCATCCGAGATATCAGTCGCCTTCCTTCGCGCTTATCGTCTCCGGAGCGATTGCCGCGGCCTTTTACGCGCTCATGCGTATCGTCAGCACGAACGCCTTGTGGGACACAATAACGGCGCTGGGTTTGCTGGTCTGCTTCTACTACGGCATCACCGCGTTCGCCTGCGTGTGGTACTTTCGACGGGAAGCCTTCCAATCCGTGAGTAAGTTTTTCATGAAGATTTTCATGCCGGGGCTGGGCGGGATCCTCCTCTTCATTATTCTGATCAAGACGACCATCTCCAGTCTGGATCCCGCTTTTGGCAGCGGCGCCGATATCGGCGGGATCGGCCTGGTGTTTATCATGGGTGCCGGGGTGCTTGCGCTCGGGGTGGTGACCATGCTCGTGATGGCGCTCATCTATCGTCCCTTCTTTCGCGGAGAAGTGCTCAAACAGGGCACACCGCTTTTACAGCTCGAAAAGACAGGATAGGTCGCCGCCGTAAGTTTCGAAAAATTACGCGCCGGTTCCCTGTGCGAATTGGAATAAACTCCGATACCGAAAGCTCACCCTGAAAGTCGGCTTCGTTCCTACGACCGCATCCTCAAAGTCGCCCGCACCATCGCCGACCTCGCCGAGGCCATCCAATACCGCACGCTGGATCGAAATCTTTGGCGGTGACTTCTGTTTCTGTCAGGATTTGTTGACTGACCGGCGCAAAGGAAGCCCGCGACGCCGCCGGCGCGGATGTCGTCCTGCTCACGAACCATTGGGGCCTCAGCTACTTCGAGAGCAAAAATCCCCACCTGGAAATCTCGACTTTGCCGTTCAAGGATCACGCCGCGTGACGCCGTCCCTCACGGGCGCGGCGCCATCTTGAAGGTTTCGTCCCGATACGGGGCGCCCGCGCGATAGCCCGCGAGTTCCGCCTCGAGCGCGGCGCGCAGGCCGGACTCGTCGCCCTCCGGCACCAGGCTCAACGCGTGGCGGGCTGTTTCCTCCGCCTCGGAGAAGCGGCCGTTTTCCGCGCAGGCGGCGGCGAGCGTGCGCAGGAACAGCGGATTTTCGCCGGTCTCGTTCGCCCGGCGCGCGAGTTCGACCGCGTGGGGGCCATTCCGCAGCGATGCCAGGGGACACGTGGCGTAGAGCCAAGCCAGCTCGTTTGCGGCCGCCGCATTCCGCGGATTGATCTCCAGGACCCGCCGATAATGCGGGATGGCCTCGGCCAGGCGCCCCTCCTCGACCAGTGCGACCGCCAGATTGCGATGGGCTTCCTCGTAGTCGGCGCGGATCGCCACCGCGCGCTCGAAGTGGGCGATCGCCTCCGCCGCGCGACCGCGCTGGAACAGGGCGATGCCCGCGTTGTAGTGCGCCTCCGCGTAGTCGGGCCTGGATGCCAGCCCGCGGAGGAAATCCCGCAGCGCGTCGTCGGTGCGGCCCTGCTGCGCGAGGAGAACGCCTCGATTGAGGAAGACCTCGGGGTAATCCGGCTGGAGCGCGAGGGCCTGCTCGAACTGCGCGAGGGCCTCGGCGGGCCGGCCCTTTCGGGCGTAAGCGTTGCCGGCGTTGTAGTGGGCCTCCGCGTAGTCGGGCTTGAGTTCCCACGCTGCCCGGTAGGAGGCAATCGCCTCGTCCAGCCGTCCCTCGTAAAGAAGGACGGTGCCGAGATTGTTACGCGCCAGCCAGCAGCCGGGATTTTTGGCCAACGTCGCCCGCCAGATGGTCCCGAAATCCGCATAAATCCGGGTCTGGTTCCAGGTCAGCACGCCGAGGACCAGCAAAAGCGCGCCCGTCCCGGCGCAGCTCCCAAACTTCAGGGCCCGCCCGCCCCGGGCCGCGACCGTCGCGAGACCGGCCGCCGCGACGGTGATCGGCGCGAGGCCCGCGAGGTATTGGAAGTGATCGGCTACGAGCGAAAAGCGGAACGGATAGACGTTGAGAAACCCGAGCGCGGGAAACAGCGTGCCGCCAAAAAAGAGAACCGCCGCCAGCGGCCAGCGGGCGCGTTTTCGGAGCATCCACAGGCTCGCGACGAACGCGAACGCAGCGACGGGGAACAGCCATTGCCACCACTCGCGGCCATCGACCGTCCAGCGCGGATAAATGAACATCAGGTCGGCCGGCCAAAGAATTTTCCCGAGATAAAACCAGAACACCCGGCCCGCAATGAGGACGCGCTCCCCCAGCGAAAAGGCAAATTCCGCACCGTTCGCGCCAATGAACGTGCGCTCCACCCATGCGGTAAAAATGCCGGCGGCCGCGCCGACCGCGAAGAACGGCATCAGGGGGCGCACATCCGTCCGCCAGGCGAGCCGACCGCGGTGCCACCAAAAAATCACCAGCAACGCCGCGGGCAGCGTTGCGATCACGGACTTCGCCATCAGTCCTAGCACGAACAGCCCCAGCGCCCCCGCGTAGGCCGCGCGGCCCCGCCTGCGGTCGAATTCCAGGTAGGCGAGCGCCGCTCCGAGATAGAGCGCACCCGAAAGGGTGTTCTTCAATTCCGAGATCCAGGCCACGGATTCCACCTCGATCGGGTGAAGCGCAAAGATCGCCGCCGCCAGCCAGGCGCCGGGCACCGCCAGCCGTCGCAAAATGCACCACAGCAGCAGGCAGGAAAGCCCGTGCAGCAGGATGTTGACGAGGTGGTAGCCGAGCGTGGTTTCGCCCCAGAAGGGGTGTTCCAGCCAGAAAATGCTGTGAACGAGCGGGTAGTATTGCTGTGTGGCGCCGGGCTCGATCCAGATGCGAGCAAGGCCGTGGAGCGACCGCAGTGCCGGCTTCGTCAAATGGGCGTCGTCATCCCAAATCGGCCGTCCGTGCCAGGCCGGCTGATAGGCGAGCATCGTCGCCGCAAGGAGCAACGTCGCAAAAAAAACCTCACGGAATCGCGCCCCGAACCCGTCGCCCCAGGCGGATTTGGCCCCCTGGCTCATACGGATTTTCCGCGGGAACGATGGGACTTCACGGCAGGCGAACGGCTTGACAACAACGCAACACTTCTGCCGCCGAAGCAGTATTCCTGCCAATCTCGGATCCGCAACTTCGTCCATTCGGCGCCGCGTTTTCTCACGAAATGGCTCGCTAACCCTCGATCTTCGGCGTATCGATGCCCAGCGCGTCGGCCAGATCCTGCAAATGGTTCCTGCTCCTGCGCGATGATCGTTTCACGCTCATTATCGAGGTCGAAGCGCAGCATCTCCTCCACCTTGTCGGAGAGTTTCACCGCCTTCGGCGCGGTGATCGGCGTGAACCTCTGGCGATAAATTAGGGGAAAAGGGCTGACGACGTCAGGCGCCGATTCCCTGCGCGAATCGGAAAAGGTCGTTGCGATCGTAGCGGCGTTTTACGGACACGAGGCGGTCATAATTCCGGCCGTAATAGGCGCTCCGCCACGTCTTGAGCGTGGGGTCGATGAAGTTCTGATAGGCGTAGGGCGAGACGTGCGGGCGGATTTCTTCGGAGAGCGTTTGCAGCCAATCGAGGTTGGCATCGGCCACGCGCGGCGCGTCCTCCTGCGTCCAGCCGGTGTCGAGTTCCATCAACAGGATCGCATCGCGGTGGACAAAGGCGGTTGCGTCCGGAGCCACGCGATTGATGCGGCCGCCCCAGCCGAAAAACGTCACGCCGCCGCCGAGTCGGTTCGTGCTGCCGGGGCGGCGTTGCACGCCTTGGACGAGCGTCTGGATGGCGGCGGAGGTCAGCGGCTCGCGAACGTAGTGCGACTTGACGGCGAAGCGGTTGATGGGCGCGGTCTTGTAAA
>JGI24033J26618_1000009_pt1 | contig 35651 bp, 37 predicted proteins | sample KBSMisM7withPhiX_FD_26618 | JGI IMG/M metagenome (IMG submission 26618)
CATCACAAATTAACCCTTGGGGCCGCCGCGCCAAAGCCGCGCCGCCCCGCCACAACATTTTCACATCATGGGAGTTCGTCGAGAAGGCCGCGAAGCGGCCGTCCAATTTCTTTATCAACGCGATCTGAATCCGAATTCGGAACTCGCCGACCTGGCCGTCTTCTACAAGATGCGCGGCCTCAGCCCCGCCGCGCGCCGGTTCAGCGACGTGCTCGTGCCCGGCGTCCTTTCGACGCAGGACGCCATCGACGCCCTCATCAAGGAACACGCCGAGAACTACGAGCTGCACCGCATTTCCGCCGTAGACCGCAACATCCTGCGCCTCGCGATCTACGAAATGCTCCACTGCCCCGACGTGCCGCCAGTCGTCTCGATCAACGAAGCCATCGAGATCGCGAAAAAATACAGCACCGACGAATCCGGCCGCTTCGTGAACGGCGTGCTCGACCGCATCCGCACGAAACTTCCCCGCCCCGCCCGCACCGCGGCCAAGGCGCCCTCGAATGTGGAATGAGGAATTGGGAATCCGAAATTCCGCATTTCCCATTCCGCATTCCACATTCCTAAAGAATGGCCTTCGGATTCTTCAAATCCCTCGTCGATAAATTCGCCGGCAAGCCCGTCGATTGGGACGACCTCGAGGAAAGTCTCATCCGCGCCGATCTCGGCGTGCCCATGACCCTGCGCATCCTCGAGGCATTGCGCGTCCGCGGCGATGATCTCACCGCCCGCACCGTCGTCGAAGTCGCCCGCAACGAAATCCTCCAGGTTCTGCCCATCGGCTCGCCCGCCCTCCGTCCGCTTCCGAACCGGCCCAAGGCCATCCTCCTCGTCGGCGTGAACGGCACCGGCAAGACCACCTCCGCCGCAAAGCTCGCCTACGCCCTCAAGCGCAACCGCCACACGCCCCTCCTCGTCGCGGCCGACACCTTCCGCGCCGCCGCCATCGAGCAGCTCGGCGTCTGGGGCGACCGCATTGGCGTCGAAGTCGTGAAAGGCCAATACAACGGCGACTCCGCCGCGCTCTGCTACGACGCCTACGCCACCGCGCTCCGCCGCAACATCGAGTTCCTCATCTGCGACACCGCCGGTCGCCTGCACACGAAGAGCAACCTCATGCAGGAGCTCACGAAAGTCGCCCGCACCCTCGCCAAGCACGATCCCGACGCCCCCCACGAGAAGCTCCTTGTCGTGGACGCCACCACCGGCACGAACGCGCTCGTCCAGGCGAAGCAATTCCACGAAGCCATCGGCCTCACCGGCATCATCGTCACGAAGCTCGACGGCAGCGGCAAGGGCGGAGTGGTCGTCGCCATCCAGAACGAACTCGGCCTCACCCCGCGCTACATCGGCAGCGGCGAAACCCTCGAGGATTTCGCCCCCTTCGACCGCGAAACCTTCGTCGAACGAATGCTCTGAGGAAGGCGGGAAAGTTTTGATGAATTTCTTCCCGTTTTTCTGCTTTCCTTATTAATTCTCCCCTTTCCCATGCTCGAATTTTTTCAGAAAGGCGGCCCACTCATGTGGTTACTGCTGCTGGGCAGCGTGATCGCCGTCGGCGTGTTCCTCGAGCGCTTCTTCTTTCTCCATCGCGCGTCCATTCGCGTCGGTGAACTCCTCCGCGGCCTGTCGAATCTCCTCGCCCTCGGCAACGTCGCCGAGGCCCTGCAGGAATGCGCCGCCGCCCCCGGGCCCGCCGCCCGCGTGATGCGCGCCGTCCTCCTGAAGCACGATCTTCCCCGCGCCGACCTCCGCGACATCGCGCAGGATGCCGGCCAGCTCGAGGTGCCCAAGCTCGAGCGCAACCTCGGCATCCTCCTCGCCGTCGTCTATCTCGCGCCCCTCGTCGGCCTGCTCGGCACGGTCGTCGGCCTCGTCGATGCGTTCACGGCTATCCGCGCCGAGGGCGGCTACGCCACCGCCACCGAGATCGGCGCCGGCGTCTATCAAAGCCTGCTCACCACCGCCGGCGGCCTCGCAATCTGCATTCCCGCGCTGCTCGCCTACCTCTTTCTCTCCGCCCGCGTGAACGGCCTCATTCACGACATGGAGCGCGCCGGCATCGAGATCGTCAATCTGCTCACCGACCTCCGCCGCTCCGGTCAGCCCACCGGCCCGACGCCTCCCGCCACCGAGCTGTGAAACTCCACCGCACGCTGAATCCGCGGTTCGGTCCGCTGCTCTTCGTGCCGTTCGCGAACGTCGCCGCGGGAGTGCTCATCTTTCTGCTCCTCAGCAACGGATTCCTTCTCCAGCCCGGCGTGGCCGTGAAGGTGCCCGACTCGCCCTTCCTCCTCGCACCGCAGCAGGATCCCCGCGTCGTCAGCATCACCGGCGATCCCGTTCCCGCGATCTATTTCGACAATCGCCGCGTGAACGCGACCGAGCTCGGCAACCGCCTCGCGGCCATCCAGGGCCACGCCCGCACGCTCATCATCAAGGCCGACCGCCGCGCCCCCGTCGAAATGCTCGTCGCCGTCGTCAACGCCGCCGTCACGCACGGCTTCTCCGTCGTGCTCGCCACCGCCGAGAGCCCATGACCCCCGCCGACGCGAGCGACCGGCTGCGGTTGATGTTCGACTGGGCCGACGAAGGCCGGCGGCGTCTGGCCCTGTGGGTCATCGCCGCGCTGGTGCTCCACGCCGCGGCCTACGCGCTGCTGCGCATCAACTATCCCCGGCCGGAACCCGCGCGCATTTCCGACGCCACGCTCTACGTGCTGCCGCCCGACTCGCCGGCCGCCGCCCGACTCGCGCCCTTTCTCGCCGCGGCGGACCCCGCCCTCTTCGCCGCCGAGCGCAGCGATCGCATCGGCCAGCCCGCCCCGCCGATTCCGGCCTATCAACCAAGCTACGCGACCGATCGACCGGAACTCCTCCCTCTCCCGGACGCGCAGCCGCGCGTGCTTCCGCCGCTGCTGCGCGACTTCGGCCCCGTCCCGGTCAGCGAGCCCGCCACTCCGCATCCCACGGCCCCCGCGCCCGCCGCCGACACCCAGATCCTTTTCTCGTCCTCGCTCAGCGGCCGCGCCCCCGCGGAACGCCCCAAGGCGAAATTCACCGCCCGCCCCGGCGACCAGCTCGCGCCCACCCGCTTCCTGCTCGCCGTCGCGCCCGACGGACGTGTGCTCCATGTGTTGCGCGACGGCGCCACCCGCAACGTCGCCCTCGACGACGCCGCCTCCCGCCTGCTCATGCGCATCTGGTTCCATCGCGGCGACGATTCCCAGGTCGCCTGGGGCACCGCGACGTTCTACTGGGGCCTCGACGTCAAACGGGAGGAACCGCGTTGATCCCACTCAGCCTCGGCCAGGCGGTCGCCGCCTACACGATCTCGCTGGTTGTCCTGCTGCTCGCATTCGTCGTCGGCCGCGCGATCTGGCGCACGCTCCGCTCCGCCCGCCAGCGCCGCCGCCGTCAGATCCAATGCGTCCTCTGCGGCACGATCTACGAAGATCCCTCGCCCGAGCCTCTGCCGCGCTGCCCGAATTGCTCGCGCCCCAACGAACGCACCGCCCCGCTCGGCATTTGAAACCGAGCCTCCGCGCCCGCCGCGACGCGCTTTTTCCCGCCCATAGGAAATTTGTGGTTGCCAGAGGGGTTTGCCAGCCGATTGACTGGCAATTCCCTTTTTCGGGGCAATTGGTTAAAGCATGAGTGAACGCAGAGTCGTAATTACTGGTATTGGAGTCGTCACGCCGATTGGGTTGGACACCGCCACCTTTTGGCAAAATCTCCAAAATGGCGTCAGCGGCATCACCCGGTTCGATGCGTTCGACTCGACCGACTTCGATTGCAAGATCGCCGGCGAGATCAAGGAATTCTCGCCCAACGCGTATTTCAAGAATCCCAAGTCCAGCAAGCGCACGGACCGCTTCACGCAATTCGCCATGGCCGGCGCGAAGATGGCCGTGGAGGATTCCGGCCTCGATCCCTCGAAGGTCGATCTCACCCGCGTCGGCGTGATGATCGGTTCCGGCATCGGCGGCCTTTACAGCATGGAAGAAGAGGCCAAGCGCCTCCAGGCTCGCGGCCCCTCGCGCGTCTCGCCGTTTACGATCGCGATGATGATCAGCAACATGGCAAGCGGCATCGTTTCCATGGAATACGGATTCGCCGGCCCGAACATGTGCATCGTCACCGCCTGCGCCACCGCGAACAACTCGCTCGGCGAAGCCTGGCGCATCATCAAATTTGGCGACGCGGATGCCTTCGTCGCTGGCGGCTGCGAGGCCACCATCACTCCGCTCGGCATCGCCGGCTTTGCCTCGATGAAGGCCTTGAGCTGCCGCAATGACGACCCCGCCCGGGCCTGCCGCCCGTTCGACAAGGACCGCGACGGCTTTATCATGGGCGAAGGCGCCGGCATCATGGTCCTCGAGGAACTCGAGCACGCCAAGCGCCGCGGCGCTCCCATCTATTGCGAACTCGCCGGCTACGGCGCGACTGCCGACGCCTATCACATGACCGCCCCGCTTCCCGAGGGCGACGGCGCCGCCCGCGCGATGAAGATCGCGATGAAGCATGCCGGCGTGAATCCCGCCGACATCGACTACATCAACGCCCACGCCACCTCCACCGGCCTCGGCGACATCTGCGAAACGAAGGCGATCAAGGCCGCCCTCGGCGACGCCGCCAGGACCACCGCCATCAGCTCGACGAAATCCATGACCGGCCACCTCCTCGGTGCCGCCGGCGGCGTGGAAATGGCCGCCTGCGCCCTCGCGATCAAGCACGGCATCATCCCGCCCACGATCAACCTCGACGAGCCCGATCCCGAGTGCGACCTCGACTACGTGCCCAACGTCGCCCGCGCGGCCAAGGTCCGCGTCGCCCTCAACAATTCCTTCGGTTTCGGCGGCCACAACGCCACCCTCATCGCCAAGGAATACGTCGGGTAATCGGACGATTCGAACTAAACAGGATTTTCAGGATTTCATGGATTAACGGGACGTCCGAAGGCTCACCCCTCTTTCCCGGTCCTGTAAATCCTCACAATCCGGCAAATCCTGTTTAGTTCGATGAATTCCCCCCGTTACGATTCCGTCCCCTATCGTCGCAGCGGCCGCAGTGGGTTGAAACTGCCCGCCCTCTCGCTCGGCCTCTGGCATAATTTCGGCGGCCACCATTCGTTCGACAACGCCCGCGCCATGGTGCGCCGCGCCTTCGATCTCGGCATCACCCACTTCGATCTCGCGAACAACTACGGCCCCCCGCCCGGCTCCGCCGAGGAAACCTTCGGCCGCCTGTTGCGCGAGGACCTCGCCGCCCATCGCGACGAATTGATCGTATCGACCAAGGCCGGCTACACGATGTGGGAAGGCCCCTATGGCGACTGGGGTTCCCGCAAATATCTCCTCTCCAGCCTCGACCAAAGTCTGCGCCGCCTCGGCCTCGACTACGTCGATATTTTTTATCATCACCGCCCCGATCCGGAGACCCCGCTCGAGGAATCCCTCACCGCGCTCGTCGATGCCGTCCGCATGGGCAAGGCCCTCTACGTCGGCGTGTCGAACTACGACGCGGCGCGCACCGCCGAAGCCGCCCAATTCCTCCGCGCTGCCGGCGTGCCGCTGCTCATCCATCAACCGCGCTACAACCTGTTCTATCGTGAGGCCGAGACCACCGGCCTGCTCGACGTGCTCGATGCCGAGGGCGTTGGCTGCATCGCCTTCTGCCCGCTCGCCCAGGGTCTGCTCACGAACCGCTATCTCGCCGGCATTCCGGCCGACGCCCGCGCCGCCGGCAACTCCGCATTCCTCACCGAAAACCGCGTCACCGAGACCGTCGTCAACGCCGCCCGCGCCCTCAACGCCATCGCCGAAGCGCGAGGTCAATCCCTCGCGCAAATGGCGCTTGCCTGGGTGCTGCGCCGTCCCGCGGTCACTTCGGCCCTGATCGGCGCCAGCCGCCCGCAACAGATCGAGGAAAACGTCGCCGCCCTCGCGACCGTCGCCTTCTCGGAGACGGAACTCGCCGCCATCGACGCCGCCTGCGCGGGCATTGACGGCTATTGAGGATTCACGCCGCCGCCGTGGCCTTCGGCTTATGCACGCTCTCGCCGTGCTCGTAGATCGCATGCGCGCTGCCGACCACCAGCGGATCCGCCGAATTGACCAGCGCCTCATCCTTCCCGTCGTAGGGAATCGACGAGAGCAGAAATTTCATCGCGTTCAACCTCGCGCGCTTCTTGTCGTCGGAACGCACGATCGTCCACGGCGCGTCGGCAGTGTCCGTGTAGAACAGCATCGCCTCCTTCGCCTTCGTGTATTCATCCCAGCGGCCGAGCGACTCGACGTCCATCGGGCTGAGCTTCCACTGCTTGAGCGGGTCGCGCGCGCGGCCAAGGAAGCGGCGCAACTGCTCGGCACGGCTCACCGAGAACCAAAACTTGAAGAGGTGGATGCCGCTGCGCACGAGCATGCGTTCGAATTCCGGTGCCTGCCGCATGAACTCCAGGTAATCGTGCGGCGAGCAGAAGCCCATCACGTGCTCGACCCCCGCGCGGTTATACCACGACCGATCGAAGAAGACGATCTCGCCGCTGGTCGGCATCTTTTCGACGTAGCGCTGGAAATACCACTGGCCACGCTCCGTCTCGGAAGGCTTCGCCAGCGCGACAACCCGCGCGCCGCGAGGATTCAAATTTTCGGTAAAGGTCTTGATCGTGCCGCCCTTGCCAGCCGCGTCGCGCCCCTCGAAAATCACGACAATTTTTTCGCCGGATTCCTTCACCCACGACTGCATCTTCACGAGCTCGATGTGGAGTAGCTTGGCTTCCTCCTCGTAAGGCTCACCCTTCATCACCTTCTCGTAAGGGTAGGTCGAACTGATGATCTGTTTCTTGCTCTTCGCCTCGCGCACGCGGGTGACGAGTTCCGCCGGAATGCTCGTGCGCACCTGCTCGTCGATGATTGCCACCATCGGGAACGACGCGCCCGCCGGCACCACTTTCGCCTCGGGAGCCTTTTTCGCCTTCTTGGCCTTCGGCTTCTTCAGCTTTGGCGGCGTGATGCCATCTTTCGTTTCCGCACCCGTGGACTCATCGATCTGTTTCATCAGCTTGCTCTCCCGTTGATTTTGCGACCCTGGCAAAATTAGGAGAGCAACTTCCGTTCCCCGACGGGAAGAACTCCTTAGCTCTCGGCGTCGTCCTCGGCGTCCTGGCTCACGACCGGGGCGATGGCCTGGAGCTTTTCGCCGGTGGCGAGACCCATCAGCTTCACGCCCATCGTATTGCGTCCGGTCTCGCGAATCTCGCTCACCCGCGTGCGCACCATCTGACCGCCGCTCGTGATGAGCATGATCTCGTCGTTGTCCGTGACGGTGAGCGCGCCGATCACCTTGCCGGTCTTGTCGGCCGTCTTCATGGTGATGATGCCTTTGCCGCCGCGGGACTGCTTCCGGTAATCGTCGAACGGCGTGCGTTTGCCGATGCCGTTTTCGCCGGCAACGAGGAGCGTGGCGTCGTTGCGCACGAGGGCGCTGCCGATCACGTAATCCTTCGCCTCGGGGCGGATGCCCCACACGCCGACCGTGTTGCGGCCCTGGTCGCGGAGCTGATCCTCGCCGAAGCGGATGCTGATGCCTTCGTGGGTGACGAGCACGATGTCGTCGTGGCCGCCGGTGAGCTTCGCGTCGATGAGTTCGTCCCCCTCCTCGATCTGGATGGCGATGATGCCGCCCTTCCGGATGTTCGAGAAGTCGGAGAGGTTCGACTTTTTGACGATACCGCTGCGGGTGGCGAAGAAGATGTGGAGATTTTCGTCCCACGTCTCGTCCTTCATTGCCGCGCCGGTGCCGGAGCGTTTGCCCTGGATGCGCAGCGTCGCGGCGATCTGCTCGCCGGATTGGAGTTCGAGCAGGTTCGCGATCGAGCGGCCCTTGGAAGCGCGGCCCATTTCGGGAATCTCATAGACGCGCTCGACATAGACGCGGCCGCCCTTCGTGAAGACCATCAGGTAATCGTGCGTGCTGGCCGTGAAGAGATGCTCGACGAAATCGTCCACCTCGTCCTCGCTGGCCGCCTCGCGCGTGGTCATGCCGATCACGCCCTTGCCACCGCGACGTTGCGCGCGGTAGGCGGAAACGGCCGTGCGCTTGATGAAGCCCTTGTGCGTGATGGTGATGATGCAGCCCTCGTTCGCAATGAGGTCCTCCATGTTCATCTCGCCCTCGTCGGGCACGAGCTGGGTGCGGCGCGGCGTGCCGTATTTGGCCTGCAGCTCGCGCAGCTCGGTCTTGATGATCGTGAGCACGCGGGCTTCCTTCGCGATGATGTCGAGAAGGTCCCGGATCGTGACGAGGAGGTCGTCGTATTCGCTCTTGATGCTGTCGCGCTCGAGGCCGGTGAGCTGATAGAGGCGCAGGTCGAGGATGTGGCCGACCTGCTTCTCGGTGAACTTGTAATTCCCCTCGGCGTTCAACCGCGCATCGCTGCGGATGAGAATGCCGAGCTGCTCGACAACCGGCCGCGTCCACGAGAGCGCGAGGAGCTTGGCCTTCGCGTCGTCGCGGTCGTTCGAGTCGCGGATGATCTTGATGAAATCGTCGAGGTGCCCGAGCGCAATGAGATAACCCTCGAGCTTCTCGGCCTCAACCTCGGCGGCGGCGAGCAGGAAGCGCGTGCGGCGCAACACGACCTCGCGGCGGTGCTCGATGTAGCTGGTGATCGCGTCCTTGAGCGACATCAGCTTCGGCTTGCCGTGGTCGATGGCCAGCATGTTCACGCTGAAGGACGACTCCAGCGCGGTGTGCTTGTAGAGGTTGTTGATGATGACCTTGGGATTGCCGTCCCGCTTGAGGTCGATCACGACGCGCGTGTCCTCCGCGCTCTCGTCGCGCACGTCGCTGATGCCGGCGATGATCTTTTCGTTCGTGAGATCCGCAATGCGCTTCACGAGCTCGGCGCGATTCACGTTGTAGGGAATCTCCGTGATGATGATCTGCTCACGGCCGCCCTTCACCTCGGCGACGCCGACGCGGCCGCGCACGCGCACCTGCCCGCGCCCGGTCTCGAAGTATTGCTTGATGCCGGCCATGCCTTGCAACAAACAGCCCGTCGGGAAATCCGGCCCCTTCACGAACTGCATGAGGCCGTCGATCGTGATGTCGGGATCGTCGATCTGCGCACAAATGCCGTCGATGCACTCGCTCAGATTATGCGGCGGGATGTTCGTCGCCATGCCGACGGCGATGCCCGTGCCGCCGTTGACGAGGAGATTCGGAAACGCGGCGGGAAATACCGTCGGCTCCTCGCGGGTCTCGTCGTAATTCGGCGTGAAATCCACGGTCCCCTTGTCCATGTCCACCATGAGGGCCGCGCCAAGCTGCTGCAGGCGGGCCTCGGTATAACGCATGGACGCCGGCGGATCGCCTTCCAGCGAACCAAAGTTGCCCTGCCCGTCGATGAGCATTTCGCGCATCGCCCACGGCTGCGCCATGTGGACGAGCGTCGGGTAGATGGCCTGGTCGCCGTGCGGATGGTAGTTGCCCATCGTCTCACCGACGATCTTCGCGCACTTGAGATGCTTGCGGGTCGGCATCACGCCGAGCTCGCTCATGGCGAAAAGAATGCGGCGCTGGGAGGGTTTCAGGCCATCGCGCGCATCAGGCAGCGCGCGGGAAATGATGACCGACATCGAATAATCCAAAAAGGACTTCGACATCTCTTCGGCCACGTTGACCTTCTCGACTTTTTCGTTCTGCGTATACATCGGGCGCGGGTGATCGAACTAAACAGAATTGACAGGATTTCGGGGATTCACAGGAAGGGATGATGGAGAGATGCGCTTTCGATACTTGCGCTGAAACTCGAGGCTCGCCGCTCCAAAATTGATAAGTAGTCCGTAATCGGACTTCGTGGCCGTGAGATAATTCACGACCTGCTGCTCGTCGGCCCGGCTCAGGCTCGTTGCGGACTTCAATTCCACGATCAGAAAACCTTCAACGACAAGATCGGCATAAAAGTCGCCAACCACCTCGCCGGAATAAAAAACCTGGAGCGGCTTTTCGATTTCCACCGCAAAGCCCGAGCTCCGAAGCTCGATGCAAAGGGCCTTTTTATAGACGGACTCAAGGAACCCGGCGCCAAGCATCCGATGCACTTTCATCGCGCACCCAATGACTTCCTGAGTCAGACCCTCGCCTTCCATCGTCCAGTTAATCCTCAAAATCCTGAAAATCCTGTTTAGTTCGATCAGACGTCCAGGCGCGCATTCAGCGCGTTGTCTTCGATGAATTGGCGACGCGGCTCGACGATGTCGCCCATGAGGATCGTGAACATGCGGTCGGCCTCCATGGCGTTGTCCTCGTTGAGGTCCACCTTCAGCATCTTGCGCTTCTCGGGGTTCATCGTGGTTTCGTAGAGCTGCTTGGGATTCATTTCTCCCAAGCCCTTGAATCGCTGGATCGACAGGCCGCGTTTGCCGATCTCCAGCACGTTCGCGAGAATTTCGGGAATCGCGAAAAGCGGCCGCGTCGTCGCCTTGTCGCCCTCGCCTTCGATCAGCTCGAAGATCGGAGTGTCGCTGTCGGCGTAGTGCTCGATCTTGAGGCCTTTCTTCGCGAGTTCGTCGATGAGCTTCTGCACCGTCGAGGACTCGTGGAGTTCCACGAGCTTCGCGCGGCGTCGCGCGCCCTCGGGCTTCTTCGTCTTCGGCACGGGCACGGATTCGAGCGTAAGCATCTCGCCCTCGGCAAACTCCGGCGCGGGATCGTCGTAGATATTGAGGTCGCGATTTTCCTCGTGGAAGGCTCGCACCTCGGCCTCGCCGGGGAAATACGTCGCCCACTCGGTGTTGCCCTCGCGCACCTTGAGAATGTAGGTCGGCAGCAGGCCGGTCTTAGGATCGCGCTCGCTGAGATACGTCTCGAAATCGCCACCGTGGCGACGAATCGAATCCGAAAATTTTGCGAGGCGCTCGAGCAGCTCGAGCATTTCCTTGAGCTGGCCGGCGGTGAAGACCTTGCCGTCGGCGAGGTTCTTGAGCTTCACCTCGTCGGCGCCGAGCGAGATGAGGATCTTGTTCAGCTGCGCGTCGTCATCGACGTATTCCTCGCGCTTCTTGCGCTTGATGAGGTAGAGCGGCGGCTGCGCAATGAAGATCTTGCCCTGCTTCACGAGCTCCGGCATCTGACGGTAGAAGAACGTGAGGAGCAGCGTGCGAATGTGCGATCCGTCCACGTCGGCATCCGTCATGATGATGATGCGGCCGTAGCGCAGCTTCTCCATGTTGAACGCGCCTTCCTGCTCGCCGGAGCCGATGCCGGTGCCGATGGCGGTGATCAACGTCTGGACTTCGGTATTCTGTAGCACCTTGTCGAGGCGGGCTTTCTCGACATTGATGATCTTGCCCTTGATCGGGAGGATCGCCTGGTAACGCCGGTCGCGGCCCTGCTTGGCGGAGCCGCCCGCCGAGTCGCCCTCGACCACGTAGAGCTCGGTCAAATTCGGGTCGCGTTCGGAGCAATCCGCCAGCTTGCCGGGCAGGCCGCCGCCGGTGAGCGCGCCCTTGCGCACGGTCTCGCGGGCCTTGCGCGCGGCCTCGCGGGCGCGGGCGGCCATGAGACATTTCTCGATGATCTTTTTACCGACGCCGGGATTCTGGTCGAAGTGCAGCATCAGGCCCTCGTAGCTCACCGAGCCGACGATGCTCTCCACCTCAGGCGAGATAAGCTTCACCTTCGTCTGGGATTCGAAACGCGGATCGGGATGCTTCACGCTCACGACGGCGGCGATGCCCTCGAGCACGTCGTTGCCGGTGATCGCGGGCTCCTTGTCTTTGATGAGATTGTTGTTCTTCGCGTATTGGTTGATCGCGCGCGTGAGCGAGCCGCGGAAGCCCGTGGAATGCGTGCCGCCGTCGGGGTTCGGCACCGCGTTCGTGTAGCAGAGGAGCTGCTCGTTGTAGGTGTCCGTGTAATGCAGCCCGATCTCGACGATCACGCGGTCGCGCGTGCCCTTGATGAGGATCGGCTTCGGGTGGACGAGCGTCTTGTTCTCGACGAGGCGCGAGACGAAATCCTCGATGCCGCGCGGATGTTGCACCTGGATCGGCCGCGCGCCCTCCTCGCGTTCGTCGAGGAACGTGAAGCTGAGCGGCGCGTTGATATAGGCGAGATCGTTGAGACGCGTGAGCAGGCGGTCCGCCTTGAACTCCGTCGTCTCCTGGAAAATTTCCGGGTCCGGCTTGAACGTGATGAGCGTGCCGGTGTGCTTCTTCGACTTGACCTCCGCGATGACGTGCAGCTGCGTCTTGGTGACGCCGCGCTCGAACGACATCGCGTGAATCTTCGCGTCGCGCGTGACCTCGACCTTGAACCACTCGGAGACTGCGTTGACGCACTTCGCGCCGACGCCGTGCGTGCCGCCGGAGTATTCGTAGTTGCCCTGGCCGTATTTTCCGCCGGAGTGCAGCCGCGTGAGCACAAGCTCGACGCCGGGAATGCCTTCCTCCTTGTTGATATCGACCGGAATGCCGCGGCCGTTGTCGCGAATGGAGATCGAGCCATCGACGTGAATCGTGACGTCGATATGCGTGCAATGGCCGGCGAGAAATTCATCGACCGAGTTGTCGAGCACTTCGGAGACGCAATGGTGCAGCGCGCGTTCGTCGGTGCCGCCGATATACATGCCCGGCTTTTTGCGGACGGCCTCCAGGCCTTTCAACGAACTCAGGTCGTCGGCGTTGTATTCGGCTTTATTCGAGGCGGTCTCGGATTTCGGAAGGGAGTCGTCGGACATTACAGGCTGGAAACGAGGGATTCGTTGCGCCAGAAAGACTAGCGGCGCACACCGGAAGGCGACAAGGGTTTTTCCCGGTTTTCGCGGAGGGCGAACGCAGCATGTTGTGATGACCACCCCACCTAACCACAAGATATGGCAGCCAAAGACCGCCGGGCGCGTCTTTTGGCAAGCGCTGCTTCTCGGAACCCTTATCGCCCTGTTCCTGGCCACGACCACCGCGCAACGCGGCGATGTCTTCGTGGGCGGCCGCGTCTATTTTGTCGATGCCGATTGCTACGCGCGGATGTCGCGCGTGGAGCACGTGATCGCGCATCCGCTCCAGTCGATCCGCCACCACGATTTCGAAAATTTTCCGACCGGGATCGAGACCCACGCGACGGCGCCGCTCGACTGGTTGATCGCCGCGCTGGCGACCGCCCTGGCGCCGTTCAGCCCACAAGCGCTTGACCTCGCGGGCGCATGGATTTCGCCGCTCCTCGGCATTGCGACATTGCTGGCGCTCTGGGCGTGGAGCATGCGGGCCCGGCTGCCATTTCGCCACGCCATGCTCTTTCTCCTCGCGGTCTCGCCAATCGTGACGCAGGCCTTCCGCCTCGGCCGGCCCGACCACCAATCCCTTCTACTCTTCCTCATGGCCGTCGGCCTCGCCGCGGAATGGAACCTGTGGTCGCGACCGACCACACGCACCGCCGTCGCGTGGGGAATCGCCTGGGGCCTCGCGCTCTGGACCAGCCTCTACGAACCGCTCATCGTTTTCGTGCTCCTGCTCGGGCTGCGCGGCGCGCTGCTCCGCCAGGCGCTGTTTACGCGTCAATGGATGATCGGCGGAATCGTCGCGGTGGCGATCTTCGCTCTCGGCGTGCTCTTCGACGGGTGGCGCGTGGCCGCCCCTTCGCCGGAGGTCGCCAAATATTTTGCCGCCTGGTCGCGCAGCATTGGCGAGCTCGCGCACCTCTCGCCGCTCTCCGCGCAGTTCGTTGGCTGGCTCGGCTGGCTCGCACCGGCGTTACCGATTCTCCTCGCCTGGCGCTTCGTCAAAATCCGCGAGGCGCGCGTGATCGCAGCGCTCGTCCTGCTGCTGGCGACCTACGGCCTGACGTGCTGGCAGATTCGCTGGGGCTGCTACTTCGCGCTCGTCGCCGCCATGGCGCTGCCGTGGGCGCTGGCCGCGGTTCCTTCCTCCGCGCTAGCCTGGACCGCATTCGCCTTCAGTCTGCTCCCCATCGCGCGGCAGTGGGACGCGATGCTGTATCCCGACGAAGCCGGCCTGGCCGCGCGCACCGAGCAGCGCGAGGACTACGCGCAGCTTCGCGAGGTCGCACAGGCCCTCGTCTCGAATGAGCGCACGGGCATCCTCGCGCCGTGGTGGCTGTCGCCGCCGCTCGCGTATTGGTCGGGCCAGCCATGCGTCGCCGGCAGTTCGCACGAGGGCATCGCGGGCATCGTCGATACCGCGCGCTTTTACCTCGCGACGGATCCCGCCGCCGCGCGGGAGATCCTGCGACGCCGCGACGTCCGCTACGTCGTCGCCTACGAGCCGGATCGCGTGCTCGGCACGTCCGCCGCCCTGCTCGACGAAACGCCGCGCGCCGGCACGGTTGCGGAGTTGCTTTATCGCGGCCAGACGCAAGACTTTCCCTGGCTCGCGGTCGCTTACGCGACGCCCTGGTATAAAATCTACGAGGTGAAACGCGATGGACTATGACTTTGTAATCATCGGCGGCGGCAGCGCAGGCTACGCGGCCGCACGCACCGCGGTGGACCTTGGATTGAAGACCGCGCTCGTCGAGGGCGGGGAAAAAATAGGCGGCCTTTGCATCCTGCGCGGCTGCATGCCGAGCAAAGCGCTCATCGAATCCGCCAATCGCATGCTCACGCTGCGTCGCGCCAAGGAATTCGGCCTGCGCGCCACGGGACTCGAGGCGCACGCGGACGAAATCATCGCGCGCCAGCACCACTACATCGGCGACTTCGCCGACTACCGCCGCGGCCAGATCGAGAATGGCGCTTTCGATTTCGTGCGCGGCCGCGCACGCTTCATCGACCCGCATACGATCGCCGTCGATTGGCCGAACGAACTGACGCGCACCCTGCGCGCCGCCAGTTTCCTCATTGCGACCGGCTCTGAGATCCAGACTCCGCCCGTCCCCGGCCTCGCGGAATGCGGCGCCCTCACGAGCGATCAGGCGCTGGAATTGACCACGCTACCCACGTCGCTCGCCGTGCTCGGAGCGGGTCCCGTCGCGCTCGAAATGGCGCACTATTTTTCCGCGCTCGGCGTGGTGGTCACCGTCATCCAGCGCGGCCCGCAGCTTCTCACCGGCTCCGATCCCGACCTCGCCGCCGCGCTCGAGGACGCTCTGCGCAAACGCGGCATCGCCATTTTCACGGGCACCGCCGTCCGCGCCATCGAATGCACGCCGACCGGCCGCCGCATTGTCTTCGACCATGCCGGCGAGGAACGCACCGTCGCCTGCGAGCAAATCCTCAACGCCCTCGGACGCCGCCCTCACCTCGCGTCACTCTCGCTCGATGCCGCGAAAGTCGCGGACCCGCACGGCCGCATCGAGGTGAACCTCCACCAGCAAACGAGCCAGCCGCACATCTTCGCCGCGGGTGATTGTTGCGGCCCCTACGAAGTCGTCCACATCGCCGTCCAGCAGGGCGAAATCGCCGCGAAAAACGCCGCCCGCTTGCGGCAAGGCGGCGACCTCACCGCGATGGATTATCGCCTCAAACTTTTCGCGGTCTTCACCGAGCCGCAGGTCGCCACGGTCGGATTGAACGAAGCGGAGGCCCGGCAACGCGGCCTCGCCATTCGCACCGCCACGTATCCCTTCGACGATCACGGAAAATCGCTCATCATGGGTGAGCCCGAGGGCTTCGTAAAACTGATCGCCGACGCGACGACCGGCGAAATTCTCGGCGGTTCCGTCGTCGGCCCGCATGCCAGCGACCTCATCCACGAGATCGTCGTCGCGATGCATTTCCGCGCCACCGCGGCCCAACTTGCAACCATTCCCCATTATCACCCCACTCTCAGCGAGATTTGGACGTATCCCGCCGAGGAATTGGCGGCCCCCTCGGGAATTAATTGACACCGAAAGGCCGAAGGCTAGCTTCCGCAGAAGAATCGCATGAACCTCAACAATTTGACCTCAAAACCTATGGCTGAACCCATCCCCGGCGGCGCCGCTAAAAACGTCCTCGCAAACGACGTCGAAATCAAGGGCACGATCAAGTTCGAGAACGAGCTCATTTTCGACGGCAAGGTCGAAGGTGAAATCCTCTCCGAAGGCACGCTCGTCATCGGCAAGAACGCCGAGGTTCGCGGCGAAGTGAAGACGAAATCCGTCACCGTTCACGGCACCGTTTTCGGCAACATCACCGTCACCGAGAAGGCCGAACTCAAGGCCAGCTCGCAGCTCACCGGCGACCTGAAGGCGACGCGGATCATCATCGAGGAAGGCGCCACCTTCATCGGCAAGTCCGAGGTCACCCCGAACAAGTCCACCATGAAACAACCGAGTGGCCCGGTCGCGCCGTCGTTCGAGGCCCGCAAACAGCCCGTCGCGGCCTAGGACTCTCCGTCGGCGGGATCCAACCCCGCCGAACGGCGAAAGCCGGACGACTTTCAGCGATGTTCGGGAGCGCCAATAAGGTTCCCACCACCTGCCCGCACTGCGGCTCGGTGCAGCTCGAGCCGCGCGAACTCATCTCGACCTACTGTCGCCATTGCGGCGACCATTTCACGGTCACGCCCCCGCCTCCCATCACGGTGGCGTTGCCCGCGGCCCCCGCGCTCGCAAAGCGCCTGCGTGAAAAACTGGCGATTCATCGACGGCGGCGGGTCGCCTGCCACGACTGCGGGCACGTGCAGAATGTGCCCTCCCATACGCGGAGCACGCAATGTCCCGCCTGCGGCGTCGATATCGACCTGCACGACATCGAAATCACCGGCCACAGCACCCGCGTCGTCCAGACCGGCGGCACGGTTCACGTCGGCCGCGACGGTTTTCTCAATTCGACCCGCGTCTCCTGCGGCCATGCCTTCGTCGAGGGCCGCATCGCCGGCAAAGTCACCTGCGAAGGCACGCTGCGCCTCCGCGGCGACGGAATCTGCCGCGCGCAGATTCGCACCCATCGCCTGCTGATCGACCGCGGCGCAAACCTGCGTTTTTTCTACACGATCCACGCGAATGAAATCGTCATCCGCGGTCTCGTAGTCGCCGACATTCAATGCGCCGGCTCGATGCACATCGGGCGGCATGGCGGCCTCGACGGCGACGTGCATGCGCGCTCGATGATCGTGGACAAGGGCGGCGCCTACACCGGCGCGGTCGAAATTTCGCCCGGCATCGCGGAGCCGGCGCTCCCTACACCGAAGGAATCCGAAGTGCGCGTGATGCCCGGCTGGCAGGCGCGACTGTCCTTCGGCTAGACCGGCGTTATTGCGCCGGCTTCGTCGTGGGTGCGACCACGGCTTCCAACGCGTGAGCCGACGGCGCGGCCACCTGCGTGGCGACGCTCTCGGGGAACGAACGCTGCAACTCGCGATAGTCGTGCAGAGCCTGCTCGCGCTTGCCCTGTGACGTGTTCAACTCCGCCGACAGCCACAACGCATACGGCGCGGCAAAGGATTTTGCGTCGGATTGCGACACCGCTTCCAGCGCCTTCACCGCCTCGTCGGTCTTGCCGGCCAGCGCGAGGTTCTCGGCCACGGCAACCTTCGCGAGCGGCGCGAACGGATGCCCGGGCTGCTTCGTCGCGAATTGATTGAGCACCTGATTCGCGTCGTCGAATTTCTTCTCACCGCGCAGCGAACCCGCCAGCAACAGCGCCGCATCGCCCGCCACGGGGGACGATCCGTATTGATCGATCACCGCACGATAATCGGCCGGCGATTTCGCCGCGGCGAAGGCGGCCTCGGCGGCGGATTTCCGCGCATTGACGGCAAAAATCCATCCGAAGACGACGACAAGAATGACCACGAGCGCAATGGAGCCGCCGATGATCTTGCTCTTGTGCTGTTCCCAGAGCAGCTCGAACGAATCGATCTCATACTCCGGTTCGTCGGAGGCGGCGGGGCGCAAATCCTGGTGAGTGGCCATGAAGAAAAAAAGACTAGGCGCCGACCTGCGCGCGGGCTTCCTCGGCGAGGGCGGTGCTGAGGTAACGCTCGCCGGTCGAGCAGGCGACGGTGACGATCAGCTTGCCGGCGTTCTCCGGGCGTTTCGCGATTTCGATGGCGGCGTGAACGTTCGCGCCGGTGCTGATGCCGACGAGCAGGCCCTCTTCCTTCGCGAGGCGACGGGCCATGGCGAACGCTTCGTCGTTGGTGACCGTGACGACCTCGTCGATGGCGGCGAGATGGAGATTGTTTGGCACGAAGCCCGCGCCGGTACCCTGGATCTTGTGCGGGCCGGGCTTCACGGGATCGCCGTTGCGCGTTTGCGTGATGACCGGGCTGTCCTTCGGCTCGACCGCGATCGCGACGAAGCCGGGCTTCCGGCTCTTGATGACTTCCGCGACGCCGGTGATGGAACCGCCCGTGCCCACGGCCGCGACGAAAATATCGATGGCGCCGTCGGTGTCCGCCCAGATTTCCTCGGCGGTCGTCTTTTGATGGATGGCGGGGTTCGCCGGATTGTTGAACTGCTGCGGCATCCACGCGTCGGGGGTCTCGGCCACGATCTGCTCGGCCTTCGCGATGGCGCCCTTCATGCCTTCCGCGCCCGGCGTGAGCACGAGCTTCGCGCCCAGCATCGCGAGCAGCGTGCGGCGCTCGAGGCTCATGGTTTCAGGCATCGTGAGGATCAGCCGGTAGCCCTTCGCGGCGGCGACGAACGCCAGCGCGATGCCGGTGTTGCCGCTCGTCGGCTCGACGATGACGGTGCGCTCGTTGATCAGGCCCTTCGACTCGGCGTCCTCGATCATCGCCATGCCGATGCGGTCCTTCACGCTGCCGAGCGGATTGAAGAATTCGCATTTGAGCGCGATGGTCGCGGGCAGGCCGGCGGTCACGCGGTTGAGTTTGACGAGCGGCGTGTTGCCGACGGTTTCGACGATGTTGTTGTAAATTTTGCCCATGGGAACGGTCGATGGATTGGGAGTTTGGCAGGCTACACAACGCCCCTTGCCCGGGCAAAGGCTTTCTTCTATCGTGCAGCCATGTCCGCGTTGCTAACCGAGTCGGAAATCGCCGCCGCTCTCGAGGGCCTGCCGAATTGGCGGCTCGAAGGCACGGAAATCGTCCGCACCTTCACCTTCCGAAATTTCGTCGAGTCCGTCGAATTCGTGAACCGTGTGACCGAGATCGCCGAGGAGGCCAACCACCATCCCGACGTCGATATTCGCTGGAACAAGGTCACCCTGCGGTTGTCCACGCACAGCCAGGGCGGCCTCACGGCGGCGGATTTCGCGCTGGCGGCGCGACTGCACGCGTAGCGCGATTTCGGTAAGGCGGCACAAGAACTGCTGCCGGCGACGTTCTTTTGCGGTCCTGAGGGGCCGCGTCCGTCGCCCGACCGTGAACGCGCCTTCCATTTCCCTTCTCGACGATCTCGTCCGCAGCTGGCAGCCCCACGAAGGCACTTTGCGGCGGACGCTTCTCGACCGCACGCCGCTGTTCTGGCGGTTTCAAATCCTCGGCTGGGCCAGCTGGACCGTCTGGTCGATGCCGATCAAGTTCAGCCACTACGAGGATATTGCGACGGGATTCTGGATGGGGTTGCTCGAGGAAATCCTCGGGTTTTCCACGACTCTTGGCCTGCGGGAAATCTACCGCCGCGGCGCGCTCGACCGCTTCGGCGTCTGGATCCTCGCGCCGCTCATCGTCGCCATTGCCATCCTCGCGGCCGCGCTCAACGCCTTCGTCTTCATCCAGATTCAACATCTGCTCGGTCTGGAGCCGACCGGCGAGACGAGTTCGTCGGGCTACGCCTTTTGCCTGCGCACGGTGCTCTTCGTGGCGTGGAGCGGCCTGTATTTTTCGATTCAAAACCTGATCGAGACGCAGGAGAAAACCCGCCAGCTCGTCGAGGCCGAACGCCTCCGCCACGACGCCGAGCTCCAGATGCTGCGCTCGCAGACGAATCCGCATTTTCTCTTCAACGCCTTCAACACCATCCTCAGCGAAGGCCGCGGCAATCCGAAAGTGACCGCCCTCGTGAAGGGCCTCTCCGACTACCTGCGCTACTCGCTTGCCTGCCGCCACGAGGGCTTCGTCTCGCTTGGCGCGGAAATCGACGCCATCACGAGCTACCTCGAGGTCGAGAAATCGCGCTTCGGCGGCGATCTCGAGCTCGAAATCGCCGTCACGCAAATGGCGCGCTCGGCCGGCGTGCCCGGCGTCATCGTCCAGCCGCTCGTCGAGAACGCGATCAAATACGGTCGCGAGACCTCCGAGAAGCCGCTGCGCCTTCGCATCGCCGCGGAGACCGGCCCGCACACGCTGCGCATCGAGGTCTGCAACTCCGGCACGTGGATCGAGCCGCAGCCGTGGCAGATGGGCCAGCCCTCCGGCTCCGGACTCGACAATCTCCGCCGCCGGCTGGACGCGATTTATCCCGGGCGGCATCGCTTCGAGATCGGCCAACGCGGACGCGATGTGGTTGCCCTCGTGGAAATTCAAATGGATCACGACTACGACGTGCGCCTGCAAAATTACGAACTGCGGCAGCGCATGGATCCCTCCTATTGTTGATGTGGCGCGCGCTTTTGATCGACGATGAAGCCCCCGCGCGCAGCCATCTCGGCGATTTGCTGCGGGCGCACGCGGATGTCGAAATCGTCGGCGAGGCCTGCTGCGTCGCCGAGGCCGCGGAACGGTGCGAGACGCTGCACCCCACGCTCCTCTTCCTCGACCTGCAAATGCCGAAGGGCTCCGGCTTCGAACTCCTACCGCGGTTGAACATTGTGCCGGAGATCATCTTCGTCACCGCCTACGAGCAATACGCCGTGCGCGCCTTCGAGGTGAACGCGATCGACTATCTGCTCAAGCCCGTCTTCGAGGACCGTCTCGCCCTGGCGCTCAGCCGCCTCGGCCAGCGCCACAGCGAGGCCGAGCGCGCCCCCGAGGTCATGCACGACGACGACCGCGTCTTCCTCCGCACGAGCAAGGGCCTGCGCGTCGTCCTCGTGCGCCAGATCACGCACATCGTCGCTGACGGCAATTACACGACCGTCTGGCTGCTCGACGGCCAGTCGCATCTCATCGACCGCACGATGAACGTCTGGGAGGGCATGCTGCATCACACGCGCCTGATCCGGCTCGACCGCTCGCTCATGCTCAATCTCGCGCACCTCGTGGAATTGCGCGTGAACTCGCGCGACCTGGCGCAATTGTCCGTCCAGGGACGCCCCGACGTGGTCAAAATCGGACGCGCCGCCCGTTCGCGGTTGCAATCCGTCCTGCGCGAAACGCCGCTCGCGGCGCGCTGATTTCCGCCCCTGCCCGATTCACGGAATCGTCCGCCCGATTCGCGGAGAACACGGCCGGTTGGCCCGTGCGGGGTTCGCTTTTTGCTGAATGGGCTCCCCGTTCGCCGGGCGCACGAGCGTGCGGTGAGCGCCAAAAAACAACCCTAAAAAAGAAGCCATCATGCATAAAAAACTGAGTCATTGCGCGACCGTGGCGGTCATCGCCGCCGGAGTCCTTCTCCACAACGGCCTGGCCGGAACGGAAGCCCCCGCGAAAAAGGAAGTCATCGTCGAGGAGACGAAGCCCGCCTTCTCCGGCTGGCTGTCCTTCGACCTCAACAGCCACTTCATCTCCTACGGCACGGACGTCTGGAAGGGCGGCACGAACTGGAACAAGGGCGTGTTCAACCCCTCCGGCGAACTCGATTGGGCGACGCCCGTCCCCGGCCTCACGTTCATCGTCGGCACGTGGTGGGACGTGACGAACAACACCGTCTCGCCCCTCGGCGGCTGGATTCAGGAAATCGATGTGTGGACTGGCGCGAGCTATGCTTACAAGGACGCGTCCGTGACCGTGCTCTACCAGGCATGGAATTACCTCAGCGATACCGAGCAGATCCTCGACGTGATCCTCAAGTATTCGAATAACACGTTCCTCAACCCGGCGGTTACGATCCATAACCGCCTCGATCCCGGCGCTTCGGGTGGCAACGTCGGCACCTACTTCGTGCCGAACCTCAGTTACAACTTCAAGATCGGCCCGGTCACGATCACGCCCTCGGCGGCGATCGCCTTCTGCACCGACGGCTACAACGCCGGCGGCGGCGGTTACGCCTACACCGCGCTCGGCCTCAACGGCAGCGTCCCCATCCCGTATCTCCCCGGCAGCTGGGAGCTCCACGGCGGCGTCACCTACTACAACACGAACGACTACTCCGTCCCCGGCAACCCGGCCGAAAATTTCCTGACGGGCAACATCGGCGTGAAGCTCAGTTTCTAACATTCCCTGTGAAGAAAAAACACAAACAACAACTCATTAAAACATCATGAAGATCCTTCACTCACTGCCCGCTCTGGCCCTTGGCGTCAGCCTCGGGCTCGGAATGCTCACTCCGGCCCGCGCCGCGGACGACACCGTCAAGGTCGGCGTCCTTCATTCCCTCAGCGGCACCATGGCCATCAGCGAAACCTCGCTGCGCGACGTCCTCCTGTTCGCCTTCGACGAGATCAACGCCAAGGGCGGCGTGCTCGGCAAAAAGATCGAGCCCGTCGTCGTCGATGGCGCGTCGAACTGGCCGCTCTTCGCCGAAAAGGCGAAGCAGCTCCTCGAGGTGGACAAGGTCTCCGTCGTCTTCGGCTGCTGGACCTCCGTCAGCCGCAAGTCGGTGCTGCCCGTGTTCGAGAAGGACAACGGCCTCCTCTTCTACCCCGTGCAATACGAGGGCGAGGAAATGTCGAAGAACATCTTCTACACGGCCGAGGCGGTGAACCAGCAGGCCATTCCTGCGGTGGACTACCTCCTCGAGGACGGCCGCAAGAAGTTCTACCTCATCGGCACGGACTACGTTTATCCGCAGACGACGAACCTCGTCCTTCTCGAGTATCTCCTCAGCAAGGGCATCCCGATCGAAAACATCGGCGGCGGCCTGCGCAAGGACGATGCCGGCAAGGTCATCTCCGCGGGCAAATACACGCCCTTCGGTCACACCGACTACCAGCAGATCGTCGCCGAGATCAAACAGTTCGCCGCCACCGGCGATGCCTGCGTGATCAACACGATCAACGGCGACTCGAACGTCCCGTTCTTCAAGGAACTCGCCGGCGCCGGCCTCTCCGCCGCGGATTGCCCGGTCGCTTCCCTCAGTCTCTCCGAGGACGAGTTCCGCTCGCTCCCGGCCAAGGATCTCATCGGCCAGCTCGGCTGCTGGGCTTACTTCATGAGCATCGACTCGCCTGCGAACGCGAAGTTCAAGAGCGACTTCTTCGCCTGGCTGAAGACCGCAAGCGTCTCCGGCATCGAGAGGGAAAACCGCGTCACCTGCAGCCCAATGGTCCTCTCCTACGACGGCGTTTACCTCTGGAAAGCCGCGGTGGAAAAAGCCGGCAGCTTCGATGTGGACAAGGTTCGCGAGGTCCTCGAGTCCGGAAAAATTACCTTCGAGGGACCGAACGGCCTGAACACGGTCGATAAAAATCACCACACGACGAAGAACGTCTACATCGGCGAAACCAAGGCCGACGGGCAGTTCAAGATCGTGCAGGAATTCAAGCAGGTTTACCCCGAGCCCTTCCTCAAGGGCACGTTCGGCAAGAAATAATTTCCGGGGTTGTTTCCCGGTTAGGCAAATGGTGAAGGGGCGAGCTTGGTTCCCTCGTCCCTTCTCCACGCCCAAAGAATTCCAAAATCCATGAAAATCAAAATTCCTCCGCTGCTCGGCGCGGCCCTTCTTTTCCTCTCGCCGCTTGCCGCGCTGCACGCCGACGATGCCAACGAGGCCGGCGCCCGCCAGGGCATGGCCGCCGCGATCCTCGCTCCCGAGACCGACCAGCCCGCCCTCGTCACCAAACTCGGCGAAAAACCCAGTCCCGTCCTCAAAGGCCTTTTCGAATCCTGGCAACGCGGCGGCATCTTCCTCTTCACCGCCCCCGACGGCGCGAAGATTCCCTTCACTCTCGACGCAGGCAAAGCCCTGCGCGTCGATACCGGCGCCCCGCTCCTCGACGCCAGCGGCGTGCCCCTCGTTTTCCAGGAATCCACCCTCACCGCCGTGGATACCTCCTCCAAACTGCGCCGCGCCATCCGCGCGACCACTGATTCTCTCGCCCTCGCCGATCCGAACCCCGAGACGCGCAAAAGCGCCGTCCTCAAGCTTGGCATGAAGCAATCCCTCGCCTCCCTCCCCATCCTCGAGGGTCGTGTCTCCGTCGAGACCGATCCCGGCGTCCGCAAATCCCTCGTCGAGGCCATCGCGATGACGCAGCTCGCCTCACCCGACCCTGCCACCCGCATCGACGCGCTCAAGCAGCTCAAAAAAATCACCTCCGTCCCGAGCCGGGACGCCGTCGTCAAAATCGCCGCCGACGCGAGCGCCCCCGCCGACGTGCGCGAGGCCGCCACCTCCACCCTCAAGGCCATCGACAACCACCTCTTCTGGGTCGATTTCTTCGGCACCATGTTCCGTGGCATCAGCCTCGGCTCCGTGCTGCTCGTCGTCGCCCTCGGCCTCGCCATCACCTTCGGCCTCATGGGCGTCATCAACATGGCGCACGGCGAGATCATGGTCGTCGGCGGTTACGCCACCTACCTCACGCAATGCGTCTTCAGCAACGGCGTCTCGCTCGCTCCGTTCGGAATCCCCGTGCATATCCCGGGCTTCGGATTCGACCCCGCCTCGGGCCTTTACCAGAGCTACTTCCTCTTCGCCCTGCCCGCCGCCTTCGTCAGCGCCGCCATCGTCGGCCTGCTCCTCGAGCGCAGCGTCATCCAATTCCTCTACCGCCGCCCGCTCGAGTCGCTCCTCGCCACGTGGGGCGTCTCGCTCGTGCTCCAACAGGTCTTCCGCCTCGTCTTCGGCCCCGCGAATGCGCCCGTCTATTCGCCCGCCTGGCTGCTCGGCAGCTTCTCCGCCGGCGGCGTCATCATGAATTACAACCGCGTGTTCGTCATCGGTTTCGCCATTGTCATCGTCTTCGGCACCGCGCTCCTGCTGGCAAGGACCCCGCTCGGCCTGCTCATTCGCGCCGTCATGCAGGACCGCAACATGGCCTCCTGCATGGGCGTCAGCACCGAGAAGGTGAACATGCTCACGTTCGCCTTCGGCTGCGGCCTCGCCGGGCTCGCCGGCGCGTTCCTCTCGCAGATCGGCAACATCGGGCCCAGCACCGGCCAGACTTACATCGTCGATTCCTTCATGGTCGTCGTCGTGGGCGGCGTCGGCAATTTGATCGGCACCGTCATCTCCGCGCTCGGCATCGGCGCGACCGACCAGATTCTGCAAACGATGCTGCGCAATCCCGTCATCGGCAAGGTCCTCGTCCTCGTCGCCATCATCCTCTTCCTCCAATGGAAACCATCCGGCCTCTTCGCCACCAAGGGACGCGGTCTCGAAAATTGATCCGATGAAAACCGAGGTCTCCAAAACCGAAATCCTTACCGCGGCCGCGCTCGCCGCGCTCCTCATCTTCATCGTGCCGGCGCTCAACGCCTTCACCCCGGATGGAAGCGCCCTCCACGTCAGCAACTTCAACATCAACCTCTGGGGCCAGTATCTCTGCCTCGCCATCGTCGCCATGAGCATCGATCTGCTCTGGGGCTACACCGGCTTGCTGAGCCTTGGCCAGATGCTCTTCTTCGCGCTCGGCGGCTACGCGATGGGCATGCACCTCATGCTGATGATCGGAAAGCTCGGCCAATACAAAAGCGAGTTGCCCGACTTCATGGTCTTCCTCGGTTACAACAAACTACCGGTCCACTGGGAGCCCTTCCACAACGTCTGGTTCTCCCTCGGCGCCGTCTTCTGGGTGCCCGGCCTCGTCGCCCTCGTCTTCGGCTACCTCGCCTTCCGCTCCCGCATCAAGGGCGTGTATTTCTCCATCCTCACCCAGGCGCTCACCTACGCCGCGTGCCTGCTCTTTTTCCGCAACGAACTCACCTTCGGCGGCAACAACGGCTTCACCGACTTCAAGACGCTCTTCGGCGCGCCCCTCGGCGCCGCCACCACCCAGCGCACGCTCTACATCGCCTCCGCCGTTGCCCTCGTGCTCGTCTATGCCTTCTGCCGCTGGCTCACGCTCACGAAATTCGGCAAGGTCCAGCGCGCCATCCGCGACAGCGAAAACCGCGTCCTCTTCTCCGGCTACGCCGCCGCAAACTTCAAGCTCTTTGTCTTCGTCGTCGCCGGCATGATCGCCGGCCTCGCCGGCGCGCTCTACGTCCCGCAGGTCGGCATCATCAACCCCAGCCAGATGGAGCCCGCGAAATCCCTCGAGGCCATCGTCTGGGTTGCCGTCGGCGGCCGCGCCACCCTGCTCGGCCCCGTGCTCGGCGCCATCGTCGTGAACGCCCTCAAAAGCTGGGCCAGCCAGGCTTATCCTGCCTACTGGCCCATCTTCCTTGGCGGAATGTTTGTCCTCGTCGTCCTCTTCATGCCCAAGGGCCTCGTCGGCATTCCCGGCCAGCTTCAGGACCTCTACCGCCGCTACAAGACCTCGCGCGAACCCGACGCCCCCGCCCCGCTCGAGCCAGCCCCGGAGGAATCGAAATGAACAAAAACTTCCTGCTCACCGCCGAAGGCGTTTCCAAAAGTTTCGACGGCTTCAAGGCCATCAACGACCTCAACTTCTACCTCGATAAGGGCGAGATGCGCACCATCATCGGCCCGAACGGCGCCGGCAAAAGCACCTTCCTCGACCTCATCACCGGCCGCACTCGCCCCGATGTCGGCCGGATCGAATACGAAGGCACCCCGCTCACCAAGCTGCGCGAATACGAAATCTACCGCCTCGGCATCGGCCGCAAATTCCAGACGCCGAGCGTCTATAGCGACCACACCGTCTTCGAGAACGTCCTCATGGGCCTCGAAGGCAGCCGCGGCGTCTGGCCCTCCATCTTCGGCCGCATCAAACCCGCGCAAAAGGAGCGCATCTACGAAGTCCTCGAGACCATCGGCCTCGCGGAGCGTGCCGAAGTCAAGGCCGGCACCCTCGCCCACGGGCAAAAGCAGTGGCTCGAGATCGGCATGCTCCTCGCACAAAACGCCCAGCTCCTCCTCGTGGACGAACCCGCCGCCGGCATGACCGATGAGGAAACCGCCAAGACCGGCGAGCTCCTGCTCAGCCTCGTCGGCAAACACACCATCATCGTCATCGAGCACGACATGGTCTTCGTCCGCCAGCTCGGCAGCAAGGTCACCGTCCTCCACCAGGGCCACGTCCTCTGCGATGGCACCCTCGACGAAGTCCAGGCCGACGAACGCGTCATCGAAGTCTATCTCGGCCGCAAGAAGAAACACTGACCATGCTCCAGATCGAAAATCTCCAGGTCTCGCTCGACGGCTCCCGCATCCTCCGTGGCGTGACGCTCGAAGTCCCCGCAAATCAAGTCTTCTGCCTCATGGGCCGCAACGGCGTCGGCAAGACCACTACGCTCAAGTCCATCATCGGCATCCACCGGCCCAACGCCGGCCGCATCGTCTTCAACGGCGAAGACATCAGCCGTATGCCCGCCGAGTTCCGCGCCCGCGCCGGCATTGGTTACGTTCCCCAGGGCCGCGGCATCTTCCCGCACCTCACCGTCGAGGAGAACCTCTTCATCGGCGCCATCGCCCAGGGCAAAAATCCGAAGCGCGCCGTCGAGCGCGTCTATGCCCTCTTCCCCATCCTCAAGGACTTCCTCGCCCGCAAGGGCGGCATGCTCTCCGGCGGCCAGCAGCAACAGCTCGCCATCGGCCGCGCCCTCCTCACCGAGCCGTCGCTCCTCCTCCTCGATGAGCCCACCGAAGGCATCCAGCCCAACATCATCGATCAGATCGGCGACGCCATTAAGTTGCTCCGTCGAGGCGGCCACCACAACGAGCCCGGCCTCCTCGCCGAAGCCTCGCAAACCCTCAAAAAACTTCGCGCCGGCTTCGATTATCCGAACCCCGCCCTCCTCGACCAACTCGCCGACGAGATCAACGCCCTCCGCCGCGTCGGCTCACACAAGGAACCCGCCGCCTTCGAAAAGCTCTCGCAGACTTTCGACGAAGTCCGCCGCGAAGGCCCGCACGACGGCAACCTCCTCGGCGAGGAAATCGCCACCGCCCTCGCCCAGCTCCACAGCGAGAAATCCATGACCATCCTCCTCGTCGAGCAATACCTCGATTTCTGCAAGGAGCTCGCCGACAACTTCGCCATCCTCGACCGCGGCGCCGTCGTCGCCCGGGGAACCGTCGCCGACCTCACCGACGAGGTTGTCAAAACGCACCTCACCGTATGATTTACGTTGCATGCACCTGAGCCCGCGCGAACAGGAAAAACTTCTCGTCGTCGTCGCCGCCGACCTCGCCCGCCGCCGCCAACAGCGCGGCTTGAAACTCAACTATCCCGAGTCCGTCGCCCTCATCACCGCCGAAATCTTCGAAGGCGCTCGCGACGGCCGCAGCGTCGCCGACCTCATGAGCTACGGCACGACGATTCTAAAACGCGCCGATGTCATGGAAGGCGTCCCCGAAATGGTGGCCGAGGTCCAGGTCGAGGCCACCTTCCCCGACGGCACAAAACTCGTAACCGTCCACAATCCCATCCGATGATCCCCGGCGAATACATCCTCGCGCAGACCGAGCCGCACGAAGCGAACATCGGCTTGGAAGTGAAGACGATCACCGTCGCGAACCGCGGCGACCGGCCCATCCAGGTCGGCAGCCACTACCATTTCTACGAAGTCAACGAATCTCTCGACTTCGACCGCGAGACGGCCCGCGGTTTTCGCCTGCGCATTCCCGCCGGCACCGCCGTCCGCTTCGAGCCCGGCGATACGCGTGAAGTCGACCTCGTCGCCCTCGCCGGCACCCGCGAGGTTTACGGCCTGAACGGACTCATCAACGGAAAGCTGTGAGCATCGGCCAATACCCAATGACCATTGCCCAATGACTGCTTCATGAAACTCACCCGCGAGCTCTACGCCGAGATGTTCGGCCCCACGATTGGCGACCAGGTCCGCCTCGGCGACACCGACCTCTTCATCCAGGTCGAACGCGACTTCATCCTCGAAAATGGCGGCTACGGCAACGAGGTGAAATTCGGCGGCGGCAAGGTCATCCGCGACGGCATGGGCCAGTCCCCGCTCGCGCTCGACGCCGATTGTCCCGACCTCGTCATCACAAACGCTCTCATCCTCGATCCCGTCCAGGGCGTTATCAAAGCCGACATCGGCATCAAACACGGCCGCATCGTCGGCATCGGCCACGCCGGCAATCCCGGCATCCAGAGCGACGTCACCATGACGATCGGTGCCGCCACCGAGATCATTGCCGGCGAAGGCTGCATCGTCACGCCCGGCGGCATCGACTCGCACATCCACTTCATCTGCCCGCAGCAGATCGAGCACGCCATCGCCAGCGGCACCACTACGCTCATCGGCGGCGGCACCGGCCCCGCCACCGGCACCTATGCCACCACCTGCACGCCCGGCGCCTGGAACATCCGCCGCATGCTCGAGGCCGCCGAGGAATATCCCGTCAACCTCGGCTTCCTCGGCAAAGGCAACTGCTCGACGCCGGAGCCGCTCCGCGAGCAGGTGCGCGCCGGCGCGATGGGCCTCAAGCTCCACGAGGATTGGGGCACTACGCCCGCCGCCATCGACTGCTGCCTCGGCGTCGCCGACGAGTTCGACGTCCAGGTCGCCATCCACACCGACACGCTCAACGAAGCCGGCTATGTCGAGGCCACTCTCGCCGCGTTCAAGGGCCGCGCCATTCACACCTACCACTCCGAGGGCGCCGGCGGCGGCCACGCGCCCGACATCATTCGCGTCTGCGGCGAGGCCAACGTCCTGCCCTCATCGACGAATCCCACGCGCCCCTACACGGTGAACACCATCGACGAGCACCTCGACATGCTCATGGTCTGTCATCACCTCGACTCGAACATCCCCGAGGATGTCGCCTTCGCCGAGTCGCGCATTCGCGGAGAAACCATCGCCGCCGAGGATCTCCTCCACGACCTCGGCGCCATGTCCATGATGTCCAGCGACAGCCAGGCCATGGGCCGCATCGGTGAAACCATCACCCGCACCTGGCAAACCGCTCACAAGATGAAAACCCAGTTCGGCAAGCTGGAGGGCGGTCCCACCGCGCACTCCGCCGCCGACAATTTCCGCGCTCTCCGCTACCTCGCAAAATACACGATCAACCCCGCCCTCACCCACGGCGTGGCGCACGAAATCGGCTCCCTCGAAGTCGGCAAACTCGCCGACCTCGTCATCTGGAAGCCTGCCTTCTTCGGCGTCAAACCCGAGCTCATCCTCAAGGGCGGCCTCATCGCCTGCGCGAACATGGGCGACCCGAACGCCTCCATCCCCACGCCCCAGCCCACCATCTACCGCCCGCAATTCGCCGCCCACGGCCGCGCCCGTGGCTCCACGTCGGTCACCTTCGTGAGCCAGGCCGCCCTCGCCGGGGGCACGCTTGCCGACCTCGGCCTCCGCAAACGCCTCGTCGCCGTCCGCGGCACCCGCAACGTTACGAAACGCGACCTCCTCTGGAACGACGCCCTGCCCAAGATCGAAGTCGATCCCGAGACCTACACCGTCAAAGCCGACGGCCGCGAACTCCGCTGCGCCCCCGTCTCCGTCCTCCCCCTCGCCCAGCGCTATTTTCTATTCTGAGATAAGTCCTCTTCGTCCCATTGGTCCAATGATCCTCGTCCATCACGCCGCCGCCGAGTCGCCCACCGATCTCACCATCGCCGTGCCGGTCGAGCGCCTGAACCTTGCGAAACGCCGCTGGCGCGCGGTCGCCGCCGACGGTCGCGAATTCGGCTTCGACCTCGAGCGTCATCTCCACGATGGCGACGTCGTCCACCGGGAGGAATCCATCGCCTACGTCCTCGCCCAGAAGCCCGAGCCCGTCCTCGAAATCACCCTCCCGGCCGATCCCACCGCCGCCGCGCGCCTCGGCTGGCAGATCGGCAATCTCCATTTCCCGCTGGAGACCACCGCCGACGCAATCCGCGTCACCGACGATCCCGCCCTCCGCCAATTCCTGGACCGCGAGCACATCCCCTTCACGGCACGCATCGCCGTCTTCCATCCGATCGCGCATGGCCACCACCACTGACGCCGTCCTGCCCGCCTGGCTCCCGTTCCTCCTCCAGACGAACGACGCCACCTTCCCCAGCGGCGGCTACGCCCACTCGCTCGGCCTCGAGGAAATGACGCAATCCGGCCGCGTCCGCGACGAGGCCACGCTCATCGACTTCCTCCGCCGCCACGTCGTCCCCGCCCTCGAGCACCTCGAGCTTCCCCTTGTCCGCGAGGCCCACCGCGCCGCCGGAAACCTCGCCCGCCTGCTCGAGATCGACCGCCTCGCCGGCGCGCTCAAACTCCCGCGCGAACTCCGCGAGGCCAGTCTGCAAACCGGCCGCCGCCGCCTCGCCACGCTCCTCCGCGTGCGCCCAACGCCCGCGCTCGCCGCCCTCCACGCCGCCATCGAATCCACGCCCACCCGCGGCCACCACGCCGTCATCTGGGGCGCCGCCTGCGCGGACCTCCCTGCCACCGTCGCCCTCGGCGCTTGCTTCTACCAAACCGTCGCCTGCCAGTGCATGGCCGCGCCGAAAATCCTCCGCCTCGGCCAGGAAGCCGCCCAACGCACCCTCGCCGCCACCCTCGAGCATTTGCCCCTCGCGGTGGAACGCGCCCTCGCCATCCCGCTCGACGAGATCGGCTGGTTCGACCCCGCCCTCGACCTCGCCAGCATGCGCCACGAACTCTCGAACGAACGCCTCTTCATTTCATGAACCACTGATCGACACCAATCGACATCAATGAAGAACTTCGAAAACCCTCACCCCATTGCTGTCCATCAGTGTCCATTAGTGGTTCCCTTTTTCCTTCCATGAGTGGCTCCCGTCCCATCCGCATCGGCATCGGCGGCCCCGTCGGCTCCGGCAAGACCATGCTCGTTCTCCGGCTCTGCCAGTGGCTCCGCGACGAGTTCAGCCTCGCCGTCGTCACCAACGACATTTACACCCGCGAAGACGCCGAGTTCCTCGTGCGCAACGAAGCCCTGCCCGCCGACCGCGTCGCCGGCGTCGAGACCGGCGGCTGCCCGCACACCGCCATCCGTGACGACACGAGCATGAACGAGGCCGCCGTCGCGCAGTTCGTCCGCACGATTCCCGACCTCCAGATCGTCCTCATCGAAAGCGGCGGCGATAACCTCTCCGCCACCTTTTCGCCCGAACTCGCCGACGCGTTCATCTACGTCATCGACGTCGCGCAGGGCGACAAAATCCCCCGCAAGGGCGGCCCCGCCATCCGCCACAGCGACCTTCTCCTCATCAACAAAATCACCCTCGCCCCGCACGTCGGCGCCGACCTCGAAGTGATGGACCGCGACGCCCGCAAAATGCGCGGCGAAAAACCCTTCCTCTTCGCCGACCTCAAGTCCGAGCAGGGCAAGGACGCCATCCTCGCCTGGCTCCGTCGCGAAACCCTCTTCGCATGAGCTCCGCCCTGCGCGGACACCTCGACCTCGTCTGCGCGCCCGACGTCGCCGGCCGCACCCACCTCGCGCGGCAATCCTTCGCCGCGCCCATGCACCTCAGCAAGCCCCACTGGGACGGCCACACCCTCGTCATCAACGCCGTGAACCCCACCGCCGGCCTCTTCTCCGGCGACGCCATCGACATCACGGTCCACGCCGCCCCCGGCGCGAGCGCGCTGCTCACCAGTCCGAGCGCCAGCCGCGTCCACCGCGCCCGCGGCACCGAACCCGCCGCCCGCGTCCGTCAAAAATTTTCGGTCGAAACCGGCGCGTGGCTCGAAGTTTGCCCGGAAATGCTCATCGCCCAGGCCGGCGCCCGCTACGAGCAGCAGACGATGCTCGACGTCGCCCCCGGCGGCGGCCTGCTCGCCCTCGACAGCCTCGCGCCCGGCCGCGTCGCCTCCGGCGAAGTCTTCGCCTTCGAGCACGTCCGCATGCGCACGCGGCTAACGGTGGATGGCGAACTCCTCGCCCTCGAAAATTGCCGCCTCGCGCCCGGTGACGACAGCCTCCACCCACTGCGCGTCCATCACGCCCATTCGTATCACGCGACGTGGTTCGCCGTTTTCCCCACGCCCGTCGCGCTGCCGCTGGAAACGATTTCCGGCTTGAGCGGCGCAACCCTCGCCGCCGGCGCAAGCGCCCTCAACGAACGTGCCTTCATCGGAAAAATTCTCGCCGCAGACAGCCCATCGCTGCGCCGCGCAATCACGGAAATCCGCAAAATCTGCTACGCCGCCGTCAACAGGCCCCTGCCCGAGTGGCGGAAACTTTAGGACAGGAACCGCACCGGCCGCTCGTAAATCGCCAGCGCGATGCAGCCCGTGTCGCTCACGACTTCGTGCTGCGTGCCCGGCGGATGAATCGCCAGCGTTCCGACGCGCAACTCGCCCGCGTCGTCGCGCTGCGAACCCGCGAGCACAAAAATGTGTTCGTAGCCGAGGTGCTCGTGCCGGGGAATGCACCCGCCCGGCGCGTAACGCAAAAGCGCCGCCCACGGGCCGGCTTCTCCGTCGCCATACAGGCGGTGAATTTCGACTCCCTCGCGAAACGGCTCCCACGCCACGGAATCGGGTTGCCGGGCGATCCGCAGCAAGTCGGGGACCTCGATGCGGTTACTAAGGACAAGACAGTCTGAATTCACAGGCAAAATAACGTCTTACCTGCTCGTTCGGACCGCCGCAAACTTCAACTCGTAATTGCGTCCACGAAGGCTTTCGAATCCGCGACCGCGCCAAACACGCCGCCCTGCATCTTCACCATTTGAAGCGCCGCGAGGTGGTTGTTATGATCCGTCGCCGCCGTGCAATCGGACAGCAGCAGGCATTCGTAGCCGCGATCGTTGGCCTCGCGCATCGTCGTATGCACACACACATCGGTCGTGATGCCGGCCAGCGCGATGTTCCGAATGCCCTTTTGCCGCAGCAGCATGTCGAGATCCGTCGCGTAGAAGGACCCCTTGCCGGGCTTGTCGATCACCGCCTCACCCGGGGCGGGCGCCAGCTCGGGAATGATTTCCCAGCCGGGCTCGCCACGCGTGAGGATGCGACCGCAGGGACCGGGATCGCCGATGCCGGCGCCGATCTGGCGACTGCGCCAGCGCTTGTTGTCCGGCAGGTCGGCGAGATCGGGCCGGTGGCCCTCCCGCGTATGCATCACGTGATACCCGCCCGCGCGCGCTGCGGCGAGCGCGCGCTGGATCGGGTAAATGGGCGCCCGCGTCAGCCGGATATCGTAACCCATCGCATCGACATACCCGCCCTTCCCGCAGAAGTCGGTCTGCATGTCGATGATGATGAGCACGGTATTTTCCGGCCGCAGATCCCCGTCGTATGGCCAACGGTAGGGATCGGATTCCACGGTGCGCCCACTCATGTCAGCTCCTCGCTTTTAGAAGAACAGGCTGATGCCGCCATACCACTGGACCGGGTCGCGGTTCGTGGAGCCGGAGGGCAGGAACGTGTTTCCGAGCGCGAGGCCATCGTTGTAGATGTGGTAGTATTGCACGCCCGCATACACGCTCCAGGAGCCGTATTTCTGCGGGATGAACTTGAGCGGCACCGTGACTTTCGCGCCCGTCGTGATCAAGCCTGGATCGCCGTTCTGGCTGTAGAATCCATTACCGGGAAAGGTGATGAACGTCGGCGTCTCGATGCTGATCGGGTAGAAGTCGAACGTGTATTTCGGATTGATGCCGAGCTCGAAGTTGTAGCTCGAATCCGTCGTGGAGACGGTCGCCTTATTCTCGAGCTCGATGAAGAGCTTCACGTAGGGATTGACCGAGAATTTGCCGACGCCGGGCGTGAGGCCTTCGAAGATGTGATCCGAATAGCTGAGCGCGAGCTCGAGGTTGCTCGGGGATTCGTAGGCGTCATTCGGGCTAACGAAGAGCAGATACGTCGCGCTCAAGGTGATGTCCTTGAAGACCGTGGTGCTGATGCCGGCAATGAAATCGAACTCGTTCCAGTGCGGCGTCGTGGTAGCCACGGGATCAGCTTTCGTGTGGACGCTGTTCCAGCAGCCGACGGTGAGCTTGATGTTGTTGAGCCATCCGTCGCCCTTGTAGAGGTCGGCGAAGAGCAGGGCCAGCGACTGCCAGACCACGCCCTCGTCCTGCACGATCAAGCCGCGGGGCGTGATGTAGTAGTTCGAGAACTGGTTTTGCAACAGCACGTGGAAGATCGACCCTTCCTCGGTTTTGATGGGCTCGATGACCGTTTTTTCCTGCACCCCGGCCCAAGCGGGCACAGCGAGCAGGGCGGTGGCGGTCAGCGCGGCAAGCGCGGTGAAACGACTTTGGTTTGGCAGTTTTGTTTTCATGGCGACCACGGGAGGAGAACGCCCCGTGCCAACGCTTTCGCGATTTTCGCAACCAATTCACTACGAGCGGCTTTTGAAATTCGGACTCCCGACCGTCCGCGACCGCGACGTGTCCCTCGTGTTGCCGGGCGCAACACCCGCTACACCGCCGGTTGCTGGAAGCGCCGATAGATTCGGCTGCGGTTCACACCCAGCAAACGCGCCGCCTCCGCGACGTTGCCCTCGGTCTCGTGCAAGGCCCGCTGGATGAGCGCCTGCTCGGCGGCCTCGAGATTGAGCGGCAGCGGGACTGGCGTCGGCATCGAAGGAACCGGCGCGCCGGCCGGNGCGGCCCGGCGCACCGTCGGCGCGACCAGCCGCAAATGCTCCGGCCCGATCGCGCGGCCGCGGCTCTCGATGAGCGCGCGCTCGATCACG
>JGI24033J26618_1000010_pt1 | contig 35433 bp, 30 predicted proteins | sample KBSMisM7withPhiX_FD_26618 | JGI IMG/M metagenome (IMG submission 26618)
GAGCTGCCAGCCCGCGGTCCACGCGGGATCGGGTCGGGGCGGGCGGGGATCCGCGAACAGGAACTCGACGCGTCCGGGCAGCGCGTCGCCGGCGCCGGCGAATAGCAGTGGCGAAGGCTGCAGCGGAGAGCCTTCGGCGTCGAGCTGGCCGACGAGGACCGTGACGCTCCCCTTTCCTTCCGAACGTTGAGCAAGCAGGCGGCCGAGGAAATACGCGTCGCGGGCGCGGCGTTCGGCGGCGCCGGGCAGCCCGAGCGTCGCGCGGATCGGTTCGGTGAGAAAGAGTTCGCTGCTCCTCGGCGCGGGCACCTTTCCGAGATTCATGCCGGCGAGGAGGAGATTCGGTGTCCGGCTCCAGGGCAGCTCCAGCCAGCCCGCGGCCTCGACGGCTCCCTCCGCCCGGACGGGATAAAGTCTCCGGCCGTCGAGCGCCTCGCGAAAGGCGTGCAGGCGATCGGCGGGCGACAACTTCGGATGTCGCGCCAGCGTTTCGGGCAAACTTTCCAACGTGGAAACGACGGCATCGCCCGCCGTGGCGAGGAGGGCTTGCTCGTCGGGTGGAAGTTGCGGACCGAACGCGTCGGCCAGAGCCTGGGCGAGGGTTTTTGCGGCCTCCAGCGGATGCGCGCGGAACTCGACGAGAACGGCTTCGAGGGAATCGAGGGCGGAGCGCAGCGGGGCGGTGGTCCAACGGCGCGCGGCGCGCATCGTGGCGGGGAAATGTTTCGCGGCGAGAATGTCGGCCTGGAGCAGTGCGGCATCGAGATCGGGAATTTTCAACCAGGCGCGCACGGCGCCGTCGCGCAACAGATCGACGGCGCGACCGAACACGGGGTCTTCGACGAGCGCGGCGAACGAAGCCATCGCGCGAGGCAGCCAATGCTCGGTGAGCGGCGAGCCGGTAGGGTCGTGAAGCGGGCGATTGCCGGCGGCAAGCGTCTCCGCCAGTGCGGGAAGCATCTCGCGGTCGAGGAGGCCAATCTCGCCGATGTCATCGAGGTTCACGTCGAGATTGTCGGGGCGGGGGGCGAGCTGAATCTGGGCGTCGAAGTCCGTCCAACCGGGATCGCGTTCGTTCCACGCGCGAGCGAGGGGGCGCCCCCTCGCGTCGAAGGCATCCGGTTCCGGCGGTCCGGCGATGAGGATTGTGACCGGCAAAGAGAGTCGCTCGAGGGCGATGGCGACGATCGGTTGCAGGTCGGCAATGGCGATTACGACGATTTCGGAAATACCGTTGGGAACAAGCGGGTCGCGCGCCAGCGCAAGGCGGACGGACTCGCGATCAAGCCGGCCGGAGCGGGTGAGCGCGGCGTCCGCATGGGCGAGCAGACTGGCGAGTTCGTGCCAGCGTTCGCCCTCCGCGGAAACAATGAGGCGGTCGGCGGCATCGGCGACGGTGAGTCCATTCTCCGCAAGTTCCGCCTGGAGCGAGCGCAGACTGCGGGCGAGCGCGAGTCGCTCGGAAAACGTGCGCGCGGGAACGCCGTGCGGGAACAAAGCGCTCAATCGGGAGCTGCGGGGACTTGCCAGGGAGTCGGCCAGGGCGAGCGCGGCCTCGAGCGGATCGGCCAGGTCTTCGCTTGCGGGATCGAGAAACTGGGCCGGAGTGAGGATTTGCGGCGTGGCGTCGTTCCTGAACGCGGCGCGCAGGCGTCGGGCGGCCTGCTGCGTCGGCACGAGCGCGAGAATGTTCGCGAGATTTCCGCCGTGATGGCGCTCGCGCAGCCAGCGCGCGGCGGAGGGAGCGGTGGCCTCGGTCCAGTCGAGAAAAACACGCTCCGGCTGCGGCATCGGCGCGAGCCTACCGGCCAAATTCGCGGCTGGCAACGGTTCCGGGAAACCCGCGCATTTTGGCGGGGTTATACGAAGACCCTGACATGACGACGCTGGCCTGCTTCCCTGCTCAGGGACCGATGAACCCAATTCTCGAGGAGGCGGACCTTGCGGTGATTTCCCCGCACATGCTCGACCTGCGCCTGGTGACGGGCTGGCGACATTTTGGAACGAAGTTTTTCCGCTACAATTTTGCGTTCCACGAGGGGGAGCTGTGCGGCGTGCTGCCGCTGCGTCTGCCGCTGGAAAACTTTGAGCCCTCGAAGAGCCAGCGCCGCATCCTGCGAAAGAACGCGGATCTCGAGATGCGATTCCTGCCGAGCGCGCATCGGGCGGAATACGACCGCTTGTTCGACCGCCACAAGACGCGGTTCAAGGACAATCTTCCCGATTCATTACGGGACTTTCTTTCGCCGAGGCCGGCCGAACTGCCGTGCGCAAATTGCGTGCTCGAAATGCGGCTCGACGGGGAATTGATCGCGGCGAGTTTCCTCGATCTCGGGGCGGAGGCGACCTCCAGCGTGTATGCGGTGTTCGATCCGCGGCACGAGGCGCGGAGCCTGGGCATCTTCACGCTGCTGCGGGAGATCGAGTGTGCGCGAAATCTCGGGAAACGCTTCCACTACCTTGGCTACGCCTACACGGTGCCGGCGTTTTACGATTACAAGAAGCGCTTCCACGGCGTGGAGGGTTACGATTGGGGAAGCGGCTGGAGGCCGTTGCCGAAGGACTTCCGCTGGTCGCGGAAGGTGGAGGCCGACGAGGCGGCGTAGGGCTTATTCGAGGTGGAGGCGGTTCCGTTCGAGCGTGGAACCGGTGGCGCGAAAGTAGTTGGCGAGGGCTTTTTCGTAGCCGGTGAGCGCGCCGACTTCGTTGATCTCGGCCACGGTGAGATCGCGCTGGAATTGCAGCACCTCGAAGGTGGTGGCCTTGCCGGCGGTGAGACGGCTCTGCGCGGCGTCGAGCGTGCGTTCCGCAAAAATGCGGCTGGTCCGGGTGGAGTCGATGAGCTTGCGCGAGGTGGCAATCTGGCCGGCGGCGTTGTCCACCTCGATGATGATGGATTGCTCGAGCTGCTTGAGGGCAACGAGCTGGCGGGCGACCTCCAGATTCGCGATTTCGAGGCGGCCGCGGGCGGTGCGATTGGGAATGGGCAGGCTGAAGACGCCGCCGACGGTCGCGGCCACGTTGCTGGGTGTCTTGAGCTCGGAAACGCTGCCGCCGAGGCTGGTGTCGAGGCCGTTGAGGCCGAAGCTGGCGACGAGATCGAGCTGTGGCAGGGTGCCGTTGCGGGTGAAGACGACGTTGATGTTGCGCTTTTGAATGTCGAGCAGCGCCTGCTGGTAGTCGGGGCGGAGGTCGAAGGCGCGGGCAAGGTCGGCGGTCTCGTCGATGGTGACGTTGAGATTGAACGGTGGCGGGGCGATATGCACGGCCACGAGGAGGAGTCCGGCCACCTGATCGCTGACGAGCTGCTTGAGGAAGTTCTCGTTGTCGGCGACGGCGCGCTCGGCGACGAGCACGCGGCTCTCACGGTCGGCCATGTCGGCCTGGGCTTGCACGACGTCGAGCTCCGTCATCACGCCGATCTCGGCGCGGCGCTGGTTGTCGTGGAGGGTTTGCCTGGCGAGATCGCGCGAGCGCCGTTCGGACTCGAGATTTTTGATCGAGAAGTAGAGGTCGTTGTAAACGCGGACGACGTCCGTGACGACGTCGATGACGCGCTGGCGCAATGACCACGCGGAGATGGATTGATCGGTGCGGGCGATGCGAACCTGCGCGAGATTCACGTCGGTGCCAAAGCCGCGCAGGAGCGGCTGCGTGATCGAGGCGCCGACGAAGGTATCGTAGCTCTCGTTGAGCGGCGTGTTGGAGTTCGTGTTGCGTGTGATGGACGGGCCGACGCTGTAGTTCAGGCCCCAGGGCGTAAGTCCGGAGATGGAGGCCTGTGTCTCGAGTCCGCTGGAATTGGCGAAGCGGTCGGCGTCGCCGCTGCTGGACGTGCCGACGTCGAACGTGGGATTGAGCGCGCTGAGGTCTCGGCGGTTCTCGTCGAACGTGGCCGAGGCGCTCAGCGTGGGATCGAACCGGCCCTCGGCGCTCTTCGTGGCGGCCTTCGCGATCTTCGGATTGTAGGTCTCGACCTGGATCTGAAAATTCTTGGCCAGGGCGCGTTCGACGGCGCTGCGGTAGGTGAGATCGAGCGCCGTCACGATAGGCGCGGCGGGAGCAGGCTTTGCGGAGAGGACGCCGGCGAAGGCGGCGACGACCGAGAGCGTGGCGGCGGTCAGCCTGGTTTCTGGACCCATTGGTAGTCGGAGGTTCCGGGTTGGGAGGTTTCGATCCACTCGCCCTTGAACGAGCGGTTCGCCCAAAGTGCGGCCTGCTCTTTTTGGATCTCGGGGAGGGGACGTTTTTGCTTTGCCGCAAGCGCTTTCATTTGCGCCATACGGTCGAAGTTTTCTGCGGCGACGATGCGACGCACATAGTCGCCGTAATCGCCGGCGGGCTCCGTGAGAATGACGAGGAGCCCGGAATGGGCTTCGCCGACGAGGCGGGAGTTTTTGAAGACCTGGATGTCGGCCTCGCGGTTCTTGGCGCGTTCTGTGGCGGTGCCGGCGCGAGCGCTCGGCGCGGGGGTGCCGGCGGGAGCGGCGGCGCCGTTCTCGGGCGCGTGCTGATAGACGTCGAGCCGCATGGCGATATCGACCTTGATCGGCTCGCTCGTGGCGAGATTGATGGACGGCGTCTTGCAGCCGGGGAGAACCACGGCGAGGAGTGCGAGCGCGGCGGGGCCGCTTATTGTTTGCCGAGTTTGCCTTGCTGCCATCGTTCGGAGGTTTCTTGATCGTCGTGGAGAACGGTCTCGAACTTGCGCGAGCCGTGCGGTCCAAGCAAATCCAGATTGAGGATGCCCTGGGATTGGACGAACCAAAAGTCTCCCGTGGCGGTGGTGTAGTCGAAGTCGCGGAGCGTCTCGAGGGCAATGCGGGTGCTGCTTTGCTTGATGGCGCTCCAAGTCGGCGGAAGGTCCGCGAGGATGTTGTCGAGCTTGCCGATCTTCATGCGGCCAGGCTCGGTGAGGCGAAAGACCCCGCGCATGCGCTGGATGTTTTTGCGAAAGGCGTCGAGCTGCACTTCGAAATCAAGCGGGCCGGTGAGGCTGAAATTCTGCGGGGAGGCGATGGCCGTGAGCGCCTTGGTATCGACGCCGGTGCCGGAAATCCAGCCGATCCACGGCGAGTCATCCTGAAAGAAAAAGCTGAAGCCGCCGTTCACGTAGCCGCCGTAGGCCTCGCTGCCGAACAGACCGTTGATGCCGCTGGCGTCGAAGGTCGCGGCGACCCAGGCCTGCTTCGCGCGATACTGCCGCCAGCGCACGCCGGCAATTTCGAGTTTTTGAACGAGGTTCTTTTCGCCCTTTTCCGGCGGATACGAAAAGCGCAGGTCGCCCACGACGTCGGTCACCGCGAGTTGGTAGTCGGAGAAGTCGTAGCTCTGCTTCGGCACGCGGAGAATGGCCTGGAGCTGGAGCGTGGCGAGGTTGTCGAGCGAGAGATTGTCGGCCGTCGTCTCGAACTCGAGGGGGAGGCCGACGTCCTTGCTGCCGCCGCTGCCGATGACGAGCCGCCCAAATTTGACCTGAAGGTGATCGACGGACCAATTTGGGGCCGCGGGCGCGGCCGGCATTGGAAGCTGGGCATTGGGTATTGGTTTCGTAGCGGCGTCGGCGGAGGCGCGCTCCATGTAAACGAACAGATCCTGGCTGAGGAAAATCGTCGGCTGGAGGATGACGACCTCGCGGAGGTGCTTGCGCGCGAGGTCGCGCAGGGTGAAGCGGACGAAGACGCTGCGCAGCGAGAGAATTTTCGCATCGCGGTTGAGCGGCGAACGAAGGTCGATATTCGCGAACTCGACGGTCTGCACTTCCTCGACCAACGCGGAAGCCGCGCTGCCCGCCCGCACGTCGCGGAGCGAGGTGTTGATCGTGAAATTCAGGTCGGGGACGCCGGGGCGCTTGTCCTCGATGCGCGTGCGGACGCCCGCGATGTCGAGCGTGCCGATGGACCAATCCGGCCCGGTCGAGGCAGCGGGGGCGGCTGGAGCGGAGGCGGATTGTGCGTTTGGCGCGAGCAGTTTCTGCAGGGCATCGCCGACGGAGAGGCGGCCGCCGTTGATTTTGATGGCGTCGATGCGTTTCTGCTCCAGCAAGCCCGCGGGAGTGAAGGCAATGCTGCCGACATCGAGCGTCACGAACGGCTTGCCGCCCGCATGGCTTGCCTGGGCGTCCCAGACGGTGATTTCCTGCGGGCGCCGGGCGGCATCGCCGAGCGTGCCGAGGTCCGTGGCGTCGAAGGCGAAATGGGCGTTGAAGTCGAGCGCCCCGCCTTGCAGACCGCGGAGCGTGAGCGTGCCGAAGTTGCAGCTTGCGTGGGCGATCAGCCAGCCGGGCGGGGATTCGGATTTCGCGGATGCGGCGGAAGAAGCTGGCGGGTTTGCGGCGGAGGAAGTCAGGACGGAGGGATTGACGTTGAGGGTCGGATTTTTGAGGCGGAGTTCCTCCACGCGCCGGCTGGCCAGGCCGGCGATGGTGAAGCGGGCTTCGGCCTCGCTTGCGAGGAGCAGGGGCACGGACGGCTCCGCGTCGGTGGCGACGCGGACCTTGGAGAGCGTCACGCTTTGCTCGGAGCTGGCCTCGGGCGTGCCGACGGCGCCAAGATTCTGGAGATTCGCGGCGAGGTGGAACGCGGTGCGGCCGATCACGCCCGGTGCGTTCGGAACGGTGACGCCCACGCCGTCAACCGCGAGCGCGCCAACGGTCCAGCCGGGCTGGGGCGCTCCGTTGGACGTCGTCGAGGCGCTGGCGTGCGGCTGGAAGAAGTCGATAAGGCTTTGCGCGACGGTCAGCGAGCCCTTGCCGACGCGAATGGCACGGACATGGCGGTCGGTGAAGAGCTCCTCGGTCGTGAAGCGAATGCCGATCGCATCGATGGCGAGAAACTCATGGTCCGCGGCGTCGCGGGCGGAGATTTTTTGGAGTTCGGCGGAATGTTCGCCCCGGCCCGCCTCGCCCCCGACGCCGAAATTCGCGAAGTCGGCGGCGAATTGCATTTCGACCGACGGCGAGTGTTCCGCGAAACGCGTGATGAGAAGGTGTCCATTTGTCACGACCAGCCGGCCGATGGCCCACTTGAGCGTGGTGCTGCCGGATGCCGCGGTGGATTCCGCGCGGGTTGGCTGGATGCCGAGCGCTTCGCCCAGATCGGGCGACACGATGAGATCGGGAGATTTCAATTGCACCTCCTTGAGGCGGGCGCGCCAGATATCTCCGAAGCTGAAGACGATCACGCCCCCCTCGAGCGAGAGCAGGGTTTGCCGCGATTTCGCGGATTGCAGCGTGAGCTGGCTGACCTCGAGGCGCGTGGCGGAGACGGCGCGCAACGAGCCCAGATTTGCCGTCACGCCGGGAAAAATGCGGTGGATGGCGAACTTCGCGATCCAGTCGAGGTGGCGCACGGCCAGCACGCCGAGCAAGGCGCTTCCCCCGACGAGCACCACGGCGACGATGGCCAGCCGGCGCAGCCAGCGGCGGCGTTTTGGCGGCGTCGCGGGCGTGGGTTCAGTGGACAAGGCGGTCGAGGAAAGTGGCGAGCACGAAGACGCCGCCGATCGCGGCATTCGATTGGAAAAAGGCGGCGTTGATGGCGGCGACGTCGAGCGACCTGGCAACGCGGTGCTCGAAGACGAGCAGGCCGAGAATGGCGGCGAGCCCGAGCCAGTAGGCCGCGCCGAGCTGGGCGCTCCAGCCAAAGGCGGCCAGCGCGAGCCACGTGCCGGCGTGGAGGAGCTGCGCGACGCGCAGGGCGCGGGGAATGCCGAGCCACACGACCATGGATTTCAATCCCTCGCGGCGGTCCACTTCGTAATCCTGCGTCGCATAAATGATGTCGAACCCCGCGAGCCACAGCACGACGGCGCCTGCCAGAATGAGCGGCGGCGTGGCAAGGGCGCCCGTCACCGCGAGCCACGCGCCCACCGGCGCCACGGCGAGCGCGAGGCCGAGAAAAAATTGGGCGGCGTGGGTGAAGCGCTTTGTGAATGAGTAGAAGAAGACGATGGCGAGCGCGGCGGGAGAGAGCGCGAAGCAGAGGGGATTTATTGCCCACGCGGTCAGGACGAAAAGCACGGAGGAAATCGCGCAGGTGAGGATCGCGCCGGTGCGAGAGACGAGGCGGTGGCGGCCGGCGGTGCGGGGATTGCGTTTATCCAGCTCCCAATCGGCCACGCGATTGAACGTCATCGCCGCGGTGCGCGCGAAAATCATGGCGAGGACAATGAGGAGAATCGTGCGGGCCGGGGGCAGGCCATGGGCGGCAACGACCATGGCGCCGAGCGCGAAGGGCATCGCGAAGACGGTGTGCGAGAATCGCACGAACTGCAGGAAGCCGATGACGGCGGGCATTGGTTTTTGGTCAATAGTCATTGGGTGTCTTGGATGAACCGTCATCACTGGCCGCCAATGACGAATGCCTAATGACCAGTGACCTTCCCCTCGTCGAACCATTCCACGAGCGCGTCGTCGATGCGCAGGTCGATGAGTTTCCAACGGTCGGCGGATTTGTAGAAATAAAATTTCCAGCGCAGGGGAAGCTGCTCGCCGACGAGCACGTAGGTGCGGCGCATGAGATGCGTGCCGAATTTTTCATCGCGCACGAGTTCGTTGCCGAGCACGGGGCCGTAGGCGTCGAGGGCTTTTTGGGTCTGCGCGCGCATGGCCTTGGACTGGTCGCCGCGATCCATCATGGCGAACTCGGCGTCGAGCGTGTCGTAGGCGGCATCGACCTTGTCGGCCTGGAGGGTCGCGAAGAACGTGCCGACGATTTCATCCGGCGTGCGGATCGGGCCCTGGGGCGCGGTGGTCGTCGGGGCGGGCGTAGGGTCGAGGGTGGCCGGCAGTTTTTTGGGCTTGTTCGACGGGGTGTCCGCTTCGGGCGGAGCGGATTGGATCTTTGCGGGCTGGGCGATGGCGGCCGGGGCGAGCGCGACGGCGGCAAGAATGAGAAGCGCGCGAATCATGCGCGGACTATCGACGTGATGCCGGGCGGCGTCGATGCGGTTTTGGTGGTCGTTCCCGATCCATTGAGTCACCCCGAAAAAGATGCAGGCCGCCGCGACGAATGCCACGACGGCCTGCTGTTCCCCCCAGAACAAGATGGAGAATCGCAGGTTTTTTTTGGGGTGCAACAAAATTCTCAAATTTTTTTTCGAGCGGGGCGGCGGGGTAATTTTCTTGCGAGGCGGGGGGCCGGAACGGAGGGTGGGAGCCGCGCGGCGCGAGCCGGCCCGGTTCCGCGCGCTGAACGATCCCCGTAATGCTGCGACCCATTAGTGACGAAGCCATCCTCGAACGCGCCGATCAAGTGTTGGCCGTCGAGATCGAGGAACTCGAAAAGCTCAAGGGCCGGCTAGGGACGGATTTCGTGCGGGCGGTGCGGCTGCTGCTCGGCGGAATCGAACGCGGGGGCAAGATTCTGGTGATTGGCGTCGGGAAATCCGGCCAGATCGGTGACAAGATTGCCGCGACCTTTGCGAGCACGGGCTGCGTGTGCGTGGCGCTGAATGCGTTGAACGCGCTGCACGGCGACGTGGGCGTGGTGGAGGACGGCGATATCGTCATCGCGTTGAGCTACGGCGGCGAGACGGACGAATTGCTGAAGACGCTCGAAGTGTTGCGGCATTTCAACGTCGAGATCATTGGGCTGACCGGGCGGATGGACTCGACGCTGGCGCGATTGAGCGACGTGGCGCTGGACGTCGCCGTCGAAAAGGAGGCGTGCCCGCTGAATCTTGCGCCGACCTCGAGCACGACGACGATGCTCGCGCTCGGCGACGCGCTGGCGATGGTCGTGCTCGACGCGAAGGGGCTGAGTCGGGAGGATTTTTCGCGATTTCATCCGAGCGGCAGTCTCGGGCGGGCGTTGCTCACGCCGGTGACGGACGTGATGCGCGGGCGGGAGCGGATCACCGCGGTGGCGGCCGATGAAACCGTGCGCGCGGTGCTTCGCAAGATGAGCGCGGGCAAGAATGGCGCGGCAATCATTGTGGACGCGGACGACGCGCTCGGCGGGATTTTCACCCACGGCGATTTTGCGCGGCTCTTCAACGAATCGACGGACATCGCCGACGAGCCGGTGGGCAAGCACATGACGCCGCGACCGGTGAAGATCGCGAAATCCGCGCTCGCGGTCGAGGTGCTGGCGCTGCTGCGCGCGCATCAGGTCGATGAAATCGTCGTCGTCGAGGACGACGGCGTGCGGGTGGCCGGCATCATCGACGTGCAGGATCTCTCCCGGCACCGGCTGCTGTAGCGCGACGTTATTCCGGGCAGTGCTCGGCGACGGCCTTGGCGATCGTGTCCACGCTCACCGGCTTTGCCAGAAAGGGAAAACCGCCGATATCGGACTGATGCTGCGCTTCCTTGGGCGAGACGATGGCCGTGAGGAAGACGACGGGCAGCGCGGCAAACTCGGGATCGGCGCGGAATTGTTTCGCGACATCGCCGCCGTCGATCTCGGGCATGACGACGTCGAGAAAGACGATGTCGGGCTTGAAATAGCGGGCGACCTCGAGGGCGCGGCGGCCGTCGTTGACCTCCTCGACGAGGAATTTTCCGGAGCTTTCGAGCGTCAGCCGGAGGAGGTGGGTGAAGCCGGATTCGTCGTCAACGATGAGGATGCGTTTGGGTTTCATGGGATGTCCTGGATTTTGAAAGTGAGGGTGGCCAGCGCGCCGCCGATGGGACGATTGCTCATGACGATGGTGGCGCGTTGCAGGTTCATGATGGATCGCACCACGCTCATGCCGAGGCCGGTGCCTTTTCCGGTGGGCTTCGTGGTGAAGAAGGGCTCGAAGATGCGCGGCAGCACTTCGGGCGGAATACCGGGGCCGGTGTCGGCGACCTCGGCGATCACGACCCGGTCGCCGGCCTGGAACACTTCGCTGCTTTCGCCGCCGACGTTCGCGCCGACGCCGACGACCTGCTCGACGCGGGTGCGGACGCTGAGCGTGCCTCCGTCGGGCATGGCCTGGAGGGCATTGGTGAAGAGATTCACGAAGACCTGGCTGACCTTGCCGCGATCGATGTTGATGGGTGGGATGTCGCCGAGGTCGACTTCGAGGCGGTGATTTTCCCGCATCTCGCCGCGCACGAGCGTCAGGGCGGCTTGGATGATGGCATTGAGATCGTTGGTTTCGAGCGCAAGCGCGTGCGGAGCGGAGAAATCGAGCAGGCCCTTGATGACGTTATCGGCGCGCAGGACGGCGTCGCCGAGTTCCTTGAGCACCTCGCCGGTCGTTTCATCGCCGGCATATTTACCGCCCAGGAATTCGACACCCATCGAGATGATCGCGAGCGGATTCTTCACCTCGTGCGCGACGCCGGCTGCGAGGCGGCCGATGGATTTCAGCTTCTCGGCCTCGATGAGCTGGAGCTGCACGGCGTGGAGTTCCTGATGCGCCTCCTTGACGCTGGCGATGGCGGCCTCGAGGCGTTCGTTTGCGGCGATCAGGTCGTCCTGCGCTCTCTTGCGCTCGGTGATGTCGCGGTTGATGCAGACGAGTCCGGTGATCGCGCCGTGCTCGTCCCGCAACGGCACTTTCGAGGTGATCAACCACGTGGCCTCGCCGGTGGAGGAGGTCTGCTCCTCGTGGTTGAACCACGGCTTTCCCTCGCGCAGCACGGCCATGTCCACCTCGTGGGCCTGCTCGGCGAAGGCGGGCTCGAAAAAGTCGAACACGGTCTTGCCGATCACGTCGCTCTGCGTCACGCCGAGGAAGCGGGCGTGCGCCTCGTTGTCGAGGACGTAGCGGCCCTGCGTATCCTTCACGTAAACGGGGTCCGGCAGGTTGTCGATGAGGCCGCGCAGCATGGTCCGCTCGGCGTCGAGCGCCTGCTCGAGCTTCTTGGAGGCCGTGACGTCGCGCGTAATGCCGCACGTGCCGATGATGCGGCCATTCCGGTCGCGCAGCGGAAGCTTCGTCGTGCTGGACCACTCCTCGGCGCCGTCGGGCAGCTGGCGATGGCTGATCTTGCCGATGAGGGGTTGCCCGGTCTCGATGACGCGCTGCTCGTCGGCGAACGTCGCCTCCGCGTGAGCGGCGGAATAGTAATTGAAATCCGTCTTGCCGACGAGTTCGGCGGGATCGTCGGCCTTCAGCCATTCCGCGACGGATTTGCTGACGCACAGGTAGCGGCTGTGGCGGTCCTTGAAATAGATTTTGTCGGGGACGTAATCGAGCAGCGCGTGGAGCAGGGCGCTCTCGCGTTTCGCTTCGCGGTCCACGCGGGCGCGCTCGAGCGACCAATGCATGGCGCGGGCTATGCGCGGAGGGGTGAGCTTGCTCTTGACGAGATAGTCCTGCGCGCCGATCTGGAGCGCGCGGCGGGCGATTTCCTCCTGCGGTTCCCGGTCGATGACGATGAAAGGCACCCGGCTGCCGAGCGTGGGCAGGGCGGCCAGTTGATCGAGACCGTGCAGGCCCTGGTCGTCGATGTCCGCGAGCACGAGGTCGGCGGCCTCGCGTTCCAGCGCGGCAGCGGCGGCGGCGGCGCTCGGAAATTCGTGGACGATGCGAAAGGTGCGCTCGTCCAGCCGATCGATCAGATCGCGCAGGCGCACGCTTTCCCCATCCGGCTCGATGACGAGCAATCGGATGGTCGGGAATTTCTGGGGGGATGCGGCGCCGCCGGGAGCGGTTTTCGTCACGCCGGCAACGTCGCACTCCGGCGGACGCAAAGCGAATCAAAAAGCCGCCGCGCCCGCGGGGAAAATCAACGGACTTTCAGCAGCTCGACGTCGAAGATGAGCGTCTCGTTCGGCCCGATGGCGGAGCCGGCGCTGGCGGGACCGTAGGCGAGGTTCGACGGAATGAAGAAACGATACGTGGCGCCTTCCTTCATCAATTGCACGCCCTCGGTCCAACCCGGAATCACGCGGTTGAGCGGGAACTCGATGGGTTCGCCGCGTTTGTAGGAGCTGTCGAATTCCTTTCCGTCGATGGTTGTGCCGCGATAGTTCACCTGCACGGTGTCCGTGGCCTTGGGGGATTTGCCCGTGCCGGGTTTGAGGACCTCGTATTGGAGGCCGCTGGCGGTGGTTTTGACGCCGTCTTTTTTGGCGTTGGCGGCCAGGAAGGCCTGACCTTTTTCGAGTGCGGATTGAGCCATGGCCGAGCTGGTTACGACAAACGCGACGGCGAGGATAGGGAGAAATCGCATGGATTTTTGATTTTGGTTTTTGAGTGAGGGAGCAGCAGTCTCGCTTAACCGACCAATTCCGCAAGGTCGTCGGCGTCGAGTTGCGCGAGCGCGGCGTCGCTATCGACGGTGCCCGAGAGCAGTTCGCGCTTGCGATTTTGCAACGCGAGCACGCGTTCCTCGATGGTGCCGCGGGCGATGAGCTTGATGGCGGTGACGACGTTCTTCTGGCCGATGCGGTGGGCGCGGTCGGTCGCTTGCGCCTCGACGGCGGGATTCCACCACGGGTCGAAATGGATGACGGTGTCGGCGGCGGTGAGGTTGAGGCCGACGCCGCCGGCCTTGAGGCTGATGAGGAAGACGGGAATCGCCGCGTCGTTCTGGAAGCGGTCCACGACGGCGGCGCGATCCTTCGTCGAGCCGTCGAGCCGGCAGAACGTGACGCCGTCGGCCTCGAGCGCGCGCTCGATGAGATCCAGCATCGAGGTGAACTGGCTGAAGACGAGCACGCGATGCCCGCCGTCGATGGCCTCGCCGATCAGTTCGCGCAACGCGCCGATTTTTGCCGAGACGACGGAATCCTCGCCCGTCGCGCCGAGCAGGCGCAGGTCGCAGCAGGCCTGGCGCAGACGGAGCACCGCGGTGAGCACTCGCATGCGGGCGGCGCCGGCCTGGCCGTGGTCGCGGAGTTGATCGACCTGCGAACGCGCGGCCTCCTGGAGTTTCGCGTAGGTCGCGCGCTGGGCGTCGGTGAGCTCCACCTCGAGCACCTGCTCGATCTTGTCCGGCAAGTCGATGAGGACGTCCTGCTTGCGACGACGCAACAAATACGGCGCGATGCGGCGCGAGAGGCGCCCCCACAATTCCGCGTTGCCGCCGCTGAGGAGCGGCGTTTCGTAGCGTTCCTTGAAGTCGGCGCGCGTGCCGAGATAGCCGGGCAGCAGGAAATCGAAGAGCGACCAGAGATCGCGCACGGAATTTTCGATCGGGGTTCCGGTAAGGATGAAGCGACTGGTCGCGGTGATCGCGCCGGCAGCTTTCGCGTTCTGACTGTCGGGATTCTTGATGTGCTGGGCCTCGTCGAGCAATGCGGCGGAGAAATTGAGGCCGAGGTAGCGGTCGATGTCGCGGCGCAGCAGCGCGTAGCTCGTGATGACAAGACGATGTCGCGGAATGGCGGCGAAACGGGCGTCGCGGTCGGGTCCGTCGATCGTGAGCACGGGCAGGCCAGGCAGGAATTGCTCCGCCTCGCGCTTCCAATTCCAGACGAGCGACGACGGGCAGACGACGAGTGCCGGGCCGGAGTCCGGGCCGAGCGCTTCGATCATTGCGAGCGCCTGCACGGTTTTGCCGAGGCCCATTTCGTCGGCGATGAGTCCGCCGAGACCGGCGCGGGCGCGTTCCAATAACCACACGGCGCCCTCGACCTGGTAGGGACGCAGGCGCTCGCGCAACGGGCCGAGATCCTTCGCGGAAACGCGCGGCGCGCCTGTCTCGGGCGTGCCCTTCCATTTTGCGATGGTCGATTCGAGATAGACGCGGAACTGCGGCGCGATGCGGTAGCCGCCGCGTTCCTGGCGGGGATTGCAGTCGCGCAGGACTTCCTCGAGGTCAGCGGCGAACGCGGGATCGGCCACGGCGATTTTCCCGCTCTTGAGCTTGAGATGCGGCTGGCCGCCCTGGAGCAGGCGGGTGAGATCGGCGTGCGAAAGCAACGCATCCTTGCCGGCGGTGTGATGAATCTGCACGTCCAGCCAGCCATCGGTCGCCTCGCGAATGGCGAACTGCGGTTCGATCCGCACGAGGTCGCGCGTGACGTGGGTGAACCGCTCACCCTCGTCCACCTTCCATTTGGCACGCCAGCGCGGCAGCGTGGCCGCGAAGAATTTCACGACGGCCTCCTCGCCCTGGAGGGCGGCCTTGCCCTTGAAATCGCGGAAGCCGGCCTCGACGAGCTCCGTGAGGATCGCGCCCTCGGCGGCGGGATTTGTCGCGCCGGGCGTTGCGTAGGAAAAGCGAATGTCCGCTTCCAGATGCCGCAGAGAGCCCTCGAGCGTGAGCGAGACGACGGGCGTTTCGTCGGTAGTGGCCGTCGAATTTTGGATTTTGGATTTTGGATTTGGGATTTCCTCCCGGCTGGCGCGGGGTTTGAGCACCTGCAGGCCAACGGCGACGGAGTGGGCGCAGATGATTCCGCGCTGGCGCGAGTCGCGGCATGGACAGAGATTTTCCACGTCGATGGCGTTGCGCAGCTTCAGGCCGCAGAGGAACTGTTTATCGCCCTCGGCAAGGCGCCCCTTGAGCAAGGGCGGTTCGTAGCTGGCCTCGACGACGCGACCGGCGGCGTGAATCGCCTGCGCCTGCTTGAAGACGGGCCATCCGGCCATCGAGATGAGAAATTTTTCGGTGAGTTCCAAGACCGAGAGAAGTGACAAGCGTTCGCGAAAAGTGCAAACCCTCGTGGCATGCGGTTTGTCTGCCGGGTCCTCGCGCTATTGCTGCTTTCCGCGTCGCTGCTTTATGCGCAGGCGCCGCAGAAATTGCGCGTGGGCATTTTTGACCGGCCGCCGTTTGCGATGAAGGATGCCGGCGGCCGCTGGACCGGCCTCGCCGTGGACGTATGGGAGCATGTGAGCGGCGATCTCGGCCTGAGCTACGAGTATGTGGAGACGGCGCCCGACAAGATCATCGACGAAACCGCCGCGGGCCGCCTCGACCTCATCATGGGCGAGATCAGCGTCTCCAGCGACCGCGCCCGGCGCGTCGAGTTCAGCCAACCGTTTCTCGCGAAGCCGGCGGCGGTCGCGTTGCTGAAAGGCCGCCGGGCGGGGCACGGATTGCAATTCCTGCGCGAGCTGCTCGACCACGATGAGGTCGGTATCATCATGCTGATCCTGCTCGTGGCGCTGGTCGTCTTCAGCTTTGTGCTTTGGCTCGTGGAGCGACGGGTCGAGCGCACGCATTTCGGCGGGCATCCGCTGCGCGGGTTCGGGTCGGCGCTGTGGTTTGCGGCGGTGACGATGACGACCGTCGGCTACGGCGACAAAACGCCGCAATCGGTCGCCGGCCGGGTGGTGGTGCTCTTCTGGATGTTTTTCGGCGTGGTGTTGATCAGCGTTTTTACCGGCGCGGTGGCGTCGAGTCTGGCCGTTTCCAGCATTGATGCGCGCATCACCCGGGCGAGCGACCTGGCGCATTATCGCACCGGCGTGATGGAAGGCTCGGTGACCCAGAATGTCCTTTCGAGCATTGGCGTGACGACGCGCGGTTTTCCGACCATCGAAAGCGGCCTGAAAGCCCTTTCCGAGCGGAGCATCACGGCCTTTGCCGACGGCGAGGAAAGCCTGCGGTATCTCGTGAATCGCGATTATCCGGGGGAAATCATCGTGGATCCGCTGCCGACGACGCATTTTGCCTACGCCTTCGCCGCGCGGCCGGGTTTTCCGGGCGAGACGTTGAAGGCGATCAACGTCGAGCTCATCGAGTTGACGACGCAGCCCGATTGGGAGCAGGAAACCGAGCGTTGGATCGGCCCGCCGTCCCGGTAGGATTCAAATGCGCACGACGCGCCACTCGACGCGGCCGGTAGCTTCGTCGAGGTCGAGCCAGGCATAGCTGGGCGGCGCGCCGTGGTTGGGCTTGCCGACGGTGCCGGGGTTCAGCACGCGCGTGGCGCCGACCTTTTCATCGCGCGGGACGTGGGTGTGGCCATGCAGCAAAAAATCCGCGCCGCCGATGGGAGTGGGCGGGACGTGAATGAGCCGAAAAGAATGCCCGCCGCGCTCCAGGTAAAGTTCCTCCGGCAGGTCGATGCCCGAGTCGCAATTTCCGAGCACCCCTACGACGGGCGGGCCGAGTTGCCGCAGCGCCGCCAGTAACGACGAGTCGGGAAAATCGCCGAGGTGCCAGATTTCATCCGCGGCACAAACCGCCTCCGCGACCGCAAGCGGGAGTTTTCCGTGGGTGTCGGCGAGGACCGCGATTTTCATGCGTGCAGGATACCCTGATTTTCAAATTTGTTCTCGGCGACAATTCCGCGGATAGTTCGGGCATGCTTCCGTCCGCCCATCAGCACGTCCTTGACCTGGTCGCCTACGAACCCGGCAAGCCCGTCGAGGAACTCGCCCGCGAAATGGGCCTCGAGCCCGCCGACATCGTCAAACTCGCCTCGAACGAAAATCCGCTCGGCCCGTCGCCGAAGGCCGTGGCCGCGATGCGCAGCGCATTGGATCGCGCCCACTTTTATCCTGATGGCGGCGGCTGGACACTGCGCAGCGCGATTGCGGAGCAGCTTGGCCTTGATCGCGCAAACGTCGTGCTCGGCAACGGCTCCAACGAAATCATCGAATTTCTCGGGCACGCCTTTTTGAAGCCCGGCGACGAGGTCGTCACGGCCCAGCACGCCTTCGCTGTTTACACGCTCATGGCGCAGCTTTTCGGCGCGACGACCGTCGAGGTGCCCGATCCCGGCTACGCGCACGATCTCGAGGCCATGCTTGCCGCGATCACGCCGCGCACGCGGCAGGTTTTCATCGCGAATCCGAACAATCCCACCGGCACGCTGGTCGGGCAGGAGGAGATCGACGCTTTCATGGCGCGCGTGCCCGAGCACGTCGTTGTGGTGTTCGACGAGGCCTATCACGAATTCCTCGACGACGCCCCGGACGTGCTCAAATACGTCCGCGAAGGCCGCAACGTCGTGGTGATGCGCACATTCTCGAAGATCCAAGGCCTCGCCGCCCTGCGCATCGGCTACGGTCTCGCGCCCGCGAAGCTCGCCGAGGTCCTGCAAAAGACGCGCCAGCCGTTCAACGCGAACGCCATCGCCCAGGCCGGCGCCGCGGCGGGTCTGGCGGACGCCGAGCACATGCGCCGCACGCGGGAGCTCACGCACGAGGGGCGAAATTATTTCCAGGCCGAGTTTTCGGAAATGGGCCTCGAGTTCGTGCCGAGTCACGCGAATTTCGTGCTCGTGCGCGTAGGCAATGGCGACGCGGTCTTTAACGAATTGCTCAAGCAGGGGCTGATCGTTCGCGCGATGCGCAGTTATAAAATGCCGGAGTGGATTCGCGTCTCGGTCGGCACGATGGAACAGAATCGCCGGTTCATCGCGGCGCTGCGGGCGCTCGACGCCGCGGGCGCAATCTCGCGGGGAGAACTCGTCGCGACCGCGCGTTAAAAAAAGCCGTCATTTACTTCGTCCGCGCCCGGCCGCATGGTGCGAACTCATGGGCGATAAATCACCGAAGGCGAACCAGAAGAAGACCTCGCAAAAGCAGTCGAAGTCCAACAGCGCGGACCAGAAGAAGCAGCAGGCTGCCGCCGCGAAGCAGGCCGCCAAGCTCGCGCCGAAGAAAAAATAGGCCCGTCGCCATTCGCCGGAACTCGCCGTCATGACGATTCTGCCCGACAGCTTCGTGGATTTGCCGACCTCGCGCGGACCGATGCGCGTGCATCTGTTCGTGCCCACCGGCGAAGCGCGCCATCCCGGCGTCATCTTCTACTCCGAGATTTTTCAGGTCACGGGTCCGATCCGGCGCATGGCGGCGGCGCTGGCCGGGCAGGGCTATCTCGTGGCGGTGCCGGAAGTTTATCACGAGTTCGAGCCCGCCGGCACCGTGCTGGCCTACGATCAAGCCGGCTCCGACCGCGGCAACGAACTCAAGTTCACCAAGGAGATTGCGTCCTTCGACGAGGATGCAGCGGTCGTTGCGGAGTTTCTGGCCGGGCACGAGCGCTGCACGGGACGCGTGGGTAGTTATGGCGTCTGCCTTGGCGGCCATCTCGCGGTGCGCGCGGGCTTTCAGCCGGGCGTTCACGCGGTGGCCGCGTTCTATCCGACGGATATTCACTCGGGCACGCTGGGCGCCGGCAAAAACGACGACACGCTCGCGCGCTTCGCCGGCAACACGACGCCGTATTTGTTCGTCTGGGGCCGGCAGGACCCGCACGTGCCCCTCGAAGGGCGCCGCAAAATCGCGGCTCGACTCGAGGAAGTCGGCGCGGATTTCGAGTGGCACGAATTCAACGCGGCGCACGCGTTTCTTCGCGACGAGGGCCCGCGCTACAATCCCGCGCTCGCCCGGGTGGCGATGGAGCTGTTGCTACGATTTTTCGGCGAAAAGCTCGCGGGTTAGCGTCCCACCGAAGCGCCGGCGCCAACGTCCACCACCGGCGTGTTCACGGCCGCGTGAGTGGCGCAGCCGACGGAACTGAAAGCCAGGGCAATCGCCGCGAGAAAGAGAGCGATGATTTTCATATGCCCGGGGATCGCATTTGCACGGGCGTTTGGATGGCGGGTGCGGCGGAACTAAAACAACTCCCTCGCGGGTGCGGGTTCGTTGGCTGCGACGAATTCCCGCAGGCTGGCGCGGAGTTGTTCGCGGGAATGCTCGCGCTGGATGCGGTCGATGGCTTCGTTGGCGAGGATGTCGCAGCGTTCGTTGGCCTCGTGGCCGGCGTGACCTTTCAGCCAGCGCCATTGAATGCGGTGCCGCGCGGCGGCGGAGTCGAGCGCGCGCCAGAGGTCGGCGTTCTTCACGGGCTGGCGGGCCTTGGTTTGCCAGCCGTTGCGTTTCCAGCCGGCGAGCCAGGAGGAAATGCCGTTCTGCACGTATTTCGAGTCGGTGAAAAATTCCACGGCGCAGGGTTCCGCGAGCGAGGCGAGGCCCTCGATGGCGGCCTGGAGTTCCATGCGGTTATTCGTCGTGGCGGGCACGCCGCCGCTCAATTCCTTGCGATGCGGACCGAAGGACAGGACGGCCGCCCAGCCGCCCGGGCCGGGATTTCCGCGGCACGCCCCGTCGGAATGGATGACGACTTCTTTCATCGAGCCGTCTTAGCGGAAGCACCGGTCGCCGGCACGGGGAAAGCGCGAACTCCCGACCTGACCGTCGCGGAAATTCCCGATTGCTCCGCGCCGGAATCGGCCGAGGTTTCTTCCATGAACACAAATCCCTCCTCACCCCAGCATCGTCTCGAAAGCGAGGCCCAGGATCACGAAATGGAAGTCAGCCGGGCCGTTCATGGCGGCGCGGGCCCTGAAATGACGGATCAGGCGGATCCGGCCAAGCGCTACCATATCTCCGGCAGCAGTCAGCCGGGCGACATGCAGCACCAGCAGGCGCAGCAGTAGCTCAGGAAATTTCCGGCTCTTCCGGGAGAGGCGCCGGCTCGACGGTCGGCGCTTCGGGGGGAGCTTGTGCCGGTGCGGGGCGCTCAGCAGCGCGGGGCTTGGGTTTTCGCGCCGCCTCGAGGCCGCGCTTGGCGAAATCGATGACGTGGCCCTCGTGGAGCAACCATGAGAGATCGCGCGCCAGGGAGGATTCGCGCTCGGACTCGTCCGTTCCTTCGGCCAGTGGGCGCATGGCGAGCAGGGCCCTCCATTGGTCCGCGCGCGGAGTGGACGCATGGCTCTCGAGGTAGTCGAGAATGCCACCGAGCGCCTCGGAAACCGGATTGGCCTGACGGTCGAGGTAACGCGGGCGGGCCACGCCGACGCAGGTGATGTTGTCGGCGGTCTTGAAAATTTGCAGGCCTTTGCCCGTGAGTTGCTGGCCGAGGGTGTGCGCAAGCGGGAGCGGAAAGCGGGAAAGTTCCTCCCATGCGCCGCGGGTGAGCTCGAGCACAGCGGGCGCGGACTCATTCATCCCGGCCGGACCCGGCACGACCACGCGCTCCCGAATTTTGATGACGACTCCGGCGGCGTGGTGCTGGCGAAAGTGGCGCTCCACTTCGGCGAGGGACTCGAATCGCTCGCGGGTCTCGGTCGGCGCGGGGGCGGCGGCTTCTTCGGCCGGCGTTTTCCCTTCAGGAATTTCTTCGGCGGGCGGGGCTTCCGCGACCGCGCTCTCGACGATTTCCTCCGCGATGGGGGCGGCCGGGGATTCTTCCGCGAGCGCGCTGGCGGTGGGCGTTTCCGGGGCCGGAGCTTCGGGAGCGACGGGGTCCACGGCGTAGAAGACATCCTTCGCGCTTTGCTCCTCCTTCCAGCGATTGATGGACTCCTCGTCACGCTCCATGCGGATGCGGCTTTTGAAGACCTCGAAGGGCACGTTGGCGAACCGCTCGGCGTGGAGCTGGCGGATTTTTGCCTGGTAATCGTGGTAGTTCGGCGGGCCAAGCAGGGTGCCGCTCATGCCGCAGACGGCGACGAAGGGATAGACGCCCTTGGGCGGATCGACCGTCACGCGCTCGCGGCGGTAGAATTTTTCAAGCTGCGCGGCGAGGGCGTGCGCGACGGCTTCGCTTTCGCTCAGCCACAGGCTGCCGTCGGTTTTGAGCTGAAAAATCGGCGTGGCGTCCTCCGCCTTGCGCTTGAGCTGGACGAGGTAGCGCTCGGACTTTTCGAGGACGAGACGCGCGAGGTCGAAGAGCGGGTAGGCTTTCGCGGAGGCCTTGATTTGCCGGGCGAGGCCGTCCACGCCCGCGCGGTCGGGCAGGAATTGCACGTCCCATCCGGTCAACGCAGGCTCGGGACGGCTCTCCCGCTCGGGGCGGCGCTCCGGCCGGCGATCGTCGCGCGGGCCGCCTTTGCGGTCGGGGCGGTTGGGCCGGGGGCCGCCGGCGTCGCGGCGGGGGGGACGGCGATCCTGGCGCGGTCCGCGATCCTCCCAGCGTTTGCCGGGGCGGTCGCCACGGTCATCGCCGCCGCCGTGTTTCGCGGCGAGACGGGCGATTTGCTTCGAGGAATCGGCTTCCTTCGCCCAGGCCGGCGCAAAACTCAGGGATAGATCGATCGCGCCGAGATCGGCGGGAGAGGAAGACTCGTCACTCATGGTCGGGCAACGCTAGCACGGGGATGGCGGAAGGGGAGAAGAAGATCGCGAGCGGCGAGCCCGGGCGCGCCTATTTGCTGGCGGTGCGTTTGACCGGAGTCGCGACGCGTTTGGCGGGGGCGGCGGCAATGGGGCGATTGGGCGGACGGGGCGTAAACGTCGGGCCGTTCGTTCGATGCTCGAGGAGCTGCGCGGCGAGTTCGCGGAGGGGTTTGGCCACGCCCTTGTATTGCTTGCCGGTTTTTTTGACCTGGCCCTGCGCGACGAGGCTCTGGAGCTTCTCGTAGGCGCGCAGGCGGAGCATTTCCTCGCCCCCGCTGGCGGCATTGCGAGCGCGGAGGGCGGCGTGGACGATGTCGAAAAGCGCCTTGAATTCGAAGGACTTCGGACCGGAGAGCGCCACCACCAATTCCTCGGTGACGTTGTCCGGACCTCGACGGGAGAAACCAGTGAAGTTTTGGCGCATGACCCGCAACCTACCACAATTTTCGCCCGATGAACGATTATTTCCCGCTCCGGTCCCGATGCGTTACCGTGGCGGGCATGAAGCTGGCACAGAATCAGGTCTGGAAAACGGGCGACGAATACCTCCGCATCGTCCATCTGGAGCGGCTCGAGGTGCAATACAAGGCCATCAAGGATCTCGTGACGGGCGAGGGAAAACACCACCACGTGAGCAAGAAAGAATTCTGCCGGCTGCTCAAAGGCGCCACGTTGCTCACCCAGGACGACCTGCGCGGGATCTGGACCACGCCGCCGACCGCGCCGGCGGCGTAGGTCCCCGCCGAGGCCTAGGCTCCCGTCGCGCCGGTGTCCTTCGGTAGCGTGATCTGGAGCTCGCCGTCCTTTTGGTCGATCTTCATGTCCTTCGAGCGCACGGGACCGGGAAGCGTGAGCATCTGCGTGAACTCCGAGCGCTGCATCGATTGCGCGCCCTGGCCGTTCGTCGAGCTGGACGCCTCCGCCGAGAGCTTCAACAGCCGGTCGTTATCCACGGAGACATGGACGTTCTTCATTTCCTCGGCGGGCATGCGGGCGTGGACCACGTAGGCGTCGGCCTGTTCCTGGATTTGCACCGTGCCGCCGGCGGCCAACGTCGAGGCGAGGCCGCTCCCGATGAGGCCGGCAAAAGGATCGGCGGACCCGAAATTCTGGAAGGCCTGGTTCATCATCGCGTCCATCTGCTGCTGCATGCGGGCGAACTGGCGGGAGACATTGCGGCCCCAGGCATCGAAGTTTGACGGCATCGCGGGGGCCGGTGAGTTCGGTTGGAGGGCTGGGGAGGAATTCTGCGCCGTCGCGGAGGAGGAGCCGTCGCCCTTGGGCACCGTCACGAGCAACTGCTCGCCCTGGCGCTTGATGACGGGACTGGCGGAAACGTCCGCCTCGGGCAGGAGCAGGTTTTGCTCGAATCTCGCTCCGCCCGCAGCGCCGCCGGAGGCAATGTGGAGCGTGTCGCCCTCCAGGCGGACGTCGATCTGCGGCGCGTCGGCCCCGGGGAGCGAGATCGTGACGGTGTAGGCCTTCGCATCTTCGCTGAGCGAGAGGGCCGTGTTCATCACGGGAGTCGCAACCTGGGGCGAGGCGCTGACGACCGTGGCAATGGAAACCACGATGGCGCTTGCGGCGATCATGGTGATGGCCAGCGCGTGGTGGCGGCGGGCCGGGGTGGATTTGGAAGTTTCGTTCGCTTTCTTCAACCAGGGAAACAAGGAATTTGCGTTCATTGTTGGGATGGATTCTTCAGTGAAAATCGACAGGCTTGCGCCGCGCCGCGTTCAAAAATTTGCGCGATTGCGCGGCGTGGTCAGGCCAGGCGCGTCGCCAGGCCGAGGAATTTCCCGTAGCGCGCGGCGGAGAGCGCCAAGGCACGCGCCGCGGATTTTTTCAGGGGTTGGAACGGCGAGGGCGTGATTTTGACGGAGCTTTTGCCGGACGCGCTTTTCCAAACGCCGGAAATTTTTCCGTCGAGCACGAGCATGGGGCGAAAGACGCCGTTGCCGCCGGGGACGATTTTTTCGGCGTGCGCGGGATCGAGGACGGCGCGGCGATCCTGGTAGCCGAGCAGATATTCGTCGAAGCCGGGGAGCAATTCCGCGTGGCCCGAGGCGGCGGGCATGGAGGACGGCGGCAGCCAGTAAATTTTTCCGTTGATGGTCTCGGAGACGGGCCCGGGGGCCGCAAAGTCGATGGCCGCGCGGGCGTCGGTGACTTTCAGCCCCGACCACCAGACAAAATCCGCGAGCGTGGCGGGGCCGTGGCTGGTGAAATAACGCCGGGCGAGTTCCGCGAGGGCTTCGTCGCGGGAGAGGCGGCGGCCGGCCGGCGCCCATTCGTCGAGCAGGGCGAAGGTCGGCTGTTTGCCCTCGCGGCTGGCAAAACACAGGAGCTGCTCCTGCGCGAGTCGCCAGAGGATGTGGTAACCGCGTTGCGGCCCGGCGGGGATGCCGGCGCGCTCCAGGCGCGCGAGCATGGCCTCGCGCGTGAGCTGCCGGCCGCCCTCCAACTCGCGGAGGAAAACCGCGCGGCACCGGGCGAAGACGGCAGCGTCGAGCTCCAGCGCGAGCTGGCGCTTCGCGCTGCCGGAAAGGATGCGTGGCGTGAGCAGCTCGAGCATCCAGCGCACGTCCGCGGCGGGGACGAAATGCAGCGTGCCGCGCATCGGCCAGGTGCGCACGATCGTGCGCGCGGCGATGGCGCGCTCGACGTCGGCCTGCGTGGCGTTCGCGAGGCGCAGGCCGATGGCCCAGAGCGCGCCGGCGTAATCCTGCGCCTGCATCGCGCCGAGCGCGGTGACGACATCGGCGGGATCGCGGGCGGTGGAGGCGGCGATGCGGAGGTTCGCCAACCGGTGGCGGGCGATCTCGCGCGGCGTCATGGCCTTATTTTGTCACGAGTTGTTCGAGCAGCGAATTGATGCGCTTGAGCATGGCGTTCGGATCCTCGAGCAGGCCGGCGCTGATGAGGGCGTTGTCGTAGATCTGCTCGGCGACCTGTTTGGCGAGGTCGGGATTCGTTGCGCGCGTCGTTTCGAGGCCGGCCATCATCGGGTGGGCAGGGTTGATCTCGAGGTTTTGCTTGAAGGGATTTTCTCCGCCGCGGTTCAGGTTCTTGAGGATGCGGCGCATGCTCGACGTCATGGTCTTGTCGCTCTCGACGACGACGGCGGGGCTGCCGACGAGCCGCTCGGAGACTCTCACCTCATCGACTTTGTCACCGAGGGNTTCCTTGATGAAGTTGCAGAGCAGGCGGGTGGCGTCGGAGTCGAGCTTGGTCTCGGGTTTTTCGAGGGCGATGTCGGCCTTCTCGGCGGCGACGAGTTTTTTGCCGTCGAACTCGTGGAGGTGCTCCATCACGAATTCGTCCCACGGATCGAGCAGGAAGAGGACTTCGTAGCCCTTGGCGGCGAGGCCTTCGTAATACGGGCTCGCGAGGCACGCTTCGCGGCTGCCGGCGGAGAGGTGGTAGATTTCCTTCTGCTCCTCGGGCATGCGTGCGACGTAGGCGGCGAGGCTGGCGGGCGTCTCAGAGGTCGAAGTTTCGTAGCGCAGCAGCTTCGCGAGGGCGTCCTTGTGCGTGTAGTCGCTGACGATGCCCTCCTTGAGGAAGTGGCCGAACTCCTTGAAGAACCCGACGTATTTCTCGGGGTCGCCCTGGGCTTCCTCGTCGAGGAATTTGAGAAAACGCGTCGTGAGGACCTTGTTGAGTTTCTGGAGCAGGGCGCTGTCCTGCATCGTCTCGCGCGAGATGTTCAGCGGGAGATCCTCGCTATCGACGACGCCCTTGAGGAAGCGCAGCCATTCGGGGAAGAGGCCCTTGGACTTCGCCTGGATGAGGATCTTGCGGCAGTAGAGATGGACCTCGCTCTCGGTCTTCGGCATGCCGAGCTTCTCGCGGCTGTGCGGCGGGACGAAGAGGAGCGCCTTGATGGAAAGCGGCGCGTCGGCGCTGAAATGCAGGCGATAGAGCGGAGCGTCGATGTCGTGGCCGATGAATTTGTAGAACTCGGTGTATTCCTCGTCCGTGATCTCGGATTTGTTGCGGGTCCAGATCGCGTTGATCGTGTTCACCGCCTCGCCGTTGAGCTCGATGGGGAAGCCGACGAAGTTCGAGTAGCGCTTGATGACGGACTCGACGCGATACTTGGTCGCGTATTCCTTGTCGGCCTCGGTGAGCTGAATGACGATTTTCGTGCCGCGGGCAAGGTCCGCGCCGGGTTCGATCTCGTAACTGCTCACGCCGTCGGAGGTCCAGATCCAGCCCGTCTCGTTTGGCTGATAGCTGCGGGTGAAGACGGTGACCTTCGACGCAACCATGAAGGCCGAGTAGAAGCCGACGCCGAACTGGCCGATGATTTCCGCCGCGCCGGTGCCGCCGCTCTGCGCGGCGCTTTGCTTGATCTGCTCGAGGAAGGCCTTGGACCCGGAATGGGCGATGGTGCCGAGGTTCTCGACGAGCTCCGCGTGCGTCATGCCGATGCCAGCGTCGGTGATCGTGATGGTGTGGGCGGTGTCGTCGGTGGTGACGGAAATCTTCAGCTCGCGGTCGGGCTCGAAGATTTCAGCGCCGGAGGTCTGGAGGAACTTGAGCTTCTCGGTGGCGTCGGCGGCGTTCGAGATGAGCTCGCGGATGAAGATTTCCTTATCCGTGTAGAGCGAGTGAATGACGATGTTGAGGAGTTGGGCGATCTCGGCCTGGAACTCGTGTTTTTCGACGGTCGTGGTGGACATGGGAGTAAGAAAATTGGGAGCGACATTGTGTCAAATGGCGCGCGAATGGGAAGCGCGGTCGCGATGGCAGGGGCGTGAGCTCTCAGGCGATTCGCGCGCGGGACCGCCAGGCGAACCACGCGCAGACGCCCGCGCAGAAGGCGAACGCCGGCGGCAGCCATTCGAGGGAGCGGTGGAGGGTGGCGTTGGGATTCGCGCCGCCCAGATGCGCGGTGAGCGCGGCGAACGCGACGCCGAGCAGGCCGTAGCCGAGGTTGAACGCCAGTCCGCGGAAGCTGAGCACCGTGGCGCGGACGTCGGAGGGCGCCCAGGCATTGAGGTAGTGCGAGAGGAAGAACGAGAGCGCGGACATTGCCAGCCCGAGCGGCACGAGCACCCACACGCCGATGAGGGGCGTGGCCAACGCGGCGCCGACGAGCCCGAGCAGCACGACGCCCCCCAGTGCGAGGAAGTTTTGCGGCGCGGTGCGATCGCGCACGAGACGACGGGCGATCGGAGCGGCGGCGAAACCGAGCAGCGCCATGCCGGAGCCGAGCACGCCGTTCGTCCAGGTCGGCAGCTCGATGAGGCGATAGTAGTTGCTCCCAAAAGTAAGGAACAGGCGCACGAAGCTGTCCGCGACGAGGCCCGCGAGGATGAGCAGGAGGACGCGCCGTTCGCGCGCGATCCAGACCGCGCCGCGCCAGATGTTCGCCCCGGCCGTGCGGAGGGTCGCGCCGAGGGCGCCGGCGGGCGGGCGGCATTCGCGGAAGCCGAGGGTGACGACGAGGCAGGGGATCGACGTGGCGAGCGTGAGGTAGAGCGGCCAGCGCGTGGTTGCGACGGGATGCCAGGCCAGGCCGAGGGCGTGCGCAACCGATCCGACGAAGGCTGCATCGTAACATGCGGCGCCGACGAGCATGGCGACGAAGAACGCGCCGGATTGCCAGCGTGCGAGGCGCACGAGCACATGGCTCCAGGCCGCGTCGCGATCCTCGGCGGGCAGCGATTCGTAGGCGAGGGCTTCGTCGGCGCCGCTCGCGCTGGCCTCGGCCGCGCCGCTGAGGATGCGATTGAGCACGAGCAGCGGGAAGAGCAACGGCCCGACCGGGGCGAAGGCAAAGATCGCCATCTCGACGACCATCAGCGCGGCGGCGGCCACGACCATGCGGCGGCGGCCGATGACGTCGGCCAGCGCGCCGGAGGGCACCTCGAGGGCGACGATGGTGACGGCCCAGACTACGTTGAGCAGGGCGTATTGCGGGACGGTGAGCCCGAGGTCGATGAAGAGCACGCCCAGCACGGGGTAGTAGAACCGCGCGTTGAACAGCACGCGGAAGGCGAGGAAGCGCGGAATGTTGCCGGGGTATGCGCTCATCGCTGGAAATGCGACGGACGGATCGGAAAGCCGTCCCTACCTTGGGGCGGCGGCTAGAAGCCGGGGTTCAGCGCGCGCGGTGACGACTTCCTCGGGGGCGCGTTCGGTCTTCGAGGCGCCGTGGACCCCGATGCCGAGCAGAAGGAATTTCCCGATTTGCATGCCTGCTCTGCTAGCGAAGCGACGGGGCGGCCTCAATGGAAATTGGCGGAAAGTGTCGCGCCGGCGGGCAAATCGAGGCGCTTTTGCCGCTTTGAGGCGATCCTGGCTTCGGGAATGCAGAGAAGCCGGACTTCTTGGATGACCTTAGATCACCAGCGGCCCTTGAGGAGGGCGCTTTTCTTCGGGCTCTGGAGAGCGGGGTGCCACGGATGCGTTTCTGAGCATCTCATAAACACCGTTGTCTAAAGCGTGCGCGCCGGAGATTTCGATCGGCATTTCGTGGTGTCCGTTTCGTATGGTCGCATCGGCGCCGAGGGCGAGGAGCGCCTCCACGGCAGCACTGTTCTGCGCGCGAACCGCGACGTGCAAAGGGGTGTTCCCCTCGGAGTCCTTGTCATCAACGGAAACCTTGCAGATCCGCAGGATCAATTTGAGCGCTTCGGGATCACAGACGCCATGCTGTGCAACCGCCTCATGCAAGGCGGTGGTGCCGTTCGGGCCGGTGGCTGAGGGGGCCTTCGATCGAGCGGCTACTTCGGAAAGCATCCGGGGATCGTTTGTGCCGGCGGCGAGCAGGAGGAGGGACTGGCCTTCTGTTGCGGGCGTATCGACATCTGCTCCGGCCTCGAGCAGACACCGGACGAGGCGGAAGGCGGCACGCCGCGCGGTCCCGCTACGTGGCCAAGGGTGGTCGTAACTGACGGCAAATACTTGCGCGGCAATGCGGGTGAGAGTCGCGTGATCAGGCGGGCCTTTTCCGCGAAAGCGATCAAGGAGGAACTGGGCGGCGGCCACGTCGCGATTCTCGGCGATGACAGTCCAATGGCCAAGATCGTCGGGCCGAGGGCCGGCGGGGAAAATCTCCGCTCCGGCCTCGATCAAAGCATCAAGCAGGCGCTCGTCCCACTCCGCGGAAACGGCGCACTCCAAGGGAGTCTCGCCGCGCGCCGAGACGACGTTGACTTTCGCGCCACGGGCGAGCAAGGCCCGGACAATGGCAAGGCGAGCCGCAGCATTTTTCGCCGGTGCGAGCACCGCCCAATGCAAAGCGGTGCGCCCGTAAGGAGCGGCGCCAGGCTTGTTCACGGGGATATTCTTGTCCTGCAAGATTGCCTGCACGGCCGTGTAATCGCCCGCGAGGCAGGCCTCGTGCAGGCGGTCGAGAATTGGGGGAAACCTTCCCGGGGCAGCGCTTGCCAATCCGAGCCACAGAAGATTGATTGCGAGGGCAAGCCGAAGCTTCACGATGCGCCGACTTTCCAAATCTCCCGGGCAGGATACGAGCAAATATCTCGCTGGATTCACCGTGGCATTGTTGCTCGGCTAGGTGGGCATCCTCATCGCCGCGACGGGCGGCGCAGCGAAGGAAGCGTCCCTTCAGTGTCCGCCTTTGCTCGAAAGCGCCGATCGCGCCGCGACGACGTCCACCCTGCCGGGTATCCGCCTGCGGAGCGAGCCGCGAACGCTGGCGTGGCGGAAGGGTGAGATTTACGCCGGGATGGGCGGCGAGGGCCGGGTGGTCGTGTTGAACGCCGCTGGCCAGCCACAGCGGGAACTCGTGCTCGGCTCGGAAGAATGGGCGCTCGCATCCGAGGCGAATCTGCTCGCAGGGGGAAAAGCGGACACCTCCGCCTCTTCTTCGGGCTCCCACCTACCCAGTCTCGCAATGTTACGGGCGACGGACGGCACGCTCTTGTGGGAGCAGAAGATGGATGGCTTTCTTGACGCGCTGGCCTTCTCTCCCGATGGCAAAGCGCTACTCGCCCTTTCCCATGGCGGGACCACCTACACTCTGGAGGTGCGGGATGCCCGATCGGGCAAACTGCGGAGCCGCTGCGAGCTTAACTTCCGTCTTGGGCCGACGGACGGCGCCTGGATGGCGCTGCCCGATGCGAAACATGCAATCTTGTCCCAGAGCGATACCGGACGACTGACCGTGATCGATGTGGATCAGGGGAAAGACGTGACGGTCGATTATTTCGGCGGCAGCGGCGCGGAAATGATCTCCGGCGAGGATCGCTGGCTTTCCTCCGACGGACGGTTTCTCGTCGCGATGCCGCGAGATGGTTGGTCGCACCACTACGAATGCAACCTCTGGTCGCTCGAGCCGGGCACCGCGCCAAGAATCGTCTTCACAATGCGGGCCAGACCAGACGCGGGGACCGGTTATTTCCAGACGGCCGCATTCTCGGCGGATTCCCGCACATGCGCCATCGCGAGTGGCAACTGCACGGACGTCTTCGATCTTCCCTCGGGAAAATTTCGCGGTCGGATCGCGGACGGCGGTTCACTGGCCGCCCTTGATGAGAACGGCGGTCGCATCGTGGTTGCTTGCGAAGAGCGCTTGCGGGTGGATCGAACCGATGTTCGCAATGTGGCCGGTGATGGCGCGCGGCCTTCCGCCCCGGAGACGCTCGAAAACCTGGCCGTGCAGGCGAATGGCCCGCTGGCGGCGACGACCAACTTCCGCAGCGTCGTCGTCTGGGATACGGCCAGCGGCAAGGCGGTCGCGGAAATTACGAACCCCGAGCCAAAATTTGGACTGAATGCGGTGGCTATTCATCCGGACGGAAAAGCGGTGTTTTTTTGTTCGGGACGAGGCATCTGGTGGCGCGACGTATTCGCAGAGAGCGGCGTCGAGCCGCAGCGGATGCGACACTGGAACGAGGGCACGGATGCCTGGATGTGGATCGCTCTCCCAGAGGATGGCAAGTCCATGGTTTTGCTCCGAAATGGTTACGGATGGGTGCTCTCGGGAGACGGAAAGAGCTACCGCGAAATCTTTGACCACATCCGTCCACTCGTTTTCGATCACGACCGCGCGCAATCGCAGATTCTGGGCTTCGCCGCACTTGGCCTCACGGGTGATCGACTGTTGGTCGCCCGGGAAAACCGATGCGAACTCTACGAACTCTCGCCGGAAACTTTGTTGGCGGAGCTGCCGACGACAAAGGTGTTAGCCGTGACTCGAAATCTCGAACGGGTCGCCGTGAGGGATTGGGGCAAAACGCGGGAACCGGCCATCCTTGATACCGGGAAAGGAACTACCATCTGGAGCATTCCCTGGGCGCTGTTGGCGAAACGCGAGGATCTCGGAGCCGCCGGACACGGAGCTTTCAACGAGGGGGGTAACCAGCTCGCGATTACCTTTGAAAACCATGAGGCCGCGCTCTACGGCTTCGCCGTTTTCGATCTGGAATCGCGAAAAATTCTGCGTCTTGTCAAAACCCAGCGAGGGGGGATTCGCGACCTCGCCTTCGGCAACCACGACCGCACGATCACTGTCCTGAATCGGGACTCCTCCCTCCAAACCTACCTTGCTCCGAAGAGTGGGACGGCTTCGGATCGATAAGGGGAATCCCTTGCGCAGTTATGCGATCGTCACGTCCTTGCAGAGATAGACGTCCTGGATCGTGTTCAGCAGCTTAATGCCGTCGGGCATGGGGCGCTGGAAGCTTTTGCGGCCGCTGATGAGGCCCGTGCCGCCGGCGCGTTTGTTCACGACCGCGGTGAAGACGGCGTCTTCGAAGTCGTGCTTGCCGCTGGCGCCGCCGCTGTTGATGAGGCCGGCGCGGCCCATGTAGCAATTCGCGACCTGGTAGCGGCAGAGGTCGATGGGGTGGTCGGTCGTGAGCTCGGTGTAGATGCGTTCGTCGAGCTTGCCGTAGCTGGAGCTGCCGGTGTTCAGCGCGTGATAGCCGCCGTTGTTCTCGGGGAGCTTCTGCTTGATGATGTCGGCGCCAATCGTCACGCCAAGGTGGTTTGCTTGACCGGTGAGGTCCGCGGAGAGGTGGTAATCCTTGTCCTTTTTGAAGGCGTCGTTGCGGAGGTAGCACCAGAGGACGGTGGCCATGCCGAGCTCGTGGGCGTGGGCGAAACATTCGGCGATCTCGATGATCTCGCGGTGGGCGTCGTCGCTGCCGAAATAGACGGTCGCGCCGACGGCGGCGGCGCCCATGTCGTAGGCCTGCTGCACAGTGCCGAAGAGGATTTCCTTCGCGCTGTTCGGGTAGGTGAGGAGCTCGTTGTGGTTGATTTTGACGAGGAAAGGAATCTTGTGCGCGTATTTGCGGGCGCACATGCCGAGCACGCCGAACGTCGATGCCACGGCGTTGCAGCCGCCCTCGATGGCAAGCTTGATGATGTTCTCGGGGTCGAAGTAGATGGGATTTGCGGCGAAGCTGGCGCCGGCGGAGTGCTCGATACCTTGATCGACGGGGAGGATGGAGACGTAACCGGTGCCGGCGAGGCGGCCGGTGTTGTAAATCCAGTTGAGATTATTGAGGACGCGCTGGTTGCGGTCGCTGGGGGCGAAGATGCGGTCCACGAAATCGGGGCCGGGCAGATGCAGGAGATCGGTGGAGATGGTTCCGCATTTGTGCTGGAGGAGGGACTCGGCCTTGTCGCCGAGGAGGGAGGTGATTTGGTCGATCATTTTGGCGGCTTGGTGGGTGCCACGCTCTTAAACCCGGGGCGGGTGGATGTCGAGTGGCCCTTGCGGGGATTTACTGCTCGAACCACGAGACCCCGGTCGCGGCCGTGGCGGCAGCGCGGGTGTCGGGGTTGTCCACGAGCACGGAGCGGGTGACCGGGGCGACGTGGCCGTCGCAGAAGAGGACGTTTGCGATGGCGCCGGGGCTCGTCGGATGGCTGCCGTGGGTGAAGGCAACCGTTTCGGGCGTGACGACGGGTTCGTAGTCATTGACCTCGGTGAGGAAGACGACGTTGCCGGGGAAGTTGAGTTCGTTGATCTTGAAGCTGCGGACGTTTTCCTGCGGCTGGAGGAAACGGTTCATCGCGTAGTTGAAGTAGAATTGCTCGGGATCCCACACGCGCGGGGCTTTCGAGGTGGGGTCGATCCAGAGCGACGGGACGCCGGGTTTGGGCCGCTGACCGACGGGGAGCTCGGCGAGCGGAGTCTGGCTGAGGTAGGTGGGCAGGGCGTTATACCAGGCCTTTTCCTGCTTTGCGTCGATGGGGGTGGCGCCGACCTCGGGGAGCTGGTTCTCGTTGTCGATGAGATAGAGGTTCAGCGCGATGCCCCATTGCTGGAGATTGCGGGCGCTGGCGATGCCGGTGGCGTCCTTGCCGCGGTCGATGAACCACGCGATGGCGGCGACGACGAGCAGGAGGCCGACGGCGCTGGCGAGCAGGATTTCGCGGGCTTTCATGGGCGGTTACAGGCCACGGGGTTCTTCGATGGTCCAGCCGGAGGGGACGGCGAAGTTCAGTGGCTGGGGGGCCTTCGCAAGGTAGGCGAGGAAGAAGTCGAACTCGGAGCCGCGGGCGGCATCACGCAAGGTGCTGGCGGGCAGCCCGAGTTCCTGGGCGAGGAGGGAGCCGAAGAATTTCGAGGTGGTGACGATGACGGGCTGGCCAGCGGGGAGGTCGGCGCGTTTCAGGAGCACCATGCCGCTGAATTTGCCGAGGCGGGCGACCTGCTCGGGCGTGAGCGTGAGCTGCACGAGAGGCGTGGTCCACGGCAGGCTGTTGTAAACGCGGCTGGCGGTGAGCGGGCCGGCGGGCCATTCGTCGCGGATGGACTGACGGGAGTAGGCGGCGATTTGCGTGCCGGAAATCTCGGTGAGGGCGGCGAGGTAGCCGAGGAGAATCTGGTCCTCGGACATGGCCTCGGAGAGGTCGCCGAGAGGTTTGTCGGCGCGACGAATCTGGTCCGTGAAAAGGCTGATTTTTTTGACGAGGTCTTCGTCGGCGGGCGCGGTGTTCGCGGTCATGGGCAGGAGTTCCTGATGGAGCACGCGCCAGGAGCCGCCGTCGCGCTTGAGATCGAGCCGCGCGATGGTGAAGCCGCCGTTGTCGCGCAGGATGTTTTCGGAGACAGGGGGCTTCCAGGCGTAGAAGGTTTTTTCGGACCAGGCGTCGCGTTCGCGGCCGGAGTAGATGCGATGGGCGAGGATGGCGTTGACGCCGAGTTTGTCGAGTTGGGCGAGGAAGGCGGTGGGCGGATCCTTCGGCGACTCGAATTTCATCCAGCTCAGCAGGGAGAGCGCGCCGGGCGGGCGCGGGCCGAGTTTCGCGACGATGCCGGCGTAGTCGCGCACGGGCTCGACGTCGCCGGGGGTGGTGCCGAACCAGGTGGGGAAGCGCTCGGGGAATTTTTCGCGCGGGGTGTCGCCGTAGAAGTTTGCAAGGACTTCGACGGGGAGGCCGGCAATGTCGCGCCGGGCGGCGAATTGCGTGCCGGTGGTGGCGGGCCGGCCATCGGGCGCCATGAACGGGCAGAGGACGGCGCCCTTGAGCTGCGCGAGGGCGGCGGGCGGGATGTTGTTGTCGAGATTGCCGAGGACGACGAAATCGTAGCCGGCCTCGTTGAAGAGGGTGACCATGTTGCCGTAGCCGGTGGCATAGCTGGCGAAGGAGCCGCCGAGGCTGTCGCCGAGATCGATGACGACGACTTTCGCGCCGGACTTCGCGGCTTCTGCGCGCACTTTCTTCACGTAACCGGCGAGATACGGATAGTGCTGGAGCGGGGCGAGATTCTGGAGGGCGGGCGGATAGACGTTGCCGCGCATGCGGCCGGTCTGGAGGACGATGACGTCCGGGGAGTCGGGCGAAGGCTTCGAGCAACCGCCGAGGAGGGCGCCGGCGGCGAGGGCGAGCGCAAGAAGCGGTCGGAGAACGACTTCGGGAAAGCGGCTTCCTGCGGGGGAAAGGCGGGCTCGGATTTTCAACGTCTTCATTGGAGCGGTCGGATTGCGAATACCTCAAGCAATTCCCGCGCGAGGCATCCCGTTAATGCAAAATTTCCGTCACAAGTTCGTCGGGCGCGTCGGCGAGATAGTTGGTGCGACAGAGGCGGGCATAGACGCCGCCGGCGGCGAGGAGTTCGGCGTGGCGGCCGCGCTCCACGATGCGGCCGCGCTCGAGGACGAGGATCTGGTCCGCATGGCGCACGGTGGAGAGGCGATGGGCGATGACGAAGCTCGTGCGGTGCGCCATGAGGCGGTCAAGGGCGCCCTGGATGAGCTGCTCGGTGACGGTGTCCACGCTGGCGGTGGCCTCGTCGAGGATGAGGATGGGAGGATTTTTGAGCAGGGCGCGGGCGATGGAAATGCGCTGCTTTTCGCCGACGCTGAGCTTCACGCCGCGCTCGCCGACGGGACTGTGGAGGCCCTTGGGCAGGCGGCGGACGAAGTCGGCGGCGTTCGCGGCCTCGAGCACGCGCCACATTTCCTCCTCGGTGGCGTCGGCCTTTCCCACGCGGAGGTTTTCGGCGGTGGTGCCGTTGAAGAGGAAGCTCTCCTGCGTGACCATGGCGGTCGCGCGGCGGAGGGTGTCGGCGGGGAAATTTTCGAT
>JGI24033J26618_1000011_pt1 | contig 33406 bp, 31 predicted proteins | sample KBSMisM7withPhiX_FD_26618 | JGI IMG/M metagenome (IMG submission 26618)
AAGGAACCGCCCGCCCCCCAACAGACCAAAGGAACCGCCCGCCCCCCAACAGACCAAAGGAACCGCCCGCCCCCCAGAAGGAGCCGCTAAATCCTCGCCAGGATGGACAAAATCCCTCAAAGGAAGCGCCACGCCAAATCCTCCAAAGGATCTGAGAAATCCTCGTTAAAACCAGCAACTTACAAAATCCCCCTCAAACCGCTTCGATCACCACCTTCAAATTTCGCTAGCCCCCATCCCAAATCCGCGCAATCCTTTCCAAGCCCCCCCACGACAAATCCATCTCGATATCGGATAAGAGATTCTATATCCAATGGGCACACCTTCCATCCAATCCCCTGTTCGGCTATAAAATGTGAAAGTGTGTTGCCTAGGCAATTTCAGTGGATTACGATTTCATTTCACATTACTCGATGACAACCATCAAGGAGTTTGCCAGTATCTGGCACCAGTTCACCCCTCATTTACATCCTATGCGTTACCTAATTCTATCCTTATTTGCCATTCTACCACTTTTGCTAAATGCGCAGGTGGAATGCACGATAAACCATGTCGACCCCCAAGCCTCAACAATTGCGCTAGAGAAGAACAAACAAGTTGGTTTGTTCCATGTAACCTCTACCTCCGAAATAACACTTGATGGAAATAAATCGGCCTTGTCAGAGCTTCAACCCGGCATGCACGTCAAGCTGACTACGACGACTGACCCTGGAACTATCAAAAACCTGGATGCATTTAAAAACACATTGTCCACTCCACAATCGCCCCAATCCCCATCCAAAGGCTTCACTGATGAGCCAATAACCCAGACAAAAAATATCACGATAGCAGCTAAAGATAAGGATGGATTTTCCATTAACAATATTCGCAAAGGAGCTGTTCTCTATATCCAATATGTTAAAGGCCAATGGAAAGAACACGGCGGGATTGCCCAATTTAATCCTGATGATCCCAAAACCCCAGATTCGTCTAAACTTGCAATTGCACTTCCCAGAAGCGATGCCGGCCCAGGCAGTGTCATTGCTCTCGTTTCGCCCAATACAGTGAAAAAGCGGTTCACTTTCACTGCTGACAAAGATTATCAGTCTTTGGTCCTAAGGATCAACGCCGCTCCATCTTCAAACCCAGGCCAAGTCGAATACAAGGTTACACTTGTTCCAGCACCCCGTTAGTTGGCCGAACAGGACGCTGTAGCTAACCCCCTAGAAGTTAGGATTAGCTTTTCATACGAACGCCCTTCCTGCATGCACCCGCCATCTGAGCTGTCCGCCGTATCGGGGCAGCTGAGCTTGGCGGTAGGCGATTTCGCACATCTCCATGAGGACGACGCTAATTCTTTTCTTTAGTTTCGCGCTTGCTCTAGTCGGGCATACTGCCGATTTCGCGCGGCAGACTCAGTTCGAATCCATTGATTCCTTCATTTCTGCCGCAACGGCTTTTCGACCGGCGCAGACTCGCACCGATCTCGCCGACATGTTCACGATGCCCGAGCTGGGACAGTCAGAAGACCCGCGCACCGGGAAACCTGTTGTTCCAGCGCGTCTCGACCTTTGCTCCGCACTTTGGGCCGGAGAATCAGAGGCTCTCGTGTTTGCCACCGCCAAACCAAACACCGAGGCTACGAATTCCGTCGTCGGCGTTCTCTTTCTCCTTTCGCGCACCAAGGACCACTGGACGATTGCCGACACGCTGCGATTCACCGCAACTGGCAAGGATGCGAATGTCACTGCCGAGCTTACGGCAGGCGCTGGCGCCGGCTACCGACTCGGCACTGCGGGGATGCGACCGATTATTACCATTCGAGAGTCTCACGGAGGCCGCGGCTACGGCTATCAACTCAGTGCGTCTTTCGCGGTTGACGCCAAGAAACTGAAGAGGCTCGAACTCGAATGAACCAGTTGCCCAACTTCTACGCGTTCCTTTTTCCCGACCGTCCTCCCGTCTATGCTGCAACCTGTTCCCGAACCTAACCCCAGTCCGGGGTAGCTGAGCTTGGCGTTCGACAATTGCTCATTCCACAACCAAAGTTATACTATGGCATCACCTAAACCCAAGTCACTATTCTCCAGCTTTGCTAAAAAAACCGCTCGAGCTAGTGGTCGCCCGTCTGCCTTCGGTCTGGCGGTTCTGATTATTTTAGTGTGGGGGGTTACAGGTCCCATCTTTCATTTCAGCGATACGTGGCAGCTTGTCATCAACACGGGAACAACCATCGTTACATTTCTCATGGTGTTTCTGATTCAGTGCACTCAAAACCGAGATTCCGAAGCGGTCCAAGTTAAATTAGATGAATTAATTTTCGTGATCGATGCCGCCCACAATGCACTTTTAGATCTGGAGGAATTGGAGGAAGATGAATTGGACGCTATCCGAAGCAGGTATACAGACTTGGCGAAAAAGGCCCGACAAGGCATTCAAAAAACTACCGTCGAACAAGACGCCGCAGCTACCCCTTAGCCGCCACGCGTTCCTTTTTAGGACCCGTCTTCCCGTTTACAACAACATTTACGTCGCCGCCTAGCGATGCCGGCAAACCGGCTTCACGTTCTGGAAACGGAATCGAGGAGCGCGGCGCGCATCGCGGCGAGGGGCGCGGGGCGATTGAACCAGATTTCGAAGCTGAGCGCGCCCTGGTGCAGGAGCATGGAGAGGCCGCCGGCGGCGCGGGCGCCGCTGGATTCCGCGTCGAGGACGAGGCGGGTTTTTCCCGTCGAATAGACGGCGTCGTAAACCATGAGATTTGCGGTGAGCAGGGCGGGCGGGATCAAGGCCGGGTCGGAATGCTTCATGCCGACGGCGCTGGCGTTCACGACGAGATCGACGTGCTCGAGCTGGGCGCGGATCGCGGCGAGTTCGTGCGGAATCGCCGCGAGGCGGTCGATGGGACCGACGAGGCGGTCGCTGCGGAAGTATGGGGCGAGTTCGCGGGCGAGAGTGGTGGCCTTTTCTGCGGTGCGATTGACGAGCACGAGACGTTCGCAGTTTTCCAGCGCGCACTGGACGGCAATGGCGCGACCGGCACCGCCGCCGGCTCCGAGGAGCATGATGCGAAGGTCGCGGACGTCGGCGGAAAATTCCTCGCGGATGGCGCGGACGAAACCGGGGCCGTCCGTGTTGAAGCCGTGCAGGCGGTTGCCCTGGACGAGCACGGTGTTCACCGCGCCGGATTTCGTCGCGTAGTCGTCGGCTTCATCGACGGTCGCGAGGGCGGCGGCCTTGTGCGGGAGCGTGACGTTCGTGCCGATGAAGTCGGCGGCGAGGAGGGCGCGGAACGCGGCGGCGGCCTCCTCGGGGCGGACGTGGATTTTGACGTATTGGGCGTCGATGCCCGCGGCGCGCAGGGCGGCGTTGTGAAAAGCGGGGGATTTGGAATGCGCGACGGGATCGCCGAAGACCGAGAGACGCGCAGGCGGCGTGAGGGCGCGGAGGGTCGCGCCGCCGTCGAGCAGGTCGGATGCGGCGAAGATGTCACTCATGCGGCAAACTCGGTGAGCGCGCGGTCGAAGCGGGCGAGGACGCGTTCCTTGCCGAGGACCTCGAGCATTTCGTAGAGGCCGGGGCCGACGGCGCGGCCGCTGACGGCGACGCGGGCGGGGTGGATGAATTCGCCGTTTTTCGCGCCGAGCGTTTCGGCGGTGGCCTTGAGCGTGGCTTCGAGGACGGGATGGGTCCACTCGGTGACGGCGGCAAAGGCGTCCTTCAATTGCGCGAGGCGCTCGAGGGCGCCGGGCTTGCGGAGCGCCTTGTCCACGGCGGCGGGGTCGAAGGCGTAGGCTTCGTCGAAGAGGTAGCCGATCCAATCCGGCACGTCGGAGAGGTGCTTCACCTTTGGCTTTACGATGGCGAGCGCGGCGAGGAGCGCTTCGCGAGGGCCGAAGGCGATGCCGGCCTTCGCGATGAAGGGCATGGCGAGATCGGCGAAGCGCTCGAGGTCCATCGCCATGAGGTGCTGGCCGTTGAGCCAAAAACATTTGTCGAGGTCGAAGATCGCGCTGCGGCGGTTGATGTTTTCGAGTGCGAAGAGGTCCTTGATTTCCTCGACGCTCAAAAATTCGCGGTTGTCCTTGGGCGACCAGCCGAGGAGCGAGATGTAGTTCGCGACGGCCTCGGGCGCGTAGCCGCCGTCGATGAAGTAGGTGATGCTGGAGCCGCCGTCGCGCTTGCTGAGCTTTTTGCCCTCGTGATTGAGGATGAGCGGAATGTGCGCGAACTGCGGCGGCCGCGCGTCGAGCGCCTCGTAGAGCTCGATGTGCTTGGGCGTGTTCGAGAGGTGATCCTCGCCGCGGATGACGTGCGTGAGCTGCATCTCGATGTCATCGACGACGTTGACGAAATGGAAAATCCACGAGCCGTCGGGGCGGCGGATCGTCATGTCGGGATGCGTCATCGGGTTCGACATGTCGAAGGAGATCTTGCCGCAGACGAGATCCTCGACGGTGACGCTCTTGCGCGGGGAGCGGAAGCGGATGGCGCCGCCGTCCTCGTAGAGCAGGCCCTTGGCGTCGAGCGTGGCGAAATGTTTTTCGTAAACGGCATTGCGCTCGCTCTGGAAATACGGGCCGAAGTCGCCGCCGACCTCCGGGCCTTCGTCCCACTGGAGCCCGAGCCAGCGCAGGCCCTGGTAGATGACCTCGTAGGCGTCGGCGGTGTTGCGGGCGGCATCGGTATCCTCGACGCGCAGGACGAACGTGCCGCCGTGCTTGCGGGCGTAGAGCCAGTTGAACAGGGCGGTGCGGGCGCCTCCGAGGTGGAGGTAGCCGGTGGGCGAGGGAGCGAAGCGGGTGCGGACGGACATCTGGTGATCGAACTAAACAGGATTATGCAGGATTTGGAGGATTAACAGGATTACGAAGGAAGGGGAAATCCTGTTAATTCCGTTAATCCCGTCTAATTTTCCGGGCATGGCTCTACAGACTCAGGTTGATAGCGACATCAAGGATGCGATGCGGGCGAAGGAGGCGTCGAAGCTCGGCGTGCTGCGCATGTTGAAATCGGCGCTCATGAACGCCGCCATCGAAAAGGCGGGCGCGGGCACGATCCTCGACGACGCGGAGGCGAGCGCGGTGATTCGCAAGGAAGTGAAGAAGCGGCAGGATTCCATCGAGAGCTTCGAGAGAGCCGGCCGCGCCGAACTCGCGGCGAAGGAAAAGGCCGAGATCGAATTTCTGGCGGCATATCTGCCGGCGACGCTCGGCGCGGAGGAATTGAGCGCGCTCGTGCGCGAGGCCATCGCGGAGGCTGGGGCAACGTCGAAGAAGGAAATGGGCGCGGTGATGAAGATTGCGAATGTCAAGGCGGCCGGCCGTGTGGATGGCAAGACGCTGAGCGCCGAGGTGCAGAAACTTCTCGCGTAACATGGCGACGCTTGGCGCGGTGCTGGTCGCGGCGGGGGCGAGCCGACGGATGGGGTTCGACAAGATCCTCACGCCGATGGCGGGCGAGCCACTCATCCGCCACGCGGTGCGCGCGTTCCAGCTTTGCACGGCGGTGCGCGAGATCGTGGTCGTCTGCGCGCGCGAGCGGGATACGGATGTGCGCGCGGTGCTGACCGACGCGGAGAAGGTGACCGCCATCGTGCCCGGCGGCGCGTCGCGGCAGGAGTCCGTCGAGGCGGGCCTGGCGGCGCTGGACGCGGATGTGGATTTCGTCGCGGTGCATGACGCGGCGCGGCCGCTCGTGACGCCGGCATTGATTTTGCGCTGTCTCGAGGCGGCGGTCGCGCATGGCGCGGCGACGGCGGCGGAGCCGGTGACGGACACGTTGCAGCGCGCGGGCGAGGACGGACAATGCGCGGAGGTGGTGGATCGCGCGGGACTGTGGCGGATGCAGACGCCGCAGGTTTTTCGCGTCGAGGAATTACGCCGCGCGATGGCGGGCGTGCGGGCGGTGGGCGTGGAGGTGACGGACGAGACGTCGGCCGTGCGGCGCGCGGGCGGGCACGTCTTTTTGGTGGAGAACTCGGATTGGAACTTTAAAGTGACTTTCCCCCGCGACGTGGCGGTGGCGGAATTCATCCTCCAGTCACGCGCGGCGGCCAGTCTTACGTGAGCATTCAGTTATCGAAACTTTCCAATGGCATCCGCGTCGTGACGTGTGAGATGCCCCACGCGCAGTCGGCGACCTTCGGCATTTGGGCTGCGGTCGGCGGCCGGCACGAGCCTGCACGGCTCACCGGCATCTCGCATTTCATCGAGCACATGCTCTTCAAGGGCACGCGCCGGCGCACGGCGCGGCAGATCGGGCAGGAGGTCGAGGCCGTGGGTGGCTACCTCAACGCCACGACGACGCACGACCACACGGTTTACTACGGCGCGGCGCCGGCGGACCATTTCGACAAGCTCAGCGCGGTATTGTGCGATATGGTGCTCGAGCCGCGCTTTGCCGCGACGGACATTCGCCGCGAGCGCGCGGTGATCGCCGAGGAAATCCAGATGTATCAGGACGAGCCGTCCGAACTCGTGCAGGAATTGTTGTGGGAGGAACTCTGGCCCGGCCACGCGCTGGGGCGTCCGCTCACCGGCACGCTGGAGAGCATCGGCGGCCTGCAACGCGACGAGCTGCTTGCCTATCGCGGCTCGCATTATCACACGGGCAACACGGTCGTGAGTGCCGCCGGCGCGGTGCGGCACGACGAGGTGCTGGCGCGGGTGGAGCGGTTGCTGGGCGCGCTGCCCCGCGGGCGGCGCAGTCGCTCCGCCCAGGCGCCGGAGCTGGCGATGCGGGCGCGCATCCGCGTGATCGAGCGCGACACGCAGCAGGTGCATGTCGCCTTTGCCGTGCCGTGCTGCGCGCTGCACAGCGAGGAGCGCTACGCCACGTCGCTGCTCAACGTCCTGCTCGCGGGTAACGTGAGTTCACGCCTCTTCCAGGAACTGCGCGAGAAGCGCGGCCTGTGCTACTCGGTGAGCTCGAACGTGAGCCAATACGAGGACACCGGCGTGCTGAATTTTTACATCGGGCTCGACGCGAAGAATCTCGAGCGGGCGCTGCGCCTGCTCTGCCGCGAATTCCGCCGGCTGCGCGAGGAACCCGTGCGTCCCGCGGAACTCAAGCGCGCGAAGGAATATGCCATCGGCTCCAGCCGCATGTCGCTCGAGCGCACGGGTTCGCAGAATTCGCGCATCGGCTATTCGACCGTTTTCTACGGCGAGGTCGCCGATGCCGAGATCGTGCATGCGCGGCTGCGCGCGGTGACGCCCGGGGAAATCCAGCGCGTCGCGCGGGCGTCGCTACGGCCGTCGCGCATGACGATGACGGTGATCGGCGCGATCCCGGAAAAGACGCCGATTGCGCGCTGGCTGGAATAAGCGCGGCGTCACGAAATCGTCGCTTGGCGGCGCCGGGGAAACGTGGCATACGGGCGGCATGAGCACCCCCGAAAATCCCGACGAAGAATGCACCGTGAGGCCCGGAAAAATCGGCTGGAACGAACTCATCACCAGCGATCCCGGCGCGGCGATTGCCTATTACCAGACCATGTTTGGCTGGGAGACGGAGCCCTTCGACGGCGGTGAAACGCCCTATACGATGTTCAAGCTCGATGGCGTGCCTTTCGGCGGCGTGATGGCAAAGCCCGTGCCCGACATGCCCAGCCATTGGCTGAACTACGTGAGCGTGACGGACCTCGATGCGGCCCTCGCGCAGAGCATCAGCCTGGGCGGCGAGACCCTCTTCGGCCCGATGCCGATCCCAACCGTCGGCCGCATCGCCGTGATCAAGGATCCGCAAGGCGCCGCGATCGGCCTGCACGAGGCCGAGGCAAAGTCGTAGCAAAGTGACGGACGCCGCGGAGAGGCGTTCCCTGCTACAGTTCGCTTTTATCAAATTAGGTTGGCAGCGAGGGGAACTCTTCCGGGTTCATTGGCTTCGCCAACCGCCTCTCTCCGGGACTGAACCGCTGGAGTCGCTCAGGCGACGGAGCTCGCATGCTTGTGAAAGATCTTGTGCGTGATCTTCCAAGTGCCGTCGATTTTCAGCAGCGTGAAGAAATCCGTGAAGCGGTAGCCGGTCCAGTTCTCGATCTCCAGCCGCACCACCGCGACCGTCTCCACGATCTCCACGACGGTAATCTCCGTGCGGATGTCCGGCGCGGGGCCGTTGGCGTCGTCCCAATCGAAGAGCTTCTTGATCGGTCCGTTGAACGGCTCACCGTCGAACCAGCCGAAAATCCACGCGTCCTCGTGGAAGACGCGGCGCATCGGCTCCGCGCTGCCCGTGCGGGCCGCCTCGATGTAGCCCGCGATGGTTTGCTTGACGGCTTCGTAGTCTCCGACGGATGGCGTTTCCATGCGGCGAGGATTATCCCGCGCCACGCCTGGGGGCAATGAGACGGTGGACCCAGCCCGGCCGCGCGCTAGTAACTATGCGACGTCAGCTTCGTCTTTCCGCGGAAGATGTAATAGATGCACGTCGTGTAGGTCAGCACGATCGGGATACCGATCAGCGCGATGATGAGCATGATCCAGAGCGTCTTCGGCGACGACGAGGCGTTCATGATCGTCAGGCTGTTCTCCGGCAGGGGCGTCGAGAGCACCATGTTCGGGAAATATGTCAGGCCAAACGCGGCCATCATCAGGGCCATGCCCACGCACGACGAGAGGAAGGCATTGAAATCCCGCTTGTGATGGAATTCGCGCGGGATGTTCAGGATCACCAGCACTGCCGCCGCCATCACGAGCACGATCCACGGCCGCGTGCGCACCGTCACATACACGTGCGGCAGCGCGAGCAGGGTGTAGAAATTGAACAGGATGTAGGCCGCGAGGAAGAGGCCGATGAGGGTGGGGACCCAGCCGCGCACGAGGTCGTGCAGTTCGCCCTCGGTCTTCATCACGAGATAGATGCCGCCGTGCATTGCGAAGAGCAGCACCACCGTCACGCCCATCAGGAGCGAGTAGGGATTCAGCAGGCCGAGGAACGTGCCGGCGAACTCGTGGTGCTCGTCCAGCGGGATGCCGCGCACGATGTTGCCCATCGCCACGCCGATCAACAGCGCCGAGAGCGTGCTGCCCGCGGCGAAGAGAATGTCCCACATTTGCCGCCACCAGCCCCACGGTTCCTTGCTGCGGAACTCGATCGCGACTGCGCGGAAAATCAGCGCGCACAGCAGCAGCATGAACGGCAGGTAAAACCCCGAGAACACCGTGGCATACGCCTCGGGAAACGCCGCGAAGAGCGCGCCGCCGCCCGTCACCAGCCACACTTCGTTGCCGTCCCACACCGGGCCGATCGCGTTCAGAAACAGCCGCCGGTGCTCGTCCTTCTTCGCGAAGAGCTGCAGCACGCCCACGCCGAGGTCGAACCCATCCAGCACCGCGTAGCCCGTGAGCAGCACGCCCACGAGAATGAACCACACCGTTTGTAGATCGAGATAGTAGCCGCCGATATTCATGCCCGTGCCTCCTGATCGTCCGTGCGCAGCACGGCTTTCCAGCTCTCCGGCATCTCGTGCGACTGGTCGCCCTCGTCCGGTCCGTGCTGAATTTTTCGCGTCAGTAAATAGATGAACATCACGAAGAGCAGCAGGTAAACCGCGCCGAAGAGCAGCAGCGACGCGATGATCTGATTCGCCGTCACCACCTTCGAGAGCGCCTGTGACGTCTTTAGCAGCTCATACACGATCCACGGCTGCCGTCCCATCTCGGCCGTGAACCAGCCCGCCTGGTTTGCAATCTGCGGCCCCAGCACCGAGAGCACGCACGCCCCCAGCAGCAGCCGCGTTGGCAGCCAGTCCACGCGGAAAAGCCACCCCCGCCACCAGAAAAATCCCGCCACCACCACCAGCGCGAAGAGCGCCGTCCCCACGCCCACCATCAGGTGATACGTCTGAAATACCACCGGCACGTTCGGCCAATACGTCTTTCGAATCGCGGGCAATTCCGCCGCCGTCGCCTGCGGATGATACCGCAGCAGGAAGGCATCCGGCGGCAACTGCTTCAATCCCGCCACTGGCTTCGCCGCATCATGATACGTCAGCCAGCTCAAGAGTCCCGGGATTTGCAGCGCGTGCGTCGTCTCCGTCTTCGCGTCCACCGTCCCAATGATCCCCAGCGGCGCATACGCCTGCGTCTCGTAGAGCCCTTCGATCGCCGCGAGTTTCACCGGCTGGTTCTTCGACACGCCCACCGCCGTGATGTCGCCGCTCAACATCTGCAGCAGCGTCGCCGCCGTCCCAAACGCCAGCCCCACCTTCAGCGAGGCCCGCGCGAATTCCTCATGCCGCCGCAGCAGCAAATAATACGCGCTGATGCTCACCACGAGGAACGCTCCCGCCATCCAAGCGCCCAGCACCACGTGCGTGAGCCGCTCGACGGAGGAGGGGTTGAACACCATGGCCCAGAAATCATCTACGACCGCGCGCACCGTGCCGAGATCCGCCGCCACCACCGCGTGATCCACCGGCAGCGTCACCGGATGGCCATTGTTCATCCGTTCGAGGTGATATCCCGCCGGCGTCTGCATCCAGGAGTTCGCCACCACGATCCACACCGCGCTGAAATGCGCCCCCGCGCACACCATGCACGTCGCGAAGAAATGCAGCTTCGGTCCCACCTTGTTCCAGCCAAAGAGCAGAATCGCGAGGAAGCCCGATTCGAGGAAAAACGCGAAGATGCCCTCCGCCGCCAGCGCACTGCCAAAGATGTCGCCCACGAACCGCGAATACGTCGCCCAGTTCGTCCCGAACTCGAACTCCATCACGATTCCCGTCGCCACGCCGATCGCAAACGTCAGCGCAAACACCTTCGTCCAGAACCGCGCCATGTTGTGGAAGAGAATGTTCCCCGTGCGCAGCCAGCATGCCTCCATGATCACCAGCGCCCCGCCCAGACCGATGGACAGCGGCGGGTAGACGTAATGAACCATGATCGTGAAAGCGAACTGGACCCGGGCAAGAATTTCGGCATTCACGAGAGGAAGTAGAGCAGGGTTGAGGGTTCGGCGCTATAAGTTTTGCTAATAATGGGCTGCCTCCCGAATCCCGCGGAATCCCGCCCGCGGGATTTGGGCGATCCATGCCGCCGTTGCTAGCACCCGGCCTCTCGCCGGCCAACCCCTCCCGCCGAAAAACCGCCCGCCGCCTTGACCCCGGTCAATTCCATCCCGTCTCGGGCAAAATCCGGTCAATCGCGCGGCGCCTCGCTCCCCGTCGAAAAAAATTACCAGCGCCGCCGCCTTCGCGTGCGATCTTTCGGTAGAAGCCCTGAGATTTATCCCATCCTCATGAAAATCAAACAGCACCACATCGAAGTCGGCGGCATCGGCGTCGGCCAGGCCACCGAGGAGGACATCGACCGTCGCGCCCTCGAGCTCGCCCTCTCCGACGGACGCGCCCGCCCGAACGAAATCGACCTCCTCCAGGCCCGACAGGAATTCGGCGCCCTCGCCACCGATCCCGACGACCTCGCCGACGAAATCCTCGAGGCCGACCGCGCCGGCGACGGCTTCCCCGCGATGGATACCGGCGCCCGCGCTGACCGCCTCGAGCTCGACGACGAGGCCAACATCGCCGAGACCCTCGTCGAGGAAGGCGTCGCCGAGGCCGAGCACGACAGCCGCCTCCACTCCGACCACGGGCTGTAACAAAGCCCGGTCAACGTCCCGTCCGTCCACGTCCGCGGCCGTCGTCGTCACCGCCGGGTGAGGCCACTCACCGCGCCGCCACGATCTCCCCTGAGGCCTCCCTCCGGCCCATCCCCGATGGACGAATCCCTCCCATGCACGCCATCCTCCCGTTGCCATGAGATTGCTGCTTCCCGCGCTCGTCCTCGCAGCCGTCCATCTCGTCCTTTCCGCCGGCACGGCCCGCGCCCAGATTTACGTGGCCAGCCAGGGCACCAACTCGATCAAGGCATTCACCCCCGCCGGTGCGCCCATCGGCAGCACGGACCTCGTCACCGGCCTGAATTCGCCCAACGGCATCGTTCTCGTCGGCAGCACGCTCTTCGTGACCAATAACGGCGGGGGCGGCATCGGCGCCTACACCACGTCCGGCGCGGCCGTTGCTGGTTTCAGCAGTGGCGCCAGTGCCAGCGTCGGCATCTACGGCATCGCGACGGACGGCACCACCCTGTTTGTCTCGAACGTCTCCGATAACGTCGTCAATGCCTACCACGTCTCCGATGGGCTACCGGCTGCGCCGCCGCCCTTCCTCTCCGGCTTCAACGGACCGCGCGGCGTCGCCGTGGCGGAGAACATCCTCTATGTCGCCGACACGGACTCCGGCTACGTGCGTTCCTTCAACGCCACCACCGGCGCCACACTCCCGGTCATCAACGCCGGGCTCGACCACCCTCGCGGCGTCGCCGTCTCCGGCGGCCGCCTCTACATCTCGCACTACGACACCAACAAAATCTCGCTCTACGATGCCGCGACGATGGTCCTCATCGACGCCGACTTCATCACCGGCCTCGGCAACCCCATCGGCCTGAAGGTGAGCGGGAACAAACTCTACGTCGCAAACACCGGCTCGGGCACCATCGGCGTTTACAACGCCACCACCGGCGCCGCGATCAACGCCACTCTCATCACCGGATTGAACAATCCCTATGACATCGCCGTCGCGCCCGATCCCACCCCTACGCCGGCACCCGCCGCACCCACCGTGCGCGTGAGCGGACCCAAAAAACTCACCACCACCCAGGCCCGCTACACCCTCAAAGGCACCGCCGGCGCCACCGCCGCCAAAGTCGAGGTCAAGGTCGGCGCGCAACCCTACAAAAAGGCCCGCGGCACCACGCACTGGAAGTTCATTGCCCACCTCCAGCCCGGCAAAAACAAAATCCGCGTCCGTGCCGTCACCGCCGCCGGCATCCTTTCCCCTACCGCCACAGTCACCATCCTGCGCACTGCGCCCTAGCCGCCAAGACCGTCGAAGCCGGTCGAGTCGCCCGAGAGCGAGGCCGACCAGCACACCACGCTGGAAACGTTCGCCGCCAGCCAACTCGATCCGAAGCAACTCACAGCGACCGCCAGGAACTCCTCGAAAACATCGTCAACGATTTGATCTGAGGGAATGCTGCAGCGAGAGTTCGGGCGTTGGTCCGGGGCAAATCCTTTCGAGTTGCAACCCGCGTAGGCAAGGGCATCACGCGCACACATTATCGGGCCGGCGGTCGCGAAGTTCGGAGTCCCGTCGTGACGCGCTCGCTCCGTAGTTCTTACGCGTGATGTTCCCAGCGAACTGCCGTCAGACTCTGCGGAACAGGGGTTGATCCCGCACCTCCGCTTCCGGTAGGGTCCGGCTTCCCTCACGAAACTTTCCCCATGATGAAAAAGTTCCCCGCTCTCGGCGCCGTTGCGGCGTCCCTCCTGATGGCCGCTGCGGCGGTCGCGCAAACGAACTCCGCCACGCCGGTGCTGCACGTCGATGCCGGCAAGGTGACGGCGAAGGTGAGCCCGATGCTCTATGGCCTGATGACCGAGGAGATCAACTATTCCTACGAGGGCGGGCTGTATGGGGAGCTGATCCAGAACCGGATCTTCCGCGACAATGACAAGGAGCCCGTGCATTGGGCGGTGGTGGAGGATGGCGGGGCCAAGGGGACAATTGCGCTGGATGAGAAGCCGATCGAGCGTTCGGTGCTCAAGCGGGCGCTGCGACTGGACGCGACGTCCGTACCGGCCGACGGTCGGGTGGGGATTGCAAACGATGGCTACTGGGGCTTTCCGGTGCGGCCGGACACGACGTATCGGGCGTCGTTCTATGCGATGTCGCAGGCTCCCACGGGCGGGCCGCTGACGGTGCGGTTGGAGAGCGCGGACGGGACGAAGGTCTATGCCTCGGCGGTCGTTCCCGCCATGGACAGCGCGTGGCGGAAATATACGGCGACGTTGAAGACGGGCGCAGACGTGACGCCGACGGCCGACGCGCGGTTCACGATCACGACGGGCAAGCCGGGGACATTATGGTTCAATCTCATCTCGCTTTTCCCGCCGACGTTCAACGATCGGCCGAATGGGAATCGGCCGGACCTGATGAAGCTCATGGCGGAGATGCAGCCGAAGTTTCTGCGGCTGCCCGGCGGCAATTTTCTGGAGGGCGACACGATGGCGGACCGCTTCCCGTGGAAGCAGACGATTGGTCCGTTGGAGTTGCGGCCGGGGCATCGCGGGTGCTGGCGCTACGGTGCGAATGACGGCATGGGGCTGCTGGAGTTTCTCGAATGGTGCGAGGACTTGAAGATCGAGCCCGTGCTGGCGGTGTATGCCGGGTATTCGCTCAAGGGCGAGCACGTGGCGGCGGGGCCGAAGCTGCAGCCGTTCGTGGACGATGCGCTCGACGAGATCGAGTATGTGACGGGCCCGGTGACCTCGAAGTGGGGCGCGCAACGCGCGAAGGACGGCCATCCCGCGCCCTTCCCGCTGAAGTATGTGGAGATCGGAAACGAGGACGGCTTCGATCGATCCGGCAGCTACGAGGGCCGCTTCGTGCAGTTTTACGACGCGATCAAGGCGAAGTATCCGCAGCTGCAATGCATCTCGACGGTGGGTGGACTCGATCCGATCGGGCGGCGTTTCCACGTCACGAAGCGCACGCCGGATGTGCTCGACGAGCATTACTACCGCAATGCCGCGGAGATGTGGGCGGACGCCGCGCATTACGACAACTACGACCGCAAAGGGCCGAAGATTTTCGTGGGCGAGTGGGCGACGCGCGAGGGCGCGCCGACGACGAACATGAACGCGGCACTTGGCGACGCGGCGTGGATGACCGGCATGGAGCGGAATTCCGACGTGGTCGTGCTGGCCTCCTACGCGCCGCTGTTTGTGAATGTAAACCGGGGCGGGATGCAGTGGCCGTCGGACCTCATCGGCTACGACACGCTGGGCAGCTACGGGTCGCCCTCCTATTACGCGCAGAAGATGTTCGCCACATATCTGGGCGACAGTGTGGTGGCGGTCACCGGCGAGAATCTCCCGACGCAGACGTGGCAGCCGCCCGCCCCGAGAGTGAAGCCTGGCCAGCCGCCCGCCCCGCTGCCCGCGCCCCGGCAGATGCCTTCGCTTTTCTACGTGGCGACGAAGAGCACGGCAAAGGGAACGATTTACCTCAAGCTCGTGAACGCCGCCGGCACCGCGCAACCGGTGCAGATCGACCTGACGGGCGCGGGGGCGATCGCCCCCGACGGCACGCTTGTCACGCTGAGCGCTGCGCACCCGGGGGACACGAATACGATCCGCGATCCGCAAAAGATCGTGCCCGTGACGGAAAAGGTAAGCGGGCTGGGCAACAAATTCACTCGCACGTTGCCGCCGTATTCCATCACGGTGCTGGAGCTGGGCCAGCTCTAGGCGCGCCCCTCCGCCGCAAACGGACGCGCCGGCCCCTTCGCGTCACGCCGGAAAATACCCGAGAGCGACGCGCCATCGCGCGGAGCGTTACAAAGTGCAGAAATAATGGTCGGAACAGACGCCGACTGGGTGGAGATCGCGCAAGTGACGGACAGCGAAGTCACGTTCCTCGGCGCCTTTGGGCGGGGGCGGCGGGCCGTCCCAAGGCATAGCGAGGGTGAACAGCGCGGCGACAAGCCGCGCGAACAATTTACAACGCGCGCTCGATGGCGGCGTAGTCGATGGTGTGCAGGCGGTCGCGGCCGGCGCCGAGCTTCGGAATGCAATCGATGAGGGCGCGGGTGTAGGGGTGCTGCGGGTTCGCGAGGACTTCGGCGGCGGGGCCGTATTCCACGATGCGGCCGCGGAACATGACGGCGACGTGGTCGCAGAGGCCGCGGATGATGGCGAAGTTATGCGTGATGAGGATGACGGCCATGCCGAGGCGGGCGCGGAGGTCGCGAAGCTCGGCGAGGATTTGCGCCTGGATCGTCACGTCGAGGGCGGTGGTGGGTTCGTCGGCGACGAGGAGATCGGGCTGGCAGCTGAGGGCCATGGCGATCATGGCGCGCTGCTGCATGCCGCCGCTGAGCTGGTGCGGGTAGTCGCGCATGCGCTGGGCGGGATCCACGATGCCGACGGCGTCGAGCCATTTGACGACCTCGGCATCGACGTCGGTGACCTCGGGGCGGTGGAGCTTGATCGCCTCGGCGATCTGGCTGCGGATGGTGAAGACGGGATTGAGGGAGGTGGAGGGTTCCTGAAAAATGTAGGCGATGCCGCCGCCGCGAATCGCACGCAATTCCTTCGGCGGCATTTCGAGGACGTTCCGGCCTTTCCAAAGAATGCTCCCGCTCGAATACCTCGCGGGCGGCTCGGGAAGAAGCCGGGTGAGCGCCAGCGCGGTGACGCTTTTGCCGCTGCCGCTTTCGCCGACGATGGCGAGCGATGATCCCGCCTGCAGGTCGAGCGAGATTTCCCGGACGGCATCGATCGCGCCGTCGTCGGTCTCGAAGCGGATCGAGAGGTTTTGGACGCTGAGGAGCGGTTCTGGATTCATGCAGCTTTTGGATCGAAGGCCCGGCGCAGTGCGTCGCCGAGGAGATTCAACGAAAGGACGAAGATGAACAAGGCGCTTGTCGCGGCGGTGAGGTTCCACCAGACCTTCGGCTCGCGGCTGAGTTCCATGCGCGCGGCGTCGATCATCGTGCCCCACGATGCCGTGCCGATGGGAACGCCGACGCCGATGTAGCTGAGGATGGATTCGGCGAGGATGATGCCGCTGAAGCCGAGCACGAAGTTGATGACGACGAGGTGCATGACGTTCGGCAGGAGATGGCGCGTGATGATGATACGGTGGCTCTCGCCGAGAGCGCGCGCGGCCTCGCAATATTGTCGCTCACTCTGGCGCAGCGTCTCGCCGCGCAGCAGCCGGCACAGGCCGATCCAGCCGGTGATGCCGAGGGCGAACGACATTTGCGGAATGCCCTTGCCGAGCACCATGAGGATGGCGATGAGGAGGAGGATGTTCGGAATGCTGGCGATGGTGCTGTAGAGGTATTGCACGATGTCATCCACGAGGCGCTTGAAATAGCCGGATGCAATGCCGAGCACGATGCCGATGGGAATGTAGATGAGGCTTGTGAGCGCACCGAGGAGTAGGGCGGTCGAGGCACCGTGCAGGGTCTCCTGCAGCACGTCCTTTCCGAGCGCTCCGGTGCCTAGCAGGTGGAAGCCCTTGAGCGACTTGCCCTCGAGATCCACCCTGGCGCAGGGGGCGCTGTAGCTGGTTTCCGTGGGCACGTTTCGGAACGGGAGGTCGAGCAGCGTCATGGGGCGCCCATCCGCGCGCGACCACGGCGTGACGATGAGATCGCTCGCGCCGACGAGGACGTAGAGAACGACAATTACGAGCGAAACAAGGCCCGCGCGGCTGCGCAGAAAGCGGGCGCGCGGACGGCTCCATTGCGGCGTGCGGGCGAATGCGATGCCCGCGCCGACGAGGAGCGCGAGGCCGGCAAGCACGAGCAAATTTTGGAGGGCACCGTTCATTTCAATTTGATGCGCGGATCGACCCACGCGTAGCAAAGGTCGGTGAGTAACAGGCCGGCAAGGTAGAGCAGCGCACCGACGTAGGTGGTGGCGCGAATGACCGCGAAATCCCCGGAATGGATCGCGTCGAGCGCCATGCTGCCGAGGCCGGGAATGCCGAAGAAATCCTCGAGAACAAGGCTGCCGAGAATGAGCATCGGCAGCGAGGCGACCGTGAGAGTGATGATGTTGATCATGCCGTTCTTGAGGACGTGATGCATCAGCACATTACCGGCCGAGACACCCTTCGCATACGCGGTGCGCACGTAGTCGTTTCGGATTTCCTCGAGAAAAATCGCGCGGTAGAGCCGCAGGTCGCCGCCGAGTTCGTTGAGGACGAGGATCATCACTGGCAGCGCGATGAAGCGCACCATTCCGGGCACGTTGAGGCTGAAGCCGAACGCCGGAAAGTATTTCAGCACGACCGCGAGCAACCACTGACAGAAGATCACATAGACCATCACGGGGATGCTCATCAATGCGACGGCGAAGATGGTGCCGGCGAAGTCGATTTTCGTCTCGCGCACGTAAACGAAAAAAAGCGACATCGCGATGGCGAACGCAAGGCTGAAGAAGAACGCGGGCACCGTGATCGTGAGCGACGGGATCGCGCCCTGCTTGAACCGCTCGATCACCGGCTGGCCGCTCACGTCGGACACGCCGAGGTTGAAGGTCGCGAGCGAGACGACGCAATTAGCGAACTGGCTGTCGAAGACGCTCGCGCCCTTGTTGAAATTTAGGAACACCGGCTTGTCGTAGCCACGCTGCTTGATCCAGTTTTCCACGGCCTGCGGCGAGGCCTTCGGGCCGAGAATCTGGCGGGCCATCACGTCGGGTTTTTGCAGCAGGTTGAAGAGCGCGAACGTGATAACCATCACGCCGAACACGATGGGGATGACGTAAAGCAACCGGCGGATGAGGTATCTAAACATTGTCGCGGGCCCTCCGTCGGATGCCGTATGCGACGACGGCGATGATGAGTGTGAGCGCGATGGTGAGCGGCCAGTAGTTTTTTCGATTCCACTCGGCCTGCTTCTTCGCGCGCAGTTCGGCGTCGATGACGGTGTAACGCATGCCGCCGAATTTCGATACGATCGGGTTCTTCACGAAATACGGCGTCCACGGCTGGCGCAACGCAAAGGCGACCTGGTTGAAAATCGGCGCGACCACGCAATCCTCCACGAGTGCGATGTGGTTCAGTTTTTGAATGAGTGCCGCGCGCTCCGGACTGTCCTCCATCGTCGCCATTTGCTCATAGAGCTTGTCGAATTCGGGATTCCTATAAACCGAAAGATTGTGGCCGACGGGCGCGGCGTTGGGACCGTAGAGCAGCGATAGAAAATTTTCCGGGTCGGGGTAGTCCGCTTCCCAGCCCGAGGTGACCATCTGATAGGTCGCCTTCATTTCCTTTTCCATCATTTGGGAAAAGAGATTTTCCTGGATGCGCACGCGGATTCCGAGCTGCTCGAATTGCGAGCGGTCGAACTCCGCCATCTGCCGCTCTGCGCCGCTACCGGCCTGTGTGTCGAACACAAGCTCGAGCGGCTTACCGGTCTTGGGATCGATGCCGTCGGGGTAGCCGGCTTCCGTGAGGAGCTGGCGTGCCTCCTCGAGGTTCGTCTTATCGCGCCAGGGATTCTTGAAATTTGGATCGTAGCCGAACATGCCCGGCGGGAGGAATTGGCCGGTGATGTTGTAAATGCCATTGCCGAAAATATCGTTCAGCTTATCCGCGTTGTAGGCGAGGGCGAGGGCCTTGCGCAGCTTCGCGTTCGATCCCAGCACGGGATCCTTCATGTTGAACATGAGATACCAGACGTCCGGCTCGACGTCCTTGATGAGCGTTACGTTGCGGCGCTTGTATTCCTCGGTGAGCGTGTGGTTCGCGGTGATCACGGAATTGAACACGTCCTTGCCCACGCCGCTCGCGTCGGTCCAACCTTGGCGGAAGAGAATCCATGCGGGAATCGACTCGCGCATGAGGATCAACTGGACCTCGTCCACAATGGGCAACTGCGCGCCCGCGAGGGGCTTGAGGTCGTGGTCGAGATCGGACGGCCAGCCGGAGGTCGGAAATCGCAGCGTGTGGTAATTGTCGTTGCGGATGAAGCGGATGATCTGGCCGCGCTTCCATTCCGCGAGTTTGAACGCGCTGTCGCCGACGGGATGAAAGCGGAAGAGCGGTCGGCGCACGCCATCGATGACCTTGCCGTTGTAATACTCCACGGCCTCGCGCGCGACCGGTGCGGTGAACCAGAACGCCAGCCAGTATTTGATCTGCGGATACGGCTTCGTCATGTGGATGCGAAACGTGTAGCGATCCACCGCCTCGACCGGTGCGAATGGCGCGTCGTAGTCGAACGTCCCGGATTTGTCCGCCGCGTCATACACCGTCGTGAAGCCGACGAGATAATCCTGGAACGTCGCCGCGATCGGGCATTCCACCTTCGGATCCGCCATGCGCTGGAAGGAATACACGAAATCCCGGCTGGTCACTTCGCGGCCCTTGCCCTGCGGGAAGCACGGATCGTCGTGGAAAAAAATCCCGGGCTTGATTTTGCAGATTACGTCCACGGTGCCGTCCGGCTTCGGCTCGAATTGCGGCATCTCCGCGGCCATCATCGGGATGAGCTCGTAGTTTTCCTTGAGCGGCTCGTAGGTGAGGAATGTGTCATACACGCTCGCGACGACGACGTGGCTGAGTTCGTCGTAGGCGAATTGCGGATCGAGTGAGCGCGGATCCTCCGGAAATACGCGGTAAGACACCACCCACGGCGAACCGTTGGCGCCCGTTTTTTTCCATGGCGGGACGTGCGGGTTGTTGTCGCAGGCGGAGAGGCAGGCGGCGAGGGCGCAGAGCCAGTGCAGGCGCACGTTCATGCCATGGGGCGCGTCGGCGTGACTGTTGGACTCCGCATCCCGCGAATATTTGGAGCGTGCGGCGGATTGTCAACGCGCCGTGTTCGCGGTTGTGGAGGCATTGCGGCTGTGCTTCAGTGGTCGGCTCGCATTATGAACGTCGTCCTTGATACCCAACCCAACTGCATTGCCACGCTCCGCGTCGAGCTCGAGCCGGAGCGCGTCGAGCGCGAATGGCAGACGGTCGCCAAACAATTTCAGAAACAAGCCCGCCTGCCCGGCTATCGTCCCGGCAAGGCTCCGCAGGCCCTCATCGATAAAAAATTCAGCGCGGACATTCGCGAGGAGACGCAGAACAAGCTGCTCCGCGCGGCGTTGAACGAGGCCATCGAGCAGAAGAGCCTGCGCGTGCTGACCGTCTCGAAGGTCGAGGACGTAGGGATCGCCGCCGATCGTTCGATGCATTTCACCGCGACGGTCGTGACCTCGCCGGAATTCGAATTGCCCGATTATTCCACCATTCCGCTGCAACTGGCCAAAAAGCCGGTGACCGACGCCGACGTGGAGAATGCGTTGAACGGCATCGCCGAGCAGCACGCGGACTTCCAGACCGTCGAGGGCCGTGCGCTCGAGATGGGCGATTTTGCGGTGCTCACTTACGCGGCGACGCTCGATGGTCAGCCGCTCGCCGAGGCGGTGGAGAATTGCCCGCCGTTGCTGGCCGGCAAGCCGAACTGGTGGATTCGTCTCGCGCCCGAGACGCTCGCGCCGGGCTTCAGCGAAGCATTGGTCGGCCTGAACGTCGGCGAGAGCTGCGACTTCACGATCAATATTCCCGAGGAGTTTCCGTTCCCCGGTGTGCGCGGCAAGCAGCTCGCCTACTCCGCGACCTTGCACGAAATTCGCGCGCGGCAATTGCCGGCGCTCGACGACGAACTCGCGAACAAGCTCGATGCGGGCAAGACGATGGCCGAGGTGCGCGAGCGCCTGCGGATCGAGCTGGAGAAATACGCGGAGAACGAATTCGAGACCGGCAAGCGCAGCGGCGCGATCCAGTATTTGCTCTCGAAGGTGACGTGCGAGCTGCCGACGCATCTCGTGAACAACGAAATGTCCGGGATCCTGCGCGAGATCGTGCAGGAGAATCAGGGCCGTGGCGTGAGCGAGGATGAACTCAAGGCGCACGAGGACGAAATCCTTGGCGCGGCCAAGCAGAGCGCCGCGGAGCGCGTTCGCACGACGTTCCTGCTGCTGCGCATTGCGGAGAAGGAGAAGATCGAGGTCACGCAGCAGGAGCTGGCCTTCCACGTCACGCAGCTTGCCGCGCGCTATCAGGTGCCGGTGCAGAAGTTCGTGAAGGACCTGCAGAAGCGCGATGCGTTCGGCCAGATCCGTGAGCAGATTCTCGCGGGCAAGGCCCTTGATTTCATCACCGCGAACGTTAGCTTGAGCGAGCCTGCGGTGCAGGCATCTTAAATCCTTATGTCACAGCCCCATTCCATGCTGGTCCCCATCGTCGTCGAACAAACCGGCCGCGGTGAACGCAGTTACGACATCTACTCGCGGCTCCTCAAGGACCGCATCATTTTCATCGGCACGGGGATCGACGACCACGTCGCGAATCTCGTGATTGCCCAGCTCCTTTTCCTCCAAATGGAGGATCCGAAGAAGGACATCAACATCTACATCAACTCGCCGGGCGGCTCCGTCACGGCGGGTCTCGCGATCTACGACACGATGCAATTCGTGACGTGCGACGTGACGACGTATTGCATGGGCATCGCCGCCAGCATGGGCGCGGTGTTGCTCGCGGCCGGCACGAAGGGCAAGCGCTACGCGTTGCCGAATTCCGACATCATGATTCACCAGGTCTCGGGCGGCGCGCAGGGTCAGGCCAGCGACGTCGAGCGCCAGGTCGAGTTCATGTATAAGCTCAAGCGGCGGCTGAACGGCATCCTCTCGAAGCACACGGGCAAGCCGGTCGATCAGGTCGAGCGCGACGCGGATCGCGACAACTACATGACGGCCGAAGAGGCGAAGACTTACGGCCTCGTCGATGAAGTCGTGCAGTCGCGGAAGGAATTTGCCGCGGTGCTTCCCGAAAAGACCGCCACGGAGTAGGTTTCCAGCATGGCCCGGCCGTCCAATTTGACGATGTGCTCTTTCTGCGGGAAGAGCCATGCCGAGGTGCGCAAGCTCATCGCCGGGCCGGGCGTGTATATCTGCGACAGCTGCATCACGGTCTGCAAAGGCATTCTCGACAAGGAAATCGGCGACGATTCCAAGCGGCAGAACGCGGCGATCCGCGTGATGAAGCCGGCCGAAATCCGGCGTGAACTCGACCAGCACGTGATCGGGCAGGAGACCGCGAAGAAGGTGCTCTCGGTCGCGGTGCATAATCATTACAAGCGCATCGTTCAGGATTCCTCGGCCGATTCGTTGCGCATCGATGCGCTCGCGGAGGTCGAGATCGAGAAGAGCAACATCCTGCTCGTCGGGCCGACCGGTTCCGGCAAGACGCTGCTGGCGCGGACGCTGGCGCGCATTCTCGACGTGCCGTTCTGCATCGCGGACGCGACGACGATCACGGAAGCCGGTTACGTCGGTGAGGATGTCGAAAACATCGTGCTGCGCCTGCTCCAGGCCGCCGATTACGACGTGAAGCGCGCCGAGATGGGCATCGTCTATATCGACGAGATCGACAAGATTGGCCGCAAGACGGACAACGTGAGCATCACGCGCGACGTGTCCGGCGAAGGCGTCCAGCAGGCGTTGCTCAAGATTCTCGAGGGCACGGTTTGCAACGTTCCGCCGCAGGGCGGCCGTAAGCATCCCCAGCAGGAATACATCCAGGTCAACACCGCGAAAATTCTGTTCATTTGCGGCGGCGCTTTCGTCGGGCTCGACAAGATCGTGCAACGCCGGCTCGGCGCGAAGGCGATGGGATTCCACGTGCGCGATTTTTCCGCCGGTGGCACCGAAGCGCGCGATCTCATGCGGGCCGTGGAGCCGGAGGATCTGCTGAGCTTCGGGTTGATCCCGGAATTCATCGGGCGTCTGCCGGTCGTGACCGCGCTCGATCCGCTCACCGAGGACGAGCTCATGCTCATTCTCACCGAGCCGAAAAACGCGATGGTGAAGCAATACACCAAGCTCATGGCGATGGATGGCGTCGGCCTCACGGTGACGAAGGACGCCCTGCGCGCGATGGCCGCCGAGGCCGTGAACAAGGGCACCGGCGCCCGCGCGCTGCGCGCGATGATGGAGCGCCTGATGCTCGACATCATGTATGAAGCGCCGAGTCGTGAGGACATCGCCGAGGTGACCGTGAACCGCGCCGTCGTCGAGGGGAAGCGCTCGCCGCTGATCCGACGCAAGCAGGACAAGAACGCCGCCTAGGCGTTCCCGACGCATGGGCCAGCCAACCGGGCAGCCGTTCGCGTATCTGTTCGAGCGGTTTCCTTCGTTCACACAGACGTTTTGTTTTCGCGAGGTGCTCGAAATGCGGCGGCAGAGTGTCGTCGCACCGATCTTTGCGATTCGCGATCCGAGCGGGGAGCCGCGCCAGGATTTTCCGGCGGAGTTGGATGGTCTGACGACGTATCTGCCGGCGTCCTTCGACGAAGCGCTCAAAGCCGACGCGTTCCGTCGCGCGGCACGCCGGGGAATCGCGGATCTGCGCGCGCTTTGGGGCGACGAGCAGGAGAAGCGCCGCATCTACGAGGCGCTGTGGCTTGCGCCGGAGTTGCGACGCCGCGGAGTCGAGCATGTGCACGTGCATTTTGCGGGCATCGCCGCGCGCACGGCATTCTGGCTCAAACGCCTCGCGGGCATTCGCTACAGCTTCACCGCGCACGCCAACGACATTTTTTGCGAAGAGTCGCCGGAGCGGCTTGAAATGTTGATCCGTGAGGCGGAGGTCGTCGTGACGGTGAGTGATTTTAGCGTGCGGTATTTGCAGGAACGCTTTCCGGCCCACGCGCAAAAGGTGCGCCGCGTTTACAATGGCATCCATCTCGAACGCTTTCGACTGGCGGATCCCAATCCGTCGCGGCCGCTGATTCTTGCCGTCGGCCGTTACATCGAAAAAAAAGGTTTCCTGGATTTGATCGCAGCGTGCCGCCAGCTCGGGGCGCGGCCGTTTGAATGCCTGATCGTGGGCCAGGGACCGCTGGAGGCGGAATTGCGGGCGGCGGCCGAGGACGACAATCGGATTCAAATTACCGGGCCTCGCGGGGAGGAGGAGATTATCGCGTTGCTCGCGCGCGCCTCGGTTTTCGCGCTGCCCTGCATCAACGAACAGGCGGGAGGGAAGGACAACTTACCGACGGTGATCATGGAGGCGATGGCGGCGGGTCTGCCCGTCGTTTCGACGCCGATCGCGGGCGTGCCCGAGATGACGATCGATGGCGAAACCGGCTTTCTCGTTCCCGAGCATGACGTGGAGGCCTTGACGGCGCGACTGATCGGATTGCTCGACGATCCCGAGCGGGCGCGGGCGATGGGCGCGGCGGGTCGAAAAAGATGCGAGGCGCTTTTCGCGACGGAGCGAACGACGCAGGAACTCAAGGCCACGCTTGCGAGCGGCGGGGCCTTCAACGTGAAATCCAAGGGATGGTGGAGTCGGATCTTCAATCGCTGATCGAACTGCCGCCGGAATGGCTGCGGCCCGGAGCGCCCCTTGAAATCGACCTCGGCTGCCACAAGGGGGCATTCGTGGTCGCAATGGCGCAGCAATTTTCTGATGTCCGCTTTCTCGGGATCGAGCAGCAGCGCAAGCGCGTCGAAAAATGCCGGGCCAAGATCGTTCGACTCGGACTTGGGAATGCGCAGGTGGTGCAGGGGGAGGGGCTGGAAACTTTTCGGGAACGGCTGCCCGCCGGGCTCGCGAGCGTGGTGCATGTCTCGTTTCCCGACCCGTGGCCGAAGCGTCGGCACCACGTGCGCCGGCTGGTGAACGCCGATCTTTTGCGCGAGGCCTGGCGGGTGCTCGCGCCGGAGGGCCGCTTGCGGCTCATGACGGACGACGAGCCGTATTTCCTCGCGATGCGCAGCGCGGTGGAAGGATTTGCGGGATTTCGCGCCATCGAGTGGGAGGACGGTCGCGTCTATCCCGAGACGGAATTTCAAAAGAAATTCGCGGCGACCGCGAAGCCGATTTACCGGCTTGCGCTGCGCCGATGCGAGTCGATGAGTTCCGCGTAGAAGCCTTCCAGGGCTTTGATGGCGGCGCCTTGCTCGAATTTTTCACGCACGGACGCGGAGGCGGCACGGCTCATCTCCGCAAGGCGGCCGGGGTCGGCGGTCAACGCGAGCAAGGAGTCGCGCAGCGCCTGCCAGTCGTTTTCCGGCGTGAGGAGCCCGCCCACATCGTTCGTGACGGCTTCGGGAATTCCGCCGTGTAAAGTCGCGACGACGGGCAGACCCGAGGCCATCGCTTCGAGCATGGAGTTCGGCACGCCTTCCTGATCCTGCGCCGCGGTGGTGCGGCTCGGATGCAGAAAAAGGTGACTGCGTTCATAGAGAGCGCGAAGTTCGGCCTGGGATTGGAAGCCGGCGAAGGTGACGGCTTTCGCGACGCCGAGTTCGCTGGCGAGGGCTTCGAGCGTGGCGCGCTGTGGTCCGTCACCGGCGACGGTAAAGGTCGCGGCGGGGTGAGCGGCATGAAAAGCGGCAAAGGCGCGGAGGGCATCGTCGAGCCCCTTCTTCTCGATCAAGCGCGAGGCTTGCACGAGCTGCCAGGCGCCGTTCGCGGGTGTCGGTCGTTCGGCGAAGGGAAAAGCCTCCAGCGGAATGCCGGTGCGGTTGAGGCGAATTTTTGCCGGATCGCAGCCGAGGTCGATCAGACGTCGCGCGAGGGATTCGCTGCGGGCGAGGACCATCGGTAGCGCGGCGAGGAGTTCGCGCATGCGGGTGCCGTAGCCGGGCTCCTTGGCGCGAGGCATGATGTCCATGCCGTGGAAGGAGACGACGCTGGGCCCGGGCCAGTTGCGGATGAACGGCAGGAGGTGGACGCCGGTGTGGCCGAAATAGACGTGCAGCAGATCGGCGTGCCGGCGGGCGAGGACGGTCGCGAGCTGATCGTATTCGCCGCGGTAGAAAACCGGCTCCATGCGGAGGAGGTATTTTTTTTGGAAGCGGGCGAGGAAGTTGATGCGCGGGCGGGGAAGCAGCTCGATGGCGTCGAAGGGGAATTGCTCCTCGCAGCGCCGTTCCTTGGTCATGACGAACGTTTCGAACGCGCGCAGCCCCGTGATCTGCCGGTAGATGTGGAGCATCTCGGGCTTGAGGAACGTGGTGCAGTAGCTGGCGACGACGGGCATGGGCGAAGCGGCGAGCATACACCGGGAGCGCGCGGCGCGGGCGAGGGGAAATTCGCGCATCCTTTTGCGGTCAGCGGGGTTCAAATGCAGGTGGTTGAATCGCTCGTTCCGCAGTATGAAATGCCGATGGCGGAGTTCCCCGGCGAGCCGGATGACCTGGAGTTGATGGCTCGCGTGCGCGACGGGGATGCGGATGCGTTCACCGCGCTCGTGGAGCGACACCAGCATTGGGTGATCGGCGTCGTGGCGAAAATGCTGGGCTCGCCGAACGAGGCCGAGGATCTCGCGCAGATGGTGTTCGTGCGCGTGTGGAAGAGCGCCTCGCGATGGGAGCCCACGGCGAAATTCACGACCTGGCTGCTAACGATCACGCGCAATCTCGTCTTCAATGAAGTGCGGCGCCGCGGCCGGGCGCGGACGGTGCCGCTGGAGGAATCGGACGATCGCCCACCGCGCGAGTTTGCCGATCATCGCGTGGTGTCGCCGGCGGCTGCGCTGGCAAATGCCGAATTGCAGGAAGCGATCGAGGCGGCGATCCAATCGTTGGGCGAGCAGCCGCGCCTGGCGCTGATTCTGCGGCGTTACGAGGAGATGTCCTACGAGGACATCGCGGCGGTGCTGGGCGTCACCGTGCCGGCGGTGAAGAGCATGCTTTTCCGCGCGCGCAGCGAGCTGCGCGTCCGGCTGGCGGTCTATCTCGACAAATCGCCTTGAGCGACGCGGTGCGCATCCGCAAACTCGCGCGATGCCCAAGCCCGATGAACACGTCCTGGTAGTCCGCCGCCAACTTTTCGACGAGCTCGGAAGTTTTCAGGGCTTCTGCTCCGAACCGCAGCGCTATCTCGAAGTCTTTCTGCGCCGCGAAAACAATTTCTTTGCTCCACGCTCGACCGCGGAGACGGATCCGTCGCTCAAGCAGATCATTCCCTATGCGATCTTCACGCATGGCGGACGGGTGCTGCGCTACGTGCGGGGCGGGAAGTCCGGGGAAAAACGCCTCGTGGCCAAAGCCTCCATCGGCATCGGCGGACACATCAACGACGCGGATGAGGGGCTCTTTGCCTTCAACGCGGATGCCTACCGCATCGCCGTCGAGCGCGAGATCGCCGAGGAACTGGAACTCAGCGGCGGCTTCACGGATCGCGTGATCGGCTTGATCAATGACGACTCGAATGAAGTCGGCGCGGTGCACCTGGGGGTGGTTCACCTCGTGGAACTCGAATCCGACGCGGTGCGCCCCGGCGAGGCGGCAATTGCGAAGCTCGAGTTCGTCACGGTCGAGACATTGCTCGCGAGTCGCGAGGAGCTGGAAACCTGGTCGCAGATCGCGCTCGATCAGCTTTCAAAAGTGCTCAGCGAGCCGGCGCGCTGAGCAATGTCGGCCGAGCGCCAAGGAATCACGGGGTGCTACCAGTTCTTGATCCAGGCGGCCGGGTTGCCCTGGTTCTTCTGCGTATTTTTTCCGTAGGACCAGAGATCGAAAAAGTTGGTTCCGTTTCGGCTGTTATCGCCCGGCGACTGGTAGTGGTAAGGATTGCCAAACGGATCGATAAGGTAGGCGTCAGCGCTCAATAGCTCATCGGTAGATTTTGGCGTGCTAGCCCGGTAGGTGCTTAGCATCTTTGGAGGAATCTCCATATACGGTTTGCGAGGAGGGGTGTCCTTGATCGGTTTGGCGGCGAGTTCCTGGACGAGGACTTTGGTGGAATCATCGGTGGAACCGTTTGCTTGCTGTGGATACGCGCCATTGTCGAGTTTGTAGGCCTCGATGGCGTTCTCGAGCGCCTTGATTTCGACCTCGGCCCGGGAGTTGCCTGCCTTTTCCTGCACGTATCCGGAGATGCCGAGGATCAAAGACGCCAGAACCGCGATAATTGCGATGACGACGAGGAGTTCGATGAGGGTGAACGCCCCCTTGGAGGTCGTGGGACCGACTTTGCTCAACTTCATGGGAGGGGAATGGCGGATTAGCTGCCGGTGTTGCCCTGGAGGCCGCTGATGATGCTGATCAGCGGGAGGAAGAGAGCGACGACAATCGTGCCGACGATTACGGCGAGGAAGACGATCATGATCGGCTCGAGCATGGAGGTGAGGCCCTGCACGGCGTTATCGACTTCGTCATCATAGACCTCGGCGACCTTCAACAGCATCTCGGGGAGCTGACCGGTTTCCTCGCCCACGTCGATCATGCTGATGACCATGGGAGGGAAGACGCCGCTGGCCTCGAGCGGGGCGACGATGGATTCACCCTCCTTCACGGCGTCGTGGACCTTGGTGATGGCGTCGGCGATGATGATGTTGCCGGCGGTCTCGCGGGTGATCGTAAGGGCCTGGAGGATGGGAACGCCGCTGGTCACGAGGGTGCCGAGGGTGCGGCTGAATCGGGAAACCGCACTCTTGCGGGTGAGGTCGCCGAAAAGCGGAGCACGAAGCTTGACCATGTCGATGGCGCGGGCGCCCTTCGGATTTTTGGCAATCAAGCGATAGGCGATGATGATGACGACGATGCCCGCGATGATCGCAATGATGTTGTTCTCGATGAGGTGGCTCGCGCCGATGACGAATTGCGTAAGGGCCGGGAGGGGCTTGCCGTTGAGCATGTCGGCGAAGATGGCCTCGAACTTCGGCACGATGAACACGAGCAGGAAGGCCAGGATCGCGATGGCGATGCAGAGCACGATGAGCGGGTAGAACATCGCGGCGACGACCTTGTTCTTGATGCGCTGGGCCTTTTCCTGGAACTCCGCGAGGCGCAGGAGGACCAGCTCGAGCACACCGCCGAGCTCACCGGCCTTCACCATGTTGACGTAGAGTTTGTTGAAGATTTTCGGATGGACGGAGAGGCTGTCCGAGAAGGTGCTGCCGCCCTGGACGGACTCGGCGAGCTGATTGATGGTGGATTGCAGCACCACGTCCTTTTCCTGCTTTGCCAGCACGGTGAGGCTGCGGAGGAGGGGAAGGCCCGCGTCGATGAGCGTCGCGAGCTGGCGGGTGAAGATCATGAGGATCTTGCCCTTGACGGTTTGCTTCTTGAAGAGGGAGAAGCTGGATTTTTTGGCGGGGGCGCCGGACTTCGAGGCTACGGCCTTGGAAACTTTGGCCTTTGATGCCTTCGATTCGACATCGACCGATTTCGGAAAGTAACCCGCCTGTCGCAGTGCGCCGACGGCTTCATTTTGAGAGGCGGCCTCAATGACGCCGGTGACTTGCTGACCGCGCGCATCCAGCGCAACGTAGGTGAAATTTGGCATGGTGTTCTGTGAAGGGGTCGATTTTTCCGAAAGGCTAGAGATAAATCCTTCAACGCCGCGCCAAAGTCCAGAAAAGAACTCCGGCGGGACGGAAGAATTCAGGCGGTGAGCCAGGCATTGGTCGCGCGCTCGCGTCCGACGGTCGTTGCCGGACCGTGGCCGGGGAAGACTCGGGTGGCACCGGGGAGGGGAAGGATTTTTTCCCGGATGCCGCTGACGAGCAGGTCGTGATCGCCACCGGGAAGGTCCCAACGGCCAATGCCGCCGCGGAAAAGCACGTCGCCGCCGAAGAGCACGCCCTCCGCGGGGAAGAAAAAGCACAGGCTGCCCGGGCAATGCCCCGGCACCTCGAGCACGCGAAAATTCAATCCGGCCAGCTGCGGGGTGGAGGCGGCGTCGAGCAATTGGCTGCCGGCGGCATCGATTGGCTCCACTTCCAGAGCGTAGCCCCAGTCGCGAAAGAAATCGGGATCGGTGACCATCGGCAGGGTATCGCGATGAAAATAAACGGAGCAGCCGTGGCGGCGCTGGACGGCGGCGGCATCGGCGACGTGGTCGAAATGTCCGTGGGTGAGGAGCAGGGCATCGATGCGTTCCCCGGCGAAGTGAGCGTCAGCTTCCTGCGGAGCGTCGATGAGGACGTTTCCCGACGGGCCGCGCAGGAGAAAAGCGTTGGTGTCGAGGAGGCCGCCGGTAAATTCTTCGAACTTAATCATGAGTAGGTGGTCTGAAATGCCATGCGTAGTTTGATTTTCGCGTTTTCGTCTGCAAAGCTATTCCGAATGAGATTTATCGCGCTTGCGTTGGTGCCCGTATTCCTGGCCGGTTCGGCCGTGGCGGCGGATTTGGATAAGGTCGGCGTCTCGGTGGCCCGCCTCCTCGAACAGGGGCACTACTCCCGGCACAAGCTCGACGACAGCGTGTCGCAAAAATTGCTCAAGCAGTATTTGCAGGACCTCGATCCGAATAAGCTGTTCTTCACGCAGGCCGAAATCGACGCGCTGAACGCGCAATACGCGACCACGCTCGACGACGCAATTCTCGCCGGCGATCTCGAGCCGGCCCGCCAGATTTTCGCGCTCTACAAAAAGAACGTCACCGCCCGCGTCGCGAGCAATAAGAAGCTCGCCGACAAAAAATTCGACTTCAAGGGCAAGGAAACCGTCCAGCTCGATCGCAAGGATGCCGCCTGGCCGAAGGACGCGGCCGAGGAGAACGATCTCTGGCGCAAGCGCGTCGAGGCCGAGCTCCTCCAGGAGTCGCTCAACGAGCATGCGGTCGATCCGCCCGCAAAGACCGTGAAGCGCCGTCAGGATCAGCTCCTGCGCAACCTCACCGAAATGGACGACGAGAGCATCATCTCCGGTTTCCTCGGCGCGCTGGCTCGCAGCTACGATCCGCATTCCGAATACATGAGCCCGTCCGAGCTCGCGAACTTCGAGATCGAAATGAAGAAGTCACTCGACGGCGTCGGGGCGGTCCTGCAGAGCGAGGACGGCTACGCGAAGATCAAGGAGATCGTCCCCGGCGGTCCGGCCGATCTCGAGGGGCATCTCAAGGTGAACGACCGCATCTCCGCCGTCGCGCAGGGCGACGCTCCGTTCGAGGACGTTGTCGATATGAAGCTCGACAAGGTGGTCGAGAAAATCCGCGGCAAGCGCGGCACGACCGTGCGGTTGCAGGTCATTCCCGGAAGCGCGACCGATCCGTCGAAGCGCGAGGTCATCGCGATCCGTCGCGACGAGGTGCAGCTCAAGGAGCAGAAGGCGAGTGCCGAAATCATCGATCTCACGCGGCCGAATGGACGTCCGCTTCGCCTCGGTTGGATCGAGCTGCCGTCGTTCTATGCCGATCTCGGTCACAGCGATGACGCCGACGCGGTGAGCACCACGAAGGATGTTTCGTTGCTGCTGAACCGCCTGAAAAAGGAAGGCATCGAGGGCCTCGTGATCGACCTTCGCCGCGACGGCGGCGGTTCGCTCGAGGAGGCGATCAATCTTACCGGCCTGTTCATTCCGAAAGGCCCGGTCGTGCAGTCGAAGGATTCGAACGGCAAGGTTTCCGTCTCCTACGACAAAAATGCGCAGGCTTCGTATGACGGTCCGATGATCGTTCTGACCAACCGGCTCAGCGCCTCGGCGAGCGAAATTTTTGCGGCGGCGCTGCAGGATTACGGCCGCGCGGTGATCGTGGGCGACGAGCGCAGCTTCGGCAAGGGCACGGTGCAGACGATGCTCGATATCGGGCGTTTCATGCCCTTCTTCAGCCTCGGCTCGTCCGACGCGGGCGCGCTGAAATTGACGATCAATAAATTCTATCGCGTGCTCGGCGGCTCCACCCAGCTCGAGGGCGTGAAGTCGAACATCGTGCTGCCGTCGCTGACGGACAATCCCGAGATCGGCGAAGGGGCGCTGCCGAATCCGCTGCCCTACGACGAAGTCGCGCCGCAGCGGATCGACCGCAGCGATCTGTCGCCGGTCATCGGCCAGCTCTCCGCGCTCTCCTCCGCCCGCGTCGCCGCCGATCCGGAATTTCGTTACATCAGCGAGGACATGGATCGCCTGCGCAAGCGGATCACGGAAAACACGGTTTCGCTGAATCTTGCCGACCGAAAGCGGGAACTCACCGAGGACAACGCCCGCCGCGAAGCTCGCAACAAGGAACGCGCCACCCGCGGAGCCGCCGTCGAGGCCGTGGCCTACGAGGTTACGCTCGACAACGTCGACAAGCCCACACTCGAGAAGGTCGCCTACGACCGCAAGAAGAAGGGCTCGCTCTACGATTCGGCCGATGATGACAGCGACGATGTCGATCCGAAGACGGCCGACGGCAAGAAAACCGCCAAGGAACCGATTGTGACCGACGCGATTCGGAATGAAACGCTGCGCATCGAGGCGGACCTTGTCGATCTGCAAAAAACCGCCAAGACCGCTTCCGCGCACACCAGCGATCGCACCCCGGCCACACCCTGACGCGGCAATCGCGCGTCATAGTCCCTTGCGGGATTGACACCCCCGGCCGATTTTGGGAAAGCAAGATTCGACATCCTCGGCAATCCCCCGGAATGCGCGAGTTCAAGTAACCCACCATGAGCGAACCGAAAAAAGAAACCGTGCGCATCGTCCTTCCGCCCCGGCGCGAAGGGCAGCCCCTTGCCTCCACGCCCCGCGAGTCGGCGATGGTCAATCTCCCTCCCAAGCCCGTTGCCGCGCCCGCCCCGGCGGCTGACGCCGCGGCGCCGGCAGCTCCAGTGATTCCCCCGCCTTCGCTCCCGAAACCTCCGGGCAGTCTCCAGCCGCCGGCTGCGCCCGGGATTCCGAAGCCCCCGACTTTTCCCGGTGCTCCCAAGCCCCCGGCTCCGCCCGCCGCCCCGGCCGCGCCCGGCATTCCCGCTCCTCCGAAACCCGCGGGCATCGCTCCCGCCGTTCCGGTCACCGTTCCGCGCCCCGCGCCAGTCGGCCCCGCGCCCGTGGCCGTCAAGCCGCAGCCGAAAAAGGAAACCGCCAAGGTCGCCGCTGCTCCGGGCATTCCGAAGCCGCAGGCCACCGTGCG
>JGI24033J26618_1000012_pt1 | contig 32680 bp, 29 predicted proteins | sample KBSMisM7withPhiX_FD_26618 | JGI IMG/M metagenome (IMG submission 26618)
GAGCGAGAGGGGAATCGTATCCGCGTAGCTCACGTGATTGCTCACGAAGAGCACTCCGCCGGCCGCTGGCAACCGATCCACCCCAACCACGCGCACGCGGTAGAAGATTCGCCCGAGCGGCAGGATCACCGCCCGCACCGCGCGTTCGATCAGGCGATCAGCCGGACTCTGCCGCGGGCTCCACGTTGTTTTCATGACCCGAGCATGCCGCAGATTCGCGAATTCCCCTAATCGATCATTTGTGGGTAAAGATTGATTCCCTCGATGCTCAATCTCCATCACCTCGAGTTGTTCTACTACGTCGCGCGGCACGAAGGCATCGTTCCCGCCTGCCGCCACATTCCCTACGGCGTGCAGCAGCCGGCGGTGAGCGCGCAGATCATCCGGCTGGAGGAGGAACTCGGCGTGTCGCTCTTTCGTCGCCGCCCCTTTCAACTCACCCCCGCCGGCCGCACGCTCTACGATCACCTCGCCCCATTCTTCAGCCAGTTGCCGGACCTCGAGGCGCGCCTGCGCGGCGAAGCGACAAGCGCTCTGCGACTCGCCGGATTGTCGGAGGTCATGCGCGATCACGCCCCGGCCCTCCTCGCCCGTCTGAAGGCGCGCCATCCCGCGCTGCGGCTCACCGTGCTGGAGGCCGACCAGAAGATGGCCGAGCAATTGATCCGCCGCGGCGAGGCCGACCTTGCCGTCACCGTGCTCGACGAGGAACTCCCCGCCGGCCTTGAAGGCAAGCGCCTTCTGCGCCTGTCCATCGCCCTGCTCGTGCCGGACGCCTCGCCCTGGCGCACCGCAACCGCCGCCATCGCGGCCGGCGCAGGCGGCAAACTGGACCTCGTCTCGCTGGGATCGCAGGAGCTCCTGCCCCGGTTGTTTGCGCGCGGATTGAAAAAGCTCGGAAAGGAATGGCCGGTCGCCATTGCCGTCAGCTCCGCCGACCTTGTCGCACCCTACGTCGCCGCGGGCCTCGGCGCCGGCCTTACGGTCATCACGCCGCATCGCCCGTCGCCCGTGGGATTGCGCGAGCTTCCGCTCAAGGGCTTTCCTTCGCTGAGCGTCGGCGCATTCTGGACCGGACGCCTGCCCGGACCCGCGCAGGATTTGCTGACGGATCTTGCCAGCATCGCCCGAGGGAGCTGAAACGATCCGGCATTCCCAACCACGCTCCGCCATGCTTGAGTGAGCCCCGCCGCCGGTGTGGCGAAATGGCAGACGCATGGGACTTAAAATCCCTTGGTGAGCAATCACCGTGCGGGTTCGAGTCCCGCCACCGGCACTTCTCAACGAGTCAGTGTCGCGTGACATTGGATATGTCGGACAAAACGACAGAAGTCGTGTCGCTCTTTGTGACATAGATTCTGCCCGATCACTCGCGACGCTCTAATTTACGGGTGCTGCGGCCGGTCTGGCAAATGTCTGGTCGCTGTCGGTGCGCATATTCTGCGTCATTTCGCTTTCTTTACGCCAGCGGTCGACGTTGAAATTTCGCGTCTATATCCGAGCAAACATATCGGGCTGGATTTCCGATGAGCGCTGCGGCAATCGTTCCATCACACGGCACTCGTTTTCCATTTTGCGGATGACGGCCAAGCCTACGGACTCGATCCCCTCGTCGGGATGTTCCTCGATCGCGATCGCGGCGAACTCCGCAATGAGGCCGATTCTGACGAGATTGCGATTCTGGAGTTCATTCACCAAAGCGCGAGCATCCGGGCTCCGGCCACTTACGCTTGCAGCAAGAATCCTTGTCTGATCGGGACACAGTTCAACCAAACAGCCGAGTAACTCGCCCGGATCCAGATCAGGAATTTCGTAAACGCAGGAGACCTCTTCTTCGGGGACACCTTGGACCAGGAAATGGTTCGCCGAGTATGTCGTCCCCAGAACCAACGCGAGACTGCCGCCCGCGTCTTCGACCAAATTGCGGATGCCGATAATCGTCTGAATGAGCGATGCGGCCATGCGATGCGCATCGTTGATGACCAGCGTGGATTCCCGGCCAATCCCCTCCGCGATTCGTTCGACGATGAAAAGCTCGGAACGGGGATCATGATCCCGGCATTCTTCAATGCCGAGCTTCCTGGCCAATCGAACTAAAATTTCGCGCTCGGTGCCGCATGGCGGGCAATTGAATACGTGGAAACTTCCTCGGCTGGAAACCACCGCTTCGCTCGTCGGAAGGTTGACAAGAAACCGCCTTCTTCCGGAGAGAGGACGGCCACGGATGATCGCGATTCCGGAACGCCGATGATTGACGAGGATTTGTCGAAGACACTCGTCGTGCCATTTAAGCTCGATGAACGGCGGCTTCATTTTGCCCCTTTCCGCACATTGAGCTTCGGGACGGATATCGGGGTCTCGGCCGCCACTTTTTCGGGTGGGTTCGGTGCAGGAACCGGGATGATAGTCAGTCGTTGCGCCGACGCATCATGCTCTGCGTCACGTCTGGCAATGCTTTCTTCGCGAACGCGTTTACGCTCTTCCTTTTCCTTTCGCTCAAGGTGAACATCCTGGTCGCAGAGGCGAGGATTGCACGCGCCAAGACTTTCATCGCGCCCGAGTAATTCTTCTCGGGCAAGCGCCCCTGCAGCATTGGCCTCCGATTGTGCAATGTCACACTCATCGGCGAATGATTTACGCATTTGACGCTCTTCCCTCGTTCCTTCAAAGACGGGATAAGCAAGAAGCCCTCGAGGTTTTTTACCGAAGTATACCCGCACACGACTTCGGTCGGCACCCGGCTTCCAAGTGACTACAGCCTCCCCTCTTTTGTGCCTAGATAAGCCCCGGCAATAATATTTGATTTTGTCGAGTTCGAAGCTGCCCAAAGCCGTAAGAGTGACTCTCTCACGCATGCGCATGCACTCATCGTAAAAACGCTGATCAAATTCCGGCTTAAATGTGGACGCTCTTTTCATCCACGCCTCGGCAGGAGTCGTGCGGATGGAAGAATGGACGGCGCGGGTATTATAATATTGCACCGCTTTGACGATCAACGATTCAAGTTCGCTAAATGTGAGGGTAAGAACTGGGCGCGTATCGTTCTCGCGGGTACGTCGAGCCTCACGCTCCCACCGCGCCCCTAGGCACTCGAGCATAGTTCTCCAGAAGTGGCGGCGCAGACTCTGCCAAAACCGTTCAATGAATGGGTTGTCGGTCGGTTGTTGCGGCCGGCTCCGGGTAAGGAGAATGTGGGCGTCCTCGAAATCGATTCTGTAGATCAGTGCGGTATAGGCCGAGCCTCGGTCGGTATGCCACCGGCGAGATGCCATGCAGCATGAGGAAAGTCCAAGTTTTCGCGTTTGCCCGTCCAACAGGACGTCCCGAGCGATTGCCACAGCATCCTCGGTCGTTGGTTGAGAGCGGCATAGTTTGATTGCGCAACATGCTCGGGATTTTGCTTCAATATGCCCCAGCAACTCTGGAACGAGAACAGTCGTGCCATCTCGGTCATCGACTATCTTTAACCCATTCTTTGCTATTTTCATCCAGTCGCCGTAGACCACGTCACCAAATTCAAATGGGATACGAGTGAATGAAGGAGGAGATGTTTTTTTGAGGTCGGCAAGCTCCTCTGGGGTGACGGCGCGCTCAACCGCAGAAAGTGAATTCCAGGCTCGATAGAATGTACGCAGGCTATATTTTCTGAATCTGGGGTACCGCGCTGTCACATAATCTCGAATCCTCGACATCGAAACTTTTTCTTTATCTCTTCGAAGCTCTCTCCGAAGACCGCGGATAAGTTGATGTAGTTTAGGGTTTCGGAATTGGCAGTTTTGTCGAATTCCCTTCTCACGGCGATGATCCACAACTGTGTCGAATCTGTTCTTTCGAAAGCGCCGGAGGACACGAACAATGTGGTCGGGGTGATAGGTGCATTGGATACCGGGTACGCTCCCGCTGACCACAAGCCTCGCGAATCCGGAACGTGTATAGAGGGCCTTATAGGTGCCGTAGTAATATGTTTCGCATAGTGCAAGCCGGAGCCTTTCAGCCTCGCTGGAGGTGTCGACATTGAGGTCGAATGGCTTCCTGAAGATGTGAGAAGTTTTGTGCTTGCGCTTAGATTTGCGACCCATGCCCTGAGATAAGGTGACGCAATTTCCAGTTCAGATTCGTAAGATATCGAAAGACATAGGACAGCCTATCAGGTAGGAGGTCGTAGTCGTCCCATGGCGTCTATCAGTATCCGATTGCCATCGTCGGTGGTGGAGAGAGTCAACCTGCTTCGAGCGGAACGGAGTTGGCCCCTCGGACGTCTCATTGAAAAGGCGACGGAACGAGGTGAAGAAAACCCACTGGAACTCACCAGATATTTGGAGAGTTATACTACCCATCGCGGTAGACTTCGACGTAGAGGTCGAAAGGTCGTCAATTCATCAATTGCGGATGCGGCTCACGCTCGTTTGGTCGCATTGGGTGCGCCACATTACACGAAGTCGGAAGTAGCTGGTGCGTGCATTCGTCTACTTTTGGATACGTGCAAACTGGATCATGCGTGTTTCCAGAAGAAGACGTTCATGGAGATGGCGTTTGATGTAGAACGAATCGAGATGCCCGTTTTTTCGAAGGGGCCGTCGCTCGATTCAATCCCTGCCAAAAGCCGTGTGCTCGTGGAAGCGCAGGTAATCCTTTACGCCTTTGTCGCGGCTAGGTGTCAGGCGATTAAGGGATGGCGATCAGCCAGCGAGATAGGCACGTCGCGCGAATGTTTGAATCTCATGCGGCGGAGCCATCGCGGCGAGATTCTTGGTTTTACTACGCCAGGTCAGATGAGCCGACTCGCCCGAAAATTGTGTGGTCTAACATCTTTCCGATGGGCATCTGATGAGGCGAAGGCAGCCGATCTGGATCCTCCGGCGCCACACGATGACCGTATCGTCACGCTCAGTCCGCAACGGCACGCGGCGCGCGTAAACGAATTTATTGCGAATGTAACATCGACAAATCTACAGGTCGTGGCTGACACACCCAGCGCTTTGAACAGCGCGATCTTGTCGATTGGACCAGAAGGCGATTGGGACGCACAAATGCTCATGTCCGCGGTGAAAGAGCTTGGAGTCGATGATGTGGTAATGGCGGTCGCTTCACCGGAATACACGAAGTTTGAGAAATGCGCGGATCTCCAGCCATGTGCAGTTCACACGCCCCATGACGTGAGATCCGCTTCCGCGATAGAGGATGGGAATTGAGAACGGGCGCTCTGTGCTCGGTTGTATCTCAATCCATGAAGCAAACACTCATCATGCCGCGGGTCCGTCGTGGAGTTTATGGTTACTGGGAGCCCCTTTGGGACTACTTGGAAACTCAAGGATACCGGAACCGCCCATTTCCCACGGACCTCGTTGGATTCCTCACGCTGGAGTTCGCCGACTACAAAAGACAAGACGACATCGTCAAAGATCGGATGTTTCGGAAGAAAGTCCGCAACCGCCTCGGTGTCCCGCTGCCTTTTCACACCGTCTGTTCGCTCGATAACGACGCCTACAGACTCATTTGCTACTCCCGCATGATCGAAATTATCATCGTCGAAAGCCCGGGCCAAATTATGTATCGCCCCCGACGAGTAGAGGTGCAATCCGTCGCCGACTTCGAGATCTTTAGTTTTGAAGAGTTCGCCAAAGAAGTCGGGATGGAACCATCGATAGTCACCGCACGCAAGGAGGCGATGGAGCGTTACTTCTTCAGGAGCCTCCAATGCGTGTGCGCTTCGAATATCGGATAGAGATACTCAAATCAGGCGTAGGATTTTGAGAGAGCGCCGGCTGTCTATCTTACCCGCAGAACGACAGTGATGGTTTTCACGCCGCCGTCAGTCCCCTCCGCCGTGAAGTCTTTGCGCATGCGATACTTCGCCGTGACCCGAACCCGAAAATTCCCCTTCTTTTTGGGTATTCCATAGAATCTGGCCTGCGTCCCATTGAATTTGACGCCCCTGGGCAGTCGGCCTGTTACCCTGGCCTTACCAACAATATATCTTGGCGCCGGACTGCCGACGACACTCCGATTCAAAAGAAAACCCCGCTGCCCGACGATGTTTGCAGCCAGTGCGATTGGCTTGATGTCATACTGGTTACGCACGTGATAGAAATTGACGAGCTGACGCGCACCTACCGGCGGTGGCAGACTGCCGAAAAGCATCACCTCGTAGTATCCGCCGCCGTTTTCCGGCGTGTTTGTATCCACGCGCCCAGGGTCGCTCTTGGGCTCTATCGAGAAATACCCGAAGGCAGTCAGATTTGGATTGAAGCCGTCCTCGACAGAACATGCTTGAGCCGCCGCCTTGGTATAGTACCCGCTTCCAAAATAACCTTTGAAGTCCGCGACCGATGACACGCGGATCACCGCTTTCACTGAGGCTTCCGGAGGATATCCGACTTCCGCCAAGGCTGCCGCGAGAGAATATCCGCTCGGGAAGCTCGTTCCGACCCAGTCCTCCCTCAGCATGTGATCGATTAACCGGCGCCCGGCGTTGGCGAGAACGATGCTTTCGACGAGTTCGGGCAAGCCGCGGGCTACGCGGGCATCGTTCACCGATTTGCACGCTCGGTATGCATCCCCGGCATACAGAGAGTAAGGCCATTCCTTCTCCTGACCGTCGTAGTTGAACGGCTGTGGGGCCGCACACGAGAGACGAGGCAAAAGGATAGCGCCCAAGAGTCCTACCAGGATGGGGATGAGTTTCATGCTATGGGATACAGGATTGATTGCCCCAATGTTGCCAATAGGGAACGGATTGCCACTAAAATCTTCCCCATTGGCAACGTCGTGAAGCGCAACGTGATTGCCCATGAGCAGTCGTGTGCCAAGCCGCCTAGACAAAGAATTGGCGGCTTTTCTCAAGGCACAGATGGAAAAGAACGGATGGTCCTACGCCAAAATGGGGCACGCCATCGGCGTCAGCGGATCCACAGTTCACCGCATTATTTCCGGCGACCGTTCCGTCACTCTCTTTCTGCTGGCTCAGATCCAAAAGGCTCTGTCGGTATCCCTTTCGGACATTTTTAACGTCTCTAAAAAGTCCTCATAAGCCGCGCCGCCGCGGCTAAAGGGTTTTCGATTCGCTTCAGGCGACCTAAAATGAGAAATGGCACCTGCCCGGCCTCGCAATCATTGTCCGATCTCCCTCCCGATGAGCTTCGGGCAGGCCACGATCAACGCGGTCAGGTTCCGTTTCGATAAAGAGAGCATTCGGATGCGCGATGTATCCGCATTCCGTCGATGGCTGGATGGAATGCCCGCCGGGAGTACATTTGACCTCGAGTTCGAGCCGTCCGAGCCCGGCATGCACTTGTTGGAGTGTTCCAACATGCGTCGCTTTGCTGGTCCCTTGCTGGCGGTTATCGAAGAACCGTTCCTGCGACTCGATGGCGACGGATTGCCTGCGATGATTCTCGCGTCCCTGTCCGAACTGCTCATCGTCCGAGCCGGAGAGATGGTCACTGCGTTTTTTCCGATCGATTCCCTCCAATCTTTTTTTCTGGCTGCCTCGCATGGGATCCAGAATTCCCCGACGGCGGAAACGCAGTTCGACCGAATGCTTCTAGTGAGTGCTCGACTAGGCATGAACGACGAAGACTGGCTCGATTCCGATTCGGAATAGCCATCCCCGTATCTCAGCTGCATGAACGCAGCTGCATCAGACCGCCTGTATTCACGGGCCATGCTCAACGAGGTCGTCAAAAACGAGACGATCATTCGGAGGATCATGGAAAGGACCGGCACTCTCACCGATATCGCCGGGGAATTCGGACTTTCCCGACGGACGGTAGCCCGGATTCGTGATCGCAAAAAAGACGGCGCCGAGTTGTACGACCGACGCCATGACAATCCCGGTCGAGAGAGCGGGACGGCCGATGAAGCCATTGCCTTCACTCTCCAGTATATGGAGCATTTTCCGAAGGCGAAACTCGCAGCCATTCTGCGCGAAATGGAGAACGGCTCACATGGTTACGCAGGGCCGGTCCCGACTTATCGGCAGCTGCGTTACACCCTCGGCAATCTCCCGGCCGACATGCTCGAGATGATTCGTAACGGGACAAAGGACTATCTGCTGAACACTGCCCTTACCCCGCGTCGCGAAGAATCCCGCGTCAATGCGGTCTGGCAAATCGATGCCCTTGAACTGCCGATGCACAGTATCGATGTCGAGTCCGGTGAATTGATAACCCCCTGGATGGTCGGGGCAATCGACTGCTGTAGCCGAGTGGTTCCGTTGGCCTCAGCGTGTCGCAGTCACCCAAAAACCGTCGACGTGCTGAAAGGTTTGCTGACGGCGATCCTCCCCGGCGGACAAACGTTCGCTTACGGTTCCCCTGTCATCCTCGTTCCCGACAATCACGCGATCTTCACAAGCGAGGAGTTTCTGGATGGGGCACGGCGTGCCGGAATCACCGTCGAGTTCACGCCCAAAGAAGCGCCGCAGGCGAAGGGAAAAATCGAACGGTTCTTTCGGACGTTCGCCGAGCAGTTCTGTGCTCATTTGGCCGGATATTCGGACCAGAGCTCCGGCCTGCAGAAAGCTCGACAGGGAGCAATTCCGTTTCCATGTCTCCAGCCACTCATCGACAAATTCCTCCGCAAATACCACTCGTCGCACCATGCCGGAATCGGCACCGCTCCGTGGATTCGGTGGACCGAAGGGCTTGAAAAGGCCGAAGGACTACTGGTCAATGCGCAGGAGTTGCGCAACGCCTTCAAGCTGCGTCGGGAGGCGACGGTCCATCGAGATGGGATCTGCATCAGTGAGGACGGCTGGCATCTGCATTCGTCGGAACTCGAGGGACTGCAGGGCGAAAAGGTGATCCTTCGCGTCGATCTCAACGGCACCAGCAATGGAGTGGAAGCCTACCACCGGAATATCAAGGTCGCCGATCTGCTCGTTGTGGAAGGAAACACGGACCTCGCGACCGCCATCAACAAGGGAAAAATCCGTCGCACGACGGAGCTCCGTGAATTTCGCAAAATGATGCGCGGCCGCATCGAAAAAATCCCGAAGTTCCAGACTCCAGCGCAGAAACCACCACGGAAAAAGCCCACGCCAAAGATCGAAGACGACACGACCTCCGACATTGACGCAAATGGTCGTCGTCCGGCCGCTCCTAAGACCCGGGCGATTCCAGATTTTCCGGTGGAGTGACGGTGTCGGACCAGTATCTCCGATCATGAAAGCTTCTTCGGATCGAAAGTCCGCCGACGATCCCATGTCAGGATCCTTCACGGATATTATCTCCACCCCGTTCGTGGAGCGATGCGCGACCATGCTGCTCGACTGCGCCGCGGCCGACGCGATCGGCGTGGTGACCGGAGGCCATGGCAACGGCAAAACTTGGGCGTTGCGAGCACTCCATAAACGGTATCCAAAACTGCTGCCAGGGACCTGCATCCTCTACCGCTGTTGCCAGGCACGGGGCTTCACTCGGGGAATTCGCGACCTCTTCGCAGAGATGGAGATTGGCGGTGCGATCGTGCGCAACAATTCCAGCGCTTCACTCCAGCTCATGATCAAACTCGCGGTGCGGGAGTTTACGGCGCAAAAAATTGGATGTCTGCTCCTCGACGAGGCGGACCTCTGGAACGCGGAAGCATTGGGCGGCTTGATTTCCCTTTATGACGTCTGCCGGGATAAAGGTTGCGGCTTCGTCCTCATTCTCGCCGGGGCGAAGTCACCGGCGACCTGGATGTCCAAAATCCCAGCTGCATCGTCACGGACGCTCAAGATCGAAGAGGCTCCGCTCCTCGATGCAAATACCGCCGTAGCGATTCTCCGACATTGGCATCCCGCGTTCGACCAGCTCCGGGATGACATCGAGGCCGATTTCAAACCCGCCCAAAGCGCGATGAACATTCTTCACCGCGCGACCCGGGGCAACTTCCGGAAACTGAGTTATTTCGGTCGTCTCTTCGCGGCGTCGGACGCAACGACCGTCACTCCGACCGTTGTCCGGAAATTGTTGAAAAGAATGACCCTCACTCCACCGGCATGAAACCGAACAGCGAGGTGCGAAAGCTCGCCTCCGACGTCGCGGCCCTGGCGGTTCAACTTCAGCGCCCTATTTGCTCGAGGGATCTCGCCGCCTACTACGCTACGGGCAACGACCAGCCATTACTGCTCCAGTGCCTGTGCCAAATCTTGGTCAAAGCGGCCCGGGAGTATCGGCGCACGAAAGCACGGATCAGAAAAGTTGGGATGCACGAGGGGCGAGCCTATTACGCCGTGGGCGACGATCCCTGTTGGACCGAGAGGTTCGAGCGATTTTGCCTCGTCACAGATCTGCGCGCTCAAGTTCGGCTCGACCTCCCTGTTCGGAGCCGGGTCTTGGTTGGCACCGAGTTCGAAGCCGTCATGCGGAACGCGCTCGCAGGGTTTTTGGTGGAGTGGCGGCCACGAATCGTTCGCTATGGAGAAATCAACGATTGCCAGGCGCCTGAGTTCGAAAAATTGCTGGAGGATGCGAGTCGCCTTGCGGCTCCGAAGTTCGTCCTGAAACATCCACGCTCCCTCGTTGACCGATCGCATGCCGCGAAAATTCTACGCGAGGAATATGGACGGCGGATGATCGACGTCGACGCTTCTTCGATGAACGTCAAACGTCATCTCGCCGTGCTGCGTTGGCCGCAATCAACCTTGTTCAGGCCCTTCGAACAAAAGTTCTGGTCACTTCAGGTCCATCTCCATTGTTCAGCAAAATGGTCCATGAATAATCGGGAGGACACTTACGCGGCAATCATCCGCGATCTTCTCCGATACGGATCGGGTGACCATGAGATCCACCGATTGTAACAAATTCCCGATCATTGGCAGGCCAGTGAATAGATTGGAATTTCTAGCCGGAAAATCTAAGTATTTCTCTATCAAACGGTTGAGTCATCATGTCGTTCCATGATGAATAGATCTGCTGCCATACTTCCTGCTCGCCGGGGTATTGCGGTATAAAACGACTTGAGAGCTACATTTTATTCCCTCGTCTTCGTCCCTGATCTCAATCTCACGGTCGCTCGTATTCATTGATCGCCTGAGCAGGTGTGGAGTAGTAATTGTTGAGTGCCAATAAAGTCGGTTTCTCGCCAGTTAAGTTTGTTACTCCGCTTCGGCGCGAGGGTGTAATCGTCCTTGTCGTTCGGCAAACGTCGCGCTGACTTTCTTTGATGGAGAAAGTCTGTCGGGGAGGTGTCCAATGTAGCCGTCTAGGGAGCTTTGGAAACCGGTTTGGCCTTATCTAGCTTAGTGACCATTGCGGAAACCGCACTTTGGAAAAGAGCATATCTTGAAAGGATTTCTTCGGTCAGCTTTTTGGAATCTTTATCCGGCTCCAGCAACCACGACGGGTGAATGGCAATCGTCAAAGATTGCCCCTGCGGTTGAGGCAGCGTTGGAGATGAAGCTTCCGAAATTACCACATTACGTAGGCCGTAATCGCGTAGAAGCTCAACGATCGCTACGGCGTTGGTAACGGCTTTGTTGCCGGTGGCAGAAACTACCGCATCGTGAGACGAATCCGTCGATAATGCCGACATCTCCAAGACGACATTATCAGGGTTTGAGGCGAGCGTCTTCGTAATCGCATCCCTATAAGAATTATCCTGAGCATTTGTGGGCCTACCAAGAAGTAGGTTGCACGCATTGAAATCTGCTGTTCGAACGAGCAGACGATTGAGGGCGGGTTGCACGGAGGATTTTGAGTCAGAGCGGGAAGCAATCGACACTGTGCTCGACGTTGCATTGACATAGGTGCCCTTGGTGCGGTCCGCAATCTTCGAAATTTCTTCCTTCACGGTGTCTTCATCAAGTTCAAGGACAGGTGGCGCCCCAGACGCGATTGTCTGACTGAAAGCTTTTACAAGAGTGGCCGGGATCGTCACGCGTGCATTTGTTGCTGAAGAGGTCAACAAATAGCTAGAGCCCATTCGAAGCAGGATATTGACATCTGGTGCGACGAACCCCGTTTTTTCATTCCCGATCAGAGGGAAGCCTGCTTTTGACAAAATCTCGGCACCCTCTTGGGTAACGAGCAAAGATTCGTGGTAAAGCGCCCCTAAAGAAAGTCGATTGAGGATTATGGCTGTAGGGTTAACTAAACCGAGGTTCAGAATCAGACAGAGCCCTACGACGAACGCAGCATAGATTGAAAAGAGATATTGCCGGGCGAAGCCTACAATCCCGGCAAAAAAGTTTACCGCTATGAAGAGAGTGATGAGAATTAGACCGCCAAATATAGCGTCTGGATCAGAGCTGAGCTGGAATTTGCCGAGAGACTGCCAATACCTTATAGCGAAAGCAGTCCCGGACACAAAATTCAGAAAAGCAAAGGTAATCCCCAACCCAACCCATGCTTCACGATTCGGAAGCACCGTGCTTTCGGGGCGTTTTCCTTTGGGATTTGACCCGAATCTAAATAGCAAGAGCGATACAGCTATCGAGATAGCAAAAGCTTCGAGAAACCACAGCGTTGTTGCTTTGAAGATCAAGAAATAGCCGCAGAGGACAATTTGTCCTGCTGCCGCGGCGAAAATGAGTCTTAGGGTCCGACGAATTCCGAGCAGATCGGCGGCTTTTTGGGCCTCCGCATCGAGAGGGCGCGTCACCTTTCCAACATCGGTCGTCCATAGAAGAAACCCCGGCACCAACATCCCTATCAGTAGCAAACCGAAGCCGATTACTCCGATGACGGAAAGCGCGTAAATAGCCTGCATCAACGAAGGCAAGTCTGCTTCCGGCAGGGCTCGAATCTTCACGCAGTAGCTCCCGAAAAGGAGAAATCCGAGACCGGCAGCAAGGGTGACTACGATGGCCAGCACTTTCGTCACGATTTCTGTTACTGCTCCAACTCTCTCAAGATCTGATTTCTTCTCGGCCATATCGTCCATGGTAAGAGTGTGATTGGGTGTAAATGACTGGATCCACGTGATTAAAAAACTAACGATACTCGAACTTACTTTTCTGTTCTTTTCTCCCGCCGTCGGATATTCAACAGGCTACTCCGGTAGGTTGGCAGAGTGGTCGATTGCAGGCGACTTAAAATCGCTCGGGGCCTTTAAAGCCCTCGCGGGTTCGAATCCGGCATCTACCGCCAGGAAGCCGTCGACTGTGGAAACACAGTCGGCGGTGATTTACAAGCCGGCTAGTCCGTTTATGGCGATGCGAAGAGTCGCTTCCCTGAAGCTGTGGTACTGCACTCACGATCGGTCACTTCTTCCGGCAATAGATGCCAATCGACTTGAACACCTTCGCCCGTTGCGCTTCTTTGGCCTCATGGCACTTGGATTCATTCGAGAGGGCGAAGACGTGCCCAACCCTTGGGAATGGCCGCAGGAGGTGCTCAAACGTTACATCGAGCGCGAGCGGCCGAACTGGTAGCCTGTTGGCGATTTATGATCCCCCAGCTCAACCGAGAAACTCAGATTCTTTGGCTCGACGATGCGGCGAAGTTTCCGTATCTTCGGGAGAAAGTTGCCACCGCCACCGCGCGTCATGGCTGGCGGAAAGCTTGGCGCGACGGACACGACAATTATCACGTTGTCGCCGTTGCGGAAATGACTTCGGATCTTCACTCGGTTCATCGGCGATTCGGGCGGCGATACTGGTATTTCGATTTGAAAAAAGATCCGTACCCGGACGATGACTTTCCGAGTGAGGCAAAGGTCCCATCGACCATCCTCGCGGGCAAAATGGCACGCTCCGGTCGAGCATTCTAAATTACCTAGCCGCCATTGAGTTCAATGGCGAACGTGTATCACTTCTTGAACTTCTGCCTTCATGTGTACATACGCCTTGGGTGGGTCGGGCGTTTTACCGTCAGGCCAATCTATCCGCAGTTCGAATGACGGCAGCCCTGCGTGCCCAATCTGTTCTTCGATGATTTTCTCGTCGTCTGTGCCGATGGAACCATCCTCCAGATCCCTCAAAACCCTTGCGGATGATCGCAGCGCGGGAGCGTTGCTCTCATTCCCTTTCAAAACGCCTTTAAAGTCGGAAAACTTCAAACCCTTTCCAGCAATCCAACCAAAAGAAAGTATGTCATCTACTTCTCGTGAATACAGGTAAAGACCGAGAAAACGAACAGCATCCGGAAGTATAACTTCCTGATTGGGCGTGAAGCCGCCAAACGCCCCGTCCTTGTCTTGTCTCTTTGCTTGGACGAGCAAGCCGTCTCGAACAAACGGGAGCACAAGGCGATCCTCGCCCGGCTTGAACTCCATAGCTGGCCGACTGTATACCAAGCCGAAATCACCGCCGGTTACTCCCTCACGACGGAGATTGTGGGGAATAATTTCTGCAAACAGTCCGCTCGCTATCGCATCGGGAGAACATTTAAAGGAGACTGAGTAATTTTCGAGACTCCATCGGCGAATATCCTGCGCGAAGGCTTTTGCAACTAAACCCTTCTCGCTAACTTCCCGTAACTTCCGACGGATCGTTGCAATAAGATATTCCGTAATGAACGTCTCTGACGCTTCAGGAAATAGATCGGAGACAAACGCCTTGGTGGCGGATTCCCCCTCGCTCCACTTGTCTGCCAACAGTCGGCGGAGATTGGGAGTAGGCATTCGAATAGAGCTGCGAGCCATATATTAATATCCGCTGGACGTTTTCCGATAACCTAAAATCAGTACTTTTCGACACGACACTAATCCATCTCCGTTACTTTAAGCGGATGTAGGTGTTTTCCAGATATGCGAGTGGCATCAGTCCCTTGAAGCCCACTGCGCATGCAGCGAGAACATTAATCGCCCCGGCGATACGTCCCTGATGGGTTAAATCCTCAAGGCTAGTGTCTCCCGCGCCTCCGTGGGCTCGAATATTTCGCTGGGCCTCCCATGCCATAAGTCCAGGTTCCATCTTCTCTGGGGCAAGGGCAAAGTGTGACACAAGTCTCCGAAAAGAGTCTTGCGGTCGGCGAAACGAAGCTGACCCTACAAGATTTCGCAGACGGATCAGAGATGTCAGCTCTACAGATCCCACTGTTCCCGAGATAAGCGATTCGACGTGATTACGGACGGTATCCTTCGCGCTCAAGAAAGACGTTTCAAGAGCCACATCGTCAGCTTCGACGAGAAACTTCTTCGCCAATAAACGCACCAAGCCTTCGAACACAGCGCACAGACCAAGGGTTCCGGTGCCATGAGGCATATTTTTCGCTCCTGCCTCACGGCTTAGAAACATCAGATTTTGAAGATCTTTCGAGAACTCCGAATCTTCCAAATATGTGCGCATCACCGGATCGAGCATTCCAACGACCGAGTTTCCGTTGTGACAAGCAGTGGATGTGAGTGGAGGGTACTTTGCCTTGGGACCTTTCCGACCGTTTCTCGCCCATTCAACTGTTGTTCCCTTCCCGGAAAACCTCTCCTCACTGGGCCATGAATGCTGCCCGTGGGCGAATGCGATCGCTTCGAGTAATTCGCGCGTAATTCGTTGAAGGTCACCCTTGGTGACTGCGGCATTGGGCTTGGCATCCACTCGAACCACACAGTCTTCACCCTCTTGGATGAGCGCATAATCAAATTGGTTAAAGCTGCCGCGAACCGTGTCACGTTTACTAGATTGCGACTCGCCAAGATAAGCGTTGGTCGTGACTGTGACCGTCATTTCATTGCAGAAGGCGATTTTAAGTCCCGGCAAGCGAGCCATGTAAGAATTGGCGTCGATGGGATCCGACAGGGCCGCAGCAGAGGCCGTAGCGGCTGCACGGAGACTCCGCCCGTCCAGCGAGGAGGTCAGATGATGGCAGCGGTCCATCGTAAAGGCGGAACTCAGAACTTTAAACCTGGAGGAGCGTTCAACCCAATTATCGGGCAGGGCTTTTGTCCAAAACGGAATATGGTCATCGATAATACCCGCAATCGTCCAGAACTGGTCGTATGAGTAGGTGCCGTCCAGAGGAGGGAGCGGTTGGTCGCCCTCTAAAATCACTTCGAGCCTAACGGAGCCGTTCTCGACATTGATCTTACCTGTGCCGGTAAATTCTTCACCCCACGCGTCTACGACCAGATCGCCGACATGAAACGTCGAGCCATCCTTTCTCAATGCTGCGGAAAACTCGCTGAATTTCATGATATCACCGCTTAAATTTCCGGACGCAATTCGAGAATGGTTCGTGTAAGATGGAACGTCCAAGCCTTTCAGTTTCGCAGATCATATCGTTAATGCGGATCCCAAAGCTCAATTTCAACGGTGCAGCCACCCTCAATCGTGATTGGCGGCTCAACGGGTGGCCTCGCGATATCTCCGCGAAGTTTGAAAGGGCCAGGAAACTCCCCTGCATAGGTGATCCATGCATAGGGGCCAATTTCGTCGAGCCCATATTCTATATTCATGACAGTCCAATCGAGCACGACGAATCTTATCGCTTCCTGAACGGGAGAATCAAATACCACTCCAGTGGCGCTGGTCATTTGGGAGCAATTATTGAGGCCAGAGCCGCATTTGAACGACTTTCCGCCTGGTGACGCTGCTTACTCTAACCTTCCTTGTCGCTCGACGAATGTCGCGTTAACCTCCTCGAATGAAGAAGGCTTCATCAAAGCAGAGCGCAAACCGCTCAGTCAGCCGAAAAGAGGCGCGCACAGCGAAAAGTGAAGAAGATTCGCTGATCCGCCCTTGGGGCCGAAAATCCGCGCTTTCTTTGATAAACGGGCTTTCGTCTGTCCCTCTGCGCCATTTACCAAAGCCTATCTCGGGCGATTGAGAAGCGCCCCAAGGGGTCGTGCGGGGTTCCCGCTACAAGGCCGGCAAGGCGTGAAGTTCGGCTTCAACGCCAAATCTGTTCAACCGAATACGAAATGTTTCGAACCAGCCCGCAGCTTTCTGATGGTAAGCATGGGGTACAAAAATCGCCGCCCTATCTGGACGCAAAAGCTCCGCTATTTGAGCTAATCGCTCGAAGTCCGATTCATCGAAGTCACCGTCTTTGACCTCTCCGATGACAAGCTTTCCGTCAACCACGCAAATGATGTCCAGTTCGCAAGGCGTAGCGAGCCCCAGTAAAACCAGATCGACATTGGGCACATAAAAAAATGAATGATAAGCGTTATCCGCGATCTGCACGAGAGCTTGGAGCACTGCCAGGACATTCTGGGAAACGCATCGTTGCGCGAGGGTATTGAGGCGAAACTTCCACTCGATGGTCGAGGCAACGGCATGCTCGAAGCCGCATCCCGCGCACTCATTGCGTTGCCGTAGCTGATCAACGTGAACCCAAGTCGGTATTCCGCAATTCCGACACCGGATTTCAGCTCCTGATCGTAGGATGTTCAATGCCAGCAGCCGATCGACTCCCGCTTGGAGATCATCGTCGGAAAGTGGAGCTAACGTCGAAACATCAACGATCGTATTGCCACTGCGGTACTCCGTAATTTTATTGGCGGCGGCTTCCGTATTGGAGTCACCAAGGAACTGTCGCAACTCGTATAAGCTCAACGGTTGATCCGAAAAATTGAGCCGGTTGTGGATTCGATTGATCAGGCCCTTGCCGATCATCGGGCTCTGTTTCTGAACAGTTTCTTTTTTCACCCCGAGCGTCGGCGGCAATTTTTTGACCAAGTAGTCGGCAACAAGCTGGCCGAGTTTCGCTTCTTTGTCGGGCTCATGCCCGGCCAATTTCAAGAAAACCTCCCGCCAAAAACGCCGCTCGAGAAATTCTCCTGCAGTCCAAAAACTGCCGAACAGCTCAATCAGTCCTCGGAGATAATTTCCCTTTTCGCTGGTTGCCCATTTTTGGACGATCGATCTTTGATTCGCTTGTTCACGCCGAGCATCGTCGGAATTGAATGGCCGGGGGCCTCCAACCAATAGATTCAAAGCCACGCTCGATTCACTCGGCATGTGGACATGAATTTCGGGCCGGATGTTGCGGCTCATCGGCCCGACCTGTCGTTCTACTTCCACCGAAAATTGGTGCGTGCGATTCACTCGCGCCGGCGCCTTGAAAATAGATGGTGCGCCGTAGGATCCACTCCGTCGTGGCAGACACCACCAACGAGATGATGTCGATCTCGAATCGGCGAGATCAATTTGGAGATCCACAGCCCAAGATCCGTTTACTGAAACTACTTCCGGCTTGGGAATGGCATGGGTTTCGCTTTGCCCCATGATTCGAAATCGAAACGCGTCGCTCGTGCTGACCATCGACCGGGGAACGTTGCCGACATCATACTGGTCGAAGTATTCTCCGATCTGTTTCCGGCGTTCGTCAGAGGCAAGAATTTCTGTCGGAACGCGAGAGTTTCCGGCATCCAAAATCTCAGCCACTCGGCTGAGATCTTCGGGCAGCACTGTCTCGGAGGTGATTTGCACATGGCGACTGCCTTGGCTGTGCTGACCGCTGTATTCAAAAAGCAGCTTTTGTAACGCTCCCAAGAACTCCCCACTGGAAATGAGCTCTTGGGGTATCCAAAGTGCGATGCGGTAGGGCTGCTGCCAACAGCCGTAGATTCGCATCTCATTCCAATAGGCGGCAAAGTCTCTCGGGTGATTTCCAACAAAAACACGATATGTGTGCGTGTAGGGGGCTTGCGGAAACGGCGCTCCCAATCCCAAGCTGCTGACTTCACACGGTGCGATAAAGGCGAGCGCATTGGAAAAATTGGGCGGAAACAGGCTGCCCGCAAATTTTTCGAGCGCCTGGCATGCTGAGGTCAGATCATTAATTCGAAAAATCTCTCGGTTACTCTGCAGCAAAAGTTTTTCGGTCCCAGTGTCGCGCCTGACGTTCCCTTGAGCATCATGGTATTGAAAATATGTTCCGTAGTTGCGGTGAAAAAATCGGCGGATTTCGATCGGGCACGTAGATCCAAATTCCAGCGCCAACAGTTTTCTGTCACCAAATTGTTGCAGGTTGTTTGGGCTCGGTGAGATCGCAACACCGGGAGCGTCGATTGGAAACGAATTCCAAGCGGTATCAGGCGGGCGTCCAGATCTTCCCCAGCGCTTGCTTTCGTCGTTAATCGCCCAAGGAAATAACCTTTGATCGAATCGCTCCACCCACGGTTCAGTGAGGGGGAAAAAAGCATGCACACGATCGGGATCTGCTTTTTCAATTTCCCGCCACTCATCAGATGCCAGGTCATTTTCGCCATCCACCACGACAAGCGGATTGAATCTCCCACCCCACAACCCCTGAGATGCAGTCACAATGGAATCGAGAATAGTATCACTACTTGGATCGGCGGATACCGCGGGGACAACGAAGGCAATCCTGAGCGGGCGAGACTTTGCGTGTGCGACGTAGCTCATTGTGAAAATAGCGCGCTTGAATTTGAGCCTATCGTCCGCAGGCGACCTCGCGAACAAGAAATGCCAGCCTTAATTACCGTTACTCACATAGTTCGCGAGCACTCGAGCGCATTCCCAGCACCACCCGCACATTCTAGACAGAATTTCTGCCTAGAACCGATTCCTGTTTTTCGCCCTCGACGGCTCCTACTACTTTGCGAGTAGAACTTCAAAACAATGGCTAGCTGGCAAACGGAAATGCGCCGAATGGCAGCGACCCAGCGGCGCCAGGAACGGGAATCCCGCCAGCGGCAAAAGGAACTCGAGAAACGCCGTAAGGAAATGGCGAAACTCAGCGAACTTGATCAGGCCCGGCTCGAGGTCGAATCCTTCGAGAACGAACTCGATGTGCTCGTTTCGATGCACAAGGACTGCCGGGATCCAATCGATTGGCTCGCGCTCGCAACGGCGCTGCCGCCCCATGCGCCCATGAAACTGGCACGGCGGCAACTGGCCGCCGCTTTCCGCCAATCCCTGTCTCCGGGTGCGCCTCCATCGACCGAAGAGGAATCGGCTCCGCGTGACGATGAGGCGCTCCATGCTTCCGCGCAGGCCCATCACGCCGAGCATCTCGCGGAAGTGGCGCGTTTGCGTGAGCTGGCGAATGGCATTCTCGCCGGCACGCTCCGCAGCTATTCCGAGGCGATTCAGGAGCTCTCGCCGTTTGCCGAAATCGACCAGCTCGGCAGCGCAATGAACTTCGTCGTTCACACGGCTCATTTGGTCGAATGCACGCTGACGGTCAACGGGCAGCATGTCATTCCGCGGCAGGAGAAATTCCTCACCAAGTCCGGAAAACTCTCAGCGAAGACAATGGCCAAAGCCCGCTATCATGAAATCTACCAGGACCATGTGTGCAGTTCGGTTCTTCGGGTCGCGAGGGAACTCTTTGCGCTACTTCCGTTGCGGACGGTGCTCGCCACAGCCATCATCGACGATGTCGATCCGGCGACCGGCCAGTCGCACGGAATTCCCGTGCTCTCCGTCTGCTTCACGCCGGAGACCCTGGCGCGCATCCACTTCGACCGCCTCGATCCGTCCGACTCCATGGCGAACTTTTTTCACGTCGGCGATGTGCTTGCCTCCAAGCGGACGGGCACTTTCACGCGCATCGAGCCTTTGACTCCAGCAGACCTTCCCGCCGGATATTCCACGGCGGATACCCAGCTCAGCACGCTCATCGCACATGCGCAGAATCTCCGCCACGAGATCGCGAGTGTTGCTGGCGGCATCAAGCTCTTAACCCCCACCGTTGATTCCGCAGCTCTATGACCGGCGCACTCCTAATCCTTGTCGTCATCCTTTTCATAATCATTGCGATCCTCGTCGCAATGAAGCAGCGGCTGACAAAGTCACTCGCGGCTCTCAAAACCGAGCGGGAGCAGGAAAAGGCCCACACCCAGGCGGAGATCGCGAGAATCCATGGCGCCTATCAAAGTTCCGCCCAGCAGGCGTTCGCATTTTACGAACAAAAGATCGCGGAGGTGGAAGTCGAAGCTGATCGCATTCGGGCTCACTATGAAAACGAGGCGCGCACCGCGATCGCTTCAGCACAGCAGGAGACTTCGCAGACTCTCGCCGAGTTGGAGTCGCTGAGAAGCTACACCTCCTTGCGCGATGCCGAGTCGGAAATGTCCAGGCAGCTCGCCAATGCGCTCTCGGAAGCGGAGTTGCTCAAGCAGGAAGCGGAGGCATTGATGGATCGCGCGCGCCGCGGCAGCCTTGAGGAACGCTCCGAGGCGCAGAAGCGGGTCCAGGTCATCCACGACCAAGCGCAGGCGCTCCTTGTTCAGGCCACTCGCGATGCCGGACGTGTCCTGCAGGCAGCGGAAAAGCGGGCGGAAGAAATCGGCGGCGAAGCCTACGACGCATTGCGGGACAAGCACCTGCTCGAAGCCGCCGTGCACGCCATTCGCAACGTCGTGGATGGCTATGGGGATAGATACATTATTCCCACCCACAGCCTGCTCGATGAGCTCGCCGCCGACTTTGGCCATACGGCGGGAGGGGAATCGCTGAGAGTCGCTCGAGAGCTGTCCCGCCAGATGGTCGCCAATGGGCAGGCGGCCGTTTGCGACTATGCCGAAGCCAACCGCCGGGAAACGGCAATCCGTTTCGTGATTGATGCTTTCAATGGGCGCGTCGATGCCATTCTGACGCGAGCGAAGCATGACAACTACGGCACTCTCGAGCAGGAGATTCGCGATGCCGCCAGCCTTGTCAATTTGAACGGACAGGCATTTCGCAACGCCCGCATTCTCGACACCTACGTCGATGCCCGCCTCTCGGAATTGCGATGGGCGACCGTCGTCGATGAACTTAGGCGGAAAGAGCGCGAGGAGCAGCGCCGCATCCAGGAGCAGATCCGGGAGGAGGAAAAAGCGCGTCGCGACTACGAGCGCGCCATGCAGGAAGCGGCTCGCGAGGAAGACGCCATCCGGCGCGCAATGGAAAAGGCGCGGGCCGAAGTGGCCCATGCCACCGAGCAGGAGCGTGCGGCGCTCGAGGCTGAACTCGCGGCGCTCAATCAGCGCCTCGTCGAGGCCGAGGAGAAAAATCAGCGCGCTCTCTCGATGGCCCAGCAGACCCGTTCCGGCAATGTCTATATCATCTCGAACATCGGCTCCTTCGGCGAGGAAGTCTTCAAGATCGGAATGACCCGCCGCCTGGAACCGAACGACCGCGTCAAGGAACTTAGCGACGCATCCGTTCCATTCGAGTTCGACGTGCATGCCATGATTCGCAGCGACGACGCGCCGAGTCTCGAGCGGTTTCTGCACACCTCATTCGAGGAATTCCGTATGAACAAGGTGAACTACCGAAAGGAATTCTTTCGGATCCCGCTCAACCGCATTCGCGCACTGGTCACCGAACGTGCACTCGAAGCCACCTTCACTATGGCGGCCGAGGCCCGCGAGTATCGGGAGAGTCTCGCCCTTGTGAATATGAAACCGGAAGATCGCGAACGCTTCCAAACTCCAACGGAGCCGGAAGACGATCCCGTTTTGTCACCGTCTTCCTAATTCAGTCGCTATCGCCCCGCTAGTTCACCTGCACCACATTTGGACAGAATTTCTGCCCGCAGCGTGAAGATCGTTGTCGTCTAAATCTCCTCAGCCTCAATGGCTCGGGCAGAATCAATGTCAGAGTAAATCGGCGGTTGAGACATTTTTACCGTCACAAAGACCGACATCTATTCTGTCAATCTACAGAGTCAGCGGCACGTTTTTCAATCGCAGGGCGTTTCCGACCACTGAGACGCTGCTGAGCGCCATGGCGGCGCTGGCGACCATGGGACTGAGCAACACGCCGAAGAACGGATAGAGCACCCCGGCCGCGATCGGCACGCCGAGCACGTTGTATAGAAACGCGAAGGCGAGATTCTGCCGGATGTTTCGCATCGTCGCGCGGCTGAGCGCAATCGCATGGACGATCCCGCGCAAATCCCCGCGCACGAGCGTGACCCCGGCGCTCTGCATGGCGACGTCCGTGCCGGTGCCCATTGCAATGCCGACATCGGCCGCCGCGAGGGCCGGGGCGTCGTTCACACCGTCGCCCGCCATCGCGACGACGCGGCCTTCCCGCCTCAACGCCTCGACCTTTTGCTGCTTCTCGACGGGCGAGACCTCGGCCAGGACTTCGTCGATATTCAACTCGCGGGCAATCCGCTCCGCCGTGGCGCGCTGATCGCCCGTGAGCATCACGACCTTCACGCCGAGCGCGTGCAAGGCGGCGATGGCCTCGGCGCTCGTCGCCTTGATGGGATCCGCCAACGCAAGCGCGCCCGCCACTTCGCCATTCACGGCAAGCCAAATACCGGCGCCTTCCGCCGCGTCGGCCATCGTCTCGACTCCGCGGATTTTCTCCCGCTCCAGCAGGCTGCGCTTGCCGAGCAGCACCGCCGCGCCATCCATCTCGCCACGCACACCCTCGCCGGTGATCGACTCGAAATTCGTCACGTTCGGAATCGTGAGCGCACGCTCCTTCGCCGCGCGGAGGACCGCCCCCGCAAGGGGATGCTCGCTGGGTGATTCGAGGGCGGCGGCCAGCGCGAGCACTCGCGCCTCATCGAAGCCTTCCGTCGAAATGATCGCCGTCACGCTCGGCCGGCCTTCGGTGAGCGTGCCCGTCTTGTCGGTTACGAGCACGTTGACGTCGGCTAGGCGTTCGAGGGCCTCCGCGTCCTTCATCAGCACACCCAGCGAGGCCCCGCGCCCCACGCCGACCATGATGGACATCGGCGTCGCCAGCCCGAGTGCACAGGGGCAGGCGATGATCAGCACGGCCACGGCATTGACGAGCGCGTAGGCAAAGGCCGGCGAAGGCCCGAATAATATCCAGACGACGAACGTCACCACGGCGACGCCGATCACCGCCGGCACGAACCACGCCGCCACGGCATCCGCAAGTCGTTGAACCGGCGCGCGGCTGCGTTGCGCCTGCGACACCATCTGCATGATCTGCGCGAGCAACGTGTCCGCGCCGACTTTCTCCGCTCGCATTTGCAGGCTTCCCGTTCCGTTCACCGTCCCGGCGGAGACGCCGGCGCCGGGCTCCTTTCCGACGGATTCGGGCTCGCCGGTGAGCATGGATTCATCGACCGCGCTGCGCCCCTCGGTCACGACGCCATCCACCGGAACCTTCTCGCCGGGCTTCACGCGCAGGATATCGCCAACGGCCACCGCTTCGAGCGGCACGTCTTCCTCCGCCCCGTCCCTCACTCGACGGGCCATCGGTGGCGCGAGATCGAGCAACGCCCGAATCGCCGCTCCCGTGCCCGCGCGGGCGCGCAACTCGAGCACCTGCCCAAGCAGCACGAGCACGATGATCACGGCCGACGCCTCGAAGTAGATCGGCCCCGTGCCGCCATGTCGCATGGCCGGAGGCAGCAGGCCGGGCAGGAGCACCGCCACGAGGCTGAAAAGATAGGCGGCTCCCGTTCCGAGCGCGATGAGCGTGAACATGTTCAAATTCCGCGAGAGCAGCGAACGAAAGCCGCGAGCGAAAAACGGAGCGCCCGCCCATAACACGACGGGGCTCGCGAGGAGGCCTTGAATCCATGCCGATGCCCGCATCGACACGGCATCCAGCGGCGGAACGTGCGCCCCCATGGCGAGGACGAGCACGGGAATCGCCAGCGCGAGTCCGATCCAGAACCGCCGTGTCATGTCGCGCAGCTCGGCGTTGTCCTCCTCGGGCTCGGCCGTCACGGGCTCCAGCGCCATCCCGCAGATCGGGCAAGCGCCCGGGGCATCCGCGCGAATCTCGGGATGCATCGGGCAGGTGTAGATTTTCGCGGCGCGAAAGGCAGGATTGCGTTCCAGCGCCATTCCGCACTTCGGGCAGGCGCCCGGCGCGTCGGATTCCACGCCGGGGCACATCGGGCAGAACCACGCCTTCGCTCCGGGCGCGGTCTTCTCGTGATGATGGTGACAGCAGGGTTTATCCATGACTCGGTAGGGCTTCCGGGGCGATTGCCACGGAGGGCAATATCCGACGCGAGCGCCAGATGTAAAAGATCGCGGGATACACGAGCAACTCCATGAGCGTGGAAGTCAGGATACCGCCAATCATCGGCGTCGCGATGCGTTTCATCACGTCGGCGCCGGCGCCGTGGCTCCAGAGAATGGGCAGCAGGCCGGCCACGATCACGGCGGCGGTCATGGCCTTTGGCCGCACGCGCTTCACCGCGCCATGATAAATCGCGTCGCGCAAATCGGCGGGACTGCGCAGCTTTCCGCTCTTCCGCCAATCCTCGTAGGCGAGGTCGAGGTAGAGCAACATCACGACGCCTGTCTCCGCGTCGAGGCCCGCCAGCGCGATGAGACCCACCCACACGGCGACGCTGAGGTTGTAATCGAAAAGGTAGAGCGTCCAGATCGCCCCCACCAACGAGAAGGGCACCGCGAGCAGCACGATGGCCGTCTTGATCGCCGAGCGCGTGCTCAAATAAATGATCGTCGTGATGAGCAACAACGTGAGCGGCACCACGATCATCAGGCGCTGCTGCGCGCGGAGCATGTATTCGTATTCGCCGCTCCAGAAGACGTTGTAGCCCGGCGGAAGTTTGATGCGCCCGTCCTTCTCGGCCTGGGCGACCGCCACCTGCGCGGCCGCGACGTAACCGCCAAGGTCCGCGCCCTGCACATCGACGTAGATCCAGGCGTTGGGCACGGCATCCTCGCTCTTCACGCTCATCGGTCCGCGAACGACGTTGACCTTCGCGAGCTGGCCGAGCGGCACCTGCGCGCCCGTCGGCGCGGGCACCGAAATTTCGCGCAAGGCAGCGAGGTTCTCGCGGAAGTCGCGGTCGTAGCGCAGGTTGATCGTGTAACGTTCGAGACCCTCGACCGTGGTCGAGAGCGGCATGCCGCCGAGGGCGACTTGCAGCACATCCTGCACCGCACGGAGCGTGAGCCCGTAACGCGCGATCGCATCGCGGTCGATGTCGAACTCGATGTAGTTGCCGCCCATCGTGCGCTCCGCGAAGACGCTCGCCGTTCCCGGCAGGCCGCGCACGACGGACTCGATCCGGACTCGATCTCGGAGGCGACTCGTTCGAGTTCCGCCAGATCCGGCCCGGCGACCTTGATGCCGAGCGGCGTCTTGATGCCCGTGGCCAGCATGTCGATGCGCGTCTTGATCGGCATCGTCCAGGCGTTGTTGAGGCCCGGAAACTGGACGGCCAAATTCATCGCGGTGATGAGTTCGTCGGAGGTTCGCCGCCGATGCGCGATTACCCGGCCCGCGTCGTCGTGGATGTCCACGGCCGGCCAGTCCCGCTCGTCCTTCAGCCGGATCGTCGTCTCGATCATGTCGAACGGCGCGGGATCCGTCGCCGTCTCGGCGCGCCCCACCTTGCCGAAGACGTTTTCGACTTCGGGGAAGGTCTTGATGATGCGGTCGGTCTGCTGGAGCACCTCGCGCGCCTTTGTCGGCGAGATACCGGGAAACGTCGTCGGCATGTAGAGCAGGTCGCCTTCGTTGAGCGGCGGCATGAATTCCGAGCCGAGATTCTGGAACGGAAACAGCGGACTCATCGATGTCGTCGCCTCCCGCAACGGTCCGTCGGGCAATCGGGAAACGACGAGCGCGTTCCACGGCAGGAAGACCCACGCGACCAGCACGCCGGCCGCAACGATGACCGCCCAGCGGAAGCGAATCACGAAATCGATAACCGGATGGTAGAGCCAGATGAGCAGGCGATTCACCGGATTACGCGCCTCGGGCAGGATGCGGCCGCGGATGAAATATCCCATCAGCACCGGTGCGAGCGTGATCGAGAGCAGCGCGGCCGCCGCCATGGAATACGTCTTCGTGAAGGCCAGCGGCTTGAACAATCGGCCCTCCTGCGCCTGGAGCGTGAAGACCGGAATGAACGACACCGTGATGACGAGCAGCGAATAGAACAACGTCGGCCCGACCTCGATCGAGGCGTCGCGAATGATGTCCCAGTGCGGGCGTTTGCCGCCCTCGCGTTCGAGATGCTTGTGCGCGTTCTCGATCATGATGATCACCGCATCGACCATCGCGCCGATGGCGATGGCGATGCCGCCCAGCGACATGATGTTCGAGCTGATGCCCTGCGCGTTCATCACCGCCAGGGCCGTGAGCACCGCGATCGGCAGGATGATGATCGCCACCAGCGCGCTGCGGAAGTGGAGCAGGAAGAGCAGACAGACGACGGCGACGACGAGGCTTTCTTCGACGAGTTTTCCCTCGAGCGTCTCGACCGCGCGCTCGATGAGCGCGCTGCGGTCGTAGGCAATGGTGTAGCCGACATCCGGCGGCAGGCCTTTCATCGCCTGATCGAGGCGTGCCTTCACGTCCTGGATGACCTGCCGCGCGTTCGCGCCGTAGCGGGCGACGACGATGCCGCCGACCGTCTCGCCTTCGCCGTTGGACTCCGCGATGCCACGCCGCATGTCGGGCCCGAGCTGCACGTTGGCCACCTCGCCGAGGAGGATCGGCGTGCCGTTCTTGTTCACGCCGAGCGCGACCTTTCGCAGATCGGCGACATCGTTCACGTAACCGCGCACGCGGATGATGAATTCCTTTTCGGCCATCTCGACCGAACGCCCGCCCACCTCGCCGTTGCTCGCCTTCACGGTCTCCGCCACGTCGCTGAGCGACAGCCCGTAGGCGCGCAGCTTCAGCGGATCGACGCTGACCTGATACTGCTTGACGAAGCCGCCGACGGACGCGACTTCCGCCACGCCATCCACCGAGGAGAGCTGGTATTTGAGATACCAATCCTGCATCGAACGCAGCTCCGCGAGGCTGCGGTCCTTGGAATGGAGCGTATACATGAACGCCCATCCGACGCCCGTCGCATCAGGCCCGAGCGTCGGCGCCACGCCCGCCGGCAACTGCCCGCCGAGCGCGCTGAGATATTCCAGCACGCGGCTGCGCGCCCAGTAGGGATCCGTGCCGTCGTCGAAGATCACATAGACGAACGAGAATCCGTAGAACGAATAGCCGCGCACGACCTTCGCGTGCGGGACGGAAAGCATCTTCGTCGAGATCGGATAGGTGACCTGATCCTGAATGATCTGCGGCGCCTGCCCCGACCACTCGGTGTAGATGATGACCTGCGTGTCCGAGAGGTCGGGAATCGCGTCGAGCGGAATGGTGCGCACGGCGTAAACGCCCGCCAGCACAAGCGCGAGCGTGCCGAGCAAAACGAGGAAGCGATTCCGCAGCGAGAAATCAATGATCGCCTGGAGCATTTTCGGCGGAGGGTTTCGCGGAGGACACCGGCACGAGCGTCATGCCGCAGATCGGGCATTTTCCCGCGTGGTCGTAGATGATCGAAATATGCTCGGGCATCGGACAAACCCAGGCCGTGCGCTCGGCGGCGCCCGTCTTTGGCGCGGCAGGAGTCATGGCGGGCATCGGCTCGGCGGCCGCTTTCGACTCCTCCGGCGCGCGCATTTTCTGCACGGCCTCGCGAAGCTGGCTCTCGGAATCGAGCAGGAATTGGCCGGATGTCACGACGCGTTCGCCTGGTCGCAATCCCGCGAGCACCTGATACACGTTGCCCGCGCCGCCCGCGCCGAGCGAAACCGTGCGCGGCTCGAATTTTCCGTCGCCCAACGCGACGAAGGCCGTATTGCGTTCTCCACTGCGCAGTACGGCCATGTCCGGCACGAGCACGGCATCGGGCGTGAGTTCGGCGTGAATCGTGGCCGTGGCATACATGCCGGGCTTGAGGAAGTAGCCGGGGTTGTAGAATTCCATGCGCACGCGCACGGCGCGGGTCTTCTCGTCCACGGTCGGATAGATGTAGGTGACGCGACCGCTGAAGGTGCGATCGGGCAAATAGGCAAGCCGCACGGTCGCCGGCTGGCCGACCTTGATGAAGGGCAGATCGCTCTCGTAGATGTCGGCAAAGACCCAGACCGTCGCGAGGTCCGCGATGCGATAGAGCATCGTTCCGCGCTCCACCATCTGGCCCTCGAGGGCATTTTTCTCCACCACGAAGCCGTCGCGCGGCGACTCCACCTGGACGACCTGCCGCGCCTGCCGCGTCTTTTGCAACGCAGCGATCTGGGCCTCGGACACCCCGACGTTGCGCAGTTTCACGACGGTCTGCGCGGCGTAATCCGCGCCCCGCTCGATGGCGAGCAGGTATTCCTTCTGCGCGACGAGCAGCTCGGGGGAAAAGAAGTCGAAGAGCGGCTGGCCGCGATGAACGAGCGCGCCCACGGAATCGACGCGCAATTTCTCGATCCAGCCCGACTCGCGCACCGTCACGTCGGAAACGGCTGTTTCGTTGAACTCGATCCGAGCCAGCGCGCGAACATCCTTCACAAGCGGCCCGCGTTCAACGAGCGCCGTGCGCACGCCCATTTGCTGAATGGTGCGCGCCTCGACGGCGATGACGTTCGTCCCGGCGCGTTCGTTTCCGGTCGGAGATTTGCGCAACGGCACCAGCTTCATCCCGCAGATCGGGCAGTCGCCGGGTTTGTCGCGGATGATCTGCGGGTGCATGCCGCAGGTATAGAGCGTTTTTTCGGCGTCCTTCGCGGCCTCCGGCTTTTTCGAGCAGGAGAGCGTGAAGAGGACGGCCGCAATGAGCAGCAGAATGCCGCCGGGAAACCGGAGCGTGAGCATGGAATGGAGCCTTGGGCGGCGGAACGCGGATTTCCCCGCGATCCGCCGCCGGATGGGATTAACCGGGGCGACCCGTTACGGGGTCGTGCTCTTGCCGCCGGAGGATTTCGATTGCACCACGGCCGCTTGATATTTCTTCAAGCCGGCGGCGGGATCCTTGTCGAAGGCCTTCTTGCAGTCCGCGCAGCAGAACTTCATTTCCTGACCCCCGCTCACTTCGGAGATCGGCTTGCCCATGCCGCCGAGCTTGTCGCCGGAATAGATGCAGTGATCGAGCGCGTAGGGTTTGACCGCATCCGCCGCCCGCGAAGCGGACGTGAAGGCGAGGGTTGCGAGGCTGAATGCGAGTAAAAGAGTTTTCATAATGTTGTCTGAAATTTTGTGACGTTTGGTTTTGCGTCGTGACGCCGACGCGGGCGCGATCCGCCGAAGAAGGGGCGGTCGAGGGGTTGTTTCAGGCAACGAAAACGGGCGGCGCGTGCGCGAGCAGGCTCCGATTGAGAACAGTCTCGGCGAAGCTCGCCGCGGGAGGCGGATCGTGGGCGCGGGTCGCGACCGCGGCACCCCTTAAGTGCGCCGGCGAGAAATCCGCCAATGCATTCTCGGCAATCGCCGGCAATTCAAAAAATTGGCCGGCCGGTGCGATGGCTTGCACCGGCACCGGAACATTGGAGACGTCGCAGCACTCCATGGACCGCGGGGCGACGGGCTTTGGGCCGGCGTCCTTCTCGTGGCAGCAGGCGTGTCCCGCCTTGGCGGGAGGCTGAAGCGACGCAATCGCGCAGTGATTCGACGCCACCATCCAGGCGGCCATGGTCACGAGGACGACCATGGCGACTGTCCAGCGACTGCGGCGGAGCGGCGTCATTAGCTTACCTTATAAACCCACGGCGGCTGATTTGCAAGGCGCCGTTGCCGCTACGGCAGCTGCGGCGCGGCGGGCGTGGGCATCGCATCCGGGACAATGGCCTCGCCGGCATCGGCCTTCGGCTTCACGTTCACGGAGTTCATCACGACGAAGAGGAGCTGCTGGAGCACTTCGGGCGTGGTGCGGTAGATGTCGGTTGCGCCCTCCGGCGGCTGCCAGGTTTTTCCGGGGAGCTTCGGGAGGAATTGGAGATCCTTGATCTGGACCGTCGCTGTAAAATCGCGGCGCGTGATGCGCATCTGGCGCGGAACGTAACCGGCGGCGACCCACATCTCGGCGCGGAAGTCCTCGCTCTTCGTGGATTTCGCAAGCTCGGGCATCAGACCGCCGGAGATCACGCGCACGGGTTCGCCGTCGAGCGTGTCGAATTGCTTGCCCTCGTCGAGCGTGAAGAGCGCGGGCAGGAAAACGGCCTGCTGCGCGGTCACGGGCAAAAAGATCGGGGTGTTCGCCTTCACGGCGATCGGCTTCGGCAGCTTGCCTTTGAACTGCTCGAGCAAATATTCGACCTTCGCGCCGGGCGTGGCCCACACCACGTCGCCGTCGCGGCAGACGGTGACCTGCTCGCCGAGCACGGGCGCCACGAGCTTCACCTTGTTCGGAAACTGCGCCGCCGCGTCGAGCGTCGCGCCGTTGAACTGCTTCGGCAGGCGGCCGGTGACGTCCTTCATCACCATGTGGAATGACATGGCGCGATTCGGCGACTGGCCGCCCATGAGAAGCACGCTGCAAATTGGCGCGAAGACCTTGCCGACGATGTCGTAACGATTCTCGGAGGGCGCGCCATTCGCTCCCGGCGCCTCCTGCGCTGCGGCGCAACTGACGATGGCGAGGAATGCGAGGACGGCTGGGACGCTCTTCATAAAGTCGAGAATGCATACGCCGGGGCGCGCCGCATTGCAAAATCGAACGCCGCGGAGTTTTTACGGTTGCGCGCCTGCGGTGATCGCCTATTCGATGCGGGCATGTCGCCGTGGCCGTTGCTCATCGCCCAACAGGGAACCGGGCTCTACTACGCCTTCGTGAATTCCACCGGCGAAGGCAAGGCCGTGCTGGCGAGTCTGTTCGTCGCCTCGGTTTTCAGCTGGTCCGTCATGGTCACGAAACTGCGAATGCTGCGTTTTGCGAAGCGGCAGTCGGAGCGATTCTCGGCCCTGTTCCGCCGCGACCGCCAGCCGCTGCGACTCTTCGAGGCCGGCGTGCGCTTCGATGGCTCGCCGCTCTTCCGCATCTACGAGGCCGGCACGACCGAGCTGTGTTTCCAGATGCTCGGCTCGACGGAGGTCGATGAAACCTTCCTCGCGCGCCTCTCCGACGCGCCAAAGATCACGCCCGCGCAAATGCGATCCGTCACCGCCGCGATGGAGCGCGCCGTCGGCGAGAGCGCGCTCGCCCTTGAGGGCCAGATGAACGTCCTCACGATGGCCGTGAGCGGCGCGCCTTTCCTCGGCCTGCTTGGCACGGTCTGGGGCGTGATGGATGCCTTTGGCGGCATCGCCGCGGCCGGCAACGCGAACCTCGCCGCGATGGCGCCCGGCGTTTCCGGCGCGCTCATTACGACGGTTACCGGCCTGCTCGTGGCCATCCCCGCGATGTTCGGTTACAACTTTCTCGTCACCAGCATTCGCTCGGTGATCGTCGAGTGCGACAACTTCGCCGCCGAGCTCGCGAGCGAAATCGAGCATCGCTACGTCGAACACCACATTGCCGGAGGCCGCCGCGGATAACGCCATGCGCCGCTATTCCGACCGCAACAACCTCTCCGCGCTCGCCGAGCTGAACGTCACCCCGTTGCTCGACCTCGCCTTCGTGCTGCTGATCATTTTCATGATCACCACGCCGCTCATCGAGAACAGCATGGACCTCGTCGTGCCCACGAGTTCCACCGCCCGGAACGAGGTGAAGCCCGACCAGGTGCAAATCGTCTCCATCGACCGCAACGGCGTGCTCAAGCTCAACGAGGTTGAAATCACGCCCGCCGTCCTCGAGCAACAGCTCACCGATCTCAAGGCGAAGAAACCCGACCTCGCCGTCGCCGTGCGCCCGCACAACGAACTGCCCGTGCAGAAATTCATCGCCGTCATGGACATCCTTCGCCGGGTCGGCATCGCCAAACTCGGCATCATGACCCGCCCGCCGGAGAACGCCGCGGCCGGCGGCGACACCAAGCCTCAGCCGTAATGCCCGTCCATCGCCACGACGTGCTCGAACCCGAGCGTCGGCGCGCCCGGCGGAGCTTCCGGGTGACCGTTGTGTTCGTCGCCGCACTCCACGCCGTTCTCGTCGGACTGCTCATTTACTTCGCGAGCCGCAGCCCCGAGAAGAAGCCGCTGGGTGACATCACCTGGCTGGATGCCGGCGCG
>JGI24033J26618_1000013_pt1 | contig 29954 bp, 29 predicted proteins | sample KBSMisM7withPhiX_FD_26618 | JGI IMG/M metagenome (IMG submission 26618)
TCGCCGATCCGCCCGCCGCGCTGATGAGAAACACCACGGTGAACTCCCACGGCTCCACGTGTCCCCTCATGACAAACGCGCACGCCACCAGCGAGAGCAGGCTGCCCGTGTAGGTAAAAAGCTGATCCCGCGCCAGGAAGCGGCCTCGCACCGGCTCGTCGATGATCGCCGCGATCCACGGCATCCAGCCCGCGGAGGAAATGCCGCGCAGCAGGTTGAAAATGAAAAGCGCCGCCAGCAGGAGCGCGAGCTTCGACGTGTCGTCGAGAAATCCCAGCAGCGGCACGACCGCCACAAGGAAAATGAAGACCGTCCGCAGCCCCCAGCCGCTCAGCACGAACTGCCGATACGTGTAGCGATCCAAAAACCGCGCCGCCGGCAGCTGCATTACGGTCATCAACGGCGTGAACGCGGCAATGATGCCGATCACCGTCGAGGAGGCCCCGAGCGACTTCGCGAAGAGCACGATGGGCGCGCCCATCATCACCTGGAACGCGATGGCGTTGAAAAGATTGAACCAGTGCGAATTGAACGCCCCTCGGGGATACGGCGACGACACGAACGGAATCTGAACCACGGAGGACCCGGAGAACACGGAGATTTTTGAAATCCTCTCCGTGCCCTCCGTGGCCTCTGTGGTAAATTCTCCGTCCGATGCCCGACGCAAAGATCGACTTCAACGCCCGGCTGCGCGACGTGCCCCACAAGCCCGGCGTCTATGTCATGCGCGACCGGCTCAAGAAGGTCATCTACGTCGGCAAGGCCCGCGACCTGCGCCGCCGCGTCGGCAACTACTTCATGCCGTCGCGCAAGATGACGGCCGATCCCAAGACGCGCGCCCTCATCGACAGCATCTGGGATTTCGAGTGGCACGTCGTGAAGAGCGACGCCGAGGCCGTGCTCTATGAAGGACGGCTCATCAAGGAATTCCGCCCGAAATACAACGTCAGCTTCCGCGACGACAAACGCTTCCTCCTCGTGCGCGTGAACCTCGACGAACCCTATCCGCGCTTCGGCCTCACCCGCCTCAAGAAGGACGACTCCGCCCGCTACTTCGGCCCGTTCGCCCACAGCGGCGCCCTGCGCACCACGCTGAACGCCATTCNCAAGCGCTTCGGCCTGCGCACCTGCGCGCCCACCGTGCCCGACGAAGGCGACTACCGCCACTGCAGCAACGACATCATCAAAAACTGCTCCGCGCCCTGCATCGGCCGCATCACGCAGGAGGATTACCGCCGCCGCGTCGAGGAAGCCTGCGAGTTCCTCGAGGGCCAGTCGCTCAAGATGATCGAGCAGGTCGAGGCCGAGATGAAAGCCGCCGCCGAGAAGCTCGATTTCGAAAAGGCCGCCCAGCTCCGCAACCTCCTCGACGACCTGCGCACCACGCGCAAACCAATGACGCGCTTCACGCGCAAGACGCTGCCCAGCGCCATCGACCCGCAGGCCGACCTGCTCGCGCTCAAGGACGCCCTCGGCCTCGAGCGCATGCCCCGCATCATGGAGTGCTTCGACATCTCGAACATCAGCGCCACGCACATCGTCGCATCGATGGTGCGCTTCCGCGCCGGCGTACCCGACCGCGCGAACTACCGCCGTTTCCGCATCGCCGGCGTGAAGGGCCAGAACGACTTCGCGAGCATGGCCGAGGTCGTCCGCCGCCGCTATAGCCGCATTCTCCGCGAAGCGGGCGCCGCCGCCGGCGAAGACGCGGACTTCAACCAGGAGAATCCCTACGAAGCCGCGCAGCGCCTCTCCTCCTCTCAATTGTCGCCCTCGCCCCTCGACCTGCCGAAAGCCGCAGTCTCAACTCTCAACTCTCAACCGCTTGCCGGCTTGCCGGACCTCATCATCGTCGATGGCGGCAAGGGCCAGCTCAGCAGCGCCTGCGCGGAACTCCAGCGCCTCGGCTTGCACGACGTCCCTATCATTGGCCTCGCCAAGGAATTCGAGGAAATCCATCGCCCCGGTCGCGCGCTGCCCCTGCGCCTCGCGGCCGACAACGGCGCGCTCAAACTGCTCCAACGCATCCGCGACGAGGCCCACCGCTTCGCCAACGGCTACCACAGCCTACTGCTCAAACGCCGCATCAGCGAGAGCCGGCTCGACGACATCCCCGGCGTGAGCGAAGCCCGCAAAAAGGCGCTCCTCACGAAGTTCGGCAGCCTCGCGCGCCTGCGTCGGGCAAAACCCGAGGCCCTCGCGGAAATCCCCGGCATCAGCCCCCGCCTCGCGACCGAAATCCTCGACGCTCTGAAAGACCGCTAACGCCCCCGAAATCTCAGGTTCCGTCATATCAGGTAGGGTCGCCGCGCTGCGGCGACCGGTCATCGCAGCGCGATGGCCCCCACCAGCGACACTCAATACCGCCGAATCACGAGCACGAGCGGCTCCGAGACATTGCCGAGCTTGTCCGTCGCCGTCACTTCGATGCGATTGTCACCGATCGAGAGTGGCACCCGGAATTTCCAGCTCCGGTCGCCCTTCGCGAGCTTCGGCACCGATTTCGCCTTGAAATGCTTCTCGTGGCGCGCCTTTCCGGTCGCCTGCAGACGCTGCCGGCCGTTCTTCTCGCGCTGGACCGTGTATTCGACCTTCGCGACCCCCGTGTCGTCCTCCGCCGTGCCGGAAATCGTGTAATCCGAATCCTGCGTCACCCGATCCCGGGCCTTCCGCGGATAAATCACCCGCACCCACGGAATCGTCGCCCGCGTATCCGCGAGATAAATCCCGTCCTTGTCACCAAAACTCGCGCGGAAGACAAACTGGTGCAGATCGTTGAACGTCCCCGGGCCCGCAAAATCCACCGCCGTCACCTCCTGATTCCCCGACGGTGTCGGGAGCTGGATGCCGTCCACCGCGATGAGCACCGGCCCGCCGCTCACGCGCTGGATCCAGATGCCGTCACGCGTGCCCTCGTTCGGATAACGAATGCGCGCCTTGAAGATCACGTCGCCCGTCTCGTTGATCACCACGGAGGAAAAGACGTCGTCGAAAACCACCCCCGTCGCCCCCGGCACGGGATCGCCGGCCTTGACGACGGGATGCAACGCCCCAGGACGGCCGGCAAACACCGCCGAAGACGAGGCCTCCGCCTCTCCGGAGAGCGTCGCGCTGAACGCAACGAAATCATTCGAGGCGATCGACGGCCGCGGCGACAAATCCTCCATCACAAAACCCGTCATCCCCGGCGCGGCGTCGCCGGTGGTCGCCACGGGCTTCAGCGCATTCGGCAACCCGACGTAAATCGCCTGCTTGGTGGACGGCGTGGGACTCGCCGCCGGAGTCGTGATCACCTTCAGAGCCACCTTGCCCGATTCGTTGACATCGACCTCCGTCCCCGCCCGGTATCCCTCCACGAACGGATCGGGATACATCGAACGGTCGAAGATCGTTTTGACCTTTACATCTTCGGCCGGGCTCGGAAGCACCTGACCCGCGAGCAAAGCGTTATTGGCCCCCTTGGCGCTCAAAATCGACAGCGCATCCGTCAAAACAAGATCCCGGCCGATTTCCACCCGACTTTTAAGGCCAAAAAGGGACCCCGCGCGAAATGCCACCGGTCCAAAATCCACCAGCGTATCCGGCACCTGCACGCCCGAGCCTTCCGCCCAAACGCCCGCCTGACTCGTCTCGCCGATCTGCGCCGTGCCATNGAAAGCCACCCGCCCGTCGAGAGCGACCGACACGGCTTCAAAGGATGAAAAGGTCCCGCCCCCCTCCGGCGTCGTGTCACCCGCCTTCTCGACCAGACGCACCGTCCCAAAGGAACTTGCAATCACCCGGCAAATGCCCGAGTCGTCCACCCCGTCCAGAAAAGCCACGGTCGCATCCACCCCCAACTTCGGCAGCCCCAATCGCGCATAGCCCTCCCCACCGGGCGCGGCCTGGCCAGTGAACGCAATGGCCTTGTAACTGGCTCCGGCCTGCGCAAAAGCCAGATGCGAGAACGCCATCACCATCGCGCCAACGACGGCAAACCTCGAAAGCCTCCCCTGCGAAAATAGCGGTCCAAATCGCATAATAGCCGCCAAACTAAACCAAGTCATTGGACCGACAACTCCTTTTTGGCGCCTCGTCACCTTCCAACGAAAAGCCCCGGCGGGAACTCCACCGGGGCTTTCAAAGAAACCAAACCGATCAGCTCAAGCCAGAGCGCGCCGACGACGCACCCCGTAGAGCACCACTCCAAGGCCAAGGCCAACCATCGCCACCGTGCCCGGCTCGGGAACAGCCTCTACAAAGGTTGTTGAAACCACCAAATTATCGACGGATGTCGTCCCAATACTGTTCGCTTGCCGCAAAAGAAAGTTACCTAACGTCGCGACGCCGCCTGGCGTGGTGGAATCCGCCGAAAAAATCGCCGCCACGGAATCCGTCACCGAGGCACTGCTCTCGTTGGCCGGATTCACCCAAAGGGTCGAGGTCATCGTGGAGAAATCAAACTTCACCACAATCTGAACCGCCGAATTCAGATCGAATTCGCTGCCGAAATAGACGGGAGTATTTGGAGAGCCATCATTTATTATTCCAAATTTGACTTTCGAACTCGTCGAGCCCTGCGCCACCTGAAGCCTGCCAAAGTAGTCTGTAGCCGCGCCCGTTTCTCCATCCCAAAGAGCGGCAAGATAGCTTCCCGTTGTCCCGGGGACGGAAGTGACGGTGGCCGTTAGTCCGTAATACAAAACACCCGCTCCTACCGGGGTAAAAGCTGTCGCATCATCAGCAGTCAAAGATGAGCTTACGACGGCGTGTCCGGAGGAGACATTGAGATTGCCACTCCCACTGATGACGGTCCAAAGCCCACTTGAGACAGCCGCCAAATCGCCGTCTAAATAATTAAATGAATCTGAAACGAGGACATCAGCCTTGGTAGAGTTGAAAATTGCCAAGGCCATTACAGTGGTCAGTATGAGGTTTTTCATGCGTGGTCTTGTTAAGAGCCGTCGCCTCCTCCATCCATTTGGAAAAGGTTACGATTTGCTCACCGACCCAGCAGCTCCTGTGCCATTAGGCGCCCCGCACGAGAGCCTGGCACAATCCCTTTGCTTTCCTTAGGGCAAGATCCCCAAGCATTTATTAGTCCCATGAGACAGCCTTGGAGGCGATTACTTTCAACAGAAAGTTGTCTCGCCTATGTCAATCACCACAAACCTACACCAGCTCCGCGATCTGCACGGCGTTCAGCGCCGCGCCTTTGAGGAGCTGGTCGCCGCAGACCCAGAAGGCCAGGCCGTTTTCCAGCGCGCAGTCGAGGCGCAGGCGGCCGACTTCGCAGTCGTCCTTGCCCGCCACTTCGAGCGGCACGGGATATTTGCGGGCGGCGGGCTCGTCCACGACGCGCACGCCGGGAAAGGCCGCGATGGCCTCGCGGGCCGCGGCGACGTTCACCGGTCGCTCGAATTCGGCGCTGATCGCCACCGAATGCGCCCGGTAAACCGGCACGCGGACGCAGGTGACCGACGCGCGGAACATCGGCAGGTGCATGATGCGTCGGCCTTCGTTCTGCATCTTCATCTCTTCCTTCGTGTAACCGGCGTCGAGGAACGAATCGACCTGCGGAATCACGTTGAAGGCGATCTGGTGCGAGAAGACGGATGGCTCCACGGGGAGGCCCGTCGCGATGGCGTTCACCTGCTGGCGCAATTCCTCCACGGCCTGGGCGCCGGCGCCGGAGACGGCTTGGTAGCTGGACGCGAAGACGCGCTTCACGCGGAATTTTTGGTGCAGCGGATAAAGGCCCATCAGCGTGATCGCCGTGGTGCAATTCGGATTCGCGATGATGCCGCGATGGTTCTTCACGTCGTCGCCGTTGATCTCCGGCACGACGAGTGGGACGGTGTCGTCCATGCGGAAGGCCGAGGAGTTGTCGATCACCACAGCGCCCGCCTGCACGGCCAATGGCGCGAACTCCTTGGAAATGCCGCCGCCCGCGCTGAACAGCGCGATCTCGACGCCCGCGAACGAATCCGGCCCGAGCGCCTGGACGATGACGTCCTCTCCCTTGAACTTGAGCGTCTTGCCGGCGGAACGTGGCGAAGCCAGCAGCGTCAGCTTGCCAACGGGAAAATTGCGCCGCTCGAGGACGTCGAGCATTTCCACTCCCACCGCGCCGGTTGCCCCGACGATCGCTACATGATACTGCCTGCTCATAAAGAAAAGAGGTCAATGATTAGCGCAGAATCCCCGACGGGCCAACCGGCAATTTTTCTTCGCGTGAGCGTGCCCGATCAACGGCTGGATCTCCTCGCGGGGAACGCCGTCCTGGCGAGCTACCCGATCTCCACTTCGAAATACGGCCTTGGCACCGAGCCGGGCAGCTTTCGCACCCCCACCGGGCGCTTTGTGATCGATGAAATGATCGGCGAAAACGCTCCGGCCTGGAGTGCGTTCAAGGCCCGCCAGCCCACCGGCGAGATCGCCACTCCCGGCGGCGATGAGGATGGCATTCTCACGCGCATCCTCTGGCTCGCGGGAATCGAACCCCACAACGCAAACACCCGCGACCGCTTCATCTACATCCACGGCACGAATCAGGAGGCGCTCATCGGAACGCCCGCCAGCCACGGCTGCGTGCGCATGCGGAATGCGGACGTCGTCGATCTCTTCGAGCGGGTGCGCCCCGGCACGCCGGTCGAGATTATCGCCTGAGCGGCGTCCCGGGCCGCGAATTTCATTGTTTCGCAAAACCGATGTGACTTAATCGCGAATAGCTACCAGCGCAGAAAGGAGGGGGAAATATTTCATGAAATTCGTCAAGATCGCGGCGTTCGCCGTTTTCGCGGCCGCTACACTCAGCTTGGGCGCATGCGCCAGCAAGCCGAAGCCGGCTCCGATGCCTGCCTCAATGGGCATGTCCAAATAATTTCCTTTACTGGAAGTCGGGCCGGAACGGTTTTCATCGTTCCGGCCTTTTTTTTTGCGCCAGCGCAGCACCCGAATCATTCGGGAATTTGATTATTTCCCCAATCAATGGGCATTACTCCCGCGGGCAATTTGCCGTCCCGGCTTAATCCCGCGTGATCCGCGGTTTCACGCTCACGTAAGCGCTTCCCGCCAGCGTGAATCGCCATGGCAATTCCGTCGCGGTCGATATTCCGATCCGCCCATCGGCCACCAGCCGCGGACGCCCCAGCCGCGCGGCAAAGGCGTGATCCGCATCCGCGCAAAGATCGCGCCCGTGCCACGCGCCGTCGATGCCCAGGGCCTGCGTCAACCGCCCCGGGCCGGAACAAAGCTTCCGCACATCGTCGAGCCGCCGCCGTTCCGCCATCGCGGCCACGCCCCGCGCCGGTTCCAGCGCTCGCACGAGCACAAAGCCATCGCCGCGCCTCCCCTTCACGAGGACGTTGAAAAGCCAGTGCATGCCGTAGTTGAGATACACGTAGGCCGTGCCCGGCGGATGATTCGCGACAAACTTCCGCGCGCTTGGTCGGAAAAACGTGTGGGCTGCCGAATCGCCAACCGCCGCATAGGCCTCGGTCTCGACGATGATCCCCGAGCAGTCGCCCCAGCATAATTCCGCGCCGATCAACTGCCGCGCGCAGACGAGCGGCTCGCGCTTAAAAAATTCCCGGGTCAACATCAGCGTCCGCTCGGATGGTCGATGAACGCCCACGGCAGCGCAAATTTTCGCGCGAGTTCCGCGCCGAGGGCTTTCACGCCGAACGTCTCCGTCGCGTAATGCCCGGCGTAGATGAGATTTACGCCCAGTTCCTCCGCCGCGGTGAACGTCCAATGCGATCCTTCACCCGTCAGAAACGTATCCACGCCCGCCGCGGCCGCCTTCGCAATTTCGTCGCCCGCTCCGCCCGAGCAGATGCCCAGCCGCCGCACGCGATCCGGCCCGCCCGGGGCCAGATGCACCGGCGCCTGCACCGCCGCCTCGACGCGGTCGATCAAGGCGGCCAGCGGCACATCGACCTTCGCCTGCACGCCGACTTCGAGAAACGGCGCCGTCCGCTTGATCCCGAGCGCCCGCGCGAGCAACGCGTTGTTACCGAGACGCGGATGGAGATCGAGCGGCAGATGCGAGCTGTAGATCGCCAGGCCCGCCGCCATCGCCCGCTGCAGCTTGCGATAGAGCGCGCCGTCGATCCGCTGCGCGCCGCCCCAGAGGAATCCGTGATGCACGATCAACAAATCCGCGCCCGCGTCCGCCGCCGCGTCGATCACCGCCTCGCAGGCATCCACCGCGCAGGCGACATGCGTGACCCCGTCCGCATTCGCGAGCTGCAGGCCGTTGTGCGCGTTCGGATAATCCTTGATCTCCGCCGTCCGCAATTCGCCGTCGAGAAACGCCACCACATCCGCGAGCTTCATCCCCTCACTCCCGTTAATCCTCAAAATCCTGTCAATCCTGTTTAGTTCGCATAAATTCCCCGCCTTATGCTCAAAGCCGGAATCGTGGGGCTGCCAAATGTCGGCAAGTCCACTCTCTTCAACGCCCTCACCCGCACGCGCAAAGCCGCCGCGGCCAATTTTCCCTTCTGCACCATCGAACCGAACGTCGGCATCGTCAGCGTGCCCGACGCCCGCCTCGACGCGCTCTCGAAGCTCACGAAATCCGAGAAAACCCTGCCCGCCGCCTTCGAGTTCGTCGATATCGCCGGCCTCGTGCGCGGCGCGAGCGAGGGCGAGGGTCTCGGCAACCAGTTCCTCTCGCACATCCGCGAGGTCGATGCCGTCGTGCAGGTCGTCCGTTGCTTCGAGGACGAGGACATCCACCACGTCTCGGGCAGCGTCGATCCCGTGCGCGACATCGAGGTCATCCACACCGAACTCATTCTCGCCGACCTCGCGAGCCTGAAAAAACGCGCCGAGCGCCAGAACAAGGGCGCCCGCGCCGGCGACAAAGCCGCCAAGGCCGAAATCGCCCTCATCGAAAAAATTCTTCCGCACCTCGACGCCGGCCGGCCGGCCCTCACGCTCGATCTCGCCGACGAGGAAAAGCGCATCCTCCGCGAATTCTTTCTCCTCAGCGCGAAGCCCACGCTCTTCGCCTGCAACGTCCGCGAGGACGACCTCGCCGATCTCTCGGGCGACACGCCCGCCGCCCAGCACGTCGCCGCCGTCCGCAAATACGCGACCGAGCATCTCGGCTGCGAAGTCGTCGTCATAAGCGCGCAGATCGAGAGCGAACTCGCCGAGCTTCCGCCCGAGGAGGCGAAGGAGTTCCTCGCCGGCCTCGGCGTGGACGATTCCGGCGTCGGCCAGCTCATTCGCGCCGCCTATCACCTGCTCGGCCTGCGCACGTATTTCACGACCGGCCCGAAGGAAACCCGCGCCTGGACGATCCACGAGGGCGACAAGGCCCCCGCGGCCGCCGGCGTGATCCACAGCGACTTCGAGCGCGGCTTCATCGCAGCGGAGACCATTGCCTTCGACGACCTCATGAAATACGGCTCGCACGCCAAGGCCCGCGAGGCCGGCCGTCTGCGCATCGAGGGCAAGGAATACGTCGTCGCCGACGGGGACGTGCTGGAATTCCGCTTCAACGTGTAAGGCACGCCTCCACTTGCGCCGCACGGCAAGGCCTTTTAGCTTTCGGGGCATGAAACCGTTCGCCCTGCTTGCACTCCTCGTCGTCTTCACCGGCAGCGCGTTTGCCGACCAGGTCACGGCCGCCGTGCAGTCGAAGCTCGCGCGGCTCGGCTACTACAGCGGCACGGTCGATGGCGCCTGGGGCAGCCAGACGGCCGCCGCTGTGCGCCGTTTCCAGGTCGCGAAGGACTTGCGCGTCACCGGCGAGCTGAATCCCGCGACGCTCAACGCCCTCGGCATCAAAACGCAGGATCCCGCACCGTCCCAGGCCGCCCCGCGACCGGTCGATCCCGCGAAGGCCCTGGCCGATATTTTCGTGGGCGGCCCGTATTTGAACACGCCGCCGGAGTTCCAGGTGCGCACCGTCAAAAAAGCGCAGGAAAACCTGAAGGTGCTCGGCTTCTATCGCGGCCCCGTGAATGGCATGCCGAATGGCGCGCTCACGCAGGCATTGGTCGACTACCAGGCCGCCAACCGCTTCAAACGCACCGGCCGCCTCGATAAAACGACCCTCCAGGCGCTCGACCTGCTCTACGTCTCGACGGACAATTAAAAACTGCACCGGGCGGGGGTCGAACCCACAACCTCTGCCTTCGGAGGGCAGCGCTCTATCCAATTGAGCTACCGGTGCGCGGACGCAAACTATTCCCAAGCGTCGGCGGAATTGCAAGGCCGCGCGCGTTCCGTGTATGTCCCTTCGCGTGAAATCCCGCCTGCGCGAAATCCTCCAGCCCGCCGTCATCGTCGGCGCCCTCGGTTATTTCGTCGATATCTACGACCTCACGCTCTTCCTGATCGTTCGCAAGCCGAGCCTTGCCGCGCTGGGCTTCACCGGACCGGAGGCGATCGATCACGGCCTCTGGCTCGCAAATCTCCAGATGATCGGCATGCTCGTCGGCGGCATTTTCTTCGGCATCCTCGGCGACCGGCGCGGCCGCGTCTCGCTGCTCTTCGGCTCCATCATTCTCTATTCGCTGGCGAATATCCTGAACGGCTTCGTCACCGAGCTTTGGCAGTATCAGGTGCTCCGGTTCGTCGCGGGCTTCGGCCTCGCCGGGGAACTCGGCGGCAGCATCACGCTCGTCTCGGAAATCCTCTCGAAGGAAACCCGCGCCTGGGGCACGACGGTGGTCGCGACGGTCGGCGTGAGCGGCGCCGTCGTGGGCGGCTGGGTCGCGCAACATCTGGACTGGCGCGTCTGCTATTTCCTGGGCGGCGGCCTCGGGCTGCTTCTCCTGCTGCTGCGCGTCAGCGTGGCCGAGTCCGGAATGTTCCGCTCGCTCCAGCACCACGCCGCCCCCGCCAGCCGCGGGAAATTCTTTGCGCTGTTCACGGACCGCGTCCGCTTCCTGAAATACCTGCGCTGCATTCTCATCGGCCTGCCGAGCTGGTTCGTCGTCGGCGTGCTCGTCGCCTATTCGCCGGAGTTCGCCAAACAACTCGGCATCCAGGGCGATGTGGCGGCCGGGCTGGCCGTCTCGACGGTCTATCTTGGCCTGACGGCGGGCGATTTCGCCAGCGGCGCGCTCAGTCAGATTTTCCGTTCGCGCAAGAAAATCGTCGCGGCCTTTCTCGCGATCACCCTCGCGGCCGTCACCGCCTATTTTCTGGCTCGCGGCGCCTCGAGCGCCGCGTTTTATGCGATCATTTTTCTGCTCGGCGTCGGCATTGGCTACTGGGCGCTGTTCGTGACCATCGCGGCGGAGCAATTCGGCACGAACATCCGCTCGACCGTCGCCACGACGGTGCCGAACTTCGTGCGCGGCTCGCTCGTGCCGATCTCGGCGTCCTTTGCCGCGTTGAAGACTCCGCTTGGTATGATCCCCGCCGCCCTCGTCGTGGGCCTCGCGTGCCTCGCCATCGCGCTCTGGGCGCTCTCCGGCCTGGAGGAGACGCACGGCAAGGATCTCGATTACCTCGAGCCGATCTAGCCGCCCGCGGCCCCGCATCGACGCTTGATTTTCAGCCTGCGCGCGGATGGAGTAGCGCCATGAAGCCCTTCCCCGCCGGCATTCTTTTCGTCTCCCTGCTCTTCGCCGTGCCGCTCACGACCCCTGTGTTCGCCGAAGAAAGCGCCGACCAGCTCGCCGACCAAACGCTCGGGCCCGACAACAACACGCAGGACGAAAGCGCCGAGCAACTCGCCAAAAAACAGGGAGACGCAATCAACCCCAGCTCCGACTCCGACGAAAGCGCGGAGGACCTCGCGAAACAACAAGGCGTGGCCATCGATCCGAGCACGGATCCCGACGAGAGCGCCGCTCAGCTTGCGAAGCAGCAGGGCGTGGCCATCGATCCCAACACCGAGGCCGAAGAAAGCGCGAGCCACCTCGCCAAGAAGGACGGACTCGAAAAGAAAAACAAGATCGTCGCCAGCCCGTCCCAATCGGTGTTCACCGGCGGCGAGGGCGTAGACGGCTCCGTCTACGCGGTCGTGGCCCTGGCGGATGGCAGCGCGATCATCGGCGGCCGCTTCACCTCGGTGAATGGCCAGCCGCGCTCGAATCTCGCCCGCATCAAATCCGACGGCACGCTCGATCCGAAGTTCCTCGCGGCCGCCACCGACGGAGTCGTCGGCGCGGTGTATGCCCTCGCGCTCGACGCGAATGGGAATCTGCTCGTCGGCGGTTACTTCAACAGCGCCCAGGGCCAGACCGCGCAGAATTTCGTCCGCTATCTCGCGAGCGGCACGCTGGACACGAGCTTCAACGGCAGCCAGAGCCCGAATGGCGCGGTCTTCGCCATCGCCGCTCAGCCCAACGGCAAAATCCTGATCGGCGGGCAGTTCTCGACGATTGGCGACACCCCGCGGCGCAATCTTGCCCGCTTCAATGCGGACGGCACGCTCGACGCGCCCGTCACCTCGGCGAACGCCAGCTCGGGCTCCGTGCGCAGTCTCGCCGTGCTCGCGGATGGCTCCGTCGTCGCCGGCGGCACGTTCGAGATTCCCGGCCAAACCGCGAAGAACATTCTCCACGCTCAGCCGTAATTTTCAGGAACTCGCGCTGCCGTAGCGCCGCAGCGCCGCCAGCCAGACGAAGCGGGTCGCAATTAGCAGGCCCGCCGTCACCACCGCAAGCTGACCGATTGCCGGTCCCGGCGTTTCCGCGAACCGCGCCAGCACGCGCGCCGGCACGTTCGCCACGAGCACGATGGGCAGCACCCACGAGAAGATGAACTTGAACAGGCCGCGATAGATCACGTCGGGATACCGTCCGAGATTGAAAAGATTGTAGTAGCCGTGGATGAGGCCGTCCGCGCGCACGACCCAGAAGCTGCACGACGCCAGCGCGAGCATCACGCCGTAGTGCACGGCCACTCCGCACGCGATGCAGACGAGATAGAGCGCGACCTGCGCGGCGGAAATGCTCACGCCGAGCTTCCAGATCGCGGTCGCCACGAAGGCCACGCCGACCAGCGCGTTCAAAATGCTGTCGAGGCCGAATTGCTTCGCCGACACGGCAAACTGCGCATCGACTGGCAGCATGAGCAGAAAATCCATTTTGCCCGTGCGCACCAGCTCCGGAATGTTCGCGACGTTGATGTAGAAAAACGCCTGGAAAATCTGTGCGATGATCTGGTGCGTGCCGATGAGCAGCACCATCTCCCATTTCGTCCAGCCGCCGATGCTCTCGGTGTAGCCGAAGATCACCTCGATAAAGACGATCTGCCCGAAGAACCACAGCAGCTCGACCGCCATCCAGAGCAGGAAATTCGCCTTGAAGCTCATCTCGCGGATGAGCGAGTTGCGCATCATCAGGCCGTAAATTTCGGCGTAACGGCGCAGCGCGGTCATGCCGCCGGAAAATTCAGCACGAGGCGCGCGATGCGCTCCGCGGCGTCGGATTTGCTCACGCGAGCAAGGTTTGCCTTCCACTTGCGCCATTGCTGCGCCCGGTCCGCGAAGGCGTTCCGCACCGCGTCGGCGAGGCGTTGGGGCTTGCCGAGCGCGGGCGTGCCAACGTTCAGGCGTTCGAGCAGCGCGATGTTACCCTCCTCCTGCCCGGGCACGAGATGACTCACAAAAAACGGACACTGCGCGGCGATGGCTTCCTGCACGATGGCGCCGCCGGCCTTGCCGATGAAGGCGTGATGCTCGCGCAGCAGGCGCGGCATGGCGTCCGTCCAGCCAATCAGCCGGCACTTCTCGCCATCCACGAGGCCGGAGTCGTTCACCGCGTCGAACATGCGCGCGTGCCGGCCGGCCAGAACGGTGATCTCGACGTCGGGCAGTTCCACGAGGGCGTGAATCTGTCGCAGCGTGAGGTTGAGCTGCGTGGAGGGCATGAAAAGAAGCTGCCAGGGCGGTCCGTCCTTCGGAGGCGAAGCCGCCCGCGCGAATTCGCCGGAGACGGGAAAGCCAAGCGGATGAATGATCTCCGCGGGCACGCCGCGCCGAACGAGCAACTGTGCGGTCTCGTCGTCGGCGGCGATAAAGGCGTCCGAAAGGCAGCGGTGCCAGGCGGAGTTCACGCCAATGGAGTCTGTAATCACCGTCACAATCGGCATCCGGACTTCAGGGCGCCGCTTTTGAATGGCGCGGAAGAGGTAGCCGTAAAGCGGATATGTCGAGACGATGATGTCGGGACGGAAGTCGGCCAGGGCCCGGTCGAGTTCGTCGCGCAACGCGTTGGTCATCCACATCGTGGCCTCCATCCAGCCCGGGCGGTCGAGCCAGAGAAAGATCAAGCGCCACAGCCACGGCGCGCGATTGATGGCGAAGGAATAGCCGACTTTCACGGTCGAGTTCACCCGCGGGACCGCCGTCGCATAAAGGTCGCCCACGCGCACTTCGGCCTCGCCGGTCGCCTCGAGCGCTTCGCGAATGGAACGCGCGGCGGTGTTGTGTCCCTCGCCGAAACTCGCCGTCAGCACGAGCACGCGTTTCATGAGCGTGGCAGCTGGTTACAACGCGGCAAGCGCCAAGCGCGCGCGGTCTTTACTTTGGTCGTCATCTTTCTCGCGGGAAGGAAGGCTAAGGCCTTTTTTCAACTCGGCGCGAGCTTCTTCCGTCCTCCCCATTGCGGCATAGGTGCGGCCCAACTCCACGTGATGAATGACGCGCTGGGGATTGATCGCAATCGCCCGCTGGAAGCACTCGACTGCCCGCTCGTTCGACGCAGCCGGAAATTTTCCGTAGATCGTCTGCGCAAGGAAACGCAGCGCCGCATTGAAGTTCGCGAGTTCGTAGTTCCAGCGACCAAGGACATGCCAGCCGTAATCGAGCGACGGATCGAGCCTCACCGCGGCCTCCGCTTCGTCCTTGATGAACCGGGAATATTCGACGCGCGTGGCGGCCGGCTCCAGAAACGCGACCTTGCCGTAACAAATCGCGAGGCAAAGGCGCGCGTCGGCATTGTTGGGATCGGCCGCCTTCGCGCGTTTCGCGTAGGCGAGAGCCTTGTCGCCCAGCGCACGATTTTCGGGCGTCTGCAATTCGCCGACCATCTGCTGCGAATATTCCTTCGCGATCCGGCGCAGGATTTCCGCGTCGTTCGGCTTCGCGGCCTCCGCCTGGAGGTAGATCGGGAGCGCGGCGGCGTTCCGATCCTTCGCGTCGAGCGCATCGCCTTGCTTGATCAGCGCCTCGACGGTCTGCGCGCGGACTTGCGTCGGCAAGAGCAGCGCGATCAGCAACCCGAGGATCATTTCTTCGGGAACCACGGCACGAGAGCGCTCGTGGTGCGTTGATAGTCGCGATATTCCGCTCCGCGCGATTTCAGCGCCTGCGCCTCGGTGGCCGGGATGCCCGTGACCTCGAGGAGAAAGAATAACATCAGCGCCGGACAATAGCCGGAGAGCCAGCCGTCGGGCGTCCCGAGCGCAAAGACGAAAAACGCGACCCAGATCAGCCATTGAAAAAAGTAATTGGGGTGGCGCGAATATCGCCAAAGGCCCGTGCGGCAGGTGCGGCCCTTGTTCCCGGGATGCGCCCGGAATGCGCCGAGCTGCCAGTCGGCCAGCGCCTCGCCCAGCATCGCCACGAGCCAGAGCGCGGCGCCCGTCCATTCCCACGACGAGAGGCCCGCATTCGGATTCGATGCGGTCAACGCGAACGGCATGCTCAGAATTACGAGCAGCACGGCCTGGAGTTGGAAAAAGCCGAAGAACATCAGCCACGTGTGCCGGGAATATTGCTCGCGGAGCGCGACGTAACGGCCGTCCTCCACGGGATGATGCTTCGCGACGCGCATCCACAGATGAAGGCCGAGGCGCAGGCTCCAGACCGCGACCATTGCACAGATCAACGTGCGCCGGGCGGGATCGCCTTCGCCCATGAAGAAGTAAATCGCCGCGACCAGCGCAAAGCCCAGCGCCCACGCGACATCGACGACGCCGGCGTTATTGATCCGCCTCGCGAGCATCCATGCGGCCACCATCAGCGTCAGGGCGGCCGCGGCGCCGGCGGTGAGCAGATCCCAGAAAGCCTCGGTCATTCGCCGATGATCTTCACGAGCACGCGCTTGCGGCGAAGGCCGTCGAACTCCCCGTAAAAAATCCGTTCCCACGGGCCGAAGTCGAGCCGGCCGGCGGTGATCGCGACGACGACCTCGCGGCCCATGATGGTGCGCTTGAGATGCGCATCCGCGTTGTCCTCGCCAGTGCGGTTGTGGAGATATTGGGCGTGCGGCTTTTCGGGCGCGAGGCTCTCCAGCCATTTTTCGAAATCGGCGTGCAAGCCGCTCTCGTCGTCGTTGATGAAGACGCTCGCCGAGATGTGCATTGCGTTCACGAGGCAGAGCCCCTCGCGCACGCCGCTTTCGGCCAGGCAGGCTTCCACCTCCGGCGTGATGTTGAAAAATTCCCGCCGCCGCGCGACGTCGAACCAGAGTTCTTTGCGAAAGGATTTCATGGGTGAGCGAACGCCCAGGACGACGAATGGCACGCGCGTCCGCCGCGGGCCCGGCTAGTCGGGCCGCACCCCGAGTTCCTCGAGGATGCGGTGCAAGTCGTCGTTTCCGTAATAATCAATCGTGATGCTGCCTTGCTTCTCGGCATGTTGGATGACGACGCGGGTGGCCAGACGGTGCTGCAGCAAATTCTGGAGATGCAGCACGGCCGGTGCAGTGGCCTCCTCGGTCTTCGTGCGCTTCCGGCCCGCCGCGGTGCCGCCGACGTTCTTCGACAACTGGGTGGCGGCGAGTTTTTCCGCCGTGCGGACCGAGGCGGATTGACGAATGATGACGTCGGCGAGAAGACGCTGCTCTTCCTTCGACTTGAGCGAGAGCAGGACCTTCGCATGGCCGACGGAAATGCGGCTCTGGCGGACGAGGCTCTGCACGTCGGGATCGAGATCGAGCAGCCGCATGGAATTCGCAATGGAGGCGCGGCTTTTCCCGACGCGGCGGGAAATTTCCTCCTGCGTGAGTTTGAACTCCTGCGAGAGGCGCGCGTAGGCGGCGGCTTCCTCGATGGGATTGAGGTCCTCGCGCTGGAGATTCTCGATGAGGGCGAGCTCCAGCACTTCCTGGTCGCTCGCCTTGCGGATGATGACCGGCGCCTCGAGGAGACCGACCAGTTGCGAGGCGCGCCAGCGGCGCTCGCCGGCGATGAGTTCGTAGTGGTCGCCCGCCTTGCGGACGATGAGCGGCTGGATGATGCCGCGCTCGCGGATCGACTCGACGAGTTCGTTGAGGTGGTCGGCGCGGAACTCGGTGCGCGGCTGCAACGGGCTGGGAATGATGGCTGCCAGCGGGATCGACTGGATCCGTTCCCCGTCGGCCTCGGCGGGCACGGGGGCGGCGACCCTCGTATTAATGAGAGCTCCGAGTCCTTTTCCGAGCGCCGGTTTTGCCATGGGGCCGCCCATGCTAGGGATCGGCCGCGTGCAAATCAACTTGAACGTCACCGCGCGAAATCCCGATGGTTCCCGCGTGATTCCGACGCCCGATTTTTTGTTCCAGAGCGTCGCCCGCTGGCGCGTTGAGTCCGGCGCAAATGGGGCGGAACAAATGGCCCTCGACGAAACGATGCTGCGTCTCGCGGAGCGTCCCACGCTGCGCGTCTATCGCTGGTCGCGACCGGAAGTGACGTTCGGCTATCCGCAGCGCTGGGAGGAGGCCCGCGTCTTCGCCGGCGGGCGCCCGCTCACGCGCCGCTGCACGGGCGGCGGCTTCGTCGAGCACGGCGCGGACGTGACAATCTCGCTCGCGGTGCCGGCGAGCGATCCTTTTGCGCGGCTCTCGCCGGCGGAAACGTATCGCCGCATTCATGCCGCTCTCGCGCGGGCACTGGCCGGCGCGAGATTGGCCGGGGATGCGGACTGCATGGCCGGCGCGGCCTGCTTCGCGAGCCCGACGCGGCACGATCTGATGGCGAACGGCCGCAAAATTCTCGGCGGAGCGCAGCGACGGTCGCGCGAGGGCTTTTTGTATCAAGGGAGCGTGCAAGGCGCGCCTCTGACGGCGGAGATTGCGACGATTTTCGGGCGCGAAGTGGTCGAGTGGGAGCCCTCCGGATGGAAGGCCTTGCGCGATCAACTCGTGCGCGAACGTTACGCGGCCGAGGCCTGGAACCTGCGACGGTAGATTTTTACGGAACCGGCTCGGCCTTCGTCTCTCCGCGGGCGAGTGTGTCAAAGGAGATATCGAGCACGGGATATTTCCGCCAGCCACGCAGATCGTAGTGCCACCACTCGAAGGGAAACGGCTCGAATCCGTGTCGCATCATTATGTCCTGCAGGCGCATCATGTTGGCGCGTCGCTCGGGCGTCATCGTCGGCGAGTCGCGGTGCGCCGCGGTCGTAAAATCGTCGAAGGAACTGGGCATGGGCAGCTCGTTTCCGCGTTTGTCCACGAGCGTGACATCGACGGCGGTGCCGCGCGTGTGGCGGCCGCGATTGATGGCGGGATTCGACACGTAGCGTTCGTCGTGGATGAGATCCCACATTTTCTGCTGCACCGAAAACGGACGGTAGCCGTCGTAGATTTTGAGGCCGAGGCCCTCCGCGGCGAGGTCGGCCTGCACCTTCGCAAGCGCCGCCGCCGTGTCGCGATGCACGTAGGCTCTCGCGGCGGGATAGAGCACCTCGCCGGTGAAATTGTAGCGCGTGGCGTAGCGAATCTCCTCGAGCGGCGGAGGCTGGATCGTCGCGACATTGACGAGATGATGCGCGACGGAATCAGCCCACAGTGAGGCCGGAAGCAGGAAAACGAGCGCCAGCCGTCTCATCGCCGCTCGGGATAGCGGGCGAGCAACTCGACGAGGATTTTTTTTGCGGTGCTCGACCGCTGCGAGCGCAGAAGGGCGGCGCTGTCGGCCGGACTGCCCCATTGGACAATCTCGATGGTGACCTGTCGCGGCGCGGTGTTTGCCGGCGCGGAGGGNTTGAAAAGCAGGATGGTGTTCGTGCCGACGACATCGTCGGTAAAGTCATCGACCTCGTAGATTTCGCCCGTGGCCAGCACGCGGAATTGAGTGCCCGCGGGCCAGCGCGCCCAGTCGGCCGCCGCGCTGGAAACGGGCCCCGAGCGGTAGCGGGTGCCGCGGGCCGTGGCGGCGGGCGCGGAGGGATCCGAGGCCGCGCCGGCGTAGGGCGCGATGTTGACGCCCTTCTGGTAGGTCGCGCGCGGCAGCGGTTCTTCGTAGGCGGGGCCGCCGGCGCAGCCGGTGAGCGTCAGCAATGCGAGGAGGAGGGCGAAGGGGCGCACGAGCACGTTTCGTAAAAAATCCCTCCCGCGAAGGCGAGCGATTTCACTCCGCCGCCACGGCCGTCGGCACAAGGATCGCGTCGGACATGCCGTGGAGGAGCTTCTTATCCTGCGGGCAGATCGTGGCCAGCGCGCCCGCGCATTTCACGCGCCCGTCGCCGGGGAAGTAATACGGGCAGAGGCGCACGCGGCCCTTCATCGTGACGAGGGCGTCGGATTCCTCGTCGAGCCACGAATGCTCGAGCACGCGGCCCTTGTGAAATTGCTGGAGCAGATGCGGCTGCCGGTCGTAGGCCGCGAGCGCCCCGGTGAGAGCGTCGCTCCATTCGCCATGCGGCAAATCCTGCGCGACGACGACGCCCCGCGCGCCCCACGCCGTCTCGCTGAAGCCGCTGACCTTGAGAATCAACTCGCGCTTTTTCTGGCTGAAGGCGGCGACCTCGTCCCAGCTCTGCACCTCGAGGCGCGGCAGCACCGCGTGCGGTGGCAACGGCGTGGGATCGACCATCCACGTGTAGGGAATGACCCTGCGCAGGGCGGCGAGCGTGCGTTCGCCAAGCTCTCGGAGCCAAAAGCCCTCGAGTGGCCGCAGCCAAAACAGCGCGAACCAGAGCTTCTCCTCAAGCTGCGGCTTGAAGGGCGGCGTCACGCGCAATGCGCCCGCACGCGCCCGCTCCAGCAATTGCGGGGCGCAGCGGACGTTCGCGAGGTCGAACAACTCGAAGAAGCGATAAACCGTCGCCTGCCAGTCCTCGCGCGGCGCGTCGTCGAGCACGCGCCAGTTCTTTTTAGGATCGTCTTCGTTCAACCGCGCGACGAGCCATTCCATTTCCGGCCGATAGGTCGCGGCCTCCGCGGAAATCACGATGTCGCCGCCGGGCACAATGCTCGCAAAGCCCTCGAGCATCCCATTCGCGCCGCCGAGAATATCCTCGCCGAGCGCGGCGTATTCGCGCCCGAGCCAGGCAGTGAGCCCGATTCCGCCCGGCACGTTGTCGAGTTCCGCGATGGTGAAGCCGTCGTCGGTGAGCACGAGGTCGGGCCGGATGACGCCAGGAATTTCGTCGCGAAACGCGCGGTCCCGCGCCGCCTCGATGAGCTCGGGCGGCTTGCCGCGGTCGAGCACGTCGGCGATCCACGCGGGCTGCCGCCCTTCGGCGCTCAGGCGATAGAGCAGATTGCAGGCTCGGACGAACTGGTGAAGCCGGTAACCGAGCTGGTCGAGTTCCGCCGCGAACGCCGGCGAGATCGGAAAAGCCCGCGGCGACACGCGCCAGGCCTTGTCCTCGAACAGACCGCCGGCCGGCAGCGCCGCGCGCACCCGTCGCGCGCGCTCGAGTTCGTCCGCGCTCATCGCGTAAGGATTTGCAGGGCGGCGCGCACGAGCGCGTCGCTGCCGGGATTCTCGCCCTCTTTGGCCTGCGCGGCCTTCACCGCCTTGTGGGCCTCGATTTGCTTGTAGCCCAGCGTGATGAGCGCCAGCACGGCGTCGTGCATGGCCGTCTCGACCGGCGTGGGCGCGTGCTTCGCGCTCGACGCCTCCCATTCGGCGGCGACGCCCAGCTTGTCCTTGAGTTCCAGCACCACGCGCTCCGCGGTTTTCTTGCCGACGCCGCTGATCTTCGAGATCGCCGCGGTATCGCCGGCCACGACCGCCGCCTTGAACAGCTCGACGGTCATCCCGCTGAGGATGGCCAGCGCGAGCTTCGGCCCCACGCCGGTGACGTGATGCACGAGCAGACGGTAGAGGTCGCGCTCCGTTCGCGTCCAAAAACCGATGAGAATATGCTCGTCCTCACGCACTACGAGCTGGGTGAGAATCCGAATCTCCGTGCCCGGCGGCGGGAGCCGGTCGAAGCTGGAGAGCGGAATCAGGACTTGGTAGCCGACGCCGCGCACGTTAACGACAATCTGCGTGGGCAGCGCCTCCTCCAATTTGCCTTCCAAAAACGTGATCATTCTTCGACCGCACACGAGTAGCAGACCCCGCCGGAAACACAAACTTCCCGCCGTGCTCGCCGCGATGCTCTGCGTCATATTCCCCGTCGCCGCCGGGCCGGGAACGACGTGGCATCTGCTCGTCGAGCCTGCGTTCATGCGTCCGGACTACGCGTTTCCCATTCCGGGCACCAAAAGCACCATCGTCACCCCAGCCACGATCAAGGACGACGAAGCCACCTATCTCACCAAGGCCGAAGTCGCTCGGCTCAAGCTCGACCTCGACTCCATCCGCCGCGTGGCGGCCGCCTCCGCCAGCGCCGTACTCGCAAAACTCACGCCGGAATTCGTCCGCGACGACCGCGGCGTGATCCTCTACGCCCGGCTCACGTCCGATTCCCCCGCCACCGCCAGTGCCGTGCTCGCGCCCGATTTCGCCGCGAAATTTGCGAGCACACTCGGGCCCGATCTGCTCGTCGCCATCCCGAATCGCTACCGCGTGTATGTCTATCCCGCGCTCGCCAGTAAATTCGAGGACACCGCCCCTCTCATCCTGCGCGACTATGAACTTTCGCCCTATCCCGTGAGCAAGGAAGTCTTCCGCGTTACCCCGCGTGGACTGCGGGCGGAGGGGGGCTTCGACACCCAATAAGCAGGCCGAACGCCAAGCTCAACTGCCCGATCTAGCGCCCAACTCAGACGGCGTGTGGATGGAAAGGATGGACGGTCGTAATCCATACCGCGTCGCAGCTAGTGCCGTTCCATCAACCGGATCGGATGCTCGTCGAGCACGTTCGGCTCGATGCCGCCCACGCGTTTCGGATCGTAAAGCTGGATGCCGACATAGAAATACAGCGGACACACCACCGCCTGCCGCGCCACGAGCATCTCCTCCGCCTGCGCGAGAATCGCGAATCGCCTGGCCGCGTCGCCCTCCGCCGCCGCCTGCGCGATCAGGCCATCATAGGCGGGATTGCTCCAGCCCGTGCGATTGTTGCCGCCGCCGGTAAGGAACATGTCGAGGAACGTGTTCGGATCGGGGTAGTCGCCCACCCACGTCGAGCGCGCGAGGTCGTAATCCAGACTGTTGAGCGAATTGAGATACACCTTCCACTCCTGCCGCGTGAGCGCCACCTGCACGCCCAACGTCTGGCTCCACATGTTTTGCAGCTCGACGGCGATGGCCTCGTTCAACTCGCCCTCGCTGAAAAGATAACGTGCCAGCGGAAAACCCCGTCCGCCCGGATAGCCCGCCTCCGCCAGCAACGCGCGCGCCTTTTCGGGATCGTAACCCAACCCCGCCGGCGCGTGATAGCCCGCCACGCCCGGCGGCACCAGCGTCGCCGCCGGCAGCTCACCCGCGCGCGTGATCTTTTTCACGATCCGCTCACGATCCACCGCCAACGCGAAGGCCTGCCGCACCCGCTCGTCGGCGAACGGCCCCTTCACGCAATTGAACCGCACGAAATACGAGCCAAGGAACGGCGCGGCGTGGAAATCCGGCCGGCGCTTCAACTCGTCGAGCAGCGACGGTGGCACCACGCCCTTGTCGAGCATCACGTCCGCCTCGCCGCTTGCGTAAAAATTGAACGCCACGTTCGCCTTCGCGATCGGCAGCACGTCCACCGTCTCCAGCGCGACGTGCGCGCGGTCCCAGTAGAGCGGGTTCCGGCGCAGGCGGATGCGGTCGTTGATCCGCCACGCCTCGAGCAAATACGCGCCGTTGGTGACGATGCGGCCGGGCTTGATCCAATCGTCGCCCTCCCGCTCGATCACGCGCAGCGGCACGGGCTGCAACGGCGGCGTCGCGCAGAGATCGAGAAAAAATGGCGTGGGATTTCCCAGCTGCACCTCGAGCGTGCGATCATCCAGCGCGCGCACGCCCACCTGCGAGAAGTCCGCAAGTTTTCCATTCGCGAAAGCCTTCGCATTCCTCACGTAGAAGAGCTGATAATTGTTGGGGGCCGCGGTCGCCGGCGTGAGCATGCGCCGCCACGACGCGACGAAATCCCCCGCCGTCACCGGCACGCCATCGCTCCATTTCGCATCCGCGCGCAGGCGGAACGTGTAGGTCTTCCGGTCCGACGAGATCGTCCACGACTCCGCCATGCCTGGCACGGACCGCCCCTTGCGGTCGAAGGTCGTGAGCCCCTCGAAAAGCGCGTTCGCGAGGCGGACTTCCGGTTGGCCGGTGAGGATTGCGGGGTCGAGCGATTCCGGCTCCGCCCCGTTCACGAGCACGAGATCGGCTCGCTTTGCCTTGAGCCCGCAACCCGACAGTGCGACCCCGAAAGCCAGACCCATCCAGAAAACGGCGGGCGGGCGAATGGTGAACATGGACGTTCCATACGCCGCGCCTCAAAAAACTTCAATCGCCCCCCTGGCCGTCGCCGCAATCTGTCTCTCCCTCGGCGCCGCCATTCTACTCGCCGGCTGCCCGGCAAAGCCCCAGGCCCGCCCGCCAACGCGTCCCACCGGCACCGTCAACCTTCCGAAAACCTTCGTCGCAACAGCCAGCGTCGCAATCTTTGACGCCCACTCGGCGACCGCGCTAGACTCGCCGGCATGTCGAGCCCCCTCCCCACACCCGCCGCTCTCCAGCGCAATCGCAGCTGGCTGATTTTCTTCGGTCTCTTTTCGCTGCTCGTCGGCGCCTTTTGCGTCGCCGCGCCGGCCGTCATGACCGTCGCCATCGAGCAGGTGCTCGGCATCATCCTTGTCGCCAGCGGCGTCTTCTCCCTCGTCGCCGTGCTGTTCGGCGACGAGAAAAACCACCGCATCGCCACGGTCGTTCTCGCCCTCATTCGACTGGCCGCCGGCCTGGCGTTTCTCGTCTGCGTGCGCTCGGGAGTGATCGCCCTCACCGCGCTGCTCGGCGCGTTCTTCCTCGCGGAGGGCGTCGTCTTCGTCGTTTCCGCCTTCGCCCTGCGCCATCATCGCGCGTGGCTGCTCATGCTGCTCAACGGCATCGTCACGCTCGTGCTCGGCGCCTCGATTCTCGCGCAGCTCACCTCGGGCGCGCCGTGGGCCATCGGCCTGCTCTACGGCATCTACTCGCTTTTCTACGGCGTCTCGCTCCTCGGCTTCGCCCTCGCCTCGCGCAAGGCCGCGTAGCCCCGCACGATTGCATTCTCCGGCCCGCGGTGGAACGATGACGGGCATGAACGTCGAAGCTTTCCGCCCGCCGTCCCGCCTCCTCCTCGGCCCCGGCCCGAGCATGGCCGCTCCCTCCGTGCTGGAAGCGATGTCCCGGCCCCTGCTCGGCCATCTCGATCCCGCCTTCGTCGAAATGATGGAGGAGATCAAGACCATGCTGCGCGCGGTCTTCCAGACGCAGAACCGCATGACGTTCCCCGTGAGCGGCACCGGCAGCGCCGGCATGGAATTCTGCTGCGCGAATCTCATCGAGCCCGGCGACGAAGTCGTGGTCGGCGTGAACGGCGTGTTCGGCGGCCGCCTCGCCGAGGTCGCCTCGCGCTGCGGGGCCAACGTCATCAAGGTCGAGGCAGAATGGGGCCGCATCATCGAGCCCGGGCAAATCGCCGCCGCCCTCGCCGGTCGCAAACCCAAGCTCGTCGCCATCGTCCACGCCGAGACTTCCACCGGCGCCCTCACACCGATTCCCGAAATTTCCCGCCTCGCCCACGAGGCCGGCGCGCTCCTGCTCGTCGACGCCGTGACGTCGCTCGCCGGCTGCCCCGTCGAACTCGACGCCTGGGGCATCGACGCCGTCTATAGCGGCACGCAAAAATGCCTGAGCTGCCCGCCCGGCCTCTCGCCCGTTTCGTTGAGCGACCGCGCGCTCCATGTTGCCACGCACCGCACGCACAAGGTGCAAAGCTGGTATCTCGACGTGAATCTCCTCGCCTCCTACTGGGGAGCCGAGCGCGTCTATCACCACACCGCGCCCATCTCGATGAACTATGCGCTCCACGAGGCGCTGCGCCTCGTCCTCGAAGAAGGTCTCGATGCCCGTTTCGCCCGGCACGAGCGCAACCACCTTCGCCTCAAGGAAGGCCTCGCCGACCTCGGCCTCGAAATTGCCTCCCAGCCCGGCCACCAACTCTGGCAGCTCAACTCCGTCACCGTGCCCGAGGGCGTGAACGAAGCCCGCGTCCGCACCCGGCTCCTCAGCGACTTCGGCATCGAGATCGGCGCCGGCCTCGGCCCGCTCAAGGGCAAAGTCTGGCGCATCGGCCTGATGGGCGAATCCTCCACCGCCGACAACGTGGAAATCGTCCTCAACGCCCTCGCCCAGATCCTCAGCGATAACGCGGACTGATCCCTGGTCCGTCCCCTGCCGGCTCCGGATCCTGCTCACGCGACCGCATCACCCACGCCTGCTGGAGTGTCCGTCCGAGCAGTTCGCACTTCACCGGCTTGTTGACGTAGTCGTCCATGCCCGCGGCGAAGCATTGCTGCCGGCTCTCGGGCAGAATATTCGCGGTGAGCGCGGCAACAAACGCCCGCCCGCCGTTGGGCAAAGCCCCCTCGATCTCGCGAATTTCCTTCGTTGCCTGCAAACCGTCCTTCCGCGGCATTTGCAAATCCATCAGCACACAATCGGGACGCTCCCGGCGGAAGACTTCCACCGCCTCTGCGCCATCCTCCGCGGAGAGCGGGGCATACCCCATTTTTCGGAGCATCATAAGCAGCAGCTTGCGGTTCACTCGGTCATCCTCGACCAGGAGAATCCGCAGCGGATGCTCGGCGGCGAAGGTCTCGTCCTGCGCTGCTCCCGCCGGCGGCGAGGCCACCGGCACCAATTCCTCCGAGATCTCGGCGGGAAGCGCGACCCAAAATTCGGAGCCCACGCCCATTTCGCTCTTCACCGAAAGCTTCCCCCCCATCAACTTCACGAGGTTTCGCGCAATCGAAAGGCCCAGGCCCGTGCCCCCATAGCGCCGGGAAATGCTGGAGTCCCCCTGCTCGAAAGGCTCGAAGACCTGCGCCAGCTTCTCCGACGGAATTCCCGGTCCCGTATCCCGCACGAAAAAGTCCACGCCCGGTCGACCCTCCGGCAGTGCTTCGACGGACGGTCGCATTCCCAGCGTAATCCGCCCCTGCGCGGTGAACTTCAGCGCATTGCTCACGAGATTCAGAACGATCTGCCGCAGGCGACCGGCATCGTTCAAGATGCGCGGCGGCACTCCCGGCTCGCTCTCCTCGACGAATTCCAATCCCTTTTCCTCCGCGGCGGGAGCGAACAACGTGTGGATGCCATGCAGGACTTCGCCCGGAGAAAACACCGCCTGCTCGAGTTGCAATCCGCCCGCCTCCAGGCGGCTGAAATCCAGCACGTCGTCGAGGATGCGCAGGAGCGCTTCTCCGCTCGTGGCGATGGTGTTGACGTAATCCCGCCCTTCCGCGGGCAGATTCGGAAGTCCCGCCAGCAGCTCGGAAAAGCCGAGAATGCCATTCATCGGCGTGCGAATTTCATGGCTCATCACCGCGAGGAACTCGCTCTTCGCGCGATTGCCGGCCTCGGCCTCCGCCGCGAGTCTCGTTTCGCGGGCGAGGGCCTGCGCCAGGGCTTCCTCGCGGTGGCGTTCCGCGGTGACGTCGCGAAACGTCCAGATGCGGCCGTAATGGTGCCCCGCGTGATCCTGCACCGACGCCGAATAACGATCCAGCACCGTGCCATCCACCATCTCGAGTTCGTCGCGGCTAACCTCCCCCGGGTGCGCGTAAAGGTAGGTGACCCTTTCGAAAAATTGCTCCGGATTCTTCATCTGACGGGTCACGAATTCCAGCTGCAGGGAATCGTCCGAGCTCTCCGCGATGTGCCGGGGAATCTTCATCAATTCGTTCATCCGCTGATTCTGCAAAATCTTTTTGCCGTGGCTGTCCACCACGAGGATGCCATCGAGCGCGCAGTCCACCTGGGCCTCGAAGAACGCCGTCCTCCATTGCAGGACCTCCTCGACGCGCTTGCGGTCGGTGACGTCGCGCTGGATGCCGACATATCGCATGGGCCCGCCATTGGGGTCGCTGATCGGGACGATGGACAGATCGTTCCAGAACGTCGTGCCGTCCTTGCGATAATTGAGGATCCAGCCGTCGAAGGGCCGTTCCGCCGCGAGGGCGGCGCCAATTTTTTGAACGGTCACCGGATCGGTCTCCGCCCCTTGAAGAAAGGCGCAATTGCGCCGCAGCACTTCTTTCGCCGAATAGCCCGTGATGGCGGTAAAGCCGACGTTGGCGTAAATGATCCGACGATTTTCATCGCAGATGAGCACGCCTTGAGAGACCTCGGCGAGGGCCCGCTCGAGCAAACGCAGGGAGTCCCGGGCCTGCTTGCGCTCCCGGCGCTGCTGCATCTCCTCGAGCGCGTGGGAAACGGCCGGGCCCAGGCGCGCCAGACGGTCCTTCAAAAGGTAATCCGCGGCGCCATACCTCATGGCCTCCACCGCCATTTCCTCCCCGATCGTGCCGGAGATCAGGATGAAAGGAATGTCATTCCCGCGTTCATTCCGCAACTCCAGCGCCCGGCGGCCGGAGAATTGCGGCAGACAATAATCCGAGAGGATGATCTCGGGTGGCGCCCTCAATCGCTCCAGGTAGTCCGCCTCGTTGTCCACCCGTTGCCAGACGGGCTCGAACCCCGCGCGGCGCAACTCGCAGAGCACCAGCTCGGCGTCCGAGGCATCATCCTCGACGAGAAGGACGTGAAGCGGACGCGACATGGGCTCCTAGCGACCCGATCGGGGCGGTTGATTGAGCAGCAGCCAATACATGCCGAGCTGCTGCACGGCCTCGGCGAAGCGCTCGAAGTTCACGGGCTTCACGATGTAGCTGTTCACGCCGAGGGCGTAGCTTTCCACCACGTCGTTCTGCTCCTTCGACGACGTGAGCACGACGACCGGAATCGCCGCGGTGCGCGGATCGCCCTTGACCCGTTTCAATACCTCCAGCCCGTCCACCTTGGGCAGCTTCAGGTCCAGCAAAATGACCCGGGGCGGATTTTCGATGTCGCGACCGGCATAATCTCCCTCGCAAAAAATGAAATCGAGCGCCTCCGCACCGTCTCGCGCGATATGAATGGGATTCGTGAGATTCGCTTTGCGCAGGGCGCGCCGGGTGAGTTCCAAGTCGTCGGGGCTGTCTTCGACGAGCAGGATTTCGAGGGAGATGCTTTCGTTCATGGCGGACTTTTTTCTTCGAGGGTGAAATAAAACGTGGCCCCGCGACCGACCTCGGCATCGGCCCAGATAAGGCCCCCGTGGCGATGAACGATGCGATGCACGAGCGCGAGACCGACGCCCGTGCCTTCGTAGTCCTCCGCGCGGTGCAGACGTTGAAAGACGCCGAAGAGCTTGTCCGCGTAGCGCATGTCGAACCCCGTGCCATTGTCCCGGACGAAAAAGGCGTCGCCTTCCACGGTCGGCTCACATCCGATTTCCACCACCGCCGGATCGCGCTTTCGCGTGTATTTGAAGGCGTTCGAAAGCAGGTTTACCCACACCTGCTTGAGCAACGCGGGATCGCCGGAGCAGGCGGGGAGTTCTCCGATCCTCACGTCAATCCGCCGGCCCTCGCGCTGGGGTTCGAGTTCGGCGAGGACGCTGCGGACCAGCTCCCCCGTTCGCACCTCCTGCTTGTGCATCGACGCCCGGCTCAGCCGGGAGAAGGCCAGCAAATCGTCGATGAGGGCGCCCATCTGCTGGGCTCCCTTGCGGATGGTCAGCAGGTAGCGGCGGCCCTCGTCGGGCAGCTGCGCGGCGAAATCCTCGATCACCGCCTGCGAAAATCCGTCAACGGCACGCAGGGGCGCCCGCAGGTCGTGCGACACCGAGTAGGAAAAGGCCTCGAGTTCCTTGTTGGCGAACTCGAGCTTCCGGTTGACCTCCTGCATCCGTTGCGCGCTGAGAAAAATTTCCGCCTCCATCTGCTGCATCCGGGCACGCAGGCCGAGCGTATCCCCCGACGACTTCCGCAGCACGAAATCGGTCACGTCCTCGACGCGATGAATGATGTATTTCACCTTGTGCTCGAGGCCAAGGACCGGGGAATTGATCGGGCTCCAGTAGCGCTCCTCAAAAGTCCCGTCCGGTCGGCGGATCGAATATTTTTGGATGGCCATCGTGTGAGGAGCGGCATCCTCCCTGACATGATCGAAGGAGGCCCTCAGATTGGCCGCACCCGTCGCTTCCGGATCGTCTGGATTGTCCGGAAAGACCTCGAACAGCCCATGCCCGACGATCTGCTCGCGAGTGGTCATCGTCGCCTTCAGATAGGCGTCGCTCGCCGCGACAATCGTGAGGTCGGGCGTAAGCACGAGGTAGAGGCCGGGCAGCGACTCGAAAAGACTTTCGAGCTCGGAGCGGCGCTGGCGCAGCTCGGCATTGGCTGCCTCCAGCTGCGCCGTGCGGTCGGCGACGCGCTGTTCCAGCTCGACATTGAACCGGCGGATGTCCCGCTCCGCCCTTTTGCGTTCGGTGATGTCGCGCGCCACCTTCGAGGCGCCGATGATTTTTCCCGTCGAATCCCGGATGGCGGAAACCGAGATCGAGACGTCGATCAAGGTTCCGTCCTTGCATCGACGCACCGTCTCGAAGTGCGGAACGCTTTCCCCCCGCCGGATGTGCCCGAGGATCTTCGCTTCCTCGTGAAGCCGCTCGGGCGGCATCAACCTCGATATCGGCTGCCCCACCATTTCCGCCGCCGAATAGCCGAATATTTTCTCGGCACCCGCGTTCCAGCTCGTGACGATCCCCTGTAAATCCTTGCCGACAATCGCGTCGTCCGAGGATTCCACGATGGCCGCCAACTGCGCGGCCGCCGCCTCGACCCGCTTCCGCTCGGCGAGGTCGATATCGGCAAGCG
>JGI24033J26618_1000014_pt1 | contig 29929 bp, 37 predicted proteins | sample KBSMisM7withPhiX_FD_26618 | JGI IMG/M metagenome (IMG submission 26618)
CTCGGGTGCGGCCGGCTCCCCGCCGCCGCTGGAACGGTATTGCAGCGGGGGAATCCAGTAGTCGTAAACGCCGCCATCGCCGTTCGCCATGTTCAGCGTCAACTCCGCCAGTCCCGGCCGGCCGCTGCCGGCATTCCACGTCTCGCTCATCACGGGATTCCGCGACGGCGCGAACCGCCATTTGATCTGCTTCACGTCGGGCAGCAGCGTGAGCCATTGCCCCTGCTCGAGGCGGCGATCCCGCTTGTCCGGCGGATCGTCGGACCGAAAATACCCAAGCGAGACGCGGAAGTTCCCGCGTCCATCCGGCAGACCCGTGATCGCGATGCCGTCGCTCGCATTCGTCCCGAATTGCAGAAACGCCGGCACCGGCCACGCGAGCACCTCGACCACGTCGCCCTTCCCCGCCTGCTTCCGCAGCCGCATTTCGATCTTCGCCTCGGCCGGCAGGCTGAGGAAAAACGTGCGCAGGAGTTGTTGGAAGGAGTCGGTCCGCTCGGCGTCGAGCTGCGAAATCGCCACCTGGTTGGAAGCCTTGAACGCCGCGCTCACCGAGGCAAAAATCCCTCCCGCCAGTAGCAGAAAAATCGCGATCGAGATCAGCACCTCGAACAGCGTGAATGCCCGTTCGCGCCTCATCCGTCGCTCCGGTAAATCAAATGCGAGACCGTCCACGTCTGCGGGCCGCCCGGCGAATTCCAATCCGCCGTCACCCGCAGCCGCCAGAATCCGCGCAGTAGCGTGCGGTCGGAATTCGTTACCTCCTCGCGGCTGACCTCGGAATGATATTTCACGCCGCCCTCGGTATCCTCGTCCTTGATGGCGCGCAGCGGACCGACCGAGAGCTTTGCCAGTCGATTTGCGAGCCCGTTGCGCACATCCGCCTCGCGCTGCGTGGCCTTCGCCCCGTCGAGCGTGCTCCCGAGCGCCAGCATCAACCCCATCGCCGCAAACGCGAAGATGCCCATCGCCATGAGCACCTCGAGCAGCGTGAATCCCGCCGCCCGGACCCGGGCCACGATGACGCGATCAAAAGGCATAGCGCTCCTCGGCCACGCGGCCCGTGAGCAGATCGAAATCGACTTCCATCCACGCGTCGCCTTCCTCGAGCCGCACCGAGAGCGGTGAGACCATTCCAATCGGCGAGAACTCCCATTGCTGTCCCTCCGGCTTTCCCCAATCCTCCTCACCTGGCGCACGAAACGTGATCGCGGCATCCTTCGGCATCGCAAGCACTTCGAGTCCCTTTTTGGTTTTCTCGAAAAAGCCCGCCGGTCGGATCTCGATGACGCGCCGCTCTCCAGAGGTCTGCGCCTTGGAACGTTGCTGGCGCACCATGGTCTCGATCGCCTCCGCCACGTCGCGAATTTTCCGTTCGTGCCGCGAGGCACTCACGAGCGGCACAGTGCCGATGAACATGATGACGATGAGCGCCATCACGAGCATCATTTCCAGCAGGGTGAATCCCCGCCGGCCACGATGCCCGTCCCTCACCGCTCTATTTCGAGGGCCAAACGTCATCCTCCGTGCCAGCCGTCTTGTCGGGGCCCTTCGAATAAAGATCGTAGCCGGTCGCGTTTTTCTTGCCGGGGTTGGAATATTCATAGATCTCGCCCCACGGATCGCGCGGAATCTCGGTCATGAATTGCGTCCAACGCTTCGGCACGGGCTCCACGGTCGGCCGCTTCGTCAAGGCCACGAGCCCCTGCGCCGTCGTCGGCATCGTGTAATTCAACATCTCGTAGGACTTCAACGCGACGCCGATGGCCTGCGCGTCGGTATCCACGCGCTGCACCTTCGCGATGTTGACCTGATTGCCGAGCAGGAAGATGGCCGAGCCCACGAGCACGGCGATGATGCCGAGCACGAGCATGATTTCGAACAGCGTGTAGGCCGCGTCGCGACGGCGGGCGGACGAGAGGAGGATGGGGCTCATAGAGGTTGGAGGCGGAAATCTAGGCGAGTCTCCGCAAAAAAGCTACGGCGAGTCTTGGGCGGAGGCCTTCGCGGGTGCGGGGGAGGAAATTGGCGTCGCAGCGGGCGTGGGAGTCGGCGTCGCGGCGGGCTTCTCCGGCGGCTCGCTTTCCGTCGTGGCGGTCTCGATCTCGATGGCCGTCCCGCTAAGATAGACGCCCTTGCCGGGCGATTCGAAAACGATGGAATTCTTTCCGTCTTCCAATTTCCCCTCGTCGAGAAACAGCGCTCCCTCGCGCCAGCCCGCATAGGTCGTGCGATGATCGCGCCGCACGTAGCCGGCATCGGTCAGCCCCGGGAGCGTCGGTTGCATGCGGCCGGCGAGCTTTCCGTTCACCCACACGCGCACGCCTTTGCCGAGCGGCAGCCCAAGAAATTTCGCCCGCAGCCGCGCCCGGCCCGTCGCGCCCTTGAGCGGCACCACGAATTCCGTGCTCTCGGACAAATCGGCCACGCCGTCCTGCAGCGCCGCGTCCAGGACGGGACCGAACCACGCGTTGGGCGGCGTCATCGGGAGCTGGCCGGTCGCGTCGCGATCCAGCCACATCGCACCGCCCGCGATGAGCGCGGGACGCTCCTGATCCGCGGCGATCATGGCCGTGGACGGTTCGCACCAGTCGATCCGCAGTCGCAGCAACCAATCCTGCCGGCCCATGACATAGAGGCGTCCGGCTTCGGCGCTCACCTCCGGCGGCAACACGACCGTGCGGCGATTCAAGCCGACCACGCCCTCCGCGAGATTGTCGGAAATCGTGATCTGGTGGCCGGTCACGTCGCCGGACCAGAAAACCGCCGGGCCCTTGTTGCCGTCCTCGCGAAAAATGAAGGTGAGAAATACCCGCGTCTCTTTCCGCACCGGCCGCAGCAATACCTCGGTGTAGCCAAGCCCGTCGGGCGCCGTCACCTGCCGCGGCGTGGCCGTAAGTCCTGCCGCGACGATCGGATTCCCCTGCATCGGGAAATCAATCGTCACGAATTCATCCGCCCACGCCGATCCTCCCACGATGGCAAATGCCGTCGCGAGAGCGCCGATCCATTGCGCGGGGAAGCGGAAAATCATCCGGGGGAAGCTAGCAAATGGCTCGGGACCTCACAAGGCCCCACGCCTAGCTGAGAAGCTGATACCAGTTGTTGCGGCGATGCGCCTCGTAGCCGGCCTCGCCGATCAAGCGCTCGATCATCGGGGCGTCGAGGCGGAAGGACGTGCCAGCGCTGCTCACGACGTTTTCCTCCATCATCACGCTGCCAAAATCATTCGCGCCGTAGCTCAACGCGACCTGCCCGATGCGCGGCCCCTGGGTCACCCACGAGCTCTGCACGTTCTCGAAGTTATCGAGGAAGATGCGTGCCAGCGCCTGCATGCGCAGGTATTCGGCGGAGCCCACCGGCTCCGCGCGCAGCCGCGTATTCTCGGGCTGGAACGTCCAGCAAATGAACGCGGTGAAGCCGCCCGTCTCGTCCTGCGTGTCGCGCAGGCGCTGGAGATGCTCAAGTCGATCCTCGAGCGTCTCGACGTGGCCGAACATCATTGTCGCGCTGGAATTGAGGCCCATGCCGTGCGCGATGCGCATGACTTCGAGCCAGTGATCCGAGTCACATTTGAGCGGGGCGATGCGATCCCGCACGCGATCCACGAGAATCTCCCCGCCGCCGCCCGGAATCGAGCCCAGGCCGGCCTCGCGAAACTTCGCGATCACCTCGGCAAGCGGCATTCCGAACACTTCGGAGAAATGATTGAACTCCGGCGGGCTGAACCCGTGGATGTTGATGTGCGGATATTTCGCGCGGATGTGCGCGAGCATTTCGAGGTAGAAATCGATCTTCAGGCCCGGATGATGCCCGCCCTGGAGGAGGACCTGCACGCCGCCGACAAAGGTCAGCTCGTCGAGCTTCTGGTCGAGCTGCTCGCGGGAAAGAACGTAGTGGTCGGCATCCTTCTCGGTGCGATAGAAGGCGCAAAACTTGCAATAGACGTTGCAGACGTTCGTGTAATTGATGTTGCGGTCGATGATGTAGGTGACGATCTCGTTGCCGCGGCCGTCGAACGCCTCGGCCTTCGCCATGCGGCGGCGGGCATCGGCCAACGCACCGAGTTCATTGAGCGGCAGACGATAGAGTTCGGCGGCCTCGTCGCGCGTGATGCGGACGCCATCCAGGACCTTATCGACAAGAGAAGTTTCGTGAGCGAGTGCGACCATTGCACCCCACCCTAGCGGCCCCGGCCCCGAAAATCAATCGGAGCTACGAGGCGATGCGGCGATGGATCCAAACGCTCTGGAGCAGCCCGAAACTCACCAGCGTGATCAGCAGAAACGAGCCGCCGTAGCTGATGAGCGGCAGCGGCACGCCGGTGATCGGCGTCACCTGGATTGTCATGCCGATGTTCTCGAACACATGCGCGAAGAGCATCATTACGACGCCCGTCGCGATGTAGCGTCCCAAATCGTCGCCGGCCATCATCACGATGTAGATCGCGGTCATGAGCGTCAGCGCAATCACGCTGATCAGGATCGCGCCCCCGACGAAACCATGCTGCTCGCCCAGCACGGCAAAGATGAAGTCGTTGTGCACGATGGTGCTCGGGAGGAAGCCGAGTTCGTTGAGCGTGTTCGGAGCCTTGAAGCCCTTGCCCCAAAAGCCGCCCGAGCCGATGGCGATGAGCGATTGATTGAGCGTCCAGCCCGCGCCCTGCGGATCGCGCGTGGGGTCAAGGAACGTGAGAATGCGATTCTGCTGGTAGGGTTTCAGTCCGAAATTCACGACCACGGGCACCGCCGCGAGGCCGAGCAGCAGAAGTGAGATCAGGTAGCGTTTCGGGATGCCGCCGATGAAGAGAATGCCGAGCACGACGGGGATCCACACGAGGCACGAGCCGAGGTCGGGCTGGATCAGGATCAGAATCCATGGCGCGCCGCAGATCGCGCCGCACCCGGCCAGCCGCACGAACGCAGGCAGGTTCTTGAACTGACTCATGAACAGCGACATCGTCAGGATGCCCGCGACGAGGGCGAGCTGCGACGGCTGGAAGTTCATGATGCCGAGGTTCAGCCAGCTGCGGGCGCCATAGACCTTTTCGCCGAACACCATCGTCGCGACCAGGCCCGCGAGACCGGCCAGATACATCGGCAGCGCGCCGATGCGCACCCAGCGATAATCGACGAGCGACACCGCGAGAAAGATCGGCAGACAGACGAACACCCATTTGATCTGGTCGCGCCAGAAGACGTCGGTGCGCATCCACGTCGCGCTGTAGATCGCGTAGATGCCGTAGGCCATGAGCGCGAGCATCAGGCCCAGCAGGACCCAGTTGAAGCCGAGCAATTTTCGAAGAAACGGGTGCACCGAAGTGGGAAATAGGGATTGTTACATCGCCGGCACGGCGGCGAGGAGCTTCCGCGTATATTCGTGCTGGGGGTCGCGGTAAATCTCTTCCGCACTGGCGCTCTCGACAATTTTGCCGTGATGCATCACCAGCACGTGGTCACTGATGTGCTCGACCACGGCGAGATCGTGCGCGATGAACAGATACGCGATCCCGAGCTTCGCCTGGAGGTCCTGCAGCAGATTGACGATCTGTGCCTGCACGCTCACATCGAGCGCGCTCACCGGTTCGTCGCAGACGATGAACTCCGGCTCGACCGCCAACGCGCGGGCAATGCCAATGCGCTGCCGCTGGCCACCGCTGAATTCATGCGGGTAGCGCCCCATCATATCGGGCTTCAAGCCAACCTGCCCGAGCAGTTCGACGACGCGTTCCCGCCGCTGACCGGCGGACATTTTCTTGAAATGAATCTCGAGCGCCTCGCCGACGATGGCTCCAATGGTCATGCGCGGATTCAGCGAGCCGAAGGGATCCTGAAAAATGATCTGCATGCGCCGCCGGAACGGCCGGAACTCGTGCTCCGGCATCGCAAGGATGTCCTTGCCCGCAAAGTGCACGCTGCCGCTCGTGGCCGGCACGAGCTTCATCAAGGCGCGGCCGATGGTCGTCTTGCCGCTGCCGCTTTCGCCGACGAGGCCGACGGTCTGGCCGGGCTCGACCGCAAAGCTCACGCCATCCACGGCCTTCACTTCCCCCACGCGGCGGCGCAGAACGCCCCCGAGCACGGGAAACCACACCTTGAGGTCGTTGACTTCGAGCAGCGCCACGAAAAAAATCAGTCCTCCGCCTTTTCGGCGGCCGTGCGCGTGTCGATATCCAGCGCCGCGTAGCCGCAGCAATGGCCCGACAGACCACGGTAAACCAGCAAGCCGCCAAGCACCGTCGGCGACGTGCGTCGCGAAAGAACGCCCTTGAGCAGGAAGCCGGCGCCGAACGCCAGACAGGCAAGACGCTCGACACCACCGACATTACGTGGGAACGCACAGCATTTCATGGCGGAAACTGTGCGCCGAAACCGCGGCCCGCACAACTCGTTTCCCCGGTGATCGGCCAAGCGGGGTTCACAGGCGCTCCGTGGCCGCGACGAGGCAATCGACGAAGGCCGCGCCGTCCTCCGCCGTCAGCAACTCGTCCATCTGCGCAGGGTCGCGACAGACCCGGGCAATGGCCCCGACGAGCCGCAGATATTCGGAATTCATCGCACTCGGAATTCCCGCCACGAAGATCAGTCGCACCGGCAGAACGCTTCCGGGGAAGCCAACGCCCGCCGCGGAACGCCCGGCGGCCACGACCAGATCGCTCACCGCGTCGGTGCGCCCATGGGCGATGCAAATCCCGTAGCCGTCCAGATCGATGGCCGGTGCGTCGCGCTCGATCACGGCCGCACGCAGGCGTTCCCAATTTCCCACCCGCGCATCGCCGCGCACCTGCCCGAGGATTTCGTCGAGCGCGGCGGACTTGTCGCCGGCGCGCAGGGCGAGGTTCACGTCCGCGGGAAAAAGGATCTCGTCGATCGTCATACGTTGCTCCCGCTCCACTTGAGCTTTTGCCGGAGGACCTTGGAAAATGGCCGCTCCGGCAGCATCGCGAGCGGAAGAACGCGGTCGGACTGTGAGATTTTCAGCACGTCGTGGAGGCGCATCTCGATGGGGTCCTGACCATCCATGCTCACGAACGCCTCCTGCCCCGGCACGGTGAGCCGCGCCTCGACGAGCGATTGATCACTCACGACGGTCGAGCGATTCGTGAGCACATGTGGGCAGACCGGCGTGATGACGAAGACGCCGGTGTCGGGCAGCAGGATCGGCCCGCCGGCGGAAAGCGAATAGGCGGTGGAGCCCGTCGGCGTGGAGACGATGAGGCCGTCGGCGTTGAAATTCGTGAGCACCGCGCCGTCGATGCGCACGTCGATCTTCACGAGCTTCGAGCGCTCGCCGCGGCTGATGACGGCGTCGTTGAGCGCGTAGAACGTGCGCGCCGGCGCGTGCGGTGCGTCCAGCTCGACCTTCAGCAACGAGCGGCGGCTGAGCAGGAAGTCGCCGCTGACGATGGCCTCGACCGCGCGCGCCACCTCGGAGGGACCGAGACAGGTCAGAAAGCCGAGCGACCCGAGGTTGATGCCGAAGATCGGTCGCAGGACCGCGCCGAGGCGATGCACGACGCGGAGGATCGTGCCGTCGCCGCCCATGACGACCAGCAAATCGCTGCATGCGGCGACCTGAACCTCGTCGAGATCGGAAGTCTCTCCGACAAGCGCCGCCGTGGCGCGCTCCATCACGTGGTCCGCGCCGCGCCGGTCAAGTTCCCGCCGCAGCTCGACGACAAGCTGACGCGCATCGGCTTTTTCGGAATGGGCGATGAGTCCGATCATGGGCGGAGGCAGGCGAGGAACTCGCGGTTGCCGGTCATGCCGAGGATCGGCGACTCGATTACGCCGATCCAGCGCCGGTTCATTTGCTCGACAACGAACGCGCGGATTTTTTCGACGGCGGCGGCGTGCGAGGCGGGATCGCTCACGATGCCGCCCTTGCCGACGGCGTCGCGCGAGAGTTCGAATTGCGGTTTGATGAGCACGACCATGAAGCCCTCGGGGTCGAGCAACTCAAACGCGGGCAGCAGGATCAAGGTCAAAGAAATAAAGCTCACGTCGGCCACGGCGAGCCAGACGGGCTCCGGCACATCTTCGCGCGTGAGGTGGCGGCAATTGATGCCCTCGCGGGCCATCACACGGGCGTCGCTGCGAATTTTCCAGTGCAGCTGATTGTGGCCGACGTCGAGGGCATGCACTCGCGTCGCACCGCGCTGAAGCAGGCAATCGGTGAAGCCGCCGGTCGAGGCGCCGATGTCAAGGCACACGCGGCCGGCGGGATCGATCCCGAAGGCGTCGAGCGCCGCCGCGAGTTTAAGCCCGCCGCGGCTGACGTATTTTTCGGACTCGAGCACGGACACCGCCGCGTCCGTCCGCACGCGGTCGCCCGGCTTGCCCGCGCGCCGGCCGTCGATTTCCACGACGCCCGCCATCAGGGCGCGCTGGGCTTTTTCGCGGGATTCAAAGAGCCCGCGCGCGACAAGCAGCGCATCGAGCCGCGTTTTTTCGGGATGTTCGGCCATGGACTTGCCGCCGGGGCGCAAATCGCGCCGCGTCAATCTCCGAAGGTGATGCCCACGGCGCGCGCGGTCTGCATCATCTGGCTGAATGGGTCCACGCGGCGCAGGCGATGCACGGCGTGCGCGATCGGCACGGCGCGCGTCTCGTAATTGTGATAGCTCACCATGCTGCCGAAGGCGCCTTCCTCGATGAGCTGCACCGCTTGCACGCCGAAGCGTGTGCCGAGGATGCGGTCGAGCGCCGTCGGCGCTCCGCCGCGTTGGAGATGACCGAGCACGCACACGCGCGTGTCCTTGTCCGTGCGGTCGCCGACGATCTGCCCGACCTGTTCGCCAATGCCGCCGAGGCGGTATTCGCCCGCCGTGGTCTGGAGCCGGGCCTGCCGTCCGCCCTTGGCGCTCGCGCCCTCCGCCACGACGATGAGCGTGCTCTTGCAGCCGTCGCGCTCGCGGGCCGTCACCTGCTCGATGATCTTGTCGAACTCGAACGGAATCTCGGGAATGAGGATGATATCCGCGCCGCCGGCGAGCCCTCCGTAGAGCGCGATCCAGCCCGCGTGGCGACCCATCACCTCGAGGACCATCACGCGTTTGTGGCTGGTGGCCGTCGTATGCAGGCGGTCGAGCGCATCGGCCACGCAAGCCACCGCGGAGTCGAAACCGAACGTCATCGCGGTGGCCTCGAGATCGTTGTCGATCGTCTTCGGCACGCCGATCATCGGAANCCCCGCCTCGAACATTTGCAGCGCGGTCGAGAGCGAGCCGTCGCCGCCGATCGCCACGAGGGCGTCGAGTCCGAGATGATCGAACGTCCGCCGCGCCTGCTCGATGATTTCCGACGGGATGGCCGCCTTCTGGCCGGCGCGCACCTTGGCGACGAAATGCCCGCGATTCGTCGTGCCAAGAATCGTCCCGCCAATGTGCATGATGCCCGCCGTCGAGCGACGATCCAGCACCATGTAATCACCGCCCTCCGGCAAGAGTCCTTCGAAGCCGTCGCGAAAACCCAGTACGTCCCAGCCGAGATTATCCGCCGCGCGCACGACTCCGCGCAGCACCGCATTCAACCCGGGGCAGTCGCCCCCACTTGTCAAAACCCCGATCCGTTTCTTCGTCATCTCGCTCCTTCGTCGGAATCGCTCCGGCCTTAGAGCGAATCGCTGCGTTTGGTCTTGCGGCCGGCCGCCGCCCATTGGTCGTAAAGTTGCCATCCGCGCCGCATGGCGGCAAGCCCCTCGGTCGAGCGATCCGTCGAGCCAAGCAGCACCACGATAATGCGCCGGGGCGTAATCATGACCTTCTCGCCATCGCGCTTCGACTCCGGCGTGCGATCCGCGGAGAGAATGATGCAATCGCCCGCCTTCGCCGTGCGGCCGGTCTTGACGCCATCGATGCCGTCCTGATCGAGCAGCGGATTTGTGTTCTTCAACCACAGGCTCAACGGCTGGCCCGCGCGGAAGAGATGAATCTCGCGAGTGTTCTGCGCGACGTAGAATGGGAAGCCGGACTTCGAATAGGCGTAGCTCGTGAGGCGGGCGAGATCCGCCGCGGTGGAAAACGGCAGGCCGCCCTCGCCATTGTCGAGACCGCTCGGATTCAGGAACCGCGTGCGCTTCATGTAAAGGTTGCGGGCCAGCGCGTTCATGTGCGCTACGAAATTTCCCGTAGGGTCGAGGCCTTCGGGATTCGGCAGGCGCCGGCCAATGTGGTAGGCGAGCGTTTGCGCGGCCGCGTTGTCCGATGCCATGAGCGCGGAGTAGAGCAGGTCGCGCAGCGAGATGAGGTCGTCGGGCTGCAGGCCGGTGGAATTGACACCGCCGATGCGCACCGCCTCGGCGGGCACGGTGACGAGCTCGCCAAGATCGGCGTTCGTGAGCTTCGCCCAATCGAGCACGACGACCGCCGTGGCGACCTTCGTCAGGCTGGCGATCTGCCGCTTCTCATCCGGCTCCTTCGCTCCAAGGATGTGGCCGGTCTGGTTGTCCACGATGATGTAGCTTTGAACCGCTCGGGCGGCGGTCGGAAGGGTCAGCACAAGGGCGAGTGACGCAAAAAAGGAGCGGGAAATCGAACGCAGGGAGCGCTTCATACGGTCCGGTGAAAATAGGGCGGGCGTCTGATTTGGCAATGCGGAATCCGCCGACGTCACCGGAGCTCCCAGTCCGGAAAACGGGCGGCCCGCTCGAGGCGCACCACCCGCCGTTGCCGCCGGAGGAGCTGGGCCGACGGATGCAACGGGCTCCATTCCTTGGGGTTTGGCAGCATCGCAGCGAGCATCGCCAACTGCGCGGCGCTCAGCTTTCCCGGGGGCGCGCCATACCACGTCGCGGCGGCAGCCTTGAGGCCGTAAATGCCGTTCCCGAGTTCGATCACGTTCACGTAGAGCTCAAGAATGCGCCGCTTCGGCAGGAGCCGCTCCATCACGACCGTGTAGTAGGTTTCCAGCGCCTTGCGCACCCATGACCGACCCTGCCAGAGAAAGAGCGAGCGCGCGCACTGTTGCGTAATGGTCGAACCGCCGCGGGGTTTGCGTCCGGTTCGCCGCGACTCCTCGAGCGCCTGGTTGACCTCGTCGAAATCGATGCCGCCGTGCAGGAAAAAGCGCTGATCCTCCGACGCCCACACGTCGTGAATGAACTGCCGCGGCACGTCGGCGAGCGGCATCCATTCGTAGCGCAACCCGCGCTTCCGGGCGGCGGCGTCGCCTGTAAACAAGCGGAAGCGCACCATCTCCGGCGTGAGCGGCGGATTGACGAAGCGCACGCAGCCGACCTCGAAGACCGGCAGCAAAAGCAGCGCGACCAGCGCGAGCAGGATCCACCGCACCCAGCGCATCCGGCGCGGCTCCTTCAATGAATTTCGACCGGGCATTTCGGCAGGGCGGCGAGAAACGCGCGGCCATACGGCTTCGAGACGATGCGACTGTCCAGCACCACGACGATGCCACGATCCGTCTTCGCGCGAATCAACCGGCCCACGCCCTGGCGCAGCTTCAGCACGGCCTCGGGCAGCGAATAATCGCGAAAGGCGTCGCCGCCGCCAGCCGTAATGGCCTCCAGTTTCGCCTCGATGAGCGGGTGATCCGGCATCGCGAAGGGCAGGCGCGTGATGATGACGTTCGACAGCGCCTCGCCCGGCACATCGACGCCGCTCCAGAAACTATCCGTGCCGAAAAGCACCGCCCGGCCGGAATCCCGAAACTCCATCACGAGCCGCGTGCGCGACATCCCCTCGCCCTGCACCAGCAGCGGCCAGCCGCGCCGCTCGCACGGCGCTCGCAGGCGATCCGCCATCCGCTGCATCAGGGCGTAGCTCGTGAACAGCACGAACGCCCGTCCGGCCGACTCCGTCAGAAAATGCAGCACCCATTTCTCGAGCGCGTCCTCGTAGCCGGCATCGCGCGGGTCCGGCATCTTGCGCACGAGGTGCAGCGTCATCTGCCGCTCGTAATCGAAGGGGCTCCCGATGCGCTGCGCCGGCACGTCCTGCGCCCCCACCCGCTCGCGAAAATAGCGCAAATCATCGCCGCCGCCCACGGCGAGTGTGGCGCTCGTAAGCACCGAGCAGGCGCCGTCGCGAAACAGCAGCCGTCGCAGGCATCCCGCGAGATCGACCGGCGCCGCGTGGAGATTGTGCAACGACTCGCGCCGTCCCGTTTGCTCCACCCAATACACGTGGCCCCGATCCGCCTGCTCGAGAAAATCCGCCACGCCCGCGCGGCTCTCGCGCACCCGTCTCGCCAGATCCATCAGCTCGGATTTCGTCACCTCGTCGTCGCATTTCGAGGCCGCCGTGCCCACGCGCTCCAGCAGCCGCGTCAACCCGCCGATCAGCTCCGACGCGTCCGCCAGATCCGGCTGGCGCACGCGATATTCGCGGCCCTTGCCGAAACGGCACGCCTGCCCCACCGCATCGAAAAATTCGTCCGCCACCGGCAGCAACTCGTCCACCGCCTGGATGCCCTCGGCCTGCCGCAGCACGGAAAGCAGCCCCTTTTTCGTGCGCGGATTGTAGAGCCGTTGCAGCGACTGCCGCAGCCCGTATTGGGAAACGGAAAACCCGATGTGCCGCGACGCCACACCTTCCAGCGTGTGCGCCTCGTCGAAGATCACGAAGTCGTTTGGAAAAATAAATCCGCCGTCCGGCCGGCCCGTCAGCTCCTCTTCGGATCCCAGCAGCGTGAAAAAGAGCGTGTGATTGACGACGATCACGTGCGCGCTTGCCAGCCGCTTGCGCACCGCCTGGTAGAAGCACCGCGAGTTGCTCCCGCATGTCCGCTGCGTGCACACCGAGCGCTCGCTGCACACCTGCGCCCACACCTCCGCATCGGGCTGCTCGGAAAAATCGCTCAGCGAGCCGTCCGTCGTGTGCAGGCTCCATTCCTGGATGCGCTCCAGCTCGGCCCGTTGCGGCGAGGTGAACAGGCCATCCGCCTGCCGCAGCGCCCGCGACAGCCGCGTGCCGCAGCAGTAATTCTGCCGACCCTTCAGCAGCGCCGCCTCGAACTCCACCGGCAGCAACGCCTGAAGCGCGGGAATATCCTTGAAGACCAGCTGCTCCTGCAAATTGATCGTGTGCGTGGAAATCACGGCCTTCCGCCGCGTTCGCACCGCGTGAAGGATCGCCGGGATCACGTAGGCGAACGATTTCCCCACGCCGGTCCCCGCCTCGACAACGAGATGCCCGCCGCGCTCCAGCGTGCGCGCCACCGCGCAGGCCATCTCCTGCTGCTCGCGCCGCCACTCGAAGCCCGGCCGCGTGGAAAGCAGCCCCGTCGCCGAAAAAATCTCCTCGATCTCACGCTCCAGCGCTCCCGCCATCGGCGGACCACCACCCTCGACCAGCGAAATCACGCGGGACGCCCCGGCTCGCTTTGGGGTTGAACGCCGCGCGGAAGACGCGAAGATGTCGCGCCTGGGCAGCCGCCCCGGATTGCCGATTCCATGACCATTCTCGATCGATACGTTCTCAAAAAATTCCTCGTTCCGTTTCTTTACTGCATTTTCGGATTCATCGCAATTTGGCTCGTTTTCGACCTGAGCGACAACGGACCCGACTTCATCGAAGGGCACGCGTCGTTCAAGTTCATTCTCGAGTTCTACCTCGCGCAGCTTCCGGCGATCGTGGTCATCAGCCTGCCCATCGGCATGCTCCTCGCGTTGCTGTATTCGCTCACCCAGATGTCGCGGGCGAATGAAATCATCTCCATGCTCGGCGCGGGCCGCAGCGTCGTGCGCGTGCTCACGCCCCTTCTCGTTGTCGGCCTCGTGCTCGTCGGCGTGATGACGTTTTTCAACTACGCGGGCGCGCCACACGCCGAAAAGACCAAGAAGGCGATGCTCAAGGAGATCAACAGCGGCCGGAAACGCGAGACCACCATCGCCGGCCACATGTTCCGCAACCGCGAAGATCTCCGCACCTGGTATATGCGGAAGCTGCACCCCGAGTCGCAGGCGATCGACGACGTGCAAATCATCCAGCAGGACAAGGAGGGCAATGTCCTGCGCCAGTGGTATGCGCGCGATGCCACCTATGACGTCGCCCGCAAGACCTGGGTGCTCGAGGTCGCGAAGGTGATCGACATGAACCTGGCCGGCGACATCATCAAGACCGAGACGCCCCACGAGCTTCGCATCTCGACGTGGAGCGAAACGCCGTGGCGCATCGCCAGCTCGACGATGAACTCCGACTACCTCTCCGTGCCCGAGTTGCAGGACTATCTCAAATACAACTTCGACTTCCCGAAGGCGCGCCTCGCGCCCTTCCGCACGCAGCTCGAGAATCGCTGGGCGCTGCCGTGGAGCGCCTTCATCGTGGTGCTCCTCGCCGCACCGATGGGCATCGTCTATTCGCGACGCGGCATCCTCGGCGGCGTGGCGATGGCCATCGCGCTGTTCTTCCTGCTCGTCTTCGGGAACAATCTCTTCATCGCGCTCGGCAAGGGCGGTCGCATTCCGGCGGAGGTCGCCGCGTGGGGTCCGTTCGGGTTCTTCTTCGTGGTCGGCGTCATCCTGCTCTGGATGCGCTCCACGAACCGCGAAATCCGCATTCCCAAACTCTTCGGCTAGCCATGCAAAACGACTGGGAAATCAAGAGCCGCTCGCGCGCCTGCGCCGCCACCGGACGGGAATTCGTCGAGGGCGAATTTTTCTACACCCTGCTCTATCGCGACGAGACCGGCTACCGCCGCGAGGACCTCTCGGAGGAAGCCTGGCAGGCCCGCAACGACAACGTGCAGCCGTTCTCCTTCTGGCGCACGAAATACGAGGCCCCGCCACCGCCGCCGCCCGAGGCGCTCAAAAAAAACGACGCCGAGAGCCTGCTCCGCGCTCTCATCGAGAGCAACGACGTGCGCTATCGCAACGCGATCTACATCCTTGCGATCATGCTCGAGCGCAAGCGCGTGGTCCGCACGGTCGAATCCACCGATCCGGACACGCTCGTTTACGAAATCCCGAAGACGGGCGAGACGTTCATCCTCGAAAACCCGCACCTCACCCTCGAGCAAATCCCCGCCGTGCAGCAGGAAGTCGCCGCGCTCCTCGACGAATCGCTCGGCGTGAAAGCGGCGGCGGCGTCCTGACTTCCGGCGGCATGGGCTCCGCCCCGACACCTTCGTTCCCGCTCTTCCTCGCCCCGATGGCGGGCGTGACGAACACGATTTTTCGCCGTCTCTGCCGCGAGCGCGGCGCGGATGTGCTCACCTCGGAGTTCGTCTCCGCCGAGGGCATTTTTCACCGCAACGAACGCACCCGCGAGTATCTCGAGTTCCAGCCCGACGAGCGCCCCGTGGGCGTGCAACTTTTCGGCGGCGATCCCGACCATCTGGCCGAGGCCGCGCGCCAGGTCGTCGATTGGGTCGGCCCCGATTTCATCGACCTGAATTTCGGCTGTCCGGTCAACAAGGTCGTCTGCAAGCAGGGCGGCTCGGCGTTGCTCAAGGATTGCCCGCTGCTCGAGCGCGTCGCCAGCGCCGTCGTCCGCGCCGTCGCGCCGCGTCCCGTCACCGCCAAGATCCGCATCGGCTGGAGCGCGGAGACGATCAATGCCACGACCACCGCGCGCCTCCTCGAGCAATGCGGCATCACGCGTCTCGCCGTCCATGGTCGCACGAAGGAGCAGGGCTACTCCGGTCTGGCGGATTGGGACGTGATCGCCGAAGTCGCCGAGAGCGTTCGCATTCCCGTGATCGGCAACGGCGACATCGTCACCGCCGAGGACGCGCTCAAACGCCGCAGCGAAACCCGCGTCGCCGGCCTGATGATCGGTCGCGCGGCGATGACGAATCCCTGGATCTTCGCCGAGATCAAGGCCGCCATGGATGGCGCCGACGACTTCCGCCATCCCTCGCTCGCCGACCGTTGGACCTTCATCGCACACCATTGCCGATTGGAGGCCGCGCGACGCGGCGACGAACGCCGCGCCATGCACAGTATGCGCTCACGCCTGATGGCCTACAGCCGCGGCATGCCGCACGGTCGCCACCTGCGCGAGCAATTCGCCCGCGTGGAATCCGTCACCGAGGTGGAGGACATCGCCGCGACGCATCAGGCCGAGGTCGCGGCGTTGCGCTAAGCGCGATTAATTGCCTGGGGCAGCACCCGAATGCGCCGCCATCGTGTCGAGCACCGGTTGGAGCAGCTTACGCTCCTCGGGGGAAACCGACGGCGAATTCATTGCCGCCTTCGCGCCGCTTATGTCGCTCTGCGCCAACCCCGAGAACGCCGACAGCACGGCCTCCTGCCGCACCTGCGCGTCCTTGATCGTCAACGCGCGATCCCACGCCAGCTGCGGCTCGTCGGCGCTGAGGGAATCGACAATCACCGACGACGCCACGTCGCGATCCTTGCCCGCGGGTAGCTGGTCCACCCAATGCTCGACCGCCTGCGGGTCGTTCCCGTTATCGAGCCAGCCATTCACCGCGCCTGTCACCGCGCTCTCGCGCAGAGCGGGATCGCTCACCTGCACGGCCTGCGCGACCGCGTCGGTGGGCGCGGTTGACGCCCACGATTCGAAGATACCTTCCGCCGCATCGGTATTCTTGCTGAACTTGGCTTGGAAAGCGGCCAGCGCCGCCTTCGGATCCGTCTTCGCCCAACCGGTGAGCGCGCCGCTCACGGCCTCATCCTGCGCCGCACCGGCGGGAATCGCCTCCGCCCATTGCATCGCCGCCGCGGGATTCTTCGCCGCCAGCGACTCGGCAATATTGCCGCCAATATTTTCGAGCAGCGCGGGATCGTTGATCTGTCGCACCTGCTGCGCCGCCGTGGCGGGATCGGCATCCGACATTGCCCACATCACCTCCTCGATGGCTGCTGATTTTTCGGTGGGATCCGTCAAAGATTGCGCCCACGCGAGGGCTTTCGCCGGATCCTTTTTCCCGAGTTCCGCGCCGATGTTCGACATCGCGTCCGTCCGCGCCTGGGGCGAACTCAACCCCTTCGCAATGGCGACGGCCTGGTCCAGTGACGTCTTTGCGAGTTGTCCCGCGATCGTGGCCATGGCGGAATCCTGCGCGTCGCCCAGCAGCCACTTCTTCGCCCACTCGAGAGCCGCCGGCGGGTCCTGCTCGGCGTAGTAATCCGTCATCCATTGCACGGCCTCCTCCGTCTCCGAAGACGACGCGGCTTTCTCGTTCAATTGCGGCACCGCCTTCACAAACGCCGGCACCAGCACCGGCCAGGCGCTCTTGCCCTCGTCGTCGCTGCCCTCGAGCTGGTCGAGATACGAGAGATACGATTCGCCGTCGGAGTTCAGCCACGTGACCAGCAGCAACTCCACGACCTGCGCACGCAGGGCGGGATCGCCCACCCGCAGGGCGCCGTCCATCAAGGCGGGATAGCTGTCCGCCTTCGCGCCCGCGATCTCCGTCTTCCAACCCTCGAGCGTCGTTGGCAATTTCGTGATCGGCGCGCTGTGCCCCGCGGCGGTTTTTCCAGCCACGGGAGTCACTGCCGCTGCGGCGGCGGGCGTTGGACTCGCCTGCACTGTCGACTCCGAGCCGGCGCCACCGCCAAAGAACATCACCGCACCCAGCACGATGCCGGCCAGGCCGCCAATGCCAACGATCAAGAACCATGCGGGAAGCCCCGTCTTATCCGATGCAGAATTTGTCATAGTTGCGAAATAAGGGAAAGGTCACCCTAAGCACACCTGGCCGGCATCTCAAGAGGAGGAATCCGCCTTCAATTCTTCGACCACCTCCGCGATGTCGTCCAACGTAACCGCCGACGAGAGAAACGCCGTCCCGAGCCGCTCCAGCAAAACGAAGCGCACCCGGCCCGCCTCAAACTTCTTGTCGCGCCCCAGCGCCGCGAGGATCGCCTCGGTCGTCAGCCCCGCCGGCACCCGCGTCGGCAGTTTGAACGCCTCCAGCGCCGCGAGCACCCGCGCCGCGTCCGCCTCGGGCAGGCCTGCCTTCCGCACCGACAGGCGCAGCGCCGCGTGCAAGCCGATGCTGATCGCCTCGCCGTGCAGCAACGCGCCATAGCCCGCCGCCTGCTCAATGCCGTGTCCGACCGTATGGCCGAAATTCAGCAACGCCCGCTCGCCCGTCGTCTCACGCTCGTCCGCCGCGACGATGCGGGCCTTGATCGCCACATTCCGAGCGATCAACTCCGCCAGCCCGTCGCGCCGCGCGGGATCGAGCTCGTCGAGCATCGCCGGATCGCGAATCGCCGCGTGCTTGATGATCTCCGCCACGCCCTCGTTGAACTCCCGCTCCGGCAAACTCGCGAGCGTCAGCGGATCGGCCAGCACCAGCGCCGGATGGTGAAACGCCCCGAGCAAATTTTTCCCGCCCGGCGCATTCACGCCCGTCTTCCCGCCCACCGAACTGTCCACCTGCGAGACCACCGTCGTCGGAATCTGCACGTAAGGAATGCCGCGAAAATAAATCGCCGCCACGAATCCTGCGAGATCCCCGACCACGCCGCCGCCCAGCGCGACGAGCAGCGATTTGCGATCCAGCCCGGCCGCGATCATTTCGTCCGCCACGCGCCCGACGACCTCCAGCCGCTTCGACGCCTCGCCCGCCTCCACGACGATCAATACCGGCGCGAATCCCGCCGCGCGCAGCGAATCCATCACCGTCCCGCCGTAAATCGCGGCCACGTTCGTATCCGTCACTACCGCGACGTTGTTCGCGCCGCCGGCCAGTGGCCGGATTTTTGCACCGCAATCCGTCAGCAATCCGTCGCCGATCCACACGCTGTAGCCGGCTCCCGCCAGCGGCACATCCACGGCCAAAAGACCAGTCTCACTCATTCCGCCAGCATCCCGGCGCCAACGCCCAAAGTCCATTCCATCTTCCGCTCCGCCCGGGTTTTCAGGCAGACTCCGCGCCACATGTGGTTCGATCTCCTCCTCGCCGGCCTCGCCGTCGTCCTGCACGGCGCGGGAGTCCTCTGCGCGCTGCAGGCCATTCTCATTTCGCGCACGCCACAGGCCGCGATCGGCTGGTCGCTCGGCCTCGTGCTCTTCCCCTACCTCGCGATCCCGCTCTTCGCCGTCTTCGGCGGTTCGACGTTCCGCGGCTACAAGCTCGCCGGCCACACCGACGATCCCGCCCTCGCCGCCGTGCTGGAGAAAGCCCGCGCCGCCCTCGAGCCGCACGCCTCCGACCTCACCGAGAAATACCGCGACTCCGCCTTCCTCGCCGAACGCCTCACCCACCTGCCCGTCACCACCGGTAACGAAGCCACCCTCCTCATTGACGGCGCCGAAACCTTCGCCGCCATCGGCAAAGCCATCGACGAGGCCGAAAAATATCTCATCGTCCAATTCTTCATCGTCCGCGACGACGAGCTCGGACGCGACATCCAGCGCCGCCTGCTCGCCGCCCGCGCCCGCGGCGTCACCATCTGGATGCTCATCGACCAGGTCGGCGCCCGCAAGCTGGCCGCCGCCTATCGCCGCACCCTCACCGACGCCGGCGTGCAATTGCGCGTCTTCGTCACGAACCGCGAGCGCGGAAAACGTTTCCGCCTCAATTTCCGCAACCATCGCAAGCTCGTCGTCGCCGACGGCCGCGTCGCCTTCCTCGGCGGACAGAACATCGCCGACGAATACATGGGCCGCGACCCGAAATTCGGCCCCTGGCGCGACACCTTCGTCGGCGTCGAGGGGCCCGTCGTCCTCGCCCTCCAGCTCCCCTTCGTCGAGGACTGGTATTTCACGACCGGCGAGATTCCCGCGCTCAGCTGGGAGGTCGCCTCCACGCCTGGAAAAATGGCCGCGTCCATCGTGCCCGGCACGCCGACTACAATCTGGAATACCTGCCCGGCGATGTATTTCGAAGTCATCCGCTCCGCCCGCAAACGCCTCTGGATGGCCAGTCCTTACTTCGTGCCGGATCCCGCTCTGCGCGCCGCTCTCGCCCACGCCGCCTTGCGCGGCGTCGATGTGCGCATTCTCCTCCCGCAACACGCGGACCACATTCTGCCCTGGCTCTCGTCCTTCACATTCTATCCGTCGATGCGAGAGGCCGGCGTGAAAATCCTCCGCTACCAGCCCGGCTTCATGCACCAGAAGGTCCTCCTCGCCGACGACGACCTCGCCATCGTCGGCTCCATCAATCTCGACTACCGATCCTTCATCCTGAACTTCGAACTCTCCGTCGCCCTCGCCAGCCGCGCTTTCGCCAACCGCGTCGAAACCATGCTCGAGGCCGACTTCGCCCGCGCGAAACCCGACGACCTCTTCGCCCTGGAAAATCGCGGCTTCCTCTTCCACCTCAAATGCCGCGCCGCCGCCCTCCTCAGCCCGACCCAGTAATCCTTCGCCACCCGCGAAAATGATTTTACCGCGCCGAAATCCGCACCGATACAAGAGCCGGACCACCGCCTGATTTCATGGACGCCCACCCCTCCGCCGCCTACGAAGTCGGCCGCATGATCGGCATGATCATGGTCCCCGTCGTCCTCTTCATTCTCTTCGCCGCCTACAGCGCCTCGCTTTACCTCCTCGGCCGCAGTCGCCACATCGGCTGGCTCATCTCCACCGTCGTTTTCTCCCTCCCCCTCGCCGCCCTCTTCATCGCGATGATCTTCGGCATCGCCTTCACCATGCGCTCGTCCACCGCCCCGGAGGCCGCGTCCACTTTTCAATCCCACGAGGCCGCCGACCTCCTCACCGCACCGTTCCAGCCGCTCAAGGGCCGCAACTTCGACTACACCCTTTCCGTGCCGGACCGCGACTCGTGGAAGACCATTCCGCCCTCCGGCGACTTCGACCGCATCATCGCCTACCGCGACCTTTACATCGGCATCATCGCCGAGCGCGTCGGCATCGGCGATATCGAACGCATGCGCGAATTCGTCGAGCAAACCCTCACGACCAACTCCACCACGCGTCATATCGACTCGATCGAAAATCTCGCGATCGACGGCCGCCCGTGGGTCGCCTTCACCGCTGACGCCACCCGCGAAAAAATGCATCTCCGCTATCGCTACTTCCTCTACACGGACAATCGCCGCTCCGTCCAAATCATCGCCTGGACCAGTCCCGCCCTCTTCGACCGCAACAAACCCGTCGTCGAGCAAATCGCCCAGTCCTTCCACTTCGGCAAAGACTGACGCCCCTCCACCATGACCGGCACCTACCTCTTCGGCACAATCCTCTTCAGCGCGATCGGCATGGGCGCGTTCGTTTACGGCAAGAAGTCCGGCCTGTGGAAACCGCTCCTCCTCGGCGTCATCTTGATGGTCTATCCCTACATCGTCCCGGAAACTTGGATGATGTATGCCGTCGGCGCCGCCCTCACCGCCGGCCTGTTTGTCTTTCGGGACTGAGCGAAACCTCGTTGTTTCGCGCTCACCGAAGGACTTCACCCGTGCGGATTCTCAAAGATTTCCTCCACCGGTAAACCGAAGGTTGCCGAGAGGCGATACGCGAGATTGAGCGAAGGATCATGTTTCTCCGTCTCCAGCGCATTCACCGCCTGCCGGGAAACACCCAAACGTTTGCCAAGTTCTTCCTGCGTCCAGCCCCGCTCGGCCCTCAGCACTTTCAGACGATTTTTCATCAGCGCGAAGTCCGGATCAGAAGCGAAACCAGGCCCATGGCCGACCAAAAGAGCGGGTAAATCAAAAAGCCCGGCGCGTGGGAAGCGTGCGCGTAAACCTCCATGAAGCCCCACGTGGACACAAGCGCGATCGCAATGCCCGCCGCCACGATAAAGCGCTTCGCCATCNCCCCCCGCACGAACTCGTCCGAATCTCGGATATAAACCAGAAACGCCCAAATGTGACCGACCACCGGAGCCGACACGACCAACGCCAGCGCCCAGGCACCCGCCCCTCGCGCATCATCAAAAGCTCCAAAAATTGCGCCACATTCACGGCGACGTATCCGCTCATGAACAGAAGCGCCCGGATCCTGTATTTTTTTCCCGCGTCAGTCGTGTAATCGATAATTGAAGTATTCATATGCTATGTAAGGTAAACGTGACACTGCACAATGTCATGTCAACATTACTTTTTGTCGTGTTTCCATTACTTTTGATGCCCTACCGAGAGATCACTCCCCCGGCTCTCCTCGACGCTGCAGCCACGCGATGAGCAGCAGCGCGGCGAAGGCCAGCCCGAGCAGCACCAGCGCAAAGGCGTGCGCCGTCACGTAGTTCAGCTTTTGCACCTCATCGAAGAGCGCGATGGAGGCCACCCGCGTCACGCCGGGGATGTTGCCGCCAATCATGAGCACCACGCCGAACTCCCCCAGTGTGTGCGCGAAGCTGAGCGTCACCCCCACGCCGATTCCACGCCGCGCCTGCGGCAACACCACGCGCCAGAAGGCCTGCCACGACGTCGCGCCGAGCGTCACCGCCGCCTCGCGCACCTCGCGCGAGACACCCCGCAATGCGCTTTGAAAGGGCTGCACCGCGAAAGGCAGGCTGTAGATCACCGAGCCGACCACCAGCCCCGCAAATGTGAACGCCAGCGAATGCCCGGTCACACTCTCCCACAACCGGCCGGCGGGACTTTGCGGCGCGAACGCAACCAGCAGATAGAAGCCAATCACCGTCGGCGGCAGCACGATGGGCAACGTGACGAGCGTCTCGAGCAGCACGATCCCGCGCCACCGGCACGTATTCAGGAAATGCGCCAGCGGCAGTCCGATGAGCGTCAGCACCACGCTCGTCACCAGCGCCAGCCGCACGGTCAACCACACGCTTTGCCAGAGGTCACCGCCCAGATCGAAGGCTTCCCAGGAAATGCCCATCGCGCGCGCCTTGGATTATTCGCCGTGCAAATGCCGCACGGCCTCCGCGATGGCCGGCGCCAGAATTTCGAGGCACTCCCGCACGGCCTTGGGACTGCCCGGCAGATTCACGATGAGCGTCCGCCCGCGCAGGCCCGCCGTCGCGCGGGAAAGAATCGCCGTCGGCGCGATGGCGAACGATTTGAGCCGCATGATTTCTCCGAAGCCGGGCAATTCCTTTTCGAGCACCTGCCGCGTGGCCTCGGGCGTGACGTCGCGCGGTCCCGGCCCGGTGCCGCCCGTGGTCACGACGAGATCGCAGCGTTCCTCGTCCGCGAGCTCGCACAACGCGCCGGCGATGGCGGCCTCGTCGTCGGGAATCAGCCGTCGCGAAAACGTATGTCCGCCGGACACGAGATCGGCGAAGGCCTGCTCGATGGCGGGGCCGCTGAGATCCTCGTAAACGCCGGCCGAGGCGCGGTCGCTCGCCGTCACGCGCCCGATCTTCACCGCTTCTCCTTCCGTGTCACCCGCACGCTCTCGATCACCATCTCCTTATCGACGGCCTTCATCATGTCGTAGAGCGTGAGCGCCGCGACGGTCACGCCGGTGATCGCCTCCATCTCGACGCCGGTCTTTCCATCGGTCGCCACCTCGCAGGTAATCGCGATGAAATTGCGTCCGATTCGAAAATCCACCGCGACGCGATTGAGCGGCAGCGGATGGCAGAGCGGAATCAATTGCGCCGTCTGCTTCGCCGCCTGGATGCCCGCAATCCGCGCCACGCCGAGCGCATCGCCTTTTTTGAGCGCCTGTGCCTTGAGCGCGCGAATCGTCGCCGGCCGGCAAACGAGCCTCCCTTCCGCGCACGCCACGCGATGCTGCACCGGCTTCGCGCCGACATCGACCATGCGCGCAACGCCCTGTTCATCGAGATGCGAAAATTTCGGGGGCGTCTTCATCGGGTTCCTTCGAGACTCAAAATTTGGACGTTCGCGCCCGCCTTGGGAAGCTCCGCCTCGGCCGGCACGCGGATCAATACATCCACACCGAGCAGCGCCGCGAGATGTCCCGAGCTATTCCACGGCACCGGCGTCACGCGCCCCCGCTCCGCCCGCGCCGGCCAATACGTCACGCGTCGATTCGGCGCGCCGGGAATCGCCACCGCGAGTTCCGCCGGCTCCAGCGCCGGGACCGCGCGCCCCGCCAGTCGCGCCAGCGCGCGGGCAATGAACACATGGAAGCACACGAAATGCGAAAGCGGGTTGCCCGGAATTCCGAAGGCCAGCCTTCCCTCGCGACTTGCGAAAATGAGCGGCTTGCCCGGGCGAACGTTCACCTGCGAGCAATGAATCTCGAATCCCAGCCGTCGTAAAAATTTCGCCGTAAAATCGTAGTCGCCCACGCTCGCGCCGCCGGAAAAGAGCAGGACGTCGAACGACTCCGGCCCCGTCGCGTCCACGAAAGCGGCCGCCCGCGCCTCGTCGTCCGGCAGATGCGCGTGATGCGGCGCTTCGCCCGGGAACGCGGCCAGCAACGCGCGAATGAGCGCCGCATTCGAATCGCGGAGTTTCCCCGGCCCGGGAGTTTCCTCGGGCGGCACGATCTCGTCGCCGGTCGTGAAATGCAGGATCCGCGGCGGCCGCACCACGAGCGGCTGCGTGCACCCGATGGAGGCCAGCAGCGCCACCGCCGCCGGGGTGAGCCGCGTGCCGGCGGAAATCAACGTTTCACCGGCGCGCACATCCTCGCCGCGCCGCGCGATGTTCGCGCCCGGGCCGCGGCGAATCATGCGAATTGCCTCGCCCTCGCGCACGACATCCTCCTGCATCACGACCCTCAGCCCGTCACCGGGCACTTCGGCGCCGGTGAAAATCCGCACCGTCTCACCCGGGGCGAGAGTCATCCGCCGCGAATTCCCCGCCGCAATCGTCCCAACCACACGAAACGTCTCCGCCGCGTCGTCCGCGCGGATCGCGTAGCCGTCCATCGTCGAACGGTCGAAAGCGGGCGCGTCCCGATCCGCGATGGCCAGCTCGGCGAGCGTCAGACCCAGCGCCTCCGCGAGTAGCACGCGGCGCGCCGGCAGCGCGCCGGCCTGCGCATCGATCAAGCGCCAGACCTCTTCGACCTCGAGCATCACGGCGCGACCTCCACCTTCCAGATCGGCACGTCCTGCTTCAGCCGGTCCATGAACGCCGCGAGCAGCGCGAAAGCCGGTCCGCGATGCCGCGCCTCGATCCACACGAGAATCGCAATCTCGCCGACGGGAATCCATCCGTGCCGATGCCAAACCACCGCGCGTTCGCATGGATGCGTCGCCGCCGCCTCGCCCAGCAGGCGCTCCATCTCTCGCCGCGCCATTGTCTCGTAGGCCTCGTAGCGCAGCGCGGAAATCGCCGCACCATTCTCTTCGCCGCGCACAATGCCGCGAAATTCCGCCACCGCGCCGGAGCCTGGCGCCGCGGCCGGCGACGTCCAGCGCGTCTCGATGGGTTCCGTCACCAGCTCGACCTCGATCTTCATTTAGCCTCCCGAGACCGGCGGAATCACCGCCATGACATCCGCGTCCGCAAACCGCGCGTCCTCGTCGGCGTATTCATCGTTGCGGCTCAGCCGCGCCACGTTCCGCAGCGGCGCGAGTCCGGGATGCTTCGCGATCAGCGCGCTCCAAACCTCGTCTGCCGCGATCGGCTCCGGAACCAGCAGCTCATCGGAGGCGCAGCCCGCCGCTTCCCGCGCCATCGCAAAGAAAAGAATCTTCATCGGGCCGCGGGCGCCACGGGTTTCGCGGCCGGGCGCACGATCTCGTAGGCCGCCCAGGTCTCCATCGCGCGGTCCGGCACCGTGGCGCGAATCCGCACGCCGTCCTCGTCGTAGTCCGTGCGCTGGACGGCGCCCTCGCGATGGAGCCGCGCCAGCAGATCGGCGCGATCGTGCGGCAGCCGCAGGTCCACCTGCCGCGTGCCGTTGCTCACGAAGCCCGCGATCCGCTCCATCAATTCGTCGAATCCCTCGCCCGTTCGCACCGAGACGAAAACCGCCTCCGGAAAATGCCGGCGCAGGCCGATGCGTGTCGTCTCGTCCGCGACCTTGTCCATCTTGTTGAAGACCACGAGCGTCTGGGTCGCACCGGCCTCCAGCTCCGCGAGCACGTCCATCGTCGTCTGGTAAAATTCCATCACGCGCGGATGCGAGGCATCGAGGACGTGAATCAAAAAGTCGGCCAGCGCGGCCTCTTCCAACGTCGCGTGAAACGCCTCGACCAATTTGTGCGGCAGCTTGCGAATGAACCCGACCGTGTCCGTGAGCAGCAGCGGCTGCTTGTTCGGCAGCGCGATCTTGCGCGTCGTCGTGTCGAGCGTGGCGAAAAGTTTGTCCTCCACGAACACGTCCGCGCCGGTGAGCCGACGCAGCAGCGAGGACTTGCCGACGTTCGTGTAGCCGACGATGGCGGCGTTCGGCACCGGGGCGCGTTTGCGATCCTTGCGTTGCGTTGCGCGGGAGCGGCGCACGCCTTCCAGCTCGCGCTTGAGCCGGTCGATCTGCCCGCGAATCTTACGCCGGTCCTGCTCGAGCTGGCTCTCGCCCTCGCCCTTCGCACCGATGCCGCCGCCCTGCTTGCCAAGATGGCTCCACGCCCGCGTGAGCCGCGGCAGCGAGTAATCCATCCGCGCGAGATCGACCTGGATGCGCGCCTCGCGCGTCTGCGCCCGCGCGCCGAAAATGTCGAGAATCACCTCCTGCCGGTCGATCACGAGCACCTTGGAAATCGCCTCCCAATTCCGCTGCTGCGCCGGTGTCAGCTCATTGTCGAAAATGACGACATCACACTCCAACTCACGCAGCCGCTCGCAGATTTCCTCCGCCTTGCCGGAGCCGATCAGAAAACGCGCCTGCGGCTCGCGGTTGTGAACCGCCATCTTCTCGACGACCGGGATGCCCAGCGTGCGGACGAGTTCCTCCAGCTCCTCGAGCAGATCCTCCGCGTCGGCGCGATCCTCCGCGCCGCTATACGCGCCGACGAGCAACGCACGCTCGACAATTTTTTCCCGGGGCCTGATCTCAAACATCGTTCAGACAACGTAACAGACGATCCCGCGCAAGCCAACGCCATCGCTGGCGGGCAATCGCGGTCCATCACCACGGAATGTCGGTTTCGTCCTATCCGAAGATCGGCCGGAGATGTCGATCGAGGAGGTTTCCGGTCACATTGCGGGCGATGATTGCCTCGTTCGCCTCCAGCGCTTCGAGATAACGCGGACCCATCTTCGCCGCGACCTTGAAGCCGACGTGGATGAGCTGCCGGAAGTTGGAATTGTAGTCCGCGTTCGTCTGCACGTGGCGCAGGGTATTCGCGTATTTCTCCGCGTCCCAGCCGCGCACCTCGTCCGGCGTCGGCAGCTTTGCCGGGTCAATGTCGATCACGGTCGCGTAGGGCGCGGTGAGTTCGTCGAAGTGCGCGAAGGCCTCGGCGTAGATCTCCTTCGCGATCTGGAGCCCCTCGCCGCCGGACTCGGCGAGACCGATCACCTCCTCCAGCCACGTCGTCCCCGCGGTCTTCACGTGCAGGCCGACGTCATGTTTCTTGATGAGCCGGTTGATGATCGGATAGAGCGAAAACTTGTCGCTGCCGGAATGCACGCTCAGCTTCAGCGTCGCGGGCAGGCCGAATTCCTGGATGGCAAAGGCAATGACGCTCAGGTCTTCGTCGAATTCCTTTTCGAACTGCGCGAGATCGCCGACGTAGTCCACGCCCTTGTTGAAGCGGCCGGTGAACTTCGGCGCGATCGTCTGCACCGGGATGCCCTCCCCCGCGATCATCGCCAGAATGAAGAAGAGCTCGACCGGCGTCTGCGGCGTGTCGGTTTCGTCCACCGAGACCTCCGTCACGAAATTCCCCGCGCCCTTCTTCGCCTCGACGTGCCGGTAAATGCGGCCCGCCTCCTGCACGGCGAGAAGGAATTTTCCGGCGGCGGCACGCACGTTGTCCTCGCCGATTGCAAACGGCCGCGCGATGCCGGGAATCGCGAGCGAGCCGAGGTATTTGCCCATCTTCGCCACGAATTCCTCGATCGATGCCGCGTCCGCCGCCTTACCCGTGAAGTCGGCCACGTCGAGCGTGTAGAAATCGCTCGCGGCGAGGAACCCATCGACGGTCTTCAGCCCGATGTGGTCGGCATCGACGTAATAGGCGCCCGTCCAGCCGAGCGCCGCCACCGCCGCATCCGCCTCCGCGCGCAAATCGTCCGGCCGGCTGCCGATGATCGTGTGCTCGCGATTCGATTTATTCCAGACGGGGGAAACCTCAATGCCGTCCCGTGCCGCGGCCTGCACCGCATGAAGCTGCGCCCGACCCTGATGCGCAAAGCGGTCGCCGGTGCCAATCGTGTATTTTTCGATGTTCATAAAAGAGGGGTAGAATGATCCCGCGGGCGCCGGAGAATCAAGGATTGGTCGTCCGCCCCGAAATTGCCCGCAACTAGACCCGGAGCGAGCTGCGGAATCCCCGGCTGGCGTAGTAGGATTGCGCGCCGTTGTGCCCCACGAAGACGCGGTCGTAGCGGCGATCGCCATATAGCGCGCCGCCGAGTTTTCGCATCTCGGCCGGGGTTCGCACCCAGCTCGACGTCTTCAGATCGAACTCCCCGAGCTTCTGGAGCTCCAGATACTGCGCTTCCGTCAGCAGCTCCACTCCCATGGCCGTGGCCATGTCCATGGCGGTGTCCTTCGGGCGATGTTCCTTGCGGGATTCCCAGCCTTCGCGGTCGTAGCAAACGCTCACGCGGCCTTTGGGCGTCTCCGCGGAACAATCGAAGAAAACGTATTCGCCGGTCTTCTTGTCGCGGCCGACCACGTCCGGCTCGCCGCCGGTCTCCTCCATTTCGCGGAGCGACCGCAGCTTGTCGGGTTTTGCCGCCAGCCTGGCCTCGACGTCCGGCCAGTCGAGGCCCTTGTGGCGGGCGAGGTTCTTCTCGAAGCGGGCTTTCAGCGTCCCGAGCAATGCCTCCCGCTCTCCGGCGGAGAGTTCGTTTTTGATTCGTGCGGCTTTCATAAAAATTCTCCTTCGCGTCGGCGGATCAGGCCGACTTCTTCGCGAACATCCGCCGGATGGCGTCGCCCTTCCACATCCAAAGTCCCGTCAGGGCAATCACCGGAAAGGCCACATACCGCGTCACCGGGGCGTAGTCGGGCAGGTTCTCGAACGGACTGTAAATGTAGCCGATGATTGGAATGGCGAAGACGATGTGAATCCAGCGTAAGATCGCGCGCGTGGTGACTTGAGTCATGATTTTGGGATGGTTGAGTGAAAATGCATGGCGTTCCTATCGGCCGTCGCCCCGCAGCCCCGCGACCATGTCCGCCAGCTGACCGAGCATCTTTGCCCAGCCGAATTCCGCGCCTTTGAGCGCCTGCCGGCCGAACGGATGCGCGATGTCGAAGCCCGAGTGCTCGAAGAACAGCCGCGTCCCCGCCCCCTCCGGCTCGAGTCGGAAGCTCACCCGCGTATCCACCACCGGCCCCTCCGCCGACCACGAAAAGACAAGCCGCCGCGGCGCCTCGCACTCCAGCACCTCGCAATGCACCGTCAGGCCATTGAAATTCATCTCCGGCTTCCCCGGCACCTCGAACGTAAAGCGGTGTCCCACGCGCGGCTCGAAATCATTCGGAAACATCCACTCGGCCAGCGCCGCACGGTCGCTGATGGCCTGCCACACCCGCTCCGGCGGTTGCGAAATCACAATCTCCCGTTCAATCGTATTCGTCATTTTTCGTTTGGCTCGGAAAGGTGTTGCTGGAGGCGCTGCAAGTGGTCGTCCCAGAATTGCTCGTAATGCGCGATCCAGTCCCGCACCGGGCTCAATCGCTCCGGCACCAGGCGATAGCGGCGCTCCCGGCCCTGCCGCCGCTCGGTCACCAGCCCCGCGTCGAGCAGGATGCGCAAATGCTGCGAGACGGCCGGCCGGCTCATCTCGAACCGCGCCGCAATGTCGCGCACCGGCCGCTCGGACCCCGTAAGGAGGTCCAGCATCTGCCGCCGCGCGCAATGACTGATCGCCAGGAACACGTCCGGCTCGCCGTTCACGGTCGCTACCATACCAGCGACGATACGTAAGTGATTACTTACCTGTCAAGCCGCGTCTCCCGCGATCGTCCATCCGCCGCCGCGTTGTCGCGCATCGGCGTTTGACGCGCCGGGCTGGCATCCGCATATTCTCCGCCTCGAATGAACGGAAACGGCAAGCGTGTGCTCGTTGGCATGAG
>JGI24033J26618_1000016_pt1 | contig 29345 bp, 27 predicted proteins | sample KBSMisM7withPhiX_FD_26618 | JGI IMG/M metagenome (IMG submission 26618)
ACGGCGGGAGAGTTCGCTGAAATCCATCAAAAAGATTTCATGACGAAGCCGCCCGCCCATGAAGCGTATATTGGCACTAGATGCGCTCCTCATCGGATTCTTCTTTCCATTTCGCCCTCGTTCGCCAGACATTGCTCGAAAAATTCCACTAAGCGCCGAGCCTGCGCATCAGCCAGATATGGGGCGAAGCCTTCTTGATTCAGGGCCACCGTTTGCAGATACCCGCTTGCGTTGAAGGCCGTCTCCAAAACTCTGCGGCCCAATTGCTCGGTTGTTTCCTTCCCTCCAAACGGCACCACGATTCCGCCCCCCGCTTCCCGGATCAGGGATGTTACCGAGCTTGATTCGTGAAAGATCGCGAGAAGTGGTTTACCCGTCAGGAGATAGGGATAAATTTTTGACGCCGTATATGCGGGATCATCAGAGCCTGGGACGAACAACGCCTCCGCATCCAGCAGGCAGCGCAGCGCCTCTGAATAGGGAATGCGATCCGGATATTCTTCAACCTGTTGCCGGAGGCCAAATTCCGCCGCCAGCGGCTCAATGGTCGGACGCCCCGCGCCGGCCGCCGCGTAGGACGTGCCGATGAAGTGAAGCCGGATGTCGGAGGTCAGAGGTCGGAGGGCGGCGAGCGCAGAGAAGAGCGCTCTGACTGCAAAGGCCATATCCTCTCCTCCACGACCGACATAAACCCAATGCCGTTTTCCATCGTGCGGATCAAAAACACGCTGGGAGATATTTTCCTGTCGAACCCGATCAAAATCCCGACTGTCCCCAGGGAATGGCAGGACGGTGGATAACAGCTGAGAAGGAGAAGTCGGAGGTCGGGGATCGGAGGTCGGAGGCCGGGGGCCGGAGTCGATGACATGGAGCCAGGGATAACGCTTTCGCAACTGCCGTGGATATGCGGCGGAAACACTGGTGATGCCGCAACATTCACGCAGCACCCGCGGCTCATTCCTCCGGTTCAGCCAGTCGGCAATGCCGTATTTGAAGCGTCCGCCGGGTGGCGGCACTTCCGGATGATTGCGATAATAGTCACTCACCCATGGATCCTGGTAATCCATTACAAAGGGTATGCCATACTTTCGTTTCCAATGCGGGCCAAGGATGTGAACGCCAAATTGAGTCGTCGAGAAATAAACCAAGTCGATGTCGCCAGTCCGCAGTAGGCTGTCGCCCGCTTTTTTAAGGGCGCGGAGCGCGCGAAAACCTAGTGTTCCCAATCCGGAAATTCTGCCCCAGAGCAGGCCCAGTGCCTTTACCCGATGCACCGACACATTCTCAGGCAGGCCCGCTTGCAGCCATTCATCCAGCGGGGCAGCCACCTGCTCCGGATCGATCGCTAGGACCACCGCCTCCGCTCCGGCTTTGCATAGATAGGGCAACACCAGTCGCACCCGCTGCATATCCGCCGCATTCGTTGGAGGAAAATGGGGGGAAATGATAAGTATGTGGATCACAACGGCGTCAGCTCGAGAGCTGCGGCTTTCGACTGGATGGGGATTCTCTCGAATCGCCGTTTCAGCCGAAGAATCGGTTTTTCGACGATGTAATGAGAAGCGACCGCACAGGCGGTGAGACAGATCAGGCTCGTCGGCAGGCGACCGCTCCAAGTCGTATTGTAGGTGGTCAGGAAAAGCTGCTGCCAGAGATAGAGGCTGTAAGACCAAGTGCCGACAAGTCGAAGGGGAGCCACCGAAAGAATATATGCAAATACCCCGCCTCGCACAGCATGAAGAATCAGGAATCCAGCACAGGCAGCATCCAATCCGAAGCCAATCGTAACATAGTAGGGTCGAAAAAATGTCGCGGAAATCGGAGAAATCAGGAGCGGGATGGCCAATGCGGCATACAAAATCGAATCTCTGCCGCGTGTCAATGCAGACAACGGCTTCTCATAAAGCGCGAAAAGGCATCCCACGAGAATTGAATCAATCGCCGTATGGAACATCATTCCAAGCAAACCCCTTTGCTCCGGAAACCGGTAATACCACGCGATACGCAGAACCGGCAGCATCAATGGCAGCAATAGTGCTGAGAAGCGGGCCGCACGCCATCCGGCAAATACAATGAGGATCGGCCAGAAGAGATAGAATTGCTCCTCCAATGAAAGCGTCCAAAGATGCCCGAGAAACCAGGCTCCCTCCGCAGGCCCAGAGTTATACCATGCGTAAAGATAATTCCATGTGTAAGTGCCCGCACCTAGAAACTGCTGCCATGTCGCGTCAATGACGCCAAAGGCAACAAGAATTCCTATTGTCGCCAAAAATAGATAAAAAGCGGGAAAAATCCTCAAGCTCCGGCGCATGTAAAACGCCTTTAGCGAAATCGAACCGCAAACCTCTTCCTCCCGCATCAGGAGCCGCGTGATGAGAAAGCCGCTAAGCACAAAAAAAAGGCGAACCCCGAAAGAAGAGTTCACCGCGGGTGAAAGCCACCACGGGTGATCCCGCAGCCCATAAGCCTCAGCACTGTGGCCCGCAATAACCAGCCCGATTGCGATGGCCCGCAATCCATCCAAAGAAGCGAGTCGCGCGCTGGTGGTAGAAACTGTCATTTATCGAGTATCCAACGGCCGATGTATCGGATTTTGCAGAAATGGCCTGTTGTAAAAGTTCTGCAAATTGAAGCAGGCCCCGTTCATTGAAGTAAACGTTATCACTGCGAAATTCTGCCCGAGGCTATCTGTATCCACTCCGGCAAAAATCATTTCATGCTCCCTACCGCCGATTGCTCTGGCACGCCGGGCAATAACGCGACGATATATCCCCGGCCACCAAACCCCGCCGCCCACCTAGGCAAAGAGCGATATTCTTCTCATTTCTCACTCGCAAAGAGTTTACGGCTCCATGCGTGGCAAGGCCACTCGATCAATCGCCAAAAAATCCAAGCTGCTGACAAACATGCAGCCGTCGCAACTATCACCAGAACCAGATGTGCCAGACTTGATTCCGCCCAGCGCATTCCAAGATTCACCATGCGGCCGCCGAGTGGCACGTGAATAAGGTAAAGCGAGTAGGATATGGCGCCGAGACTTAACAACCAGCAAGGGGGAGTTCCACGCAACCATTGGATCACAGAAAACGCCACGGCAGCGAAAAGCGCCGTCTGCCAGCCATGGCGATAACCTGCCGTAACCAGCGCAACCAGCACGGCGAGCCATGCCCTGGCATCAGCCGGTCGCATCCGTAGCCAAGCCGCCCCCCACCCGGCGACAAACAACGGGAGAAAGTAGAACACCAAAACCGGTGTCGTAATGATCCATGGCACCACGCAGGCCAGCATTAGAATTCCGAAAAGCATCCACGGCCTTCGTTCGGGCGAAAGCGCGGGAGCGAGCAATCCGGCAAGCAGATAAAACTGCACTTCGATCGCCAGCGTCCACGCAACAACGATAATCCATCCCTGCCCTAAAAAACCCGTGAGATAAAAAGAGTCGCGAGCCAATGAAGCAAAAGCGATTGGAAGATAAGGCTCGGGCAGTGTCCCTTGATAGCTGGGCGCTTTCATGGAAAGCCAGTTCAGAACGATGGCGACCAAGCAGGCTGCAACAAAGGGCGGGTGCAGACGAACCATGCGCTTTCCCAGGAAACGTCCGAAGTTTCCCAAGCCAGCTGTTTCATTACGCAAAGACCATGGAATGACAAAACCGGAGATGACAAAAAAGACCGCGACTCCCAAGTGCCCCAGACTGCTCCATTCGGCTAAATACCCAGCTGGGAGCAATTTTCCCCCATGAGTCATATGAAACCAACAAACCGCCAATGCCGCTAGCCCCCGCAATGCATCCGGAGTCTGAATACGCGCAGAAGTCTGATTAGCGTTAAAATTCAACGCCATGCAGAGTTCTTTTTGGAGCACTTCGGCAGCGATCGGCCACAGCCTTTAGGTTTTTCACCCAGACGTTGTTATTCGTTTGATCGAAAGTGGAGCATCCGGTAAATCGACGGTGAAACGGATCATAAGACTGCTTTTGAAATCCCGCAGAATTCATCCGTTGAGCAATCTCAGGGTCGTGCCCCTCGAGCAAAACGATATCGACATTTCGATCATTCAGGCTGTTCATGGCTCCCGCCAAAACCTCATGTTCAAAGCCCTCGACGTCGACCTTCCAAAAACCCGCCGACCGCCCCTTAAAAATATCATCCAGAGGACCTACTGGAACCGCAACCGAGTTTCCCGCATAGCTGACATCTACCACTTGATTCATGGTGTCCCGGTCATCACTGAACAGGATGGATTCCGCCTTGCTTCCAGCGACCATACAATGAGCTTCAACTAATTCTCCAATTCCATTCACGGCGATATTTCGTTGGAGTTTTCGAAAGGTTGCCGGTGCAGGTTCGATAGCTATGGAAAACACTCCGGAAACCTTGGATGCAAGAATCGTGTAGGATCCGATGTTCGCGCCAACATCAAGAAAAACGCCCTGCTTTCCGCAAAAATAATGGAGTAAAAGCGCCATGTCTGCGAATTCGTGCAGCCCACAATACAGATTGCCGGTGGCACCCGTCATTCCCCGCTCGACCACAAGTAGCGATTCATCCAGCCACGGAAAAATTACTGGCGCGTCCAGAATTCTCGACGCCAACTGCCAGCGCGCCCAACGCCGCCAAGCCCCCAAGCGAGACTGTCTTGTTACTGGATGCGTGGCGACAAATCTGTGAAAGCGTTGTAATTCTTCAAGCATCACGTCTAGATGGGCGGAATAGGCATAGTCCGGGCGACTACTGGCAAGATTGATACAATTCCAAATACGAATCCGCGACTTTCTGCAAAGTGAATCGCTCTTCCGCGCGATTGCGGCATTCCATCCGCGAAATGCCTGGCAATCGCTCGACGGCTTCGATCCCTTCTTCCACGGAGCGAATCAGGAACCCGTGGATACCAGGTTCCACGATTTCCGGCACAGCTCCGCGCGCGCAGGAAATGACCGGCGTCCCACAAGCGAGCGCCTCCGCAAAAACGATACCAAAGGGTTCATCCCATTCGATCGGAACAACCATCGCTGCAGCCGCTCCGAGCAATGCATTCTTTTGTTCGTCATTCACCGCCCCCACATATTCGATCCCGTCCCGGTCGAGGTGCGACGCGATCTCCCGTTCCCAATACCCCTTCGCGCTCCCACTTTCCACACGATTGCCTGCAATCAACAGGCGTCGGCCGGTGGCCTTCGCGATCTTTATCGCAGTGTGGCATCCCTTGATCGCTTCGAGCCGGCTTAGGAAGACTAATGGGGCATCCTCAGCAACCTCCGGAACGAATTGAAACTTCTGCGGATCAATGAAATTGGGAATCGCACTCCAATCTCCTCCTCCACGTTCACGCCCTTTACGGGCGATATAATCGCTGCAACCCGTAAAGCGAAGTCGATGGCCATGAAGTCTTCTCGACCACATCACCGTGCGGCCCGATGGCTCGCGCTGATAGGACATGATCAGGGGAAATCCGAAATCCGAAATCGAAAATCTGAAACGAAGGGGCAGGAGCCAGAGCAGGCGCGAAAAACTATGCACGACATCCGGCCGGAAGCGACGCACCGCCGATCGCAGCGCAAAGGCGTTTCGAATACTATCGACGCTCCCGGTGCTTGTCGCGCCTGGCCAAGGAAAGAACTCGTCTACCACCGCAGTGGAATCGCGGTGCGCAACCAAGCCGACTTTGTGGCCCAATTTCCTGAATTCACCAATGAGCGACGCGATGACCCGCTCGATACCGCCATAGAATCTCGGCGGAACCGGCAATTCGGCGTCAGCAGTGAGAAGAATGCGCAAAGCTGGCGTAAAGTAATCGTGAAATTGAAGCCGAAAAACGGGCTAACTCCAACTACGTGAACCAATGAGTTTTGACACTTTGCGAACGTAGAAGACATCCATTTGCCAGAGCGCCCCGTCAAGTGGTCGATAGTATTCTGGAACGGCATCGTAGAAGCGGTAGCCTCGCTCTTCGAGAAATTGGTCCACGTCGTGAAAAATAGGCACGTCACCAATTCGCAAAACGGAGACCTCGAGCAGAACCACTTCAAACTGTTCCAGATGATGCTTGCACCCCTTGAGCGCTTCCAGTTCGTGGCCCTGAAGATCGAGTTTGAGGAAATTCGGACGAAAGGAAATCGCGCTTCCGAGAATGTCGTCCAAGGTCCGGCATTCGACGGTCACTCCGTCTTCGTCGAGATTGCTCGAAATTCCCGAATTAGTCTCCGCGAGATGAAACCGGACCATTCCTGTCTGTGCGCCGACCGCGCAAGCTAGCGAGAGCGAACCGGGGACCAATGGTGCAAGGGCTCCTAGCAACTCTTGTTTGCCCAATTGCGGCTCAATGAGGCAACTCGGAACATCCGGCCAAATTTGCCAGAATTTTTTGGTCCAGTCGCCCTCGAATGCCCCCGCATCAATAACTCCTGTCGGACAAAAGCCGGCGTGCCTAAGATTTGCCAGGCGCGCTTCCATGTCACGCTGCGCGAATAGGCATCTTTTTATTCGCTGACGAAATTCGTAAGGAACGAGTTGTTTGACGATTTCAAGCATCGGATATTGACGGTCGGGGCATCACGGAGCGGACGACACCCAGGAATTTTTCTTTCTCCAAATCCCAGTTGAACCGGCTTCGTCCAAGCTGAGAGGCTGCACTTCGAGCGCTCGCCTGCGTTCGATCATTATTCAGCCAACATTCAAGAGAAGTTGCGGATTGCACCTTTTTTTCGAGATCAATTACAAGCCCGGCATCACCCAATTCGATTGCCAAAGTCTGCTGCGCCTTGGTTCGACTAAAGATAACGGGGAGGCCGGCGAGAAGATATGTAAAGGCTTTGTTAGTGAGGCAGAGATCGCGATTTATTGGCACTCTTCGTTCAATCGCCAATCCGGCGGTATAACCTGCCGCGTAATGAACCATCGACTGGGGTAAACCCGGTTCAAGGAAATGCAATTGGATTTTCGTTCCCTTCACAAGTGCTTTCAAGTCGTGCTCATAATCCGGCGAAATATGCCCTCGAAGATCGAGGCTGCAAACACGGTCGAGGTGGACAAGCACGCCAATAAACTCCTCCAAACCACGTCCCGGCCCAATGGTCTGGGAAAACCAATAGAACGAAGGCTCGACAGACGGGGCTTTTGGTTCCACCGCTTCGCTCAATGGAAACACGTTTAAGATAGTCGTTACATTCGGGCAGTAAAGCTCGCGATATTTTTCAGCGATCAATGGCGATGCCGCCGTCAAATAGTGGCAGTGAGGGAGCCACACCGCTTCGATTACGGCGGCGATTTGGTTGTCAATCCGCCCGCCTGCGTCGTCTTCCGCTTCCCCGGAATGGAAATCCTCCAGATCGAAACCTACTTTCCCTCGATTGCGTCTCGCAGCCAAAACTGCAGCAGGGAGAGAGGCGAGGCAATGCCCGATATAGAGATCGGCACGCACCCCTGATGCCGCCCGGCAAAGAGCTGGCACGAGAGGATGATGGGCACCGCAGGCCAGCCAGGAAGACCGCCACCCGGTCCGGAACAAAAACCGCACGGATCGTTGCTTGAGGCGACGGCCAATATACCTCCCTCGGGATGCTTTTAGTGGAATCGCTGTCGCCTTCCATTTCGCATGGGCAATCAGCGCCGCATCGCGAATTCTGGCTGGGGGATAGCTATCGCCATAGATTACTTGAACTTCATAACCTGCCTCGGCGAGAGCATCGGCCTCCTTGACGAGACGAGGGTTGGAGCCGAGATGACCGGGGCTTATCAGGCAGACTTTCGACACGGCCCCCTCATTTTATTTCTGCGTCAAACAGCCTGCGGCGCTTGCGATTTCCCGGCGGTAGTCCGACCACTGCCAGGCTGCTGCTGTTTGCCGCGCGGCCTCGCGCATGTTTGCCAAGTTTGCTCGTTCGTCGAGGCATCGTCTCAATCCCTCCGCCAATGCTGTGGCACTCCCCTGCTCGATCAACCACCCATTTTCGCCGTCCCGCACCAAATCCGCTGCGCCGGCTCGACGGGTCGTCAGGACTGGCAGCCCTTGGGAAAAGGCTTCGTTCACAACCAATCCGAAACCGTCGCATAGCGTCGGGAAAACCAGCAGATCGCATTGCCTCATCGCCTCGAAGAGCTCGGCACGCGGGACACTCCCGCGAATGTTGAAGTTCGCTCCACATCGTGCCATCAAATCACTTGGGAGCGAGAGCGCTCCATAAACGTCGATTGTGAAATGGCCGGGAGAAACATTTAGCGATTCCACCGCCTCGATCAGATAATGCGCCCCTTTTCGGACACCAAACGTTCCGGCCCACAAAACCCTAAGCGGTCCATTGGCGGGCGTTTCGGTCAAGTTGGCTGAAATCGGCGGTGCTCCGTAGGGAACAACCGCGATATTTTTGGCAGACCATCCCGCGGCCTTCCACGAGTCCGCAGTGAACGTCGAATTCGCCACGATCAAGTCCGCCAGTTCCCATTCCTGTTGGCGCCGGCCTGTGCGTTTTTCGTGAAGCTTTACCACCCGAGCACGATAAGTCGTCTTTAATTCAGGGAACCTCGCATACTCCGATTCCAGCAAGCGCTCGACAAAGTCATGCTCTGGCGATGGCAAATCGTAAATGGTCTTCAGTCCGAGTTGTTTTGCGCGGGTGAACATGGCCAGCGAGCCATATTCGTAGCCATAGATCCCGTCGAGGCCATCCAGTTGCCCGGCCACCCAACGGTCAAAACCATCCCGCGCCCAGTGGAATATGTGGTCGTCGACCACTTGACTTCGAAACAGACGGTTCACCGTCATTCTTACCGCTTCGCGGGCCGGATAAGAACGCACAAGATTTGCAGGAATTTCCGTGACGGCCCGCCGCTTGAGGTCTTTAGCTAAATCAAATTTTGCAAGGGCTGCGAGCCTTTTGGCGCAAGCCTGCCATTTCGAGGATGGCTCATCAACCAGCGTGCAAAAGAAAGCATTGAGCATGCCCGCCTCATGCAAGGCCCGCCCAACCTGCTGGGTGAATGGAGCCGGGATGAGGTGGGCGAGGGCGATATTCACGTGGATGCTTCGTTTCTTAAACTTATCAATGGCCATTCTTGGCCGAGGCTCGAAATATCGCTTTAAGCCAATAATCGGCCCCTCGAAAAATTGCCTTGTACCAGTCGCGAGAAGATGGCTAAGCAGGCTTCGTGCCCGCGTCTCGATATTGAGTCGTCTCGGAAAGCTTCCGATTCCAAGGTGAGTTCATCAGAAATTCCCAGTGGCGTGCCAGTCGGTTTCGCAGGATAAACAAGGCTAAAAACCGTCTCGGTCGGCGCGCAATCGTCAGAGCGAATTTGGTAAGTTGTTTCGCCGACGCCCGACCCAAGAGCGGCCGGGCTTCCGGGCACGACAATGCCGTGGCTAGAAGCGTCGTGACGCGAGGGGAAACTGAGTCGCCAGTTTCCTGGAAAAGTTGCTTCGCCAATTCGGATCGCGAGGTTGAAGGCAGTGATGCAAAGCAACTGCCCACCAATAAACATTGATAGTCGCCCCAAAGCGTTCCCGACTTCGTGCGAGTAGTTTGAAGTGTTTCCGCGTAGTTTACCAAAGGCTCTCCAACCAGAAGGAACGGCTGCGGAATGATGCGCTCCCGAAAGTGTTCGGTAACGTCAACGGGAAGGTCGTCAGGTGTAGTCCACGCAGGTCGGCCGTTTCGGCGAAACAAAAGGGAACTGTTGCATAGCTTTGCGGAGCCGCATCCAGCGCTCAAAGACGTGGCATACAGGGAATCCAGCCTGTTTTCCCAGACCAGCCTTCCGGTATCGGTCCAAGTGCCGTCCGATTCCTCCCTCCAGATCCGCTCATTCATGCAAGCGAGATCGACGTGAGGGTGCTGCTCCAAAGCAGCCGTCATCACCTCCAGAAAGCGCGGCTCCCACCAATTGTCATCTTCCAGCAATGATGCAAACTCGCAATCACGGGCTCGGAATGCTTCGTTGAATGCCCCCGCCGCGCCTCGTTTCCGCACGGGTTCGTAAAGCCTTATTCTCGAATCCCCGTATTCGTTCACAATGGCTGCAACACGCGTGTCATCCGGATCGTCGTTGACAATCCGCGCTTCCCAATTCGTATAGGTCTGCGCTTGCACGCTGGCGAGAGCCCGGCGGAGGAGATGGGGGCGGCGATAAGTAACTACATAGACGGCGATCATTGCAGCCATGAGGACAGCCGTGTTAGCGGTTAAATGCCCGTTGAATGCGTCGAGCCAGCTTCCAGCCAATCATCTTGCGCAAATATTGAAAATTTGGAGGCCCTTCTGGGCTTAGCGTAGATCCGCCAAGGTCCTTAGCCCGGCATTCCATTTGCAAGGTCAAATCGGCATGATCGGGATAATAGGTGTGGCTGAAATCCTGTAAAATATTCGCGCAGGCTTGTCGCGCATCGGCATCATTCCGCCGGGCAAGCAAATGTTTCGTCGCGCGATCAACCGAATGAAAAGCGGACTCGACAGCCTTTTTACCTTTCCGCCCAGACAGACTGCCGGTGAGGCCCGAACGATAGTAAAGCGTTGCTCCAGAAGCAAAGTGCACGTCTTTGGCATGGCATAATACTCTCGCAAAGAACTCGAAATCATCAATCAGGGTCAGTTCTTCGTCCCATGGTCCGGCAGCTTCGAGGATTTTCCGCGGGATCAGAAAAATTCCCGGTTGTTGCATAGGGCGAGCGTCCGCCCACGACTCGATGAGCCAGTCCGTGGCCCTCATGTCCCTCCATACGGATTGCGGATTTGGTCGAAAAGTCGTTAGGTCGTTATTGTAAAAGCGTCCCCATTCAGAAGAGGCCACCGCATCGCAACGCCCATTTAACCGAGCAATCTGGTATTCGATCATCCTCGGCGAGATGAGGTCGTCGGCGTCGAAAAACTTGATGTAATCTCCGCTCGCTTCCGCATAGGCACGGTTTCTGGCTTTCGAGGCGCTCCCCAAGGTTTCATGAATCACCTTCACCCCCTGTGTCCGGTAGCTCTCGAGGATTTCAGTGCTACCGTCAGTCGAGCCATCGTTGACCACGACGATTTCCAGGTTTTGCCATGTTTGGGCGATTACAGAATCCAATGCCGCTGCCAGATAAGGAGCTACGTTGTGGCATGGGATACAAATCGAAACGAGTTTCACGCTTCCACCCCAGCCGCCTGCACACACCTTTTAGCGATAAAGTTTTCGAGATTATGCTGCTGCCCTAGGTCAATTCTTGGCAGGCTCTCGATCACGAAACCATAATCGGAAAGTAATTTTTTGGTTGAACTCGTATCCCCACTGTCTTCGAAGACAATACAACACTTTACCGTCGACTCGAGAAATTTTGCCATTCCTCGCAAGACTTCGATTTCGTGCCCTTCAACATCAATTTTTATGACGTCAGGTGGAGCAACAGTCATGTCCTCCAGAAGAATGTCACCTGTCGTTACACGTGTTTCCACCCTTAGCGCGTCAATATCCTCACTCCAATTGTGTAAACTGCTCATACCCAAGTTGCCCGGATGAACAAAAAGCACTCCCACCCCCGACCGATCACTCAGCGCAATCGTTAAGACTTTGACAGTAATACGATTTCGACGAGCCGATTCTTCAATCAAGAGGGAAAGTGGCGCCTGAGGCTCGAAGGCAAATACTCGCACATCGGAACGAAGCTTTGCTACAGTCAATGTGTGAATTCCAAGATTTGCGCCTATGTCCCAAAACACTCCTCCTTCAGCAAGGTTCTCCAGAATTGATAGCAGAACCTCTTCTTCATAGTATCCTTTCCGCAAAATATATCCATCAACGTATTCATATGGATCAAGAAACATTGTGAGCCCATGTTTCGTTTTTACAGGAAGCCGTCGTCCGGCGCAGAACATCCAATGGAACCGACTGGCTCCGCGAACCTGTTTTCGAAACAACTGCACCGCAATTAAATCAAGAAGAAAAGAAAAGGTAATAGACATTTCCTTATCTGTTGTTTTCGAGAGCGCACTTCCACCCAGCCGAGAAATACCATGGTTTGCTATCGGCGACATAATGTTGAAGAACGCCGCATCTACCCTGAACCTGTTCCTCGTTGGGAAAAGTTATGTAGTCCTTTTCCGATAGCACCTGCGCTCCCTGTCTCGCCGCGAGCATGGCAATCAATGCTTGCTCGAGATAGTAGCAGCCGCCCTCCCGTTCCACCAAGGTCTTGCACCAATAATCCAGCTCTTCCCAATCCAAATCTTCGCTTTTCAACCCGCAGATTCCGACATTGAGCTTCGGAGGAATCTTAGTGCCACATATCTCTTCCATCAGCTCGCGAGAGTATCCATACGACTCGACGCAGTCGGTCATTACTAGGCAGTTGACCGTTGGCAGTTGACCGTTGGCAGTAGAATCGATCCAGTCGAGAAGTGCGTCTGGTCGGCGGAAGAAGAGCATGTCGGAATCGAGGACCAACTTCCAACCAGTTGAGCCCAAATGGATGTCCGTCAGCTTGCGGATGTTGACATAGTCGAGCCAGCGTTGACGCAACATTGGAAATCGAGAAACCGGAAGGAGATCGTCGATTCTTGCCAGGATATTTTCTTTACGAACGGTCTGACCACTAGGAAATAATCTTCGCAGACCTTCCTCGTTTTGCGGGGTCAAGGTCCCGTCGTCGACGAGGTTCAGAATGACCTCCCGCTCGGTGTGTCTGGCAAAGGTCCAAGCACAGAAGGCGGTTTGATACCAAAACATTTTCCCTGTTAGGAACCAAAGTTCAACAGCGGTATCTGAAGACCGCCAACTGAGAATTGGCAACTTCTGAACCGCAGCTTCCATTTCGCGTTTCCACGCCTCACAACGAAAGTAGGCCCGCGGTCCCCACCGTTTTAACCGTTTAAGCTCATCCTTCGGCTTGCGGTACAAAACGGTCTTTGCATTGCTTAGAATCTCTCTCACACTTTGCTTCCAGGCCATGTCATCGGCCGTCTTCGCCGAGATGCCACTGGTGTGGCTTCTTTGGCACCCCTTGAAGTGACGCAGGATTGACGAACACTCTGAGAGCGTTCCAACTAAGGTGCAGCCAGCCGATCAACCACGATTTTCTTCCGCGATACCCCCTTACCAGCCCCAAACCCGGTACGTAAGCGCGATACCCCTGTTCACGATTAATTTCCTGCTCAATGAATTCCAGGTTCCCCCTGTCGTGCAGCAGTTTGGCTTCCCATGCGATGGAGACGGGCTTGCCACAGATACAATGGTATTCGCTCGGAAGGGTGGCGACCCTGATGTGTTCGCTTTGCCAGAGGGCCGAACGAAAAGCGGGTTGATCGTTCCTTAGCCCTTGCTTCGTGAACGTCCGCCGATATTCCTCCTGCCAAAGATCGAAGAAAACTCGGACTTCCGGGCTATTGCGAAAGACAATAAAACCGGTATTCAGTTCACAGAATGCTGGAGGGGCCGGAGTTTGGTAGTCCCAGCCACGGGTCGGTTCATGAGCCAGGGCCAGATGAAAGCGATCAAGCACTTGAAAGACATCCGACAGATCGCCGACAATGCGGGTGTCCGTATCGATGAATGCGACGCGATCGTAGGGAGCCGCGGTCGCGTCATTCTTTACGATGGGTGTGCGATCCGAAAGTCGCGGTTCCCGCCAGTCATCGACATGAGGATTGCCGGTCCAAAGGGAACGAGGGGCGATCATGCAAACTCGAGCCGCGGGGATGTGTTTCTTTAATGAGGCAATCGAGAGAGCGGCCTCTTCGATATAATGTCCCGTGTTTGCAACGTAGCAAAACCCATGGGAAGCCACGCGACCAAGAGATGATTGAGAGGGGTTCAATGAATTTTCGAGGGCACTTCCAACTTTTCAGCGCTTCCCGCTTTCGTTCCTATCTCCGCCCTGCCCTCGTATTGCCCCAGCATTCCTTCCCATTGGATGTGAGACGCGGGACCCGTCCATGCCCGGAGCGCTACCCATGCTTTGAGAGCGCGCAAAGGAATCGACCAGCGGGGAATTGCCGGCCATGGTCGGATGCCATGCAAATCGAGGACTTTGACAAAGTCTCTGAACGAAGCTCGCGCGATGCGCTTCTGGTAATCTAGAGTCAGGCGGCCCGGGGGAATCAAGTGTGTCAGCTTGAGCTGGGGCACATAGGCCAAATCCCACCCATTTCGCAGAAGGGTCAGATTGATGTCGTTGTCTTCACCCGAACTAAGTGCGGAGCCGGTTCTGCCAAGTTTTTGACGCTGCGGGTCATTGGCTATGGCATCGGCCCAGATTTGAATTGCGATTCTGCGAGTGACCATTCCTGCCCCAATCGGCGCCTTTGCAGGATAGCTTCGAGGGTGTTTCGCTGCAGATATAAACTGCTGCTGCTCCCCATGATTGCAACAGCCAAGCGGAGCCAGGTCGGGGCTGTACCAATTCGGCGGTGCTTCGACATATTCCGGGATCGATTTCCCCCCCGCGATTCCCAAACGCGGATGTAAGGCGAACATCCTGTCTGCTTCTTCCAGGAAATTGCGGTCCAAGAGGTTGTCGTCATCCACCCAAACGAGTAATTCCCCGCGAGCTTCGGAGATTCCCCGCAATCGAGCATAGGTCAAACCCAAGCGGGGTTCACGAATGAGACAAGCAAAGGGGTGCCATGACAGGTCCAGCAAATTCGCAAGCGGCTCCTGGCTTAGATTATCGATAATCGTCAGGTTCCATTTGTCGTACGGAAGCGTTTGTGCCCGCAAAGCAGACAACGCGCGCGTTAAAAATTCAATGCGAGGGTTGTGTGTGCAAACGATGACTTCCAACCTCATAACCGACAATGACGGCGAATGAATTTCACAAAGACACCGATAACCCCTGACTCAAGTCAGGTGCTTCCTGCAATGTTTCACCCACAGCATCCACGACTTTTTCCACACTGATATCCTCAAGGCATTGACGATCGTATTCGCACGAATTCCTCTTCCAACAGGGAGAGCATGCCGGGCGGCTCACTAGGTTGCAGAATTCCTGATAGCCAGATATGCGGGGGTCTTCGCGCCCCCCGTAAATGATTACGGAAGGGCATTTTACAGCGCGAGCCATATGCATCAGAGCGCCCGCAAGCCCCACGAATACATCCGACGCGGCCAGAATCGCCGCGGCTTCTCGAAGTGACGTTCTCCCGCGTAGATCCACGACTCCATCAAGAGGCACGTCGGCCGCGGTGCCAAGTTGCACAACGCGAATTCCGTCTCTTTGCAAAGTGCGAACCAATTCGTTGGAGCGGGCTGATGACCATTCCTTGTTCCTCATCCGCATAGTGGCTCCGGCTCCACCTGATACCACCGCAGCTTGGATCCCGGCCCCCTTCCATGTCCGGATCTCATCAGCGTCGAGAAATATCTCGGGATACAGGCGGATGTCCCCTTTCAGTCCTATCGACCTGCACATCGCGGCGATGAAATGCTCCTTTGGCGGGATCTCCTGGTCTGCATCAGGAGACGCACTTCCATAAACAGGATGAAAACATTCCTCTCCCAAACGAGCCCATGAACCCGGCAACCCCCAGTCGATTCCTTCGAACTTGTCGATATACGGATTGCGACGAAAGAGCTCTTGATAGGGGGTCATAAAGGCAATCGGTTGAATCCCTCGAACCTTCATTTCCCGGATTACAGCCGTGCATAGAATATTGTCGCCCGGGCTGTCGCCGAAATAGATAAGACGTGTATGCCTTCCAATTCTCCGGAGATTTCTGCGATCATGTCGCCACCAGTAGGATCGCCGCCAAATCGTTTGAGCGAGGGACCGCATCCTAGGCCGCCCGTCCTTTAAAATAACCTGAAGCCTTCCGCCAAGATAGGTAGCCGGAACGACTCCACCCCCTGCAGCGGAAGAACGCCCGCGTTGTTCTGATTGGCACGGTCCATTTCGGGATGGACGTTTCGTAATTATGCCGAATAAGAAATTGACTCCATGAGATCGCGCCTTCGTGGATAAGACGGACTAAGTAATTGAATCGCAATCGTCCCTTAGGAATCAAATGTTGGATTTGCAATCTTGGGTCGTAGGAAACCCCGTATTTCTCATGAAAAACTCCTGCCACCAGCAGGTCACATTCTTCACAGGAGGATAAGGAACGTCCCTGTCGTCCAATGGCCGCAGAACCGGTCATGGCTCTCCACTTCTCATAGCTTGCGAAGCATGCACGTCGAATTACCATACCGGCACCAAGTGGCGCAATGGCGGGATATTTCTTAAGCGCGTCCTCCCCTCCGACGAAACATTCACTATTCCCGAGATTTCTTAGCGCAAGGGAGCCGAGATGCGGAAGGGCCCATTTTAACGGCTTTGCTTCAAAACTCGGTTCAATAATACCTCCGCACGCTCCGATTTCTGAACGGAATTCCATCACTTCCATGGCCGTTGCAAGGTAATGCGGAGAGAGAATATTATCGTCGTCGCAAAAAATCAAAACATCGCCTGAGCTCTCTCGAAATCCAGCCGCCCGCGCATAAGAGAGACCTGCTCGCTCTTCCCGAACAATTGTGGCCTCTCTCGACAAGGGATATTTCAAACTTGATGTCAGCGGAATCTCGCTGGCGTTATCCACAATGATCAACTCCCACAGTTGCGAGTGGAGAGTTTGGTTCGCAAGGGCTTGAATAACGCGTTCGAAATAGTCCATGCGAGGGTTATGTGTGGGAATGATGACCGACAGCTTCATGTTTTCGCCATCATTGTCTCGATGCGAGCAGCCATGGCGGCCCCTGGATTTGTATCTATACAAGCGGCGGCAAGCCGCCTGGCTGACTGCCCGAAAGCACGCCATTCACTACGTCGTTCCCATGCGCGCTCCAAAAGGTCATTGATGCCCTCCCGATCTATATGACTTGCCACCAGACCGTTGACTCCGTCCACGACGAGCCCACGCGTGCCTCCTACCGGAGTTACAAATACCGGCCGTTCATGTAGCATAGCTTCCAGCATGGCAAGCGACTGCCCCTCATAGCGAGAGGGCATAATCAACGCGTGATGCCTTGCCCAAATGTCTCCGAGCGCCGAAACAAAGCCGCCAAACTTGATGTTTCTACTTTGCTTATAGCGGATTCTAGCTTCGAGATTTTCCCGTTCTCCTGCACCGTAGAGCGTCACCTCAAGCGGACGGTCCCTCCACTTCTCACTGCCCAAGACGTCGATAAGCAAATCCTGCCCTTTTTGTTTGGGGTAAAGACGGCCGACGCAAGCCAGCCGCCATGTGCATGATTCATCCGGCCACGGAGGCAACGGAGTGGCTATTTCGCCGGTAGCGTTATTGATCACCACGGCGTTCACCAGATCGCTGCCGAGCCACGCCTCCACCGCACTACGATTCTCTTTGGAAACAAACCAAATTCGCTTCGCACGCGTGATAGATTCACGGATACTTTTCCAAATACGGTCGTCGTAATAGAGAGGCTCCACGAGCTGGTTAATGATGGCATAGTTGACCTTGGCCTCGCGACAAGCGGCCATTTCCGCGGTGCCTTCTTTCAGGGCCCCTTGTGAAAAGACAACCAGCTGCGGAGCAAACTGGGCCAGCGTCTGCCTAAAAGCGTCCAAACCTCTTCGCCCAGTGCGGCCAATGCGCTTCCACCAGATCGTGGGAATAGGAGTGCCATAAAAAAGAGAGACGCCATCCTCTTTCAACGCCTGGATGGGCGGATTATTTTTGCAATATGCAAAGTACGCTCCAACGGTATGATGAGGGCGGAGAGCATGCGCTGTCTTGCTCCACAGGATCTCGCTTCCTCCCCAGTAATCCTCAATCAGGCTGACAAAAAGAACGCGCACGATAAGACACCTACAACCCAAAGTTTTTGTTAGATCAGCAACCGCAGTCAGTTAAGACCGCAGCCTCCAATTTATCCTCACGGACGCTTCTTGATAAACCTAGCTGGTACCCCGCCCCAAATCTCATACTCGGGAATATCGCGATTTACGATGCTTCCTGCACCGACTATTGCTCCCCGCCCAATACTGACCCCCGGCAGTACTACCACGTGTGTTCCAATCCACACGTCTTCGCCGATCGTTATAGGCGCACCTGTGAAACCTTGATCGCGAATAGGAACTTGCCTCGATTCGAACCGATGATTTGCCGAAATTACATAAGAGTATGCTCCTATAAGGGTGTGCGCACCTATATTAATCTTATGGTGAACTCCGATATATGAGTTGCGTCCAATAAACACAGAAGTTTCCAAATTCAAATAGGGCTCCGAGCTGGGTTCAGGCGAGATCCAAACTGTAACGTCCCGCTCGATTGAGATAGCGGGTTTAATATCCAAGTACGTATAACCTGCCAACCGGCCCGTAAAATCAATGCTCGCGTCGATGACGTTGCCCTGTGCTTTCAACTGTGCTAGCCAGCGAAGACGCTTAGATTTCTGGCTGCTGTTTTTCCGCCATGCATGCAAGGTGCGCGACGTTTCAATCAAATGTCTGCCAAACGGTAGTTTTGATACGATTTTCTTCAGTAGCATGGATTGCATCCGGCGTCTCGCCCAATTGCCGAGAGGTTGCGTTTTTACTTAGCTCAACTAATAGCGTATTGAGTTTGCAAGTGACCTAAGGAAGGGAGGCAGGGTTTGACGGAGGATCTTTTTGTAAAGGGGAACTTTCTTGAGGATTCCGACCTTGTCGAGGTGGTCGACCGCGCTAAAGTCACATTCACCTCTCAACTGGTCCCCGGAGACAGATTTACTTTGCATCCGTTTGGAAAATTCCTGCATTAGATCGATATCCGATTCCTTCGCGAGTCTCAGAAGCTTTTCGGTCGTCTTATTCCACCAATATTGTCCTAGCTCTGCCCCACCAATCCGCCGAGATTCCTGACTTTCGTGCATCCGTATGAAAACGCGAGGCGTTGTATCCATAACCACATTCCCATGGCGGCCAAATTCCACCGAAATCAGGCGGTCTGTGTCAAACGGATTCCCGTCCCGAATACACTCCAGGCTCGTTTCCCAGATGCGCCGGCTGACCAGCAAGGAGGAAAAGTGGAATGACGTTTTGAGCAATCCTGCCACGAGCAGCTCGCTTATGCCCAATATCCATTTTCCATTTAATTTTGGATTTTCAGCGGCAAACCACGGCACAAATGAACTGTGAATTCCCGTCAGATATCCATCTTCGCCGTTTGTCCAGACACAGGTTCCGTACGAAGCCGCGACTCCCGGCGCAAAAGAGTGTGATTCGATGGATTTCTCAAGGTGCTGATCGCCCCACCAATCATCGTCGAACAGGATGGCCAAGTAATCGCTGTTGATATATCGTAAAGCATCTTTCGCCGAGTCAAATCCCGGTGGAATTGGCGGATCGCGGAAAATATAACGGATTGGAAGTTGAGAAAATTCCCGGCAAACTTTTTCGGACTCCCGGTCACTCAGATTTTCGATCACCACCACTTCCGCGATGCTGGACAGCGCCGTTTGGGCAGCCACGGACCGCAAGGCGGTGCGCAGCATGGCTGGGCGGTTGGCGGTGGGCACTAAAACGGAGATGACCATTAGGTAAGATTTTAATTTAGGAGCTTATGTAGCTGGAGAGGGTGCTGAGGGAGGTTGGAAAGGAGAAAGAGAGATAAGGTTATGGTGGCGATGATTCCAACGAAACTCGCATTCTTTGAGGTGGAGAAGGAATTTATCTTTGCGGATGCCGTGGAGTTTAAGGAGGCGATGCTTAGCGAAGCCCAAAAAAGGATTCGATGCCGTTGACATGGTTCTTTCCGCGAGCGAATTCGTTCGTGGTGATGGATGCAATGATGACGAAAGCCGCTGGTCACAAGGCCATCGTAGGCTTTCCAGCCATCGGTGTAAATGTCGCTCTGAGAAAGGACATTTCCTCTGAGAATTGGCATCAACTCTTGCCTCGAGCATTACCCGATCTTTTAGTTTGTGAAGTCCAGGCCGGGAATCTTTCCGCCCACCCCTCGCCCTCTCTTTCCTGTGACCCTTGGCGCTCCAAAGTAGCTTTCATCCTCGATGTCCCCAGCAAACGGCTTCATCGCCGAGAGTGCTATTTCCACCACTAGATCGATGCATCGTTCGATAGTTAAGCCCTGTCAATTCCGCCGTCGTCAGCGCAGGTAAGAACAGCCCCATAGAAGATCCAAGTCCCTATAGCTCAAGTAAAACTCGATCAGGTCCGGTTTGTTTTGGCCAAGATCGCCTCGTAGTCGCGGTCCGGGAGAGGCAACCCTCCAAGGCCAGCGGACCCGGTAAGCCCGTGCCTTCCGATCAATTCTTGGCGACGGTTCGGCTAGGTGGCGAAATGTAGGTTGTCTTCCAATCAAGCGCCGGGCGGATCGCCCCTATAACACGCCCGACATATTCGCCCCGGGGAGCAAATTCCTCGACAGAAATGGAAACGACATCGCGCTCAATAACCCTTAGCTCTGTCGTATTACTAATTAGAAACACCGTAATATCATATAGGTTATTATTTAGAAGGTTGCTTGGGATACGGCATGTCGCTCGGAAAATACCGGAATCATGCGAAGAGGATGTGTTCCCTCCTACGAAAGCACATGTTCCTTCGGTGTAAAGGTGAATACTGACACAGATCCGCGGGTGAGGTCGTAACACTTCGTATTCGATATCCAGAAAAATATCTTCTTCCATTGGGAAATAGCCATTCTGCCCACGTGCTCCGCGAACGACAACACTGCGTAATCGCAACAAATCGTCGCCAGGTGCATCCGTCGCATCCCAACGACGCTCAAATAGCCCCTTGTCTTCATGAGTAAGATAATTACCGATGGCAGATTCGGCGGGGCCTTGGAATCGCAATTTACCCGACTCCATTAGCATGGCCGAATCACAAAGCGTTCGAACCGCAGCCATATTATGGCTGACAAAAAGCACTGTTCGTCCATGCCCGGCAACGTCCTTCATCTTCCCTAAACATTTCTTCTGAAATTCTGCATCCCCCACAGCCAATACTTCGTCCACGATCAATATCTCCGGTTCCAGGTGCGCGGCCACGGCGAAAGCCAGACGCACATACATGCCGCTGCTATAACGCTTAACCGGAGTATCGATGTAGCGCTCCACTCCGGCGAAATCGACAATCTCGTCAAACTTTCTGGCTATCTCGCGGTGGCGCATTCCGAGAATTGCCCCATTGAGATAGATATTTTCCCGTCCACTCAGTTCGGGGTGGAAGCCGGTGCCCACTTCCAAGAGCGAAGCGATGCGGCCCTTGACTTTTACCTGTCCCGTGGTGGGCTGCGTGACGCGCGATAGAATCTTCAGCAAAGTGCTCTTGCCGGCCCCATTCCGGCCGATGATGCCGAGCACTTCACCGCGCTTTACTTCGAAGGAGACGTCGCGTAGTGACCAGACGTAGTCGGAGGAAGCATCTGAAATACCGAGATTCTGAGATGCTGAAATATTGCCTTTCAGAGTTTCGGATTTCGGCTTTTCTGTTTTTTTGGTCCTGTCGTTTACCTCTCCGATCTTGAGATAGGGATCCTCCTTGCCGCGAATCTTATGCCACCAGCGGTTGACGTCGTGCGCGAGCGAGCCCGTGCCGATCTCGCCGAGGCGGTATTGTTTGCTGAGGTTTTCGACAGAAATGACGGTATCGGACATTCTTTGAAAAGCTGAAATAGGGAGAGACTACAGTTTCCGGGATTTTGAGATAATTGTCACCAGGATTGCGATCAGTTCTTCGGTTTTGCGCAGGAGGTGCTCGATATCTTCGCCGAAGATTCTGCAGTCTTCGTTAAGTAATTCCCAACCAGAGTTGAGACTCATCAGCCTCCTGCAGAGCGACTTCCAATTTCGAACAAAACTCATTGTTCGATCTCGTCCGGGAGGCCTCTCACACATTAGCAGCCACGGATGTGCCGGAGTGAAGAAATTGATAACCTAAAACTTCGATTTCGCGCTTAGTTTTGGGAAGTCCAGATTAAATCTGACGACACTCGATGTATAGCGCTTGGTGCGATCATCGAACTCAGGAGGAACTCTCATCAGCTTTTCCCCTCACACCGTGTCCATGAAAGTCTTCTCGACCTTGTTGAAGAGCAGCACGCCGAGCACGAGGATGGCCAGGGTGACGGCCGTGGAGATACCGAGGGCCATCCAAGGGATCATCCCGCCGAGGAAGATGACGCGGAAAGTTTCGACGATGGCGGACATGGGGTTCAATTGAATAAGCCAGCGGTATTCCCCCGGCACCTGCGACATCGGGTAGATGATCGGTGTGGCATACATGGCCAACTGGACGCCAAACCCGACGAGGAAGGTGAAGTCGCGGTATTTCGTGGTGAGCGAGGAGATGACGATGCCGGTGCCCAGCCCTAACAGCCCCATCAGAAGCAGCAGGGCGGGAGTCAGCATCGGAATCATCAGCCAAGCTGGGGAAATGGGAGCACCTTTGAGCAAATAGTAGCCCCAGAATCCCAGGAAGAGCAGAAACTGGATCGCAAATTGGATCAGGGTGGAGGCCACAACGGAAAGCGGCGTGATGAGACGCGGGAAATAGACTTTGCCGAAAAGACCGGCGTTGCTGCTGAAGGTCGTGGAGATCTTGGTCAGGCAGGCCGCGAAGTAGTTCCATGCCGTGGTGCCGGCAAGGTAGAAGAGCATAGGCGGCAGCCCGTCGGTCGGAATCTTCGCCACGCCGCTGAAGATCGCAGTGAACATCAGCGTGGTCAGGATGGGCTGCACGAAGAACCAAAGCGGACCGAGAATGGTCTGCTTGTAAACGGAAACGAAATCCCTCCGGACAAAGAGCCAGAGCAGGTCGCGATATCGCCAGACATCGGCAAGCTGTAAATCCCACCAATGGGTGTGTGGCTTGATGACGAGGGACCAATCATCGTCGGAGGCCGAAGGGAGGCGGTCGACTGTCGTGGGCTCGGTTTCGGTTCGTTGCATCGAAGAGGGCGGTCGGACGATTGAAAGCTGAAAGGCTGAAATTCTGAAATCGGAAAGCAAATCGCCTGGCTCTCTACTCTCTGAATACGGCTACAGAGTCACCACTCGACGGCTTTTCCGGAAAAGCTGCCGCCCTTGGTGAAAAAACCCGTTTTTCCCCATTTCAACGTCAAAATGTGGGTCGCTCCGAATCAAACGAAGACCGGACCAAAGTGGTCTGAGCGCTCAGCTCGAATTATTCAAGAAAAAATGAATGAAATGAATGAACTGGGGTAGGCGCTTCGAGTCGGCGGAGGGGGTTGGATTCCCGCTACGGTCAAATGTAAGCGCCATCGTGGAGAATGTCACGGAGGGTTGCATCCCGCCTTTGTCCCGAAATTTAGAAACCCGCCTCATGGCGCGGTATTTAACAAGTCGAGTTCTTCGGGGCGGAGATTTTCCTTACGAATCGTCGAACGGAGGGCGGACGCTTCCCCGGAGAGGCCGTTCGCTTCGAGCACGGCCAGGCGGATGGCTTTCCAATTGTCCGCCACGGTGTTCCAGTCCGTCTCGGCGGCGCCGGTGGCCCGGGAAGCGGGGCTGGCTTCCGCCGGCATTTTGTAGAAGCTCAACGCGGCGGCGGGGTGATGAAGCCGCAGTTCGGCCAGCGCAGCGACGCTCTGAAGTGCCAGCGAGTCGGGCTTTTCGCGCAAGAGGTCCATCGCCGTTTTCCGGGAATCCTCGAGATTGCGGCCGGAAAGCAGCGAGAAGTAGGCCACCCCGCAGCGGGCGTCAATGAGGGAAGGAGCGACCTCGAGCAATTGGCTGTAGATTTCGAGCGATTCGGCGGTCGAGGTGCTTGGCGGCAGAGTCCGCACAAGGCCGAGCAGGCCTTCGGCGCGCGTTTCCGAATGGTCCGCGAGCAGGCGGAAAGCGAAAGCCGCTTCCCGGCTGCGATGGCGGGCCTCGGCGTATTGGGCGACGAAGCGGATGCTCGCGGGATCGGCAAGTCGCAGCCCCGACTGCACGACCTCCCATTCGTCCACAGCTTCGGAGGCATTGCCGAGTTCCTCGGCAATGCGAGACAGAAAGAGGTGCTTGAGAACATCCGGCAAGCCGCCATTCCCGGCGCCTTCCAGCAGCGCTCGCGATTCCCTCCAGAGATTTTGACCGGAGAGGGCATCCATCCGCACGAACAAAGCGTCCGTGCTGTTTGCCACGTCGTCCGCCGTGATGAGGGCATCCGCTTCCCGGTAGGCCTTTTTCGCAATCAGCCACCGGCAGCAGAGGATCCTTTCTTCCAGAGGGCGGGTCTTCTGCTCTTCGACGAGGGCGGAAAAAATGGCGGATCGCTCCTCGGGCCGTTCGGCGAGCCTGAGGTCGGCAAGGAGAAGATCGTCCGCAGGAGAGGATTTGCCGGGATGCTTTTTGAGCAAGGCCGCGATTTCCTCCCCGCCGAGCACGGCTGACTGCGGATGCCGCGTGCGATATTGGGCCAGGAGACGCAGCGCGCCCGCGCCTTCCTTGGTGGGTTTGGCCGCGAGGGGGCGCAGCAATTCGTTGGCCTCGCCTTCGCGGGGCGGGACGGACTTGAGCAGCAGTTCCGCCTCGAGAAGGCGCGCCTGGTCGCCCTCCGGCCCGGCAAGCCGATTACCCGCGTCGCGGGCATATTTCAGGCTCTCGGCGGGCTTGCCCTGGAGAAGAAAGAGTCGCACCACGACACCCACGCGCCGTCCCTCCAATGCCGGCTCAAGCGGGTTTGGCAACGCGTCCAAGGCACGCGTCGCCGATGTCGAGTCCCCATTGCGCACCGCTTGTTCAGCCACCACGATGGCCTCGCCCGGGACGGCCGTCTTGTCGTCGATTTTGCGCTGGAGCCCGGCAAGGGCCGCGGAGTTGCCAAACGATGCATTCTGAAGATCGATTTTTTCCGTCACGCGGCTGTCGCCCGGCGCCATGAGCGTGGCGCGTCGGAACAAGACGCTAGCTGCGGTCATGTCTCCGGTTTCGATCGCCGCTTCGCCTTGAGCGATCAAACCGAGCGCATGTCGTATCTTGGCCTCACGATAGAGCGAAGGCCCCTGCCACACAGCCAGGACGACGAAACCCAGCAGTGCCGCCACCAGCCAGAGACGCCAGTCGCGCAGGCGGACTCTCATTTTTTCGCGAAAAGTCGGCGCGGCTTCGATTTCGTAATCGGGCAGCGGCTCGGTGTGGCTGTTTTCTTGCGGGTGAGATTTGGACATCGTGACGTGACGCAGCGCAATGTGACCTGCTCAAAAGCTCTGTAAAGGCCGCGGATGATTCAGTCCTTTTGAGCAGTCTCGATTTTTCCGACATTCGGCTTTCGTGCTCCATCTGTAGGTTTCACTCTTTTTTCCAGCTGCCCCCGTAGTCGCCGCTCCGCATCGGCCAGGTCGCTGGCGCCCCAGACGGCGATCTCCAGGACTTTGAGCCCGTGGCTGCGCCGTCCCGCGAGGACCCAGCGCAGGCGGCCGCTCGTCGTGTAGTCTCCTTGACCGTCGAACGGAATGCGGTCGTCCGACTCGTCCTTGACCACGGCGTGAAAGACGTAGAGCGGATAACTCCCGTCGTAGAAAAGATATTTCCGAAATGGGATGCGAAATCCCGCCGCCTCGACGAAACCGGGAGCATACGTCTTCCGCAGGACCATACCCATCGAGCGCAGGCAGAACCGCGGATCGTGGCCGGTCATTTGCAGCTCGATCGCCGTATGTCCCGCTCCCCATCGAAAGAAAAAGGCCCGCCAGTGCAGCCCGTCCTCGTCGGCCCATTGCTCGGAGAACGAGATATCCGGTTTATTGAGCAGGCCGTAAGTCGCTGCGGAAATCGGCACCGCCTGCACTCCGTCCTGCGGAGCCCGTTTCGAAAACGTCCATGCGTTTGCGGGCTGCATGCCCGTCACGTCGTGGACGCGATACCAGACTTCCGTGCCAGCCAGGGCGAGCAGCCAGATCCCACAAATCGCCAGCGCCGCGGGACGCCAGCTTGCGACTTCGCACATGGGAAATTTCCTGCCGCCACCGGCCTGCGCCCGGGCTTCGTGCTTAAGCCGGAGGGAAAGCAGCCGCCCCACAATTCCGACGGTGGCCATCGTGGAAAGCAGAATCGCGAATCCGGCGGGATCATGCCACGCAGCGACGGACTGCGTGCCGCTGCCCGAGGCAATCCACGCCAGCGCCAGAGTGCGCAATGCATTTCCGACCAGCGCAGCTCCCAGACCGGTCAGGACGAGCAAAATCCTTCCGGAAACGCGCAATCGAAAAAATTCGCCAAAAAGCAACGAGACCATGATGCCACTTTGCAAGGAGCGAATTCCGCTGCAGGCCTCCTCGACCTCGAGGATTCCCGACGGGAGGGAAATCAGATTTCCGCGCTGGCTGGCTTCGAACCCCATCCACTGCAGGGCCTCCACGCATGCCTGGGCGTTGTGATTCATGAGAAAACTCATAACCCTGCTCTCCGGCACCGAGGGCCACGGCACAGCTATCAAAAAGAAGAGCATCGGAAACGCGAAATGCCGAAGCCACGCCGTGCCGCCAGCCAGATAAGCCGCCGCCAGAGTGATCGCTACTGCGGAGAATGCGCATGTGGCACCGGGGACCCGCCACTCGGCATTGGACTCCACGAAGGGCTGCGCCAGCGCGATCAACACGATGCCGCATCCGGCCGCCAGCAAAGCGATGATGCGCCCGCGATGCGAAACAGACGTCCTGGCCGGGCAATCACTCCAGCGCAAGGCCATGAGCGCGACGCACAGGAATGGAACGATCTGGCCATATTGATATTGCGGGTCCAGGCTCCAATGCGGCCAGAGCGCCCGCACGACCAGCCACCAGCAAAGCAGGAGTGCCGCGGCAATCGGCCAAAGCCGAAGCCATCGGATTGGGGGGAGCTGCGAGGCGTCAGTCATTTTGCAGAGCCTCGCGGGAAATACTCGCGGGGCAATTCTGAATTTAAAGGGAATCTGTTCAAACGCTAATGGGGAAAAAACAAGATCATCGAGTTAGAGCCGATTCGAGCCGGGAGGAGCCCTGCGCGGCAACAATGAGAAATTATTTCGACCTTGTTCCCTGCCACTTGCCCGGTGTATCCCCCCTCACCATCCCATGAAGAATGAGCTTCCGCCCACAGGCTGATTCCTCTCCGCAGGCGGTCGCTTTGGTCGTTTATCTCTGGATCCTCGGAGCGGCGGCGGCGGCGGTGTGTCTGGCCGGCCGACCTGACCAGGGAGGGTTGGGAATCTTCCTGATCGCGGGTGGCGCGGCAATGATCGTCGCGCGCCCGAGCAAACTTCCCGATCGCTGGCTCCTGCTGCTTTTCGGGCTGATTTGCGGAGGAAGTCTGCTGGCTCTTCTCCCGCAGGCATGGTTCGGCCTTCCGGAGTGGCGGCATGAAATGGCGCAAAATGGAGCCATTCCGCTCGCCGCATCCGTCTCAGTCATGCCGTCATACACCGTTTTCTGGGCCGGAGTCCTGGCCGCGACGGGGGCGATTGCCATTTTTCTGAACGGATATCCGTTAAGCAGCAGGCAATTGTCCTGGCTGGCCTTGCTGGCGGCATTCGTCACGGCCACTTACGCCGCTCTGGCCATTATCGCACAGGCAACCGGTTGGAATGTCCTGCCCCATGGTGACGCGACCTTCGGATTTTTTCCGAACCGGAACCATACCGGCGCATTTTTGACGATGGGCGCTTTGGCGTCGATGGGATTGGCCTTTCACCATTTGTCGCGCGCGCAGTATTTCCGGGGAAGCCTCGCTTGCGTCTGCTGCCTTTCGACGACGGGAGCTTTGCTGTTCTATTCGGAATCGCGGGCCGGAGTTCTCACCCTTGGCATGGGATTGGCCATCTGGCTCATCGGGACGGGCCGGAAGTACCTGGGGAAGCGGACACTGATCGTCGTTGGAGTGTTGGCCGCCTACGGGCTGTTTTTTTTCTTTTTCGAGAGAAGTCCCGCCCGGGATCGCTTGTTGCAGATGGTGGACGCCCCTCACCTGGATTTTCGTTTGATCGTATTTCAAGACGCGCTGCGCCTGTTTGCCGCGTATCCGGTGACCGGGACCGGGCTGGGAATTTTCCAATACGCCTTTCCTCATTATCAAACGGGCTCTGTTCGGGAAGCCCGGCTTCTTCACCCCGAGAGCGATTGGCTTCTCATCCTCACGGAAATGGGCGTGATTCCTCTGGCAGCGATTGGGGCCGCTTTCGTAATTCTCGTGCGGCGACTGTGGAATCAACGCACTCGGGGCGACTGGCCGCTGCGGTGGGCGCTTGCCAGTGCTTGCATGGTTGCATTGCTTCACGGGCTGATCGACGTCCCTCTCCATCGCGTGGCGCTGGGATGGTTCGTGATGGTGCTCGGGCTGGCGGCTTTCACGGTTCGATCCCCCCACGAGCGTCCTCGCCACCTCGGATGGGCGTGGATTTTCCATGCTCTCATCGGTCTCGGAATCGGAGCGCTGGGGATCTCCATGGTTCGCGCGGAATGGTTCGGAGGCCGGTCCATGCCGCCATTTCGCGGGGCCTACTACGATGAGCAACTGCGCACGTTAGGGCAGGAACGTCGTTTCGACGAAGCCGAGCAACTGGCCGCCGCCGGCATTCGGGAGCTCCCCATGCTGGATCAGCTCTATTATTGGCGGGCGGGATACCTGCTCACCTTTTCGGAAACGGACGCCGAGGCGGCTCGCCATTTCGCAGCCGCGCGGCTGCTCGATCCCAACTCGCCAGGGGTGGGCCAGCAGGAAGCCAGACTTTGGATGCCGATCGATGCCCCGCGCGCCGCCGATGCGTGGTTCGATGCCGTTGAGCGCGGAATGCGGATCGATCACTCGATGGGGGATTCCAGCCTGCGATCTGCCGTCCGTCTCCTGGGCGAAGCCCTCTTGGAGACCAGGCAGCAGCCTGAAATTCAGCGTAGGCTCCTGGAAAAAAGCCGGGATAACCCGATCCTCCTGGCGACCTGGATTCGGTATGCCAACGAAGACCTCGCACGTGGCGTGGTCGCCGAATTTCCGAAAGTAGCCGACTTTTTTGCCGTCCTTCCTCCATCGGATCGCTCGGAAATGCTCTCGCAATGGATTCGTCTCGAAAACTCGACGCCCGCCGTGAATTTCATGGAAACCGCGCAGGCGTCGGCCCCCCCGCCCGGGCCTTATTGGAAGATCCTTTCTCATTATTATGCTGGCAAGGGCTCAGTCGAGAAAGCCGTTCGCTTTGCCGCAAAAGCGATGAACATCCCGTTTGCGGTCCGCTGGCAAACCCGCGAGGCGGATTCCTTCGACCTCACCCCTTTCGAGAGGGAACTTCGCCAAGCCTGGCAGGATCAGAATGACGTCGCGGTCCGCCGCATGATGGCGGAAGCTGAAGAGACAAAGGATCCCGATACCGCGTCGCTGCGCACCATCGTTGCGTTTTATGCGGTGCATGGCGAATGGGAAAAAGCGTGGCGGGTCATCGCTCGCCTGGAATAGGCGGGCGGGAGAATCCTCAGGGAA